>Ga0075433_10001984_pt1 | contig 15399 bp, 11 predicted proteins | sample RhiMethybrSRZTD2_FD_75299 | JGI IMG/M metagenome (GOLD analysis project Ga0075433, IMG submission 75299) | Populus rhizosphere microbial communities from Tennessee, USA - Rhizosphere MetaG P. TD hybrid SRZTD2 | ecosystem: Host-associated > Plants > Roots > Rhizosphere > Soil | place: USA... | reverse complement strand
TGCGCTTGCCCAGGTAGGCGTCCATCGCCTCGCGGGGCTCACCGGTCGTGAACGACTGGGCGAACGCGTTGACGCCGTACTCGACCGCGGTGCGCAGGTCGGTGTCGCGCCAGCGGACCATCAGCTCCTTCTGCAACCGCACCGCGGTGGGCGCGCAGTCGAGGACTCGCCCGACGAGGGCCACGGTCGCCGCCCGCAGCTCGCCCGGCGGGGCCACGCGGTTGACCAGGCCCCAGTCGAGGGCCTGCCGCGCGGGGACCGGGTCGCCGGTCAGCAGCATCTCGGCGGCGCGGCCCGGGCCCACGAGGCCGGGCAGGAGCGCGGCCTCGATCACCGACGGGATGCCGACCCGGATCTCGGGCAGGCCGAGCAGGGCCTCGGTCGAGGCGGTGCGCAGGTCGCACGCCATCGCCAGCTCGAAGCCGGCCCCGAGACACGCCCCGTTGACCATGCACACGGTGGGGAACGGGGCGTCGTGCACGAGGGCGATCGCCTCGTGCAGGCTCGCGATGAAGGTCTTCGCGCCGCCCGGCGTGAGCTCGCGCAGCACCTGCAGCTGCATGCCCGCGGTGGTGGCCCGTCCGGCCCCGGTGATCACCGCCGCGCGCACGCCCGGATCGCGCCGCAGCGTCTCGAACGTGCGACGGATCCCCTCCACCATCTCGGGCACGATCAGGTTCAGCGGGGGCCGATCGAGGGTGACCCAGGCGCACGCGCCCTCGCGCTCGACCCGGACGAAGTCGGCCATCAGTACCGCTTCCCCATCAGTATCTCTTCATGGTCGGATCGATCGCGCGCGCCCACTGGTCGACGCCGCCCTGCAGGTTCACCGCCTTGTAGCCCTGCTGGCGGAGGAAGTTGGCCACCGCGGCGCTGCGCACCCCGTGGTGGCAGTACACGACGATGTCGTCGGCCTGATCCAGCTCCGCGGTGCGGAACTCGATCTCCTCGATCGGGATGTGGGTGGCGTTCGCGAGGCGACAGAGCGCGGTCTCCCAGTCCTCGCGCACGTCGAGCAGCACGAGCGGCTCGTGGCGATCGAGCCGTGCCTTCAGATCCTGGGGGCTGATGTCGGTCATGAGGTGATCTCCCGGGGCGAAGATAGCATGTCAGGACTCGGCGGGCAGCAGCACCGAGGTCTCGGGCGAGATCTCGATCTTCACGTCGTCGCCCGGCTTGAATCCCCGGCCCTGCTGCGCCGAGGTCAGCATCTCCACCCGCACCGCGCCGCCCGCGATCGTGACCTCGTAGAGCTGCCGCGATCCCTCGAACACGTGACCGGCCACCTTGCCGCGGATGCCGCCCGCCGCGCGCTCGGACTCCTCGATGCGCAGCGCCTCCGGCCGCAGGCAGAGGAGGCCGCTCGCCCCCACCGTCCAGGGGTGCCCGCCCGAGGCCACCGGGATCCGCGAGCCGCCCGCGGTCTCCACCACCACGCCGAGGTCGCGCACCTCGGTGACCCGCACCGGCAGCAGGTTCGCCGCGCCGACGAACTCGGCCACGAAGCGGGTGCGCGGGCGCCAGTAGATCTCCTCCGGCTTGCCCTCCTGCACGATGCGCCCGCGGTCCAGCACCGCGATGCGCGTCGAGAGGGCGAGGGCCTCCGCCTGGTCGCGGGTCACGTAGATGGTGGTGATGCCGACGACGCGGTGCAGCCGCCCCAGCTCGAGCCGCATCTGGGCGCGGAGCACCGCGTCCAGGTTCGACAGCGGCTCGTCGAGCAGGAGCAGCCGCGGCTCGACGATCAGGGCGCGGGCGAGCGCCACCCGCTGCGGCTGGCCCCCGGAGAGCTGCGAGGGCCGGCGCCCCTCGAAGCCGGTGAGCCCGACCTGGGCAAGCGCGGCCGCCACCCGCGCGGCGAGCGCGGCGCCCGAGACCCCGCGCTCGCGGAGACCGAACGCCACGTTCTCGAACACCGAGAGGTGCGGCCAGAGCGCGAAGTGCTGGAAGACCATGCCGAGGTTGCGCTTCCACGGCGGCACCGCGTCGATGACCTCGTCGTCCACCACGATGCGCCCCTCGTCGGGGGTGACGAAGCCGGCGAGCAGGCGCAGCAGGGTGGTCTTGCCGCCGCCGGAGGGACCGAGGAGCGTGTAGAACTCCCCCGGCCGGATCGCGAGCGAGATCTCCCGCACCGCCCAGTGCTCGCGGTAGCGCTTGCCCACACCCTCCATCCGCACTTCCGACAGCCGGACCAGCTGCTCGGGACTCACGTGGGGCTCGCTCCTCCCGGATCGCTCCGGAGCCGCGACCGGCGGTCCATCCGCGCCACCAGCGGGACGACGGCCAGGCCGAGCGCGGCCAGTACCAGGTAGACCACGGCGGGCGGCATCGACGAGAGCAGCGTCGTCGCTACCACCGGGCCGATGAAGGCGGCCCCGATGCGCGCGGAATTGACGAATCCGATCGCCTCCCCGGAGGCCCGCTGCGCGATGGCCGCGACCGAGAGCGGGAACACCGGCGCGATGCAGAGCACCTGCAGGAAGCGGAGCACCCCGAAGCTCCACACGTGGCCGGCCAGCGACAGCGTGGCCAGGAGGAGCGAGGAGCCCAGCAGGAACCACAGCACCGCGGCGCGGTCGCCCAGGAGGTCGGCCAGCCGAGGCGCCGCCATCGCGCCGAGGGAGGCCGCGACGCCGGTCGCGAAGATCAGGAACCCACCGACCTCCAGGGTGGACTCGGGGGCCACGCCGAGCGGCGGGAGGATCTGGGGCAGGATCGAGGTGAGGAAGAAGATCTGGGTGGAGCCGGCGAGCACCACCAGCGACACCGTCACCAGCTCGCGCAGCGACGTCGCGCCCTTGGCGGAGGCCGCCGCGTCGCGCGGCTTGCCGGCGGGCACGCCCCACGACACGAGGGCCGAGCAGCCCCACAGCATGAACGCGCCCAGCACGAACGAGAGGCGGAAGCCGACGCGGGCCGCCACCAGCGCCCCCGCCGCCGGGCCCAGCACCTGGCCGAGGGTCATGCCGGACTGGATGTAGGAGACCTGCCGCCGCACGTCGCCGCCGGAGCGTCCGATCATGATGAACGCGAACGTCGACACCGCGCCCATCAGGCCCAGGAGCATGCGAGCCACGAGCATCTCGGGCAGCGTGCGGGCCAGCGCCATGCCGAGGAAGCCGAGCCCCTGGAAGGCCTGCACCGCGATGAAGCCGCGCTTGGGATCGATGTGCTCGCCGAGCCGGCCCGAGATCGGCGCGATGATGACGGTGATCAGCGGGCTGATGCCGAGGATCCACCCGGTCCAGCGCAGGGTCGCGGCCGGATCGAGGGTCGACATCTTCTGGATGTGGAAGGGCAGGCTCACGTAGATGAACGACCACGCGAAGGTGCCGATCAGCATCGAGGCCGGCAGGACCCACTCCGCGCGCGTGCGCATGGCCGGCATCGTCAGCCCCGGAAGAGCGCGGCGGCCGAGCGCCGGGCGAGCCCGGTGGCGGCCCAGGTGCCCACGGCCGTCAGCAAGATTGCCACCACGCCCAGCGCGGCTCCCGGCCCGCGGCCCACCGCGGACTGCATGGAGAGATAGATTCCGTAGGAGAGGGGACCGAGCTCCACCCGCGGCACCAGCAGGATGGTGGAGGAGAGATCGACCGCCGAGCCGATGAACGCGAGCAGGCCGCCGGCCAGGAGCCCGCGCGCCATCAACGGCAGCGTGATCCGCTTGAAGGTGCGCGGGCGGCTCGCCCCCAAGTTCTGCGCCGCCTCCTCGAGCGCGGCCGGCAGCTGCAGAAGCGCGGCGTGGGCCCCGCGGACCGCGTAGGGCAGCCGGCGCACCGCGTAGACGATCACGAGCACGAGCCAGGTCGAGGTCAGCGGCTCGCCGAGCCCGGGCACCACGAAGCCGCCGAAGGCGCCCAGGAAGCCGATCGCGATCACCACCCCCGGGATCGCGAGCGGGATCGTGGCGATGGTGTCGAGCCAGCGCCGGCCCGCCATCCGCCCCCGGACCAGGAGCCACGCGATCGCCGCCCCGAGCGCCACGTCGGCCAGCGCGGCGAGCCCCGCGTAGCGCAGGGTGTTCGCCACGAACTGGGGAGAGCGAACGAGGATCTCCTCGTAGTGGGCGAGGGTGTACGCGGTCGGCAGCGGCGAAAGACTCCACACCCGCGAGACCGACAGGAGCAGCACGCCCGCGTGAGGCAGGAGCGCCGGACCCAGCAGCAGCGCGGCGATCAGCCAGGCGAGCGCGGTGCCGCGCGGACCGAGCCGCACCAATGGGACCTCCCCGCCCCGCCCGAGGGCCGCGTACTCGCGCCGCGCCACCACCGTCTTCGAAAGCCCGAGCGCGCCGAGCGACAGCGCCACCAGGATCACGCAGATCACGTAGCCGTCGACGTCGGTGAGCCCGATGGTGGTGACCCGCAGGTAGGCCTGCGGCGCGAGCAGCCGTGAGTAGTTGAGCATCAGCGGGGTGCCGAGGTCGTCGATCACCCGGATGAACGTCAGCAGCGCGCCCGCCGCGTAGCCGGGCAGCGCCAGCGGGAGCAGTACGCGGCGGTAGAGCCGTAGGCCCGAGCTGCCCAGATTCTGGGCCGCCTCCTCGAGCGAGCGGTCGAGGCCGGCGAGCGCGGCCGCGGTGTTGAGCAGGATGAACGGGAAGTAGTGGAGGCTCTGCACCAGCACCACGCCCGGGAGGCCCTCCATGAACGGCACCGTGACCCCCGCGTGCTCGCGCAGCAGCAGGTTGACGGTGCCGCTCCGCCCCAGGATCTGCTGGAACGCGACCGCGCCCACGAAGGGGGGCACCACCAGCGGCAGCGCCGCGAGCACCCCGATCAGCGTCCGCCCCGGAAAGCGGTAGCGCACGGTGAGGACCGCGAGCGGCACCGCGATGACGCTGCCGATCACCACCGCGAGCACGCCGGCCAGCAAGGTGTTGGCGAGGGCCTCGCGCAAGAGCGGGCGGGCGAAGAACCCGAGCAGCGGACGGAGGGAGGGCCCGCCGCCGTCGAGGAACACCGCCGAGAGCACCTGGAGCAGCGGGTAGACGATGAGGGCCGCGAGCAGGGTCAGCAGGGCCGCCACCAGCGCGGCTTCCCCGCCCGAGCGCGACCTCATCAGGCGGACGCGGGGTGGCTCGACTCGACGGCCGGCGCCTCGGGCACCATGGGCTGGGCGGCGAAGGTCAGGTACTCGAGATCCGCGAGAGTCTCCTCGAGGCGTCGGTACGCCCAGGCGCAGCCGAGGAGCGCGGCGAGCGGGTAGCCGAGGCCGTAAGCGCGCGGACCGACGACCAGGGTTCCCACGGTGAGCAGGAGGTTGGCCACCAGGAAGACCGCGGCCACTTCGGCGGCGGCGCGGCGGCGATCGAAGTAGAGGAGCACGATGCCGCCGAAGAGGCACAGCACGTGGAGCACCGCCCCGACGAGGCCGCAGCGCAGGATCGAGACCTGGAGCCGGTCCAGCCCGATCCGGTCTGCGATCCACGGCGCGAGCGCCATGAGCAGGAGCGTCAGCGGAGCCTGCACGACGAGGAGGCGGCGCAGGCTGTCGCGCAGGCACTCGGTCATCGCGCGCTTGGCCTCGAGCACCTGGCGCAGCGTGCCGTGCTTGGTGGCGACGCCGTAGTACTCGCGGTAGCGATCGTAGAAGTCGGTCTCCACGCTGACCAGGAAGATCGCGAGCGCCGGCACCACCGAAAGGTAGCACAGGAAGATCGGGCTGTCGTACAGCGAGGCGCGGAACCAGCCCACGATGGGGCGCCCGGTGGGCCCGACCCAGAACACGATGCGGTCCACCGCGATCGCCGCGTTGTAGAGGACGCCCGCCGCGATCAGCTCCGGGTAGTGGACGAACGCGCGGCGGAGGTCGACCGACTCCGGGATGCGCACCTGGCTGAACTCCCGCTCCACCCGGGCGCAGAGCACGAAGAAGATGCCCGCCTGGCCGACCAGGAATCCGGCGAGGTAGCCGCTGGTGCCGAGGTAGGCCCCGAGCGCGAGCGCCCCGAGCAGGCTCGCCGCGTTGCCGAGGAAGAACGCGGTCACCACGCTCGCGTAATCCTGCGCCGCGCCGAGGTAGATCATCACCATCCAGGTGCACGACACCACCACCAGCAGCATCACCCCGAAGAGGCGCAGGGCCGGCTCGAGCCCGGGGGCGAGCGCATAGACCGCGGCGCCGAGGACCAGGTGCGCGAGCGCGGTCATCGCGATGGTCACCCGGTAGGAGACCACCAGCGCGCCGATGCGCCCGAGATAGAGCTCGTCGGCGAGCTGCCGGGTCACCACCATGTGGGCGGCCCCGGTGGTGATCAGGGAGAACGTGTACGTGTAGACCACGATGACCTGGAAGCGCGCGTGTGCGAGGTCGCCGATCAGGTCGCGCGAGAGCAGGGCGAGCGTGCCGAGCGTGCAGATCGACAGCAGCCAGGGTCCCGCCGAGAGCACCGCGCCGTAGAGGTGGGCGCGCAGCCAGCCGCTGCCGGTGTCCTCGACGATCAGCCGCTTGAGCCGGAAGCCGATGCCGGCCACGGGCGCCCGCGCTCAGGCCGTGCCCAGGAGATCGCGGTAGATCTCCCGGTAGCGGCGGATCAGGTCGGCTTCCTGATAGTGCGCCCGCACCCGGGCCCGCGCGGCCCGACCCATCTCCTCGCAGAGGCCGGGGTCGCGGGCCAGGCTCAGGATGGCCCGCGCGGTCGCGGCGGGGTCGGCGAGCCCGGTCAAGAGCCCGCTCGCGCCGAGGGCGCGGTCGGCGGGCAGGCGGCCCTCGAGCAGCTCGCGGCAGGCGCCCACGTCGGTGGAGACCACCGGGATGCCGGCGGCGGCGGCCTCGAGGATCACGAGGGGCAGGCCCTCCGAGATCGACGTGAGCACCAGGACGTCGACCCGCGGGTAGATCGTCTTGACGTCCACGCGCCCGGTGAACTCCACGCGGTCGGCCACCCCGAGCGTGGCCGCGAGGGCCTGGCACTCCGCGAGGTACGTGGGATCCTCGTCGCCCGGCCCCGCGATGACCGCGCGCGCGCCCGGGTGCGCGGTGACCACGATCTTCACCGCGCGGATGAACGTCTTCACGTCCTTGATGGGCACTACCCGGCCCACGAAGCCGATGCGGAACTCGCCCGCGGCCGGCTCCGCCCGCGGCAGGGCCGCGAGCGGACCGACGTCGAGCCCGTTGGGCACCACCAGGGTCTTGGCCGGATCGGCGCCGTCGCGGATCTGGGCCTGCCGGTTGCCCTCGAAGATCGTGACGATGCGGTCGGCCTGCGCGTAGGTGATGCGCGAGAGCCGCTCGAAGAGCCGCGCCCACAGCTCCTTGAAGAACCCCGGTCCCGCCGAGAGGGTCATGGGCGCCTGGCGCTGGACGTAGATCCACTCCGCCTGGTCGATCTCCATGCGCCGCTCGCGCGAGTAGATTCCGTGCTCGGTCAGGAGCATCGGGCGCCCGCGCCGCACCCGCTGCACCGCGGCCACGAAGCCGGCCCAGCCGGTGGACACCGTGTGGTAGACCGCGGCCTCCGGGACCGGCGCGTGCAGCAGCCGGAACATCGGCAGGTGGGTGAAGCGCCACGTCCAGAAGTAGTCGAGGAACGAGATGTCGGGGGCCCGCGCCTCGTAGAGCCGCCGCACGATCTCCCACGCCGGCTTGCCGTAGATGAAGTCGTGCACCGAGGGTCCCGCCCCCGCGTGCGGCGAGACCTGCCGCAGGAGCTCCTCGAGCCCATCCGCGCGTCCGTCCTTCATCTCCTCGTGATAGCGCCAGATCGTCTCCCACGCGGCTTGCTCGGTCACCTCACCCTTGAGCGCGGGCTCGTCGCCCCCGTGGATGCCCACGTCGACCAGGCTCACCACGTTGGGCGGCATGGTGTAGCGCGCGGGGTGGACCTCGCCCCGCGTCGCCGAGATGTGGAAGATCGCGAAGCGCAGCTCGGGCAGCGCGGTGACCAGCTGGTGGATCCAGGACGACACCCCGCCCGTGACGTAGGGGTACGTGCCCTCCAGGATCAGGCAGATGTCGGCGGGCGCCTCGCTCACGCGGGCTCCCCCGCCCACCACCGCAGGAGCTCGTCCGCGCGGCCGGCGGCGAGCGCGTCCCGCGAGAGGGCCTGCAGCTCGGGCCAGCGCCGCTGGCGGAACAGGATCTCGGAGAGCAGCAGGTCGACCTCGGTGGACGGCGCGGCGGCGCGCGCCTCCACCGCCAGGCCCTCCGCCTCGTCGATCCGGTCGAGAGCCAGCAGCACCCGGGCCAGCGCGCGCGTGGGCGCCGCCCACTCCGGGCGGCCCGCGCGCGCGGCGCGATAGGCGCTCTCCGCTTCTCCGAGCCAGTAGCGGCCCATCGCCGCGTCGAGCAGCCCGCTCTCCTGGTAGGCGAGGCACGCGTCCCCCATCGCCATCGCCCGCTCGGGCGTTTCCGGATCGAGGCGCCGCTGTTCCTGCGCCCGGGTGATCCGGTGGGCGAGCCGCTCCTCGACCCGCTGGAGCGCGCCGGATGCCGCGATCTGGGTGTCGCGGTCGGGCGACTGCAGCGCCTCGCGCAGGAGCTCCACCGCCGGGCCGTCGCCGCGCTTGGCCAGGAGGCCGACGCCCCAGCGCTGCGTGCGCGGGTCGGCGGCCCGGATCAGGTCCGCCACCGGCTGCACCGAGACCTGGGCCTGCAGCCACTCGAAGACGCGATCGACCGGCTCGGGCGTCTGGCCCGGGCCGGGCAGGCCCGCCATCTCCGAGTGCGCGCCCGCGTAGATCCCGGCCGGCGGCGCCCGACGCTGCCAGAGGCGGATGGCGGTGAGCCCGACGAGGCCGAGCCCGGGCAGGGCCAGCACCAGCGCCACCACCAGGAGCCGCTCGTCGCGGCGGGGGCCCGCGAGCGCCGGGCCCGCGGTCCACGCGGCGGCCACGTGGACGAGCAGGGCCACGAGCCACCACCAGCCCGCGCCGAGCAGGGTCAAGACCAGCGCGAGCAGCTCCGCGAGCGCGGCGACCGCGCCGATCACGACGCCACCCCGCCGGAGCGCTCACGCACCGCGAGCACGCGCACCGAGAACTCGAGGTCCCGCTCGTCGTCGCCGTAGGGCGCGAAGTGGAAGTTCCGGATCTCGTTCGAGAGACGGTCGACCACCACCTCCGCGCGCGCGGGCGCGGTCTCGGGCAGGATGATCGCGAAGGCGTCCTCGGTGGCGTAGCGGCAGACGATGTCGACGTCGCGCAGGGTGCGCGAGAAGACCAGCGACAGCACGCGGCCCAGCTCGGCCCGCCGGTCCGCCGACACCGCCCCGAAGCGGTGGATGCGGAAGATCACCACCGCGAGCGGACGCCCGTAGCGGTCGGCCCGCACCTCCTCCTCGTGGATGCGCCGCTGGTAGTAGGCGTAGGTGTAGGCCCGCACCAGCTCGTCCTCGATGGTCCGCGCCCGCGTCTGCTCGTGGGTGCGCGCGTTCTCGAGCGTCCGCGCCCCCCAGTCCGCGACGAGGCCGAGGCGATCGAGCGACACCGGGGTCAGCCGGAGGAACGGCAGCGAGGTCACCGTGATGCAGCCGAGCAGCGCGCCCTCCCCCGAGGTCATGGGGGCGGCCATGAGCATCTCGGCACCCTGCAGGTCCTCGAGCGAGCCGATCGTGGTGTAGTCGCGCACGCTGACCGGGCGGCCCATCCGGACCGCGAGGCCCACGAGGCCGTCGTCGGGGGCGATCTCCGGACGCTCCGGGGCGGGCCCCTCCGCGGCGCGCAGGCGTAGCCGGTCGCCGTCGAGCACGTAGCACTGGCAGGCGTCGGCCTGCAGGAAGCGCCGGGCGGTGGCCGCGATCGCGGGGTAGAGCCGCTCCGCGTCGAGGGTCTCGAGCGCGCGCGCCGCCGCGTAGAGGCTCGTGAGCGACGCGCGCTCGTCCGCCACCCGACGCTCCAGCTCGTGCTTGGCCTCGGTGGCGGCCATGAACCGCACCGCCTGGTCGGCCAGCTCCTGCTCGAGCCCCTCCACCTGGGCCTCGAGCGCGCGCGTGCGCCGCAGCTGGGTCTCGCGCAGCGCGCCCAGCCCGAAGCCGGTGCCGATCAGCAGCAGCGGGGTCAGGTAGCGCGTCAGGGTGCGCAGCTCGCTCCAGCTCGCGTGGTCCAGGCGGACCACCACGCACGCGCTCACCGCCGCCGCGGTGACGAGGCCGCTCACCAGCCCCGCGCGCAGGCCGTGCCGCGCCGCGAGCACCACCACGAGCACCAGCGCCGGGTTCGGCCGGACGTCGAGGAAGCCCGGATCGCGCGGCCACAGCAGGACGTTGACGACGACGAGCAGCAGCAGGCCTCCGCCCAGCTCGAGCAGGTAGGGGTGGGCGCGACGGAGGGCGGCGAGCACCCGGCGCTTACCGCGCTCGGGCGTCGCCCAGGGAGGCGGTCAGGTGGGCCGCCATGTCGTGGGCCACCTGCTGGGCGACACGCGCGAGCCCGTCCTCGCGGAGCCACGAGGAGCCGAGGCGGGCGTGACTGGACGTCCACACCACCTCGCCGGACGCGACGTCGATCAGGCGCGCGGTCACCCCGACCGCGGGCGTCTCGGACAGGCCCGGCTTGTAGCGGTACTCGGTCACCGAGCCCTGCAGGACGTGGCTCACCTGGAGGAGCCGACCGATCCGCTGCGCGGACGGCAGGCGGCTCGCGTCGGCCGGATCGAGGTTGTCGCGTCTCAAGAGATCGGCGACCTCGCTCGGGTCCATGACCGTCATGGCCCCGGTGGCCAGGATCTCGGAGACGAGGAGATCACCCGCGACCTGGCCCGCGCGCAGCGACGAGGTCTGGTTCTCGAGCGGGAGCACCGCGACCCGCGTGACCCGGGCCGCGCCGGGCTTGACCCAGTCCTGGGTGGTGCTCGCGCATCCGAGCAGCGTGAGCACGCCGATCGTCAGCACGACCGCCCGCCAGCGCCGCCACATAGGTCTCTCAGTACAGGATGTCGAGGCGCCCCAGGAACGATTCTTCCTGGCCCCCGACGGTGGTGGATTCGGTGTTTCGAGTATAGAGCACGCGTCCTTCCAGCCAGGGACGAATTCGCCATCTCGCCTCCCCGGTCACCTCCCACGAGGTGAGCGCGCGGTGCAGATCGCGCCGCCCGACCGAGCCGACCTGCAGGCGGAGCGCGGGCGTGACGTCCCAGCCGACCAGGGCCCCGATCGCCAGAATGTCCTCACGCCGGAGAAACGTCACCGTGTCGCGCAGCGGGCTGCCCACGGTGGGGGTGTACTCGGAGAAGAAGACCTGCGGGATCAGGGTCACCTGGACCCGGCTGCGGATCAGCTCGAGCTCGGCCCGGCCCGCCGCCTCCCAGCGGTTGCCCAGATCCTCGCCGGAGACCTGGTAGTGCCGGAAGTCGTAGTGGGCGGCCAGCACCACGGGCACCAGCACGCGGCGCGAGACGTCCACCGTCACGCGGTCGGTCGTACCGTTGCGCGGCAGCGCGGCCACCGGGTTGGTGAGCAGCTCGCGGACCGCCACCTCGAGCGTGGCGAGGGTCGCCCGCTGGTCGTCGTAGCCGGCGCCCAGGCGCCCGGTGGTGCGCAGGATGTCCTCGCGGCGACGCGACTCCTCGAGCCCGGCCCAGAGCGAGACGGTGCGCGTGGGCTGGAACCCGAGCGTCGCGAAGGTGGTCCACACCTCCTCGCTGAAGGCGGTCTGGCCCACCGTGCGCTCCTGGTGATAACTGCCGTAGCGCCCGCCCGCGCGCAGCCACCACTGATCGGCCAGCCAGCCGCGCCACGCGGCCTCCTCCACGTGATGGGTGGCGGATTGCTGCAGCAGCGTGTAGTGGCTCAGCTCGACCCGGGGGGCGTGCCCGCGGAGGATGTCGCGATAGGCGACGAGCACGTCGCGGTTGTCGGGGTCGCCGTCGAGCAGGTGGCCGTACAGGTCGAGCGCGCGGTTCCACCGCCCCGCCGCGGCCTCCGCGGCGGCGAGATCGGCGGTGAGCCCGGTGTCCTGCGGCTGCTCGCGCGCGAGGGCGTCGAGGCGGCGGCCCGCCGAGCCGGGGGCGCCGGTGGCCAGGTCGATCCGCGCGCGCAGGCGGCGGAGCCGCGCCGACGTCGGGTCGTCGGCCAGGTAGCGGTCGACGATGGGGCCCGCCTGGTCGTTCAGCCCCGCGTCGACCAGCACCTCCGCGTAGTCCTCGCGGAGGCGCCGGTCGTCGGGATAGCGCGCGAGCAGCGCGCGGTAGGTGGCGAGGGCCTCCTCCACGAGACCGAGGCGCGCCTGGATGCGCGCGCGCAGCGTCTCCGCCTCGGGCGCAGTCTTCTCTGATTGCTCCGCGGGCCCTGATGGCTCCGCGGGGCTCGCCTCGGCGGGTGCCGGCGTCGGCGTCTGGGCGCGCGCAGGCGGTCCGCCCGCGACGAGCAGGCCCGCGAGCAGCAGGCCCGCGATCCGGATCAACGCGAGGCGGGGCGAGTGGACCCGGGCCACCCGGCGAGTATGGCGGGGCGGTCGGCCCGGTTCAAGACGGATGGCGGCCTGACCGATCAACGCGAGCGGGGCGGCAGCAGGCGGAGCGCCCGCTCGTACTCGGCCCGGGCGCGCTCCTCGTCGTGGTCGGCGGTGTAGAGCTCTCCCAGCAGGTAGTGCACCTCGTAGTCGCCGCCCTTCACGCGATTGAAGCGCTCGAGCGCCACGCGTGCCCCGCGGCCGTCGTTGCTCCAGGCCATGAGCTGCCCGGCGCGCTTGAGCGCCTCCGCGTCGTCCGGCTGCACGTCGAGGAGCGCGCGATAGGCGCGGAGGGCCACGTCGTTGCGTGAGGCCGCGAGGCTCCGCCGGCCCACCTCGCGGAGCACCTGGGGATCGCGCGGACGCGCCCGCATGAGCCCCTCCCACTGGCGCCGCGCCGGCTCGCCCGCACCGCTGCCGTCGTAGAGCTGGGCCAGGGCGATCCGCGTCCGCACCGCCTCGTCGCCGTCGCCCAGCCCGCCCGCCAGCGCGGCCTCGTACTCCGCGATCGCGTCCCCGTTGCGCCCGAGATCGGCGAGCAGCCGGGCCGCCTTGATGCGATAGGCCGCGCCGGCGGTCGCGGCGTAGCGGCGATGGACCCGCAGCCCTTCGTCCGGGCGGCCCGCCTGCACGGCCAGCGTGAGGTAGCGGAGGACGAAGGCCTCGTCGAGGGACCGGCGCTCCGCGAGCGGCCCGAGCAGCCGGAGCGCGTCGGCGGGCCGGCCGAGCGCCTCGGCCGCCTCGCCGGCTGTCTGGCGCAGGGCGGCGTCCTCGGGCCGGCGCGCGAGTAGCCGATCGGCCACTCGCAGCAGATCGGCGGAGCGCCCCTGGTAGCGGTAGAGCTCGGCGAGCCGCGCGAGGGCCGGCTCGGGGAGCGTGCCCGCGCGGTCGAGCCCCTCGTACACCGCGATGGCCTCGCGCTCCTGGCCGTTCCACTCGTAGAGCTCCGCCAGGTGGAGCGCGGGCGCCGGCGCGCTCGGCGCCTGCTCCGCGATCCGCCGCTGGCGCGTGATCGCCTCGGGCAGGCGGTTCGCGGCCACGAGTGCGTCGACCGCCTGCTTCGCGTAGGGTCCTTCTGGCCGTGCGGCGGCAAGCCGGTCGAGCGCGGCGAGCGCGGCCGGGCCGTCGTCGGTGCCGCGCGCCAGGGCGGCCAGGCGCTCCTGGAGCGCGCGGTCGCCCGGGCGCGCGCGGGCCACCCGCTCGAGCACCGCCAGCGCGCGGCGGGGCTCGTTGTTCCACTCGTAGAGCTGGGCCAGGGCGAGCGCGTCGTCCAGGCGCTCGGGCGCGATCTCGAGGGCCCGCTCGTAGAGGGAGATCGCCTCCGGGCCGCGGTCCTGCTCGACGAGCAGCCGGCCGAGGCCGAGCAGCACCTCGGGATCGCGGGGTCGGAGCGCGGCCAGCTCGCGCTGGACCGCGACCGCGCGCGGCCCGTCGCCCACGCCCCGGTAGAGGGCGACCAGGCGCTGGCGCACCGCCTCGTCGCGGGGCTCCGCCTCGCGGCGGCGCTCGAGCAGGGCGAGCTCTTCCTCGCGCGCGCCGCCGCCCGGCGCGGGCAGCAGACGGTCGCGGGCCTCGAGGTCGCCCGGCAGCAGGCGGGCCACGACCTTCCAGTGCTCGACCGCGCGGGGACCCTGCCCGAGCGAGTCGTAGACCTGGGCGAGCCAGCGCCGACCCTCGGCGTCGTCGGGCCGCCGCCGCACGTAGCCCTCCATCACGCTCAGCGCTTCGTCCTGCCGGTTGAGGCTGCGGGCCACCGAGGCCAGCTCGGTGACCGCGCCCCGATCGGTGGGCTCGAGGGCCACGATCTTGCGGAGCACGACGAGCTGCCGCGCGTAGTCGCCGGCCCACAGGTAGCGGGTGAGCAGGCGATCGAGGAGCGGGCCGTTGTCCGGATGGGGCTCGGAGGTGAGCTCCTCCAGCACGCGCGCGGCCGCCGCCGGGTCCCTGTTGTCCTGGTAGACGTCGGCGAGCTGCAGCCGCAGGTCGCGCCGCGCGGGCAGCCGGTGCGACGCCTCCTCCAGCGCGCCGATCTGCCGGTCCGGGGCGCCGAGCGCCGCGTAGGAGGCGGCGAGCCCGAGCCAGACGTCTCCATCCGCCGGATCATCGGCGACCGCGCGCACGAACATGCGCTCGGCGAGCGCGTACTGGCGGTCCGCCAGGTAGGCCCAGCCCAGGTCTGCGCCCCACGGCACCGACATCGCGAGGAGCCCGAGGGTGACCACGACCCCGAGGGCGAGCTTCCAGCGCTCGATGCTCACCCGACCCGCACCTCGACCTGGCTCCCCTCCCCCGCCCGCACGGTGAGACGCCCGTCCGCGCCGCTCCGCACCCGCAGGCGACGCGCAGCGGTCCCCTCGCGAATCTCCACCGCCACGTCGCGATCGGGCGCGATCGCGCCCAGCTCCACGACCTTCTCGCCGAGCCCGGCGAGCGTCAGGGCGACCCGGCTCCCGTCGCGCTTCCACGCGGTGACCCGGTGGCTCGCCTGGACCAGGTAGGGGCTCGCGGCCGGCCGGTCGCGCAGCACGACGAGCGCCGGCCCCGGGCCGGCCAGGTGCACGTAGAGCGCGCCCTGGTGATGCAGATAGCCGAGCACGCCCGACGAGCGGTCGAGGTCGAGGTGGGCGCGCGTGTCGTCGAAGCGCACGGTGGGGAGCGCGCCGTGGTCGGAGATCCGCCAGCCGTCCGCGGTGCGCGCGATCCGCGCGGTGCGGAAGCCCTCCACGATGGCCAGGTACTCGCTGGTGAAGATCCGCGCCAGCGGCTGGCGCAGGACCCACTCGTGCACGTAGTGCAGCGCGGCCAGCGAGGCCACCCGCTCGCCCGAGTAGTAGTGGTAGTAGAGGTTCACCGGCGCAACCCGGCGCGGGCGCTCGGTGTTCTCGTAGGTGTCGATCACGTGGCGGAAGCCGTAGAACGGCCCCGTCCAGAGATGCGTGTAGAGGTTCTCGTTGGAGGCCGAGGTGTAGGTCTGCCAGTGCCGTCCCACCTGGCGCATGAGCGG
>Ga0075433_10001982_pt1 | contig 15402 bp, 14 predicted proteins | sample RhiMethybrSRZTD2_FD_75299 | JGI IMG/M metagenome (GOLD analysis project Ga0075433, IMG submission 75299) | Populus rhizosphere microbial communities from Tennessee, USA - Rhizosphere MetaG P. TD hybrid SRZTD2 | ecosystem: Host-associated > Plants > Roots > Rhizosphere > Soil | place: USA... | reverse complement strand
TGGGCTCAGCGCCGAGGTGGGGCCCGAACTCGTGCAGGGCACCGACAAGCTCAGCGCGTTGCTCGGGACGCGCGTCGATCCCAGAACCGAGATCGCGCGCCCCGCCAACGACGCGTCACTTGCACGGCTCCGCGATGCCGGCGTCGACCGCGTCATCCTGGACGGCGCCGATCTCGCTCCGCGCGACGAGCAGTTCACGCCCGCGCAGCCCTTCGCCGTGCGCAATCAACCGGGAACGACCACCGCCGTCGGGTCCGACGCCGGCCTGCAGCGTCTCCTCGAAGGCGACGACCCGCCGGCGTTACGCGCCCAGCGGTTCCTCGCAGGGCTGTCGGTCGTCGCGCTCGAGCAACCGAACGTCCGACGGGGAGTGGTCGTCCTCGAGCCGGACGACTGGAACGCGAGCAACGCGCTCCTCGAGTCCGCGTTGGCCGGGCTGACGTCCGACCATCCGCTGCTCGACCCGCTCACGGTCGACGACCTCATCGGGACGGTGCCACCGGCGACGAGCGGCAACGCCCCCGTCGAGCGTGACCTCGCGCCATCGCCCGTGCCGCCCGCTCCGGTGACAGAACGCGAGTACCTCGACGCCCAGACCCAGTTCGAGGCGTTCAACGCGCTCGTGCCGCCGCCGAACCCGATCGCCGAGTCCGGTAACCGATCGCTGCTCGTGTCGCTGTCGTCGGCGTGGTCGGGGCCGGCTGGGCGCTCCCGCGCCCGCGCCGAGCTGGCGAATATCGACGCCGACGTCAACCAGTTCGTGGGTCGTCTGCACGTGCCGGCCGTCGACAGCACGATCACGCTGACCGCCGAGAAGGGCGCGATCCCGGTGACGTTCCTCAACGACACCGGGCAGGCACTGCGGGTACGCGTGCGCCTCGAGAGCGACAAGCTCGTGTTCCCCGACGGGAACCAGCGCGTCTTGGACCTGCCCCCTCGGAGCACGACCGTGCGCTTCACGGTCGAGACACGCAGCACGGGGACGTTTCCCCTCACGCTCCGGGTGACGTCCCCGGACGGCGCCTTGCCCATCCAGCAGACCGAAGTGAAGGTGCGCACCACGTTCTTCGTGAACAACGTGGGCGCGTTCCTCACGGTCGGGGCGGTGCTCTTCCTCGCCGGGTGGTGGGCCCACGACATTCGCCGGCGGCGACGCCGCCGCGCCGCCACCCCGGCCCATCCGGCGTTGGCGTCGCCACCCGCGACCCCCGGCGCCGGCCAGAGCTCCGGTCAGAGCTCCACCCCGTGAGCGACGCGGCTGGAGCTGCGGGCCAGCAATCGACCCGTTTGCTGCGGTCGAGCGCCGTCGTCGGGCTCGGCACCGCTCTGTCGAGGATCACCGGCTTCCTTCGTGTCGCGGCGATCGCCTACGCGATCGGCGCCGGCGCGCTCGCGGGGACGTACAGCTACGCCAACGAGACCCCCAACATGCTGTACGAGCTGCTGCTCGGCGGCGTGCTCACCGCAACCCTCGTGCCCCAGTTCGTCCGCCACGTCGAACGCGAGGACGACGAGGCGGTCAGCGCCATCATGACCGTCGCGATCGCAGCGCTCGTCGCGGTCTCCGTTGCCGGGGTGCTTCTGGCGCCGTACATCGTGCAGGTGTTCACCCTGCGGGCCGAAGGCGCGAGCCGAGCCGCGCAGCAAGAGGTCGCGACGACGCTGGTGCGGCTGTTCATGCCCCAGATCGTCTTCTACGGGTTCACCGCGCTCGCGACCGCGCTGCTGAACGCGCATCGCCGATTCGCGGCGGCCGCGTTCGCCCCGATGCTCAACAACATCGTCGTCATTGCGATCTTCGTGTCACTTCCTCGTTTGCTCACCGGGCCGATCACGCTCGACCGCGTCCGCGACGACCCGGCGCTCCTCATTACGTTGGGTGTCGGCACGACTGCCGGCATCGCCGCGGTAGCGCTCGCCCTCTGGGCGGTCCTGCGGTGGGCACGGATCCGACTCCACTTCGTGTTCGCATGGCGGCATCGCGCCGTCGTCGCGATGGCTCGCCTGTCCTCGTGGACCCTCGGCTACGTCGTCGCAAACCAGATCGCGCTGTGGATCGTGCTCGTCCTCGCCAACGGCCGCGACGGCGGGCCGTTCATCTACTTGAGCGCGTACGCGTTCTTCCAGCTTCCTCACGGGCTGCTCGCCGTCTCGCTCATGACGACGCTCGCGCCGGAGATGGCCAGCGCCGCCGGACGCGGCGACATCGGCGAACTGCGGGACCGGCTGTCCTTCGGGCTTCGCTTGACGACGTTCGTCATCGTGCCGTGCTCGGCGATCTTCATCGCGCTGGCCCGGCCCATGGTCGTCGCGCTCCTCGAGCGCGGTGCCTTCTCCAGCAGTGACGCCACCGTGGTCGCCCACACCGTGGCGGGATTCTCCCTCGGCCTGCTGCCGTTCTCCATCTATCTGTTTTCGTTGCGCGCGTTCTACTCGTTGCAGGACACGCGTACGCCGTTCTTCCTGAACTGCTTCGAGAACGCGCTCAACATCGCGCTCGCCTTCCCGCTGTACAAGGCCTTCGGCGTCCCGGGTCTCGCGGTCGCGTTCGCCGGCGCGTACGGCGGCGCGTCGGTGCTCACGATCGTCGTGCTGCGCCGGCGCCTCGGTTACATCGACGGACGCCGGTTGATGGACACGCTGTCGCGTTCGCTCGCCGCCGGAGGGCTCGTCGCCCTGGTCACGTGGATGATCGCGCGCGGCCTCGGATGGTCGAACGCGTGGGTCGCGGTCGTGACGACCGTCGTCGGCGCGACCGTCGGCTTTGCGGAGTATTTCGCCGTCACCGCCGCGCTCCGCATGCGGGAGCTCGATGATCTCTGGTCCTTGTTCGCACCCCGCATCCGCCGAGGACGCGGGCTGCAGCCGCCGGTGTCGCCCGAGGCCGCTCTCCGGGGGCCGTCCGACAGAGAGGGCCGAACGGTGTAACGATGCTGTGGCGCCGCCGGTCGGAGAGCGGCGAAGCGGCCAGGGGGTGCCATGGGGGTTCGAGTCGTCACCGACAGCGCATGCGACCTGCCGGACGACCTGATCGAGCGCGACGGCATCGAGGTGGTCCCGCTCACCATCCGCTTCGGCAAGGAAGAGCTCGTCGACCGCAAGGAGCTCAGCACCGACGAGTTCTGGCGGCGCCTGGGCGACTCGGATGTCCTTCCCGAGACGTCGGCGCCGTCGGCGGGGGCCTTCGAAGGCGCGTTCCGGCGCCTGGTCGACGACGGCGCGACCGGCATCATCTGCATCAACCTCTCCTCCAAGCTCTCGGCGACGATGCAGTCGGCGCAGGTCGCGGCGCAGGCGGTCCAGGCCGACTGCCCGGTCGTCGTCGTCGACTCGCTCATGGTCTCGATGGGCCTCGGGAGCCTGTGCCTCACCGCCGCGCGGCGCGCGGCGGAGGGAGACACGCTCGAATCGATCGTCGCCAACGTCACCGACCGGCGGAATCGCTCCAAGCTGTACGGGGCCCTCGACACGCTCGAGTTCCTCAAGAAGGGCGGCCGGGTCGGCAACGCCCGGGCGCTCCTCGGCTCGATGCTGGCCATCAAGCCCGTCCTCGAAGTACGCGACGGCGAGGTGGAGGAAGCGGGCAAGGTCCGCACCCGTTCGAAGGCGCTGCGCCTGCTGGTAGACCGCGTCAAGGAAGGCCCCTTCGAGAACCTGGCCGTGCTCCACGGCAACGCGCCGGATGTCGACGAGCTGCTCGATCTGCTCGAGCCGCTGGCCCCGCGGGACGAGATCGTCGTCGGGCAGATCGGCCCGGTCATCGGAACGCACGCCGGTCCCCGCGTCATCGGGGTCACGTTCCAGGCCGGCGGCTGACCTCGATCACGGTCGTCAGGCGAGCCAAGCACGGCGACGCGAGCAACTAGCGTCGGGGGACGTGCCGGAGCCTGCCACGGCCGGACGCGTCCTCGGAGGGCGCTACCGCCTCGACCGCGAGCTCGCGCGCGGTGGCATGGCCACGGTGTGGATCGCCGAAGACCCGTTGCTGTCGCGTCGCGTCGCGGTCAAGCTGCTTCTGCCTCAGCTCGCCGTCGACGACGCGCTGCGCCTCCGCTTCCGCAACGAAGCCATCGCCGCTGCCAAGCTCACGCACCCCGGGATCGTGGCGACGTACGACACCGGCGACGACGACGGCACCGCCTACATCGTCATGGAGCTCGTCGAAGGAACGACGCTCCGGCGCGTGATCGACGAGCGCGGCCGGTTGCCCGTGCCCGAGGCCGCCGACATCGCTTCACAAGTGGCGGACGCGCTCGAGCACGCGCACCGTCAGGGGCTCGTCCACCGCGACATCAAGCCGGCCAACGTGCTGGTACAGCCGGACGGGAGGGTGAAGGTCACCGACTTCGGGATCGCCAAGGCGGCGGGGGGCGACGACCTGACCCGCACCGGCACCGTGGTCGGAACCGCTCGGTACCTCGCGCCTGAGCAGGTGAACGGCAATACGGTCGACGGTCGCGCCGACGTCTACGCGCTCGGCCTCATCCTCTACGAGATGTTGGCCGGCAACGCGCCGTTCGGCGGCGACTCCGACATGGCGACCGCGGTCGCCCGTCTCACGAATGCGCCCGAGCCGATCCGAATGGCGCGACCCGAGGTGTCGCGCCACCTCGAGGACGTCGTCGCGCGCAGCCTCGCTCGCGACCCCGAGTACCGGTACCAGTCGGCGCAGGCGTTCAAGGACGCGCTGACGCCGGGACACGATTCGGCGCCTACCGGTCCGCTCGCGCCTCCACCGGCACCGCGCCCGACCCCCGCACCGGCGGGGCCCGGCAGCGGTCGTGGCGAGCGGACGGCGGTGGGCGCGCCGCCACCATCGCGGCCGGCTGCCGTGGCGACACCCCGACGCGGGCGGCGCTGGCCGTGGCTCGTGCTGATCCTGGTCCTCCTCGGCGCCGGCGCCGCCGTCGCGTACGCCCTCACGAACACGGGCGGCGGCTCCGACGCCCCCGGCACCGCGGCAGCGGCCAGTCAGGCACTCCCCATCGCGGACGCAAAGGACTTCGATCCTCCTCCCGGAGACGGAAGTGAGCACCCCGAAGACGTGCACTTCGCCATCGACGGCGATCCCGCCACGGCCTGGCAGACGGAGAGCTACAGCAACCGCAACTTCGGCAATGCCAAGTCGGGCGTCGGCTTGTGGGTCCAGCTCGACGCCGCACACGACGTCACCGCGGTCACGGTGACCACCCTGGAGGACGGCTGGAGCGCGGAGATCTACGTGGCCGATCAGCCGGGCAGCTCGCTCCAGGCATGGGGTCCGGCCCGTGTCTCGGGGAACAACATGCCGGCGGTCCATCGCTTCGACCTGAACGCGCGCGGCCAGTACGTGCTCGTGTGGTGCACGCAGCTGCCGCAGTCGGACAAGCTCCAGATCGGTGACATCAAGGTCGAGGGCCGCTGACGGAGACGTCCCCGGCGGTCTCGCTCTTCGCCTGCCGTGAGGCGCCGGCGGCGGGACGGGGCCAGGTACGCTCGCCGGGTTCTCGGACGGGACGGGGTGCCATGAGCGACTGGACGACCGACGCGGTCGACAACATCGAGCGGGTCGTCACGACCGTCCGCGACAAGACGGTGATCCCCGCCCAGAACGTGACCCGCGCCATCGTGTTCGGGCTGCTCACGGCGTTCTTCGTCGCCACCGCCCTGACGATCGTGTCGATCGGCCTGTTCCGGCTGGTCGACGTCTACCTGCCCGGCGGTGTCTGGGCGACGTACCTCGTCTTCGGCGGAATCTTCGTCGTCGCCGGCACGTTCTGCTGGGCGCGGAGGACAAAGGTGTCGCCGCCCGAATGACCCGGGGAATCGCCCCATGAACGAAGTACGCGAGCTCGTCATCGTCGGCTCCGGCCCCGCCGGGCTGACCGCCGCCCTCTACGCCGCCCGTGCCGATCTCAGGCCCGTCGTCATCGAAGGTGCCGAGGCCGGCGGGCAGCTCATGCTGACCACCGACGTCGAGAACTACCCCGGCTTCCCCGACGGCATCCTGGGCCCCGAGCTGATGATGAAGTTCCGGGAGCAGGCCGAGCGCTTCGGCGCCGAGTTCGTGACCGCCGACGTCGATCGCGTCGACCTGTCGGCGTCGCCGTTCGGCGCGTGGGTCGGCAGCACGGAGTACCGCTCCGAGGCCTTGATCATCGCGACCGGGGCTTCGGCCCGGATGCTCGGCCTCCCGTCGGAAACGCGCCTGCTCGGCCACGGTGTGTCCACCTGCGCGACGTGCGACGGATTCTTCTTCCGCGAGAAGGACATCGCGGTCGTGGGGGGCGGCGACAGCGCCGTCGAGGAAGCGCTCTTTCTGACGAAGTTCGCCTCCCACGTCACCATCGTCCACCGACGCGACGAGCTGCGAGCGTCGAAGATCATGCAGGACCGCGCGTTCGCCAATCCGAAGATCGACTTCAAGTGGAACTCGGTCGTGACCGACGTCGGCGGCGACGGGACCGTCGACGTCGTCCACCTGCGCGACACGCGCACGGACGACGCGTCAGACCTTGACGTCGGCGGGCTGTTCGTCGCCATCGGCCACGACCCCAACACCAAGTTGTTCGAAGGCCAGGTCGACCTGGACGAGAACGGCTACGTCGTGCTCCCCCAAACCGGTTCGACGCTCACGTCGGTCGAGGGCGTGTTCGCGGCCGGCGATGTCGCCGACCACGTGTTCCGCCAAGCCGTGACCGCGGCCGGGACCGGTTGCATGGCCGCGATCGAGGCCGAGCGTTGGATCGAGGCCCGCCGCCACGCTGCTGCCCAGACGTGACCAATCCGGAATGGGCGGCGACGCGGCGTGGTTTCACGTCGTAGATACACTCGACCGACCCTGGCCGAAAGGACCCCCGTGGGCGCCGACATCACGTACCTCTCCGACAACACCTTCGACGAGACGGTCGGGGGCGCAGACACGCCCGTGCTCGTCGACTTCTGGGCCGAGTGGTGTGGTCCCTGCAAGATGATCGCGCCGACGCTCGAGGAGATCGCCTCCGAGCACAAGGGCAAGCTGCGCATCGCCAAGCTCAACGTCGACGACAACCCGCAGACGGCGATGCGCTACAACGTGATGAGCATCCCGACACTGATGGTGTTCAACGAGGGCGAGCCTGTGAAGCGACTCGTCGGGGCGAAGGGCAAGGGTCAGCTCCTCCAGGATCTCGCCGAATTCATCTCGTGACGGCCCGATTTGTCGCCGTCGCAAGCTCCGGCTCAACCACTCCGGGTCGCGGTCGCAGGCTCCCGCTCCTGCAACTGCAGTCGGCAAAGCCGCTGCCGTTGCGGACGACGGTCGGCTGAGTCGCCGTCGCCGCCGACACGCCGCGGCTCATGACCGCGGCGGCGCTCCACCGGGGTGAGACGGGCGAGGCGGTCCGAGATCTGCAACGGCGGCTCGCCGCGCTCGGTCTCGAGTCGACGTCCGACGAGCCGGGCGAGTTCGGCCCGGCCACCGAAGCCGCCGTGCGCTCGTTCCAGCAGCAGCGGGGCCTCGTCGTGGACGGGCTCTGTGGATCGCAGACGTGGGCGGCGCTGGTCGAGAGCGGCTTCTCGCTCGGCGATCGGACGCTGTACTTCCGTCAGCCGATGTTGCGCGGTGACGACGTCACCGCGCTCCAGCGCCAGCTGAACTCGCTCGGGTTCGACGCCGGCCGAGAGGACGGCATCCTCGGCGAGCAGACCGCCGAAGCGGTCGCCGAGTTCCAGCGCAACGTCGGGCTCGCGCCCGACGGCTTCTGTGGTTGGACCACCGTCGCGGCGCTGCGCCGGGTGGGGACGCTCGCGGCCGGCTCGGTTGCCAGCGTGCGGGAGCGCGAGATGCTTCGCCGCGGGCCCCACGGGCTCGGCGGCAAGCGCGTCTTCATCACGGCCGCGCCCGGTTTCGAGGCCTTGGGCGACGCGGTCTGCCGCGGTCTCGCCGAGGCCGGCGCCGGCGCCTTGTTGGACTCGGCCGGATCGGACGACAGCACCACCGCTTCCGCCGCCAATCAGTTCGGTGCCGCGCTCTTTCTCGCGCTGCGTGCCGGCACCGGCGATGACGGTTGCCGGTGCATGTTCTTCTCGTCGGGCACCTTCCGCTCGGAGGCGGGCTACCGCGTGGCCATCGCGGTCCAGAACGAGCTACGCGGCGTTCTGCCGACGGCGACGGACCCGAGTGGCAAGGCGTACGGCATCCTGCGGGAGACGCGCATGGCGGCCGTTGTGTGCGAGCTGGTCGAGCGAGGAGACGTGGTTGCGATGCGCAACGTCGTAGCGCGCGCCGGTGACGTCAGCCGTGCGATCGTGCGAGGCGTCCAACGCGGCGTCGAGGAGCCGACCGACGGCTAGCGCGGTTTGCTCGCGACGTATGCCGTGATCACGCGCACGACCTCGTTTCGGGCGCGGTCGACGTCTACTCCGTGCTCGCGCAGCACCCGTCCCCCGGCGCCGTCCTTCTCGGCTGCGAGCGCGATGAGGAGGTGCTCGGTACCGACGTAGTTGTGGCCGAGCCGGAGCGATTCCCCGCGGGTCAGGTCGAGCACCCGGCGCGACCGCGGCGTGAACGGAGCGTCGCCTCCTGAACGCTCGCGCGGCGAGCGCGGGCCGGCCGCCTCCATCACAGTTCGGCGCAGCTCATCGGCCGGAATGCCGAGCTCGGTGAGCACGCGGACGGAGAGCGCGGCGGGATCGGCCAGCACACCGAGGAGCAGGTGCTCTGTACCCACATAGTTGTGGCCCATCTCCACCGCCTCTTCGCGGGCGCGCGCCACGCTGGCGCGGGCACGGACGGTGTACCCCACGAGGAGCTGATCCTCGGCGGAGGGAGTCGTCGCGTCGCGGTCGACGAACCGTTGCTGCGCACCCTGCTTGGTCACGCCGAGCGCGGCCCCGATCTCGGCCCAGGACCGGCCCGCATGACGCGCCGCCTCGACGAAGTGCCCGAGCAGCAAGTCGGCCTTGCTCGTGATCTCGCCCGACACCTCCGCGGCGGCCGCGACGAGTGTGAGCGCGTCCTCGTCGGCGCTGCGGTCGTTCACGGTTTGGATGAGCTCGGTCAACGAGGGCGTCGATGCCATCGGTCAACCCTAAGTTGACGCCTCAGGAACGTCAAGCATTGCTTGACGTTCGCGCGAAACCGCAGGTCAGCCGGTATCGGCGCGGCGCTGACGATCGCCGGTGACGACCCGGTACAGCCGCTCGAGGTCCTCCAGGTCGGCGAAATCCACGGTGATCCGGCCCTGCTTGCCGCCGACCGTGATCTTCACGCGGGTCTCGAGGTAGTCGCCGAGCAGCTCTTCGAGCTCGAGCAGCCCCGGCGGGCGGAGCTGGCCCGGCGCCGCGTTCGGAGCGCGTTTCGCATCGCCGACGTGCGCGCGCACGGCATCCTCCACCGCGCGTACCGAGAGGCCTTCGTTGACGATGCGTCGCGCGAGCTGTTCCTGGAACGCGCGGTCGGGCGTGCCGAGCAACGCGCGCGCGTGGCCGCCCTTCAGCGTGTCGTCCTGGATCATCTTCTGGATCGCGGGCGGCAGCTGGAGCAGTCGCAGCGTGTTCGTGATCGCGACGCGGCTGCGGCCCACGCGCGCGGCCACCTGCTCGTGCGTGAGGCCGAAGTCCTCGATCAGCTGCTGGTACGCGGCGGCTTCCTCGAGCGCGTTGAGGTCGGCGCGATGCACGTTCTCGACGAGCGCGTGCTCGAGTGCCGACGCGTCGTCGGTCGTCTTGATCAGGGCCGGGATCGCCTGGAGGCCGGCACGCCGCGCGGCCCGCCAGCGCCGCTCACCCGCGATCAGCTCGTAGCCGTCGTCGGCGGGGCGGACGAGCACCGGCTGGAGCACACCGACCTCGCGAATGGAGTCCGCGAGCGCGCTGAGCTGCTCCTCCCCGAAGTGCTCGCGTGGCTGGTACCGGTTGGGCCGGATGGTCGAGACTGGAAGTTCCTGGTAACCGCCGGCGCCGAGGCCTTCGGCCGCGCCCGGCGGGATCAGGGCACCGAGGCCCTTACCCAGACCGCCTTTTCGCGCCACGGCACACCTCTTTCGCCAGTTCCCGGTACGCCTTGGCGCCCCGGGAGGTGGAATCGAACACGATGATGGGTTGCCCGAACGACGGCGCCTCGGAGAGGCGGACGGTCCGGGGAACGACGGTGTCGTACACGCGCCGTCCGAAGTGGGCGCGCACTTCGTCGACCACCTGGTCGGCGAGCTTCGTGCGCCCGTCGTACATGGTCATGATGATCCCGCGCACGTCGAGGTTGGGATTCAAGTTGGCCCGTACGAGGCCGACGTTGCGGAGCAGCTGCCCGAGCCCTTCGAGCGCGTAGTACTCGCACTGGATCGGCACCACGACGCCGTCGGCGGCCGCCAGCCCGTTCACGGTGAGGAGGCCGAGGGAGGGGGGACAGTCGATCAGGACGACGTCGTAGTTGTCGCGAACCTCGTCCAAGGCGCGGCGCACCTTCAGCTCACGACTCATGGCGGGCACGAGCTCGATCTCGGCACCGGCGAGGTCGATCGTCGCCGGCGCCACGAACAGGTTCTTGAGGCTCGTCGGCTCGATGCAGTCCTCGATGGCGGCGTTGTTCATGACCACGTCGTAGACGGACGACCCCAGGTCGCGGGCGCTGAGGCCGAGCCCCGTCGTGGCGTTGCTCTGAGGATCGAGGTCGACGACCAGGACGCGGAGACCCTCCTCGGCCAGCGCGGCACCGAGGTTGACGGCGGTGGTCGTCTTGCCGACGCCACCCTTCTGGTTGGCGATGGCAAGAACCGAGGGCAGGAGCAGCGGCGTCGGATCCTCGGCGGCCCGGGCGAGGAGCTGCCGGGTGGGGGCGTCGGCCGATTCGAGCGGCGGGGGATCGAAAGCCGGCAGATCGAGGCGGCGTTCGCTCTCGTCGGTGACCGCGGTCTCGACCTCCGCCTCGGTGTGCCGGCCACCGTCGCTCGCGGCGGTGCCGCTGCGGAGCGACGCGAGCGCCTGGCGGCCGCGACGCTTCACTTCGTCGTCCACCCGGCCCATTACCGGTCCCCTACTCGTGTACCCGTGCGCGCGTAGCGCCATGTTGGCCGAGGCCTCCTGCCTGGTCAAGGGTCGCAACAGAATCCCCTTGTTTCACGGGGAACATGCCGCGAATCGGACAATCGCTCCCTTGGCCCATCCCCCGGCCGCCGCGACGTTTCACGGGAAACACGGCGGACGCCCCTCACCACAGCGGCCGGCGCCCCGGAACCCCCGTACGTCGGGGCCAACGCTCTCGAGGGGGACCCGCCGCCGTCAGCACGGCGACTCCCCTGCCGGCACCGCCCCGCAGCTCCGGACCTCGCAGCCCCAGCCGCTGGAGCCCTTCCTTCGGCCACCGCCCCGGATCCGCCTCGCCCGGGGGCTCGCTCACCGCCAGCCTCCCGCCCTCCTCGAGGAAGCCGACTGCGCATTCGGCCGTCGTCGCAGGACCCCCGAACCCCCGAGCCACCGCGAGCTCGAACTTCCCACGAAACTCCCCGTCCCGAGCCAGTTCCTCGGCCCGACCGCATGCCACCGACCCTCGATCCCCCAGATCCAGGTCCTGCAGCGATGATTCGAGAAAGGAGCAGCGGCGTCGGCGCGCATCGAGGAGGACCCCGGTCGCCCTCGGCCAGACGGCGAGCAGGATCAGCCCGGGCACGCCGGCACCCGACCCCAGATCCAGGAACCGACCATGGAAGTCGTCGTCGACGTTGGCGGCCAGTGCCTCGGCGTGGTCGAGATGCGCTGCGACGGGCCCGGGCCCGACCATCCCTCGCTTGCGGGCGTCCTCGAGCTGCGCCGTCAGCCGACGGCGGACCTCGGGGGCGAGCATCGCTCGCCGCCGATCTACGCCGGTCGGATCACGACTCGGCGGCGGGGCTCCTCGCCCTCCGACGTCGTGGAGACACCCTCCATCTCGGCGACCACGTCGTGCACGACCTTCCGGTCGGACGCTCCCATCGGCTCGAGGGACTGCTCGGCGTCTTCGTCGCGGACCCGCTCCGCCAGCTGGCGCGCGAACTCCGACAACGCTTCCCGCCGCTTGGCCCGATAGCCCCCGACGTCGACGTGGACGCGAGCGCCGTGGCCCCCGGTCTGGCGCTGGACCACGGTGCGCACGAGCTCCTCGACGGCGGCGAGCGTCGCCCCGCGCGGTCCCACCAGCAGGCCGAGATTGTCGCCCGTGACGTCCACGAGGACCGTGTCCTCGTCCTCGAGGTGGCTGGCCACCTCCGCCTTGGCGCCAAAGGCCTCCACCAGGCCGCGGGTGAACTCCACCGCCTGGTCGGCTTGTTCCTCTACCGAGATGTCGGCTTGCTCTTCCACTGTCGCTCCCTGCTCCTGCTCTTCGCGCCGGCCTTCGCTTCGACCGCCCGTCCCGCCGCCGCGGCGGCGCCGGCGATTCCGCGGCGGCCGTGGCCCTCTGCTCTCCTGTGTCCCTTCGCCCCGTGTCCCGGGGCGAGCCCCCGTTCGCGCCCTGCTGTCGCCGGCCCGCTCGTCCTCGCGTGCCCCGGGCGAGCTACGCCGGCGCGATCGGCGCCGCGGCTCCCCCGGCTTCTCCCGGGAGATCGGCTTGACCCGAGCCCGGATCCTCGCCTCCCCGCCGAACCGGCCGAACAGCCCGCCCCGGGGCCGGGCGACCACCTCGTACTCGACGTCGTTCTCGTCGACCCCCAGCTCGTCGAGGGCTGCGTCAAGCGCCTCTTCGATCGTGCGGCCGGTCGTCTCGACCCATTCCATCTACCGCTTCCGCTTCTTCTTGCTGCTGCTCCGGCGGCGGCGCGACTGGCTGTTGCGACCCGATCCGCCCTGTCGTGCCGCCGGCTGCTTGGACGCGGGCTGTTTGGTCGAGGGCCGCTTCGTCGGCGTCGGCTTGGCGGCGGAAGCGCCTCCCGAGTTCCCGTCGGACGGCGGACGGAACAAGTCCCGCAGCGCCGCCAGCGGGCTCGATCGTGTGCCCGTCGGGGTCGTTTCCTTGGCGCGCGGCGCGGGTTCGGGGCGTTCTGCCGGCTCCGGAGACTCGACAGACTCGACCTCTTCCTCCGGTTCCGCCGGCGCTTGCGTCACCTCGCGCTTCGCCGGCGAGCTCTTGGCATCGATCGCGCCGCCCTTCCGCACATGATCACGCGGCGCGATCTTGCGCATGATCAGCTCCTGTTGCCCGAGTCGCCAGAGGTTCGACACCAGGAAGTACAGGACCAGCCCGGCCGGGAAGAACAGCGAGAACGCGCCGAAGGCGATCGGCAGCACCTTCGTGACCATCTGCATCTGCGCGTTGGCGCCCGGCGGGGTGTTGCGCTGGCTCTGCCGCGACTGGAGGTAGCCGGTGAGGAAGACCGCGCCGACCAAGAGGTAGTAGGGGAGCGCGACCCACAGACTGCTGTGACTGTCGGTCGCCTTGAGCGAGAGGTCCATGCCGAGGAACGTCAGGCCGTTCGGCTTGGCGGCGAGGATGTCCTTGTAGAGCTGCGACCCCATGGGCACGGTGGCCGCGGTCGACCGCAGCACGTGGAAGAGCGAGATGAAGACGGGGAACTGCACCACCAGCGGGAGGCACCCGCCGAGCGGGTTCACCTTGTTCTCCTGGTAGAGCTTCATCATCTCTTCGTTGAGCTTCTGGCGATCGCCCTTGTGCTTCGCCTGGAGCTTCTTGATCTCCGGCTGCAGTCGCTGCATCGCCAGCATCGAGCGCGCCGACTTCGCGGTGAGCGGGAACAGGACGAGCATCACCGTGATCGTCAGGAGGATGATCGCCACGCCCTCGTTCGGGATGATGGCGTAGAAGAACGCCAGGACGGCGCCGAAGGCGTTGTAGAGCGGATCAAGCATCGGTCAGCCTGCTCTCATGGGCGAACGTGTGTTCGGGGGGACGGGATCGAGCCCGCCGCCACCCCAAGGATGACAGCGCCCCAGCCTGCGGATCGCGAGCCAGAGGCCGCGGACTGCGCCGTGCCGTTCGAGTGCTTCGAGCGCGTAGGCCGAGCACGACGGGTGAAAGCGGCACCGGGGCGTCAGGTGCACGCTCACGAGCCGCCACGCCCGGATCGGCAGCATCAGCACGCGAGCCGCCGCGGACGGCGCAGGGGGCACCGTGTCGACGACCGCGCTCACGTGTGCGCCCCGGCCGCCCTGAACAGCGCCGCCAACGTCTCCACGAGGGTGTCGAAAGGCATCGTCATCACTTCCCGCCGGGCCGAGACCAGGTAGGCCCCACCGGCGACGAGATCCGCCTGGGCGCGTGCCACAGCGGCCCGCAGGCGTCGCCGCACGCGGTTGCGCGCGACTGCGTTGCCCACTCCGCTGACGGCGTACGCCACTCGCGGAGGAGCCTCGACTTCGCCGGGAACGAACCGGATCGCGACCGGACCGCGCACGTGTCGCTCCGCCCGGGCGAGGACGGCGAACGTCGCACGATCGCGGACGCGCCAGATCAGGCCGACAGGCGCGTGCGGCCGCGCTGGCGTCGGGCCCTGAGAACCGCCCGACCGCCCCGGCTTCGCATGCGGGACCGGAAGCCGTGGCGCTTCTTGCGCTTTCGGTTGTTCGGCTGGAACGTGCGCTTCACGCATGGCCTCCTCGCGAAGGGTCGCCCGCGAGACCCGAGGTCGGGGGCCGCAAACAGTCGGGCGAACCACCAAGTGTACGGCCACGCGTGAAACGACCGCAACGCGGGGGACGGGTCCCATACCGCGATGACGCGCGACCCTTGTTCACCCCAAAACCCCGGTGCTACGTTCGGACTTCTCGCCGACGCCCCGGCCTCGGAGGCGAACTTCCCCGAACTCGAGAGGCCGAATCTTTCTACCGCTCACGGCTGCCTCCGGCAGCCCCAAGAGGAACGTTCTCCACACCTGTGGATGCACCTGTGGAATTTGACCGGGGTGTCACCGCCTCCGAGATCTGGGAGCACGGCGCGACAGCCCTCCGCTCCCAGCTCGCACCGAACACGTGGGGATTGTGGTTCCAGGGCGTGCGCGCGGTCAGCCTCACGGACGACGTCCTGACTCTCGCGGTCCCGAGCTCGCTCGCCGCCGATCGCATCCGATCCAGCTACACGGGCATGCTCGCCGACACCCTCCGGGACGTCACGGGTCAGCAGCTCAGGGTGGAGCTCACCGTGGAGACCGACACCCGGTCAGAAGAGGCGCTCCCGTCGCTCCCGTCCCCGGTCACGACACCCCTCAGCGACCTTCCCACGCCGGTCCCACCCGACGACGAGCCTTCCCGCCTCTGGGCGACCGGGGGCCTCAATCCCCGTTACACCTTCGACCAGTTCGTGATCGGCGCCTCGAACCGTTTCGCCCATGCCGCCGCCCTGTCGGTCGCCGAGGCACCCGCCCGCTCGTACAACCCGCTCTTCATCTACGGCGCCGCCGGCCTCGGGAAGACGCACCTCCTCCACGCCATCGGTCATCACGTCAAGGCCGTCTTCCG
>Ga0075433_10001981_pt1 | contig 15405 bp, 13 predicted proteins | sample RhiMethybrSRZTD2_FD_75299 | JGI IMG/M metagenome (GOLD analysis project Ga0075433, IMG submission 75299) | Populus rhizosphere microbial communities from Tennessee, USA - Rhizosphere MetaG P. TD hybrid SRZTD2 | ecosystem: Host-associated > Plants > Roots > Rhizosphere > Soil | place: USA... | reverse complement strand
GCTCCTGTCGACGATCTGGACCTTCAACGACTTCGCGATCGTCTACATCCTCACCAAAGGCGGCCCGGGCGGCGCGACGCAGGTGATCCCGGTCTTCACCTACGAGATGGCCTTCGGGGCCCAGCGGCTCGGCGAGGCGATCGCCGCCGCGCTCTACATGCTGCCGGCGCTCGCGATGGTGATCATCGTGCTCTCGCGGTACATGCGCCGGAGCCACGCGAAGTGAGGCGGGACGCGATCGAGCGACTCCAGACCGCGGTCGCCTATACGTTCCTCGGACTGCTGCTGCTGCTGGTCCTGTTTCCGTTCTACTGGATGACGGTCACGTCGTTCAAGACCGAGGATCAGATGCGCAGCCTGGTCTCGATGTTCTGGCCTTCACCCTTCGTCGTCGAGAACTACACGCAGCTCCTGACCAAGACCGACTTCGCGATCTGGTTTCGCAACAGCGCGTTCGTCGCGGTGTCGAGCACGCTCGTCGCGACGGCCATCGGCACCCTCGGCGCCTACGCCTTGGCGCGGCTGCGCTTCCTCGGGCGCGCCTTCCTGTCGAGCGCGACCTTGATCACGTACCTGGTGCCGCCGTCGATCCTGTTCATCCCGCTCTACGCGCAGATTCGGACGATGGGACTGGCCGACAGCCTGGCCGGGCTCATCGCCGCCTACCCGTCCTTCACGGTGCCGTTCGTGACGTGGCTCCTCATGGGGTACTTCGGCTCGATCCCGGAGGAGCTGGAAGAGGCGGCGATGATCGACGGCGCCACGCGCTTCGGCGCGTTTCGGCGCATCATCCTGCCGCTCGCGGCGCCCGGCGTGCTGGCGGCCGGCCTCTTCGCGTTCACGCAGGCCTGGAACGAATTCCTGTACGCGCTGGTGTTCATCAGCGACGTCAAGCAGCGGACTTTGCCGGTCGGCCTTTCCACGTTCATTACGGGCGACGTCTACGGCTGGGGCTACCTGATGGCCGGCGCCGTCCTCACCACACTCCCGGTCATCCTCGTCTATACCTACCTCCAGCGTTATATGGTGGAAGGGCTCACGGCCGGAAGCGTCAAAGGATGAAGTGTCCGGCCTGCCAGCAGAACAACCCGGACAGCGCCCGATTCTGTAACGGCTGCGGCACCAGCCTCACGGCGGCGACCCCCACCGCCGCACCCAAGGCCTACACGCCGCCGCACCTCGCCGACAAGATCCTGACCTCGCGCGCCGCGATGATCGGCGAGCGCAAGCAGGTCACCGTCCTCTTCGCGGATCTCAAGGGCTCGATGGAGCTCCTCGTCGACCGCGATCCCGAGGAGGCTCGCCGGCTGCTCGACCCCGTCCTCGAGCGCATGATGGAGGCGGTCCATCGCTACGAAGGCACGGTCAACCAGGTGATGGGCGACGGCATCATGGCGCTCTTCGGCGCGCCGCTCGCGCACGAGGACCACGCGGTACGCGCCTGCTACGCCGCGCTGCGGATGCAAGAGTCAGTCGGGCGCTACGCCGAGCTGATCCAGAAGACCGAGGGCATCTCGGTCAGGATCCGCGTCGGGCTCAACTCCGGTGAGGTCGTGGTGCGCGCGATCGGGAGCGACCTCAAGGTGGACTACTCGGCGGTGGGTCAAACCACCCACCTGGCGGCCCGCATGGAGCAGATGGCGGACCCGGGCACCATCCTCGTCGCGCCGAGCACGGTCCGGCTCGCGGAGAGCGCCGTGCAGGTCACTCCACTCGGCGCCCGGCCGATCAAGGGACTCGACGCGGCCGTCGAGGTCTCCGAGCTCGTCGGCGGAGCGCCGGCGCGCTCGAGGCTGCGTTCCGCCGATACGCAGCAGCTCTCGCGATTCATCGGGCGCGTCGCGGAGCTCGACCGGCTGCACACCTTGCTCGAGCTCGCGCGCACCGGCCAGGGTCAGATCGCGGCGGTCAGCTCGGAGGCGGGTGTCGGCAAGACCCGGCTCATCCATGAGTTCCTTCGCTCGGCGAAGACCCAGACGTGGCACATCCTCGAAGGCCGCTCGCACTCGTACGAGCGAGGGGCGTCGTATCGCCCGATCATCGAGCTGCTCCGATCGTATTTCGAGCTCGATGCGCTCGACCCGGCCTCACGGGTGGCCGAGAAGATCACCGCGATCATCCGCGAGCTCGATCCCGGGCTGGCAGAGGCGGTGGCGCCGGTCTTGTCGCTGCTCGACGCGTTGCCATCGGACGATCCGTTTCGACAGCTCGACGCGCGCGAGCGCCATGACCGGGTGGTCGACGCGCTCACGCACGTGCTCTTGAAGGAAACCGAGCGCCAGCCGCTCGTGCTCGTGCTCGAGAACCTCCAGTGGGTCGACGCCGAGACCCAGGCCTTTCTCGATAGCCTCCTCGACCGGATCCCGACCGCGCGCCTGCTGCTGCTCGTCGACTACCGGCCCGGATACGAGCACGACTGGGCCGGGCGCGCCGGCTTCAATCATCTGGAGATCGACGCGCTCTCGTCGGCGGCGACCGACGAGCTGCTCCGGGAGCTGCTCGGGGACAGCCGCTCGCTCCGAGCCCTGCGCGACCTTCTGGTCCAGCGAAGCAACGGCAACCCGTTCTTCCTGGAAGAGATCGTCCGCACCCTCGTCGAGACCAAGGTGCTCGTGGGCGAGCGCGGCGCCTATCAGATGGGCGCCGAGCTCAAGACGCTCCAGGTGCCGTTGACGGTCCAGGCCGTCCTGGCCGCCCGCATCGACCGGCTTCCGCACGACGAGAAGCTCCTGCTCCAGTCCTCCGCCGTGGTCGGCTCGGACGTGCCGCAAGCGCTGCTCGAGGCGATCGTGGATGTTCCAGCCGAGAGCGTCGGCCGCGCGCTGGCGAGCCTGCAAGTCGCCGGCTTTCTCTACGAGGCGAGCCTGTTCCCCGACGTCGTCTACCGCTTCAAGAGCGCGCTCACCCGCGACGTCGCCTACGCGAGCTTGCTGCGCGAGCAGCGGCGGGTCCTGCACGCGCGGATCGTGGAGGCGATCGAGCGGCTCTACCACGACCGTCGCACGAGCCATATCGACCAGCTCGCGTTCCATGCCTCGCGGGGCGAGGTGTGGGCGAAGGCGCTCGTGTACAACCGGCAGGTCGGCGCGCGCGCGGTCTTGCATGCGGCGAACACCGAGGCGGTCCAGGCCTTTCAAGACGCGCTCGCCGCGCTCAAGCGGCTCCCGGAGACGCGTGAGACGCGCGAGCAGGCGATCGACCTTCGCCTGGACTTGCGCCCGCCGCTCCTGCAGCTCGGCCGGCTCGACGACGTCCTGAGCGTCTCGCGCGAAGCCGAGCGCCTGGCCGGCGACCTCGGCGACGAGGCGCGTCTGGCTCGCGTCTACACCTATCTGATCAACTACCACTATCTGAAGGGCGAGACGAAGCAGGCGATCGAGTACGGCCAACGCTGTCTCGACGTGGGCCGCGCCATCGGCGATGCCGCGCTCCAGGGACTGGCGCGCCAGTACATGGGCCAGAGCTACCACGCCCAGGGCGACTACGCCCGGGCCGAACGCGCGCTCCGCGAGAACATCGATACGACCGCCGGCGATCAAGCGACGATCTCGTACGTTGCCTCGTGCGGGTGGCTCGCCTTCAGCCTGGCCGACCGCGGCGCGTTCGACGCGGCGAACTCGTACCTGGCCGAGGCGCAACGCGCCGCCGAGACCACGCAGCACGCATACGGCCGCCTGATCGCCTGGACCCTGATCGGGCTCGTATGGATCCGGCGCGGGCGCCTGGCGCGCGCCGTGATGCCGCTCGAGCGCGGACTGGAAGCCTGCCGCAAGAAGCACCTCACCGTGTGGCTGCCGATTCCGCTCTCGCTGCTCGGCCTCGCGTTCGTCCGCATGGGCCACGTGCCCGAGGGGCTTCGCTTGCTCGAGGACGGCGTGGCCCTGAGCCGTGAGCTGGGCATCCGAGCGTATCTCGCCGCCTGGCTCGTCAATCTCGCGGAAGGCTTTCTGGCCGACGGTCAGCATCAAAAGGCGCTCGACACGGCGCGCCAGGCTCTGGACATGGCGCGCGAGCACGGCGAGCGCGGGCACGAAGCGCAGGCGCTTCAGGTGCTGGGCGACATCGCCGCCCGCGGCGCCCCCGCGGACCCGAGCCAAGCGCGCGCGCGGTACGAGGAGGCGCTGCGCCTCGCCGCCGAGCTCGGGCTACGCCCGCTCGTCGCGTCGTGCCTGCTGAGCCTCGGCGCGCTCGAGTCACGGCTGGGCGACGTCGAGGCGGCCGCGCAGCGCCGTTCGCAGGCGCAACGGGCCTTCGACGAGCTCGACATGCGCTCCGGCCGAGAGCAGCCCGAGAAGGAAGTGACCGAGCTCGGGCATCTCTTCATCGTGGCCCGCTCGCAGCCCGACCTCTACGACTTCCTGGCTCAGGAGCTCTCGGGCGCCACGAGGATCAGGGTCCTCCTCGATCGGCGCCGCGGCGAGCAGCGCCAGCGGTTCGAGGAGCTGACCGAGGAGCGCCGGCGCGCCGAGCGGCGGCGCGAGCAGCTCGATCAGGACCTTCGGGACTGGGGCTTCGGAGTGGCCCCGCGACGGCTTGGATGATGGACCACTTCCTCGTCGAGCGCGACGGGCCCACCGCGCTGCTCACCTTCAATCGCCCCGACGCGCGCAACTCGATGACATTCGAGATGTACGAGGCGCTGCACGATGCGTGCGCCGCCCTCGACACCGATCCGGCGGTGCGGGCGGTCGTTTTACGGGGCGCGGGTGACAAGGCGTTCGCGAGCGGTACCGACATCCGCCAGTTCCTCGATTTCGAGACCCGCCAGGACGCGCTCGACTACGAGGCTCGTCTGACCCGGGTGCTCTCGAAGCTCGCCGGCATGAGCAAGCCCACGATCGCTATGCTGCAGGGCGACGCGATCGGCGGCGGGCTCTTCATCGCGCTGGCGTGCGATCTGAGGCTGGCCGCCCCGCACGCGCGCTTCGGCATCCCGGTGGCCCGCACGCTCGGGAATTTCCTGGCGCCGGTGAGCCTCACCCTGCTCGTATCGGTGCTCGGTCCCAACCGCGCCCGCGAAATCGTGCTGACGGCGCGGCTGCTCGACGCTCAAGAGGCCAAAACGATCGGGCTGATCGATCGTGTCCACCCGGCGCCGGAGCTCGAGTCACGCACGCGGGAGCTCGCCGCGGGGCTGGCCGAGCTGGCTCCGCTCACGATCGCCGCGACGAAAGAGGCCACGCGCCGGATGCTGGCCGTGCTGGCGCCCCGAGACCTCGACGATCTCATCCTGTCCTGCTATCTGAGCCGAGACTTCCACGAAGGCGTGCGCTCGTTCCTCGAAAAGCGAAAGCCTGACTGGCAGGGGCGCTGATCGCTGCTCGGGTCTGAAGGTCGTCCGGACTATCGAGGGGTCGATCCGAAAGAAACCGCAGCCGGCTGGTTGGCGGCTGGACGATCGAGCGATCTCAACCCAGCGCGCCGAACCAGCACTTAGTTGTTGCTCGTCATGTTGAGGATGCGGCCCTCGAGCTGATGAAGAAGCGGGACGTACTCGTCGCTGCCGCAAGACGGGCAGGTCGGATCGCCCAGCTCGAAGCACTCCTCGCAAGCCACGCAGACGGCGAGGCCGCGGAGCGAGATCGGAACCCGTGAGAGCGTGCGAACCATCGTGCTGATCATCGCCTTTCCCTCCTGCACGGGTACTAACGCAAAGGCGATACCATCCGAGGCCACGCCAGTAAGGTACTGTATTGGTTGATATTTTTCGAATTTCCGGCCACGGGGACCCCATGAGTGGCACGTTTTTTACCGCCCCAGAGCGACGAAGTTTGCTCAGCGATGGACCACCCGCGTCAGACCACTACGGTGGCGCAGCGCGTCGGGCCGGTCTAGAGTGCTGCGAATGAGCGTGCTCCTGGAGCGGCGATGGGCCCAAATCGCGGGAGTTGCGCTCATTGTGCTCACGTCCTTCGTGGTTCTGCGGCCATTCATCGTCCCCATCGCGTGGGCGGCGATCCTCGCCTACGCCAGCTGGCCCCTGCACGTGCGGGTCGATCGCGTCATGGGCGGTCGCGTGGGCCTCAGCGCCGCGGTGATGACCGGTCTCATGGTCCTCGTGGTCGTGGTGCCGGCCGTCCTGATCACGACGGCGCTCGTTTTTGAGCTCCAGAACGCGTACGAAGGCCTGCGGGCCTGGCTCGCCGGCGGCCCCAACGCGCTCACGGCGGCGCTTCGCGGCATCCCGTGGGTCGGCCAGCGGGCAGCTGGACTGATCGAGGGACTCGTCGCCAACCCGGCTCAGATGCAGGAGTGGGTCATCGCTCGCACCGGTCTGCTCGCCGGCCTCATCGCGACGACGGCCGGTGACGTGGGGCGCCTTGCTCTCGACGCGATTCTGACCCTTCTGACTCTGTTTTTCTTCTTCTACCACGGAGGGGAGCTAGTGCCGCAGATCCACAGCACGGCGAGGCGTGTGGCGGGCGGGAGCGTGGACCCGTTCATCCATACGCTCGGTGAGACCGTGCGCGCCGTAATGTACGGAACCCTTTCGACCGCGCTCACCCAGGCGCTGCTCCTAGCGCTCGGTGCATGGGCGATAGGACTCGGCTCGCCGGCGCTGCTCGGAGCGGTCGCAGGATTCCTGGCGCTGACGCCGATCGGCCCGCCGCTGGTCTACGTACCCGCAACCGTCTGGCTCATCCTGCAGGGACGGATAGCCGGCGGCCTCCTGTTCCTGGGTTGGGGCATCTTCGTGGTCAGCATGACCGATAACGTGATCAAGTCGTGGTTCTTGAGCGGAGGAGCGCGGATTCCGTTCCTGCTCGGATTCTTCGGCGTCCTCGGCGGCCTGGTGGCGTTCGGACCGATCGGGCTCTTCGTCGGCCCGGTGGCCATCGCCCTTCTTCTCACACTGTGGAGAAATTGGACGACCGCTCGATGACGACCACCGGGGCGTCGCGAGGGTTCACGTCGGGGTACGGGCGCGACGGCGCATGCCCAGCGGCACGTGCTAGAATTTCGGCGATGAGATCACACGTGAGCGTTCGGTGAGTCGCGGGGGGCACTACGGCTTCGAGCGCCGACGCCGAGCCGACATCCAGAAGGCCAAGCAGGAAGCCAAGCGTCAGCGTAAGAACGAGCGCGCGGAGTCCGGCGCGGTCGGGCCTGAAGTCGGCGAGGCCCAGGACGCCGGCGCGCCGAGCGGCATGTGGGAGTGGTTCTCGCCGAGCCGCGGCCGCACCATCACCTCGGCGCCGAAGACGCGGCCTGCTCCCGATCCGCCAGACGACTGGGTGCTCCTGACCGACGTCGAGCCGGACACCCAGCCCGAATAGGTTCGGCTACTTCTTCGCGGCCTCTGAAGCCTGGAAGCCGACCTTGTTGTGCGTGCCGTCGCACATCGGCTTGTTGGTCGACGCCCCGCACCGGCACAGCGCAATCCTCGCCTGGCCCGCCGTATTGATCGGCGCCCCGGTCGGATCGTAAAGCTCGCACTCACCTTCGATCAGGTAGGGGCCGTTCGGCCGGGTCGTGATCTTGACGGCCATTGCGTGAGTCCTCCTTGGGAATTGAGCCAGCGCCACCCACGATACCACCACTGCCCGGAGTACACTCTGGGGCATGAAGGAGCGCGGCGCGATCCTGCTGGTTGCCTGCTACGAGCTCGGCCATCAGCCGCTGGCCGTCGCGTGGCCGGCGGCGTTTCTCGAGCGCGCGGGCTACGCGCCGGCGGTGATGGACGTATCGGTCGAGCCCTTCGATGCCGAGCGCGTCCAGCGCGCGAAGCTCGTCGCGATCTCGGTGCCGATGCACACGGCCCTCCGTCTCGGCGTCACCGTCGCCCGCCGGGTGCGAGCCTTGAACCCCGCGTGCCATATCGCGTTCTGCGGACTCTACGCGACGCTCAACGCGAAGCATCTGCTGGCCGGCATCGCCGATTCGGTCATGAGCGGCGAGACCGAAGGGGCGCTGATCGATCTGGTCCGCACCCTGGAGGTCGCGAGCCCACCGGCGGCGCCCCCCCAGCCTCTGCGCGTCCTCGCCAAGCTCGACTTTCCCGCGCCGAGTCGCGCGAGCTTACCCTCATTGAAGAAGTACGCGCATCTGGAGCGGGACGGCGGGCTCGAGCTGGTCGGCTACGTCGAAGCGAGCCGAGGGTGCAAGCACCTGTGCCGGCACTGTCCGATCCCGCCTGTGTACGGCGGTCGTTTCTTCGTGGTGCCGGTCGAGGTGCTGCTCGCGGATATCCGTCAGCAGGTCGAAGCCGGCGCGACCCACATCACGTTCGGCGATCCCGACTTCCTGAACGGTCCCGGCCACGCGCTGGCCGTCGCGCGAGCGCTTCACGAAGCGTTTCCTACGCTCACCTTCGACTTCACGGCAAAAATCGAGCACCTGCTGCGCCATCGCGACCGGCTGCCGGAGCTCGCGCGGCTCGGGTGCGCGTTCATCGTATCGGCCGCCGAGTCGCTGAACGACGAGATCCTGACTCACCTCGACAAGGGTCATTCGCGCGCCGACATCGAGGCGGCGGTCCAGGTCACGGCCGACGCCGGCATTGCGCTCCGCCCGACATGGGTCGCGTTCACACCGTGGACGACACTCGAGGACTATCGACAGCTACTGGACTTCGTCGAAGCTCATGGGCTCGTCGACGCCGTCGATCCCGTCCAGTTCTCGATTCGGCTCCTGATCCCGCCGGGGTCGCTGCTGCTCGAGAGCGCCGCCATGCGTCCGTTCCTGGGCGAGCTCGTCGAAGAACAGTTCTATCACCGCTGGATCCACCCCGACCCGCGCATGGAGGCCCTGCATGCGGAGGTGTCGGCCGTCGTGGCCAGCGCGGCCGACCGCCGCGAGGACGCCGCGGTCACCTTCCAGCGGGTACGGGAGCTGGCGGACCGGACCGCCGGCCTCCCGGTGCGGCCGATTTCGGCGCCCGACGCCAAGCGGAAGCGGCCGCCGCGCCTCACCGAACCGTGGTTTTGCTGAGCGGAGCCCACGGAGGGCCAGTTGGCCTTGAGCACGAACTCGGGTACAGTATCGATTTGAGAGGTGCTGCATGAGCGATGATCTGAAGACCAAGGTTCAGGAGTTGATCGATTCGATGATCAACCCCGCGGTCGCCGGCCACGGCGGCTTCGTCGAGCTCGTGGACGTGCAGGATAACCGCGTGTATCTGCAGATGGGTGGCGGCTGCCAGGGCTGCGGCGCCGCGGACGTCACGCTCAAGCAAGGCATCGAGCGGCTGATCAAGGAAGAGATCCCCGAGATCGCCGAAGTCCTCGACGCCACCGACCACTCCGCCGGGAGCAACCCCTACTACACGCCCGGCAAAGCCTAGCCCCACGCCTCGGCGTGAGGGGTTGACGCCGGTGTCGTCGTCGGCAGGCCGTTTACTGCTGCTCCTCCCGACGACGACGTACCGCACCGAGGCCTTCGTCGAGGCGGCGACCCGGCTGGGTGTCGAGCTCGTGTGTGCCTCCGAGCGGCCGAGCACCTTCGAGCCCCTGGCCCCCGACTCCCTCATCACGCTCGACTTCGCCGATCCTCGCGCGAGCGCCGAGACGATCGCGCGCTTCGCGCAGCGACGACCGATCGATGCCGTCGTTCCGGTGGACGATCTCACCACGATCGTCGCCGCCACCATCAGCCAACGGCTTGGTCTCAAGGCCAATTCGCTCCCGGCCGTCAGCACGGCGCGCGACAAGCACGCAATGCGCCGCTGTCTCGCCGAGGCCGGCGTGCCCGTCCCCCGCTTTCGCCTCGTGACCCTGGCGGACGACCCCGCCGCCCGCGCCGCCGAGATCGAGTACCCCTGCGTCCTGAAACCGCTCTCGCTCTCGGCCAGCCGCGGCGTCATCCGCGCGAATGACGCGCGAGAATTCGTGGCGGCTTTCCGTCGAATCTCGGCGATCCTCGAAATGACCGACGGGTCCTTGCCGGACGAGACGCGCCGTGCGCTGCTCGTCGAGGAGTTCATCCCTGGTGTCGAGGTTGCGCTCGAGGGGTTGCTGGTCGGCGGCACGCTCCACGTGCTGGCGATCTTCGACAAGCCCGATCCGCTCGACGGCCCGTTCTTCGAGGAGACGATCTACGTGACGCCGTCGCGCCTCCCCGAGGCCATGCAGACCCGCATCGCCGCCGTATCGCGCGATGCCTGCTCCGCGCTCGGACTCACCGAGGGACCGATCCACGCCGAGCTCCGCCTGAACGAGCGCGGGCCCTTCGTGCTCGAGGTCGCCGCGCGCTCGATCGGTGGGCTGTGCTCGCGCACCTTGACCTTCGGGACGGGCCTGAGTCTCGAGGAGCTCATCCTCTGCCACGCGCTCGGGCGGCCCCTCGCATCACTCGAGCGCGAGCGACGTGCCGCCGGCGTCATGATGATTCCGATCCCCCGCGCGGGCCGGCTCACGGCGGTCCACGGCACCGACGACGCCGCCGCGATCGACGGGATCGAGGAAGTCGCCATCACGATGCACCCGGGACAGGACGTGGTGCCGCTCCCCGAGGGTTGGCAGTATCTCGGGTTCATCTTCGCCCGCGCCGAGACGCCGGACACGGTCGAGCAAGCGCTCCGAAAGGCGCACGCGCGATTGCACTTCGCCATTGAATAAGCGGCAGCGTCCCAAGCCCGCGAAGCGGGCGCGGACGGCCTCCGACCCCCACCACCGCACCTTGCGCCAGGCGGACGAGCGCGCCGAGCGTCTGACCACCCTCAGCCGCCTCACGCGGCTCATGACGTCGGCGACCGACAGCGCCACGGCGTTCCGCGGCATCGCCGAGGCGGCCACCCTGCTCTTGAAGGCGAAGATGGCCTACGTCTGGGTCGATCAGGGCGCCGAGACCCTGCGCGAGGGCGGCAGCTACTGGGCCGGGCCCGACCTCGCGGGCCGGATCGTGAGCACCACGCCGGTGCCCCGCGACAACAACAGCATCGCCGGCACCGTCCTGCTCTCGCGCCGGCCCGAGTACCTCGCCGACGTGCAGCACGATCCGCGCTGGCGGCACCGCGCGCTCGCCGAGACGAGCGAGCTCCACGCCTGCATCGCATTGCCGTTGATCCACCACGAACGCGCGGTCGGCGCGTTGATCGTCGCGTTCGGCTCCCGCGGCGACTTCACCGCCGAGGAAAAGAATCTCGCCGGGCTGCTGGCCGACCAGGCCGCCATCGCGATCGAGAACGCGCGGCTCTACGAGGAGGCCGGGCGGCGTCAGCGCGAGTCCGAGCTCCTGGCCGACGTCGTGCGTACGGTCAACACGTCGCTCGAGCTCGCGACCGTGCTGCAGCGGATCGCCGAGGGGGCGCGCGAGGTCTGCCGAACCGACATGGCGTTCATCGCCCTTCGCGATGTCGTCACCGATATCTTCGCCTTTCGTCAGTGGCCGGGCGCGCGCTACGCGGACTACCGGTCGTTCCTGATCGCGCCCGGCCAGGGTGCGAGCGGTCTGGTGCTCGCGACCGGCCGGCCGTTTCGCACCGACCGCTATCTCGAGGACACCCGGTTCGGGCCGGAGTTCCTCGCGGTCGCGCGCGTGGAAGACCTGCACGCGTACATGGCCGTGCCGATCAAGATCGAGGATCGCGTCGAGGGATTTCTCTCGGTTGCCAACCGGGACGACCGGGTCCTGACCGACCGCGACGAGCAGATCCTGCTCCGGCTCGCCGACCATGCCGCGGTCGCGATTCACAACGCGCGGCTTTTTGCCGACAACGCCGCCCGCCGACAGGAAGCCGAGGCGCTCGCCGAGCTCGGCGGCGCGATCGCCTCGTCGCTGGAGCTCGAGCGGATCTTGTCGCTGGTCGTCGACCGCGCCTGCTCGCTGCTCGGCACGCAGCGGTCCGCGGTCGCGCTGGTGGACGCCGACCATCCCGACACCGCAACGCTCTTCGCGGCGAGCCGCGGGATGACCCGAGCGTTTCCGGCCATGCGTCCGTTGCACCCGCGCGACGGCACGACACCCGCCGCGATCGCCGAGCGCCGCCCGGTCTGGTCCGCCGACTTGCTGAATGATCCGGCGTTCGATCTCACGGCGTCGACGCGGGCCGCCGTCGAGGCCGAGGGCTACCGGGCCGTGCTGTCCGTTCCGCTCCTCGTCGGCGAGCGGGTGCTCGGCGCGCTCGTCACCTACCGCGACGACGTCGGGCCGTTTTCGGTCCGGCAGATCGAGCTCATGCAGGCGTTCGCGCATCAGGCCGCGCTCGCGCTCGAGAACTCGCGGCTGTACCAGGAGAGCGAGCGCCGGCGCCGGGAGTCCGAGGTGTTCGCCGGCGTCGCGCAGGCGATCACCGCGTCGCTCGACCTCGATACGGTGCTGCGCCGGATCACCGACAGCGCCAAGGAGCTGGTCGGCAGCGACCTGGCGATGATCGGCTTCCGCGAAGGCGACACGGAGGCCGTGACGGTCCGTCACCGCGTTGGCTCGCGCTACACCTCCGACCGTACGTTCCGCATCGAGCCCGGCAAGGGATTCGGCGGTCAGGCGCTGCTGAGCGGACGCCCGCTGCGGACCGACGACTACACGAACGATCCGGCCTTCAGCAAGGACTATCTCGGCGCCGTCGTCAGGGACGACAGCGTCAGCGCGATGGTCGTGCCGATCAGGAGCGAGGATCACGTGGTCGGGCTCCTCTATGTGGCGAATCGTACGAAGCGCCCGTTCAGCGATCACGACGAGGCAACCTTGCTGCGACTCGCCGACGAGGCGGCCGTCGCGATCCGGAATGCCCAGCTCTTCGAGAGCGAGCGCGAGAGTGAGCGCCGCTATCGCACACTGGTCGAGAGCTCGATCCAGGGCCTGCACATCCAGCGCGACTGGGTCACCTTGTTCGCCAACCCGGCGTTCGCGCGGATGCTCGGCTACGACACCACCGAAGAGCTCGTCGGCCTCGACACTCGCCGCTGGATCGAGCCGCACGAGCTCGCGCGGCTCGAGAGCGACCGCGCGGCCCGGCTGCGCGATGAAGAGGTGCCGTCGCGGTACGAATTGCAGGCGACCCGGCGCGACGGCTCGCAGATCTGGGTCGAGATCCAGGTCACCGAGATCGTCTGGGCGGGCGAGCCGGCCATCCAGTCGACCGTGCTCGACATCAGCGAGCGCAAGCGCGCGGAGCAGGCACTCCGGCAGAGCGAGGCTCAGCTTCGCCAGGTTCAGAAGATGGAAGCCGTGGGTCAGCTCGCCGGCGGCGTCGCGCACGACTTCAACAATCTCCTGACCGTCATCACTGGGCGGACGGAGCTCCTGCTATTGCGCCTGGCGGCCGACGATCCGCAACGGCGCGACGTGGAGCTGGTGAGGAAGACCGCCGACCGCGCGGCGGCCCTCACGCAGCAGCTTCTCGCGTTCAGCCGCAAGCAGATGCTCCAGCCCCGCGTCCTCGACCTGAACGGCGTCGTCGCGGGGATGGCCCAGATGCTCAAGCCGCTGATCGGCGAGACGATCGAGCTGGTCACGTCGCTCGACCCGGTCCTCGGGCGCGTGAAGGCCGATCCGGCGCAGATCGAGCAGATCGTCTTGAACCTTGCCGTGAACGCCCGGGACGCGATGCCCCAGGGCGGCCGACTGACGATCGAGACCGGGAACGTCGAGCTCGATTCAACGTTCGCCGAGACGCACCCGGGCTCGAGTGCCGGGCCGCACACCATGCTCAGCGTGCGCGACACCGGCACCGGCATGAGCCCGGACGTTCAGGCGCATCTCTTCGAGCCGTTCTTCACGACCAAGGGCGTCGGCAAGGGCACCGGGCTCGGCCTGGCGACGGTGTACGGCATCGTCAAGCAGCACGGCGGCTACATTCGAATCGAGAGCGCGCCGGGCGCCGGGACGGCGGTGAGGATCTATTTCGCTCGCGTCGCGCCGCTGACGGACGCTGCGCCCGCACCCGCGACCGACGCGCCGCCGGCCGTCGGATCAGGCACCGTGCTCGTGGTCGAGGACGAGGGCGAGCTCCGAGACCTGGCCACCGAGGTCCTCGGGATCGCGGGCTATACGGTGCTCTCGGCCGCCAGCCCGAGCGCGGCGCTGGACATCGCGCATCGTCACGCGGGTCCGATTCACCTGCTCCTGACCGACGTGGTCATGCCGGAAATGAGTGGGCGCGATCTGGCGGACCGTCTCGTCCGGACCCGGCCGGCGATGAAGATCCTGTACATGTCGGGCTATACCGACGACGCGATCGTTCATCACGGAGTGCTGGATCCGGGCACGGTGCTGCTCCAGAAACCGTTCACACCGGACAAACTGACGCGGATGGTCGGGGACCTGCTCGCCTGAAGCACGGGCTGCTGAAAGCACGGGCTGCTGAAAAGGGCCCATCTGCTTCGTTGGCGCCCTCGACGGCACGCTCACCGTACTCGAAGTACGGCTCGCATGCCGCCTTCGAGCGCCGCCTCGCATCTGGACCCTTTTGAGCAGCCCTTCCCGTTTTGAGCACTCCGCGCGCTCGAAGCGCGCGTCGGAGGACTGGAGCCGCGGGCCCCCGATCGACCGTCTGCGCGGGCGGCGGGTTAGCTGGAGATGCGGAAGTAGGCCAGGAGGCTCCAGCCGATTGCGGTGGCGAGGTCGCGGAGCTCGATTTCCGAGGCGGCCGGGAGGCCGTGCGTCACGAGATAGAGCACGATGAGGTATTTCACTGCGTGCTGCACCGCCACCAACATGTCCCTCACCCTCCCCCGGGCTGTTTACCGATGGTGGGACGCCGGGAGAGGGCGAGGCGTTTACACGGAGCTCGGCTCGCCTAGACGCGCGGCTTGAGCTCGATCATGTGGCCGTCGGGGTCGCGCAGATAGATGGAAGGTCCGTCGCCCCACGCGCCGAAGCGCTGGACCACGTCGCCCTCGACCGAGACGGCTTTCCGGCGCAGCTCCTCGGCGACCGCCTTCAGGTCGTCGCAGTGGATCGAGAGACAGAAGTGGTCGGGTCCGACCGGTCCCGCCTCGGTGGCGGGCAACAGGTCGATCAGCGCCTCGCCGAATCGCAGATGGATCAGCGAGATCCTCTCGTTGAACTTGGCCAGCGTGCAGCCGAGCACATCCTCGTAGAAGCGCCGCGACTTTTCCTGGTCACGAACGCGCAACACGACGTGATCGAGGCCGAGCGGCTTGAACATCGTCACCTCCTGATTGTCAGGCGCGACCCCGCCGGCCGGAGCTCAGCTCCGCGACGGCCCGCCGCGCGCCCGATCGCAAAGAAGACTAGCACGCGGCGCTCATTCCTGGCGGAGCACCGAGAGGGGCTTGCGTCCCAGCAGCCGGACGGTCGCGAGAAGCCCGATCGCCAGCGAGACGAAGGTCGTCAACGCCACCCCGAGGATCAACGCCTCGGGCTCGAGCGTCCACGGCGTGTCGAGCACGAATCGAAGGACGATCCAGGCGAGCACCGCGGCCAGCGCCGTTCCGCCGACACCCGCGACCGCGCCGAGACATGCGTATTCGACCGCGAACGCGCGCGCGATGGCCCAGCGCG
>Ga0075433_10001979_pt1 | contig 15407 bp, 13 predicted proteins | sample RhiMethybrSRZTD2_FD_75299 | JGI IMG/M metagenome (GOLD analysis project Ga0075433, IMG submission 75299) | Populus rhizosphere microbial communities from Tennessee, USA - Rhizosphere MetaG P. TD hybrid SRZTD2 | ecosystem: Host-associated > Plants > Roots > Rhizosphere > Soil | place: USA... | reverse complement strand
GCGGGAATCCAGGCTTTCTTTCCGGACTGGACCCCCGCTTTCGCGGGGGTGACTCCTAAGAAAACGCGTCCCTGCATTTACGCGAAACTTTCACCGGGCGGTTCGCGAACCGCCCCTACACGAAAAATCTTGGGCGGATTTGAAACCCACCCCTACACTACTCACTTCTCGCTAAAGAATCCGTCCTTTTCCAATTGCTCGATCACGCTCGGGTCGATGAACTCGCGCGGCCGGGCACCGCGGGCGCGCGGGTCGCTCGGCGACAATTGATCGAGCACGGTCTGCACCGACTGGACCGTCGGCGTCGGCTTCTGCTTCACGTAGGGCGCGTAGTCGTCGTAGGTCGCCTCCAGCGTCGGGCGGCTCGAAATCTTCGTGTACTTCGCGATCACGCGGAGCGAGAATTCTCGGTCCGCGCGAAAGCGCCGGATGCCGTCGATGTACCCGCGGGTGAAGCGGACGACCGTGTCGCGGTTTTGCTTTAAATATCTCTCGGTCGTCGCGACCGCGGTCTGCGGGTACGGCACGTTCAGCGTCGCCATGTTGACGAGCTCCTTCATGCCGATGCGCTTCGCCTCCGCCGTCGCCGGCGAGGCGATCACGCCGCCGTGGATCGAGCCGGCGCGGAGCGCCGCCAGCGTCTCCGCCTGTCCGCCGATCTGGAAGATCGTCACGTCTTTCACCGGATCGAGGCCGTAGTGCGCGAGCACGTAGCGGAGCGAGAAGTCGGTCGCCGAGCCGAAGCGGCTCGCGCCGATCTTCTTGCCTTTGAGATCCGCGACCGTTTTGATCTCCGGCGCGACCATGAGCGAATAGAGGATCGTGTCGAAGATGTGCGCGGTGAGCACGATGTCCGCGCCGCCCAGGCGCGCCGCGATCGCCGACGGCCCGCCGACCGTCACGATCGGCGTATCGCCGCCGAGGAGCGAGGTCACCGCGCGGCCGCCGCCGGTGAAGAGCATCTCCACGTCGAGGCCGTGCTTGGCGAAGAGCCCCGCCTCGCGCGCCACCCAGCCGACCGCCTGCGTCCCGCCGATCGAGGCGTAGACGACGTAGAGCTTGGCGGCATGGACCGAAGGCGCGGCGGAAAGAGCGAGGAGAAAGGCGAGAAAGAGGGCGCGGAGAGATCGGATTCGCATGCGACGGTCATAGTCCGGCGCGGCAAGGGCGTCAAGAAGGTAAATTGGGCACGGCACGCCGTGCCCTACACTACTCACCAGTCACTCCCCACTCTCCCCCGCGCTTGACAACGCCCCCCGGCGCGCAGGATAACGGGGCGATTAAAAATTTTCGGAGGCACCATGGACAAGATCAAATTTCCCTATCGCTCCGACGGCCATCTCGCCTTTCTCCACGTCGTGCAGGAGTCCGGCTCGTGGGCGAAGCACAATCTCGAAGTCGAGTACGATTATTTCATCGAGGCCAAAGACGCCCACAAGCTCGTGGCCTCGGGCGAGGTGGAGTTCGTGAGCGGCAACCATCTCACGCCCTACGCCGCGCGCCTGAAGGGCGACCCGTGGATCTACGTCGGCCAGACGCTCAATTTGAATTATCACCGCCTCTGCGTGCAGCCGAATTCCGGCATCAACGGCATGGCCGATTTGAAAGGCAAGGTCGTCGCCCACAAAGGGCAGCACCCCGGCCTCAACAACTGGCTCTTCCTGAAAGAGAACGGCCTCGACGTCGACAAGGGCGAGGTCGCGATGCGGAAATCGGCCGACAAGGGCAAGCCCGCGTGGGAAGGCGTCAAGGTGGGCGAGTTCGACGCCGCGCTGATCACGCCGCCGGACGATGTCTTCGCCAAGAGGGCGGGCCTGAAAGTCATCGAGATCCCGTTCCAACCGATGGTCTGGTTCACGACCATCTCGACGAGCTCGAAGTTCACCGCGAAGCACCCCGACATCGTCGAGCGCGTCCTCAAGGCGATCTGCGAGGGCACAGCCTTCTTCAAGAAGGAGAAGGCGAAGACGAGCAAGATTCTCGCGGAGAAATTCAAGGAGGACGGCTGGGACAACGAAGTCGTCGAGCATATGTACAACGAGCTCTCGAACGTGCTCGAGAAAAAGCCCTACCCCACCCTCGCCGCAATCCGCAACGTCTTCGAGCTCGCCAAGCGCCAGCACCCCGAAGTCGAGGGCAGCAACCCGCTCGCGCTCTGGGACATGCACTATCTAAGGCAGGTGGATGACAGCGGGTTTATCGATGAGCTGTACGGGTAAGAAGAGAAGAAGGAAAGAAGAAGATAAGCCGTCGATGCCTACATTCGAAAGGAGTTTTTGTGTCTAAACTATTCTGTGCTGTCGCATCTGGTTTAGTTCTCTTCTTGCTTGGTCCATCTTTTACGGATCGGGAGTGGTTATTGGGCCAAGATAAGAAGCCGACGCCGGCGGACGGGCATAATATCCACGTGGTCGCCCCTCACCTGGTCAACGGCAAGGTGATGGGCCCATATCATCACTATTGCAAATCCGTGTCGGACACGGTCCTCGAATGCTTGATCTATGAATCCACCGACCCGAAGGCGCTGTTGGTTCAGGTCGAATATTTCATCGCCAAGTCAGTCACCCGAGCGAATGTGCCGTTAAAGGTATGGAATAAGTTCTATCACGATCATGCGGTGGAGATTGCCGGGGGGCGCGTACAAGTTTTGGACATGCCCGACGACCAGGCAAAGAAAATCGCGGAGGTGGCCGCTAAAACCGACGGAATCATTTTCGATCTTTGGAACCCGCATGGCGCCAAAGCGCCCAACGGAGAGGTCGTACATCCGCAGGCGGTCGGCCACAAGTCTCTGGGAGAAAAGGAATATAAATCATTTTAGCGCGGCCGAGCGGCAAAGCTTGAGGGTTCTCATCGCAGCGGCGATAGCGGTCACGCTGGTGGCTGCAGAGCCATCCGCGATCGCCGCCAATACAGAGGTCTTACGACCGAGGGTCCCAGCTGATCAGATAAAGAACGTCCAAAGTTTGAAGAACCCCTACACGGCCACTCCTGAAATAATCGAGAAGGGGAAGGCTCTCTACAGCGGAAAGGCATTCTGCCAGGTTTGCCATGGGCGCGATGGCAAGGGACTGGGATCGGATGTCGATACAAAATCGATGAAAGGCGCGCTTCCCCGCGATCTTACCGATAGAGCCTGGCAGCGAGCGAGAACCGACGGGGAGCTCATGTGGATTCTCAAACATGGCAGCCAAGGCACAGCGATGCCGGCTTTTGTCCCCGAGATACTGACAGAACAAGAGGCATACCAGGTCATCCTATACATCCGGTCGCTCAACAGCCGCTGAGCCGCACCTCGCTTGACGCGTCGTCGGTCATTCCCCTCCTGCTCTGGGGCATGTACTATTTAAAGCGGGTCGCCGACAGCGGGGTTTATCGACAAGCTGTACGAGCCAATTTCGGGTTTCGAGTTTCAAGGAAATGCTTGCGAACGGAAATGCAAATGCAATTAGATTTAATCCGTTCGCCTTGAACTTGTCGAAGGATTGAAACCCGAAACGTATTTCCTATACCCTCCCGCCATGGACATCCTCAAGGTCACCGGCTATCACAAGCGCCCGCCGCAGCTCGTCGCGGAAGAAAAAGGCTTCTTCGCGCGCGAACGATTGGCAATTCAGTTCGACGAGGCGACCTACGCGCCGGAGCACAATAAAGGGATGGCCGAGGGGCGCTGGGACCTGACGCTCAGCAGCGCGGACACGATGATCGCGCGCAACACGACCGACGGGACCGATTACATCCTGTTCATGCAGGCGGAGGAAGGCTTGACGGCGAGCCTGGTCGGGCGGCCGGGAGTTAATTCGCTGGAGCAATTGCGCGGGCAATTGCTCGCGGGCGACCCGGGCGACTCGAACCTCGATCTGATCAGAATGAAAATTCTGCGCGCGCACGGCATCCGCGAGAGCGATTATAAAATCGACATCATCGGCAGCTCGCCCAAGCGGCTGGAGGCGTTTCTCGCGGGGCGCGTCGCCGCGGCGATGCTGACGCCGCCGTCGACGGAGAAGGCGCTCGCCGCCGGCGGCGCGCTGCTCGCGCGCGCGGACGACTACGTCCCGGGCTGGCCGCTCACCTGCGGCTGGACGCGGCGCGCGTGGCTGGAGGAGCATCGCGAAATTATCGTGCGCTTCATCCGCGCGTGGGCGGCGGCGACCGACTGGATGCTCGCGCCGGAAAATCGCGAGGAGGCGGTGCGCCTCACGATGGCGAAAGAGCATATGGACCGCGAGCGTGCCGAGGAGGCGTGCGCCCGCGTGGTCCCGAAGGCGCGCATCAACCCGCAGGCGATCCGCTCGGTGATGGACTTGAGAATCGAGATGGGCGTGTTGCAGCCGCCGGCCGGTCCGGCGGAAAAATTCTACGACGCGGGGTATTGGTGCGAAGCGACGGGATTGCCGCCGCCGGAACCGGCGGGCATAGTGAGCAGTGAGCCGTGAGTAGTGAGCAGTGTAGGGACGGTTCGCGAACCGCCCGCTAGTTTCGTATATCGAGTTCCGGGTTTCGGGTTCAATGCTCGAGAATCGGAGAGATCCTTCATTTCGTTCAGGATGACAGAAAATTTCCGCCTTTATGTCATTCTGAGCGCAGCGAAGAATCTCTCTGGCAATTTCAACTCGGAACCCGGAACTCGAAACTTTTTTACAGCCCCATTTTGCCGGGATTCATGATCCCGTTCGGATCCAAAATCTTTTTGATCCCCCGCATCACTTCCAATCCGTAGCCGTGCTCCTCGGCCATGAGCGGCGCGAGCTTGACGCCGACGCCGTGGGTGTATTCCATCGAGCCGCCGAGTTTGTGCACGAGGCGGAGCAGCTCTTCGACGGTCTCCGCTAAAATAAGCTGCGCGTCTTTTTTGCCGTCGCCGTCGATGCGGAGCGGCATGGAGAATAATTCGGGGCGGATCCAGAGGCCGCTCTCGACAGCGTCGACGCCGCGGCGCTTAACGATCGCGAGCGCCTGCTTGCGGAACGGCAGCACCTCGGAGGCCGGCAGCGCGACGTGGATCCAGTCGCGATAGATTCCGTCGCGGCCGCGCTCGCGGCGCGCGCGGCGGTTCTCGGCGAAGCGGCGCGCGATCGAATGGCGCTCGCGCCAGAACTCCTCCGCCTGCGCCGCCGGCAGGCGCGCTCCGCCCGCCGCGTCGCAGATGGATAGCGCGATTTTTTCTTCCGCCGCGACGACTTCCTTCGCGCCCTCGAAGGCGAGGTAGAGTAGCGCGCCGTCGAACTTGTCCTCGTTGTCGCCGAAGTCGATCACCGCGGGCTCGACGCCGCGCTTGAAGATCTCGCGGATCGCGTTGTAGCCGCGCTCGAAGGTGTCGAAGCCGTAGGCGTGGATGACGCTCTTCTCGGGGCGGACAAAGATGCGGATCGCCGCTTCGGTGACGACGCCGAAGCAGCCCTCGCCGCCGATGAAGAGCGCGTTCAAGTCGATGCCGGCGGAGGACTTCGGCACGGCGCGCGTGCTGAGGATCTCGCCGCTCGGAAGCACGGCTTCGAGGCCGAGCACCTGCTCGCCCATCGAGCCGTACTTACCGGCGCGGTAACCGACGCTGTTGGTCGAGATCGCGCCGCCGATCGTCGCGACCGGCAGCGTCCACGGGTCGTGGCCGAGGATGAAGCCCTTCTCGTTCAATTTCTTGTCGACCGCTTCGAGCACCGCGCCCGCCTGGACGCGCGCGCTCAGCGCCTCGGCGTCGATGGATACGACGCGATTCATTCTTCTCAGATCGAGGGCGATGCCGGGACGGATCGAGAGCGCGCCGCCCATGAGCCCCGAGCCGCCGCCGTAGGGAACGAGCGGCGTTTTGGTCTCGTTGGCGAAGACGACGATCTCGCGCACCTGCGCGGTGGAATCCGGCGCGGCGACGCAGAGCGGGAGCGCGGTCGCGGGCTTGCAGCGCGGATCGAGCCGCGCCTCGCTGAGCGCGTCCCAGGAGATTTCGTCCAGCCGCTCGGCGTCGATGACGACATTGTCCTGGCCGACGATGAGTGCTAGTTTTTCGATGACACTTTTTTGCGACGCCACGGCCCCTCCGACTCGCAACGCAAGAACGCTTCTCTATTGTAAAACGGAATCCGGCGAAAAACACGCGGCCCGGCCGCTTCGCTCCGGCGCCGCGGCGACGCTATGGACGCCATGCCCCAGGGATTTATTTCCGCCCTTGCCCGAAACGGATATTTTTTCGAGCCGCCATGCGCGTGTTGATCGCGGAAGACGACGATAAGATCGCCTCGTTCCTCGTGAAGGGGCTCAAGCAGGCCGGCTTTGCGGTCGACCGTTCCGCCGACGGCGAGGAGGGGTTGTATCTCGCCGCGAACCATCCGTACGACGCGGCGGTCATCGACATCATGCTGCCCAAGCTGGACGGCTTGAGCCTCATCGAGCAGCTCCGGCGCCGGGAAATCGATACTCCGGTGATCATCCTGAGCGCCAGGCGCTCGGTCGACGACCGCGTCAAGGGATTGCAATCGGGCTCCGACGACTACATGACCAAGCCGTTCGCGTTCTCCGAGCTGCTGGCGCGCATCCAGGCGCTGATCCGCCGCGCCAGCAAATTGACCGAGCCGACGCGCTTGACGGCCGGCGACCTCTCGCTCGACCTGCTGACGCGGGAGACTGTGCGCGCGGGCCGGAAGATCGATCTCCAGCCGCGGGAGTTCGCGCTGCTCGAATACCTGATGCACCACGTCGGAAAGGTAGTCTCCAAGAGCATGATCATGGAGCACCTCTGGAGCTACGACTTCGATCCGCAGACCAACGTGGTGGACGTGCTGGTCTGCAGGCTGCGCAACAAGGTGGACCGCGATTTTGAAAAAAAGATGATTCACACCCAAAGGGGGGTGGGCTATGCGCTTAAGATTGCCTAGCGGCTTCAGCAAGACGCTCGGCTTCCGCCTCACGCTCTGGTACGCCGCGATCTTTATCGTCAGCTCGGTGATCCTCTTCGCCGTCTCATACGTTTATCTCTACGTCTCGGTGCGCGACAACCGGAGAGAGGTCGAGTCGAAGCTGAGAAAGTACGTGTCTCTGTATCAGAGGGGCGGCGTCGCCGCGGTGCGCAAAGCCGCCGACGACGGGCGCAATACGTTTTTCGTGCGCGTCGTCGGGCCCGGCGACAATACGGTATTTCTCAGCCACCCCGCGCTGTGGGAGAAGTTCGACGTCAACCCCCGGCAGGGCCAGCCGGCCGAGGGGCAGTGGCAGTATTTTCCCGCCACGACGGACGCGGACGTGCTGGAGCTCACTTCGGAGGATGTGCCGGGCGGTTTTGTCGTGCAAGTGGGCAAGGACATCGAGGACCGGCAGGAGATCCTGGAAGATTTTCGCGAGACCACGCTCGCCGTGATGGTTCCGATCATTTTGATCGGCCTGGCCGGCGGCGCGGTCCTGGCGGCGCGCGCGCTGCGGCCGATCCAGCGGCTCATCGAAACCACCCAATCGATCGTCGACACCGGCCGGATGGACGCGCGCGTCCCGATGGGGAGAAGCGGCGACGAGCTGGATCAGCTGGTCGGGCTGTTCAACAGGATGCTCGAGCGCATCGAGGGACTGATCAAGGGAATGCGCGGGGCGCTCGACAACGTCGCGCACGATCTGCGCACGCCGATCACGCGCCTTCGCGGCATCGCCGAGGTGGCGCTCAGATCGGACGCGCTCCGGCCGCAGGACCACAGGGAAGCCCTGGCGGACTGCCTGGAAGAGTCGGAGCGCGTCGCGACGCTGCTGAACACACTCATGGACATCTCGGAGGCGGAAACCGGGACGATGAGCCTGCGGCTCGAGGCCCTCAACGTCTACAAGCTGATCGAAGAGATCGTCGACCTCTACGACCACGTCGCCGAGGACAAGGGGATCACGGTGTCGTTCGACTGCCCGAAGCATATCGGCATGATCGCCGACTTGAACCGGATGCGCCAGGTGCTGGCGAACCTGCTCGACAACGCCGTCAAGTACAGCGGACCCGGGTCGAGCGTGGCGATCGGAGCCGACGAGCGACACGGCCAGATCGTCATCCGCGTCAGAGACAACGGCTCGGGCATTCCGCCCGACGAAGTTTCCAAGATCTGGGACCGCCTCCATCGCGGCGACGCGAGCCGCTCGCAGCCTGGGCTGGGGCTCGGCTTGAGCCTGGTGCAGGCCGTGGTTCGCGCGCACCAGGGCCGCGTCGGAGTCCAGAGCGAGCCCGGGGTCGGCTCCGCCTTCACGCTTTATCTCCCTAGCGCCTCCCCGCCCGCGCAGTGAATTTCTCCCGCGCCGAACCTTTCAAAAATGTAATTTGCGGGAAAGGATCGCGCAATCTCGCCGTATTAGATTCTAACCGTTCTTAGAACGGTTCCCGCCTTCACGGCGCGGCGCCTCGAGACGCCGTCAGGTTCGCGGCCGTTCGGAGACGGCAATGTTTCTCACAGAACGCTACGGACCTTGGGCGCTCGTCACCGGCGCCTCCTCCGGCATCGGCGCCGAGTTCGCGCGCCAGCTCGCCCGCGCGGGATTGAACCTCGTTCTGGTCGCGCGGCGAAAAGCGCGGCTCGACCAGCTGGCTGAGCAGATCGAAGAACAACATCGCATCCAGGTGCGAACCGTCCGCGCGGACCTATCCCGGCCGGATTTCATCGCCGACATCCTTTCCGTGACCCAGGCGATCGAGATCGGCCTGCTCGTCAACAACGCCGGCTTCGGACTGGCGGGAAATTTCCTCGACCACGACATGGACGAGGAGCTCGCGCTGCTGGACGTCAACTGCCGCGCGCCTTTGATCCTGACGCATGCGTTCGGCCGCAAGATGGTGCGGCGCGAAAGAGGCGGAATCGTTTTCGTCTCGTCGGTGAGCGGTTATATCGCCACGCCGCTCGAAGCCTCGTACGCGGCGAGCAAAGCGTACGAGCTATTCCTGGCGGAGTCCCTTCGCTACGAGCTGCGCAAGCACGGCGTCGACGTGCTCGCGCTCTGCCCCGGCGTCACGAACACCGAGTTTCACGAGCTCGCCGGCATGCGATCGGTCGCGGCGATGCCGGTCGAGCCGGTGGTCGCCGCGGCGCTCGAAAAATTGGGCAAGCGGTCGGCGGTCGTGACCGGCTGGCACAACCGCATGCTGGTTTTTTGCTTGAAATTCGCCCCGCGGTGGGCAGCCACGGTTCAGGCCGGAAGGGTGATCGAAGGCCTGGTGTTCAAAAATGGCGCCAGCGGCAATCGAGCCGATCGCCACGTCGACCGCGCACCGTAAATCGGGGGATTTTTCTTATGTCCAAGTCCGCAAACGCGCGGGCGATCGCCCCGGCCTCCGACCGGCCGCCCGGGCGCGCCGCGCTCAATTTCAGCCTCGCGGCGGCGCACGTCCTGGCGAATGTCTTCCAGTTTTTCGTGCTGCCGCTCTATCTCCTGCCGCAAAGCACGGCCTGGGGTCTCGCGCTGATTCCGCTGGCCGCTTCCAACAACTCCTTTTGGGCTTTGATTCACGAGGCGATCCACGATCTGCTCGATTCTTCGCGGCGGCTGAACGACGCGGCCGGCAGGCTGTTGGCGGTTTTCTTCGGCTCCCCTTTTCGCCTGCTGCGCTTGACCCATCTATCGCACCATAAGTTCAACCGCTCGCTGAAAGAGCGCGGCACCGAGATTTACGATCCCCGAGCGATCTCGAAAGGCAAGGCCTGGCTGAGACATTTCGGCCAGATCCTCGGCGGACTCTATCTGTCGGAGGTCTTTACTCCACTGTTGTTTCTCCTGCCGCGGCGGTCGTTGCACAAGCTGTCGCGGCGGATGCTCGACCCGGCGAGCCGCCACGAGCAATGGCTCGCGAGAAATCTCATGGAGGCCAGGTCTTTTCGCGAGATTCGGATCGACGGCGCGGCGATTTTGATCTTTTTCGGGCTGAGCGCGTTTTGCTATCGGGGGCACGAATGGCTTTTTGCGGCGATCATCCTCTGCCGGGCTTTTTTCATCTCTTTTCTCGACAACGTTTATCACTACGGCGCGCCGCTCAACCGCCCGGCCTCAGGTTACAACCTGCGCCTGCCGAAATTGCTTTCAAGGCTGATCTTGAACTTCAATTTACATGGAGTACATCATGTTTTTCCCTACCTGCCGTGGTCCCGGCTGCCCGAATTCCTCGTTCGGCAGGGCAGCCGTTACGATCAGGGCTATTTCACCGCGGCCTTACGCCAGCTGCGCGGTCCCGTTTCGCTGTCGGAACTCGGATCCGGGCGAGCGAAAACTTAGGGGGCGCAAAATCGGAGGTTTAGAGCGACATGCAACGTGGAGGCGGTTGGGGAGTCGACGTCCTGGTTCTTGCATTGTGCGCGGGAACGCTGTTCGCGTTCCAGCTCGGCGAGCGCGCACTGTGGTCTCCGGACGAAGGCCGTTATGCGGAAGTCGCCCGCGAAATGGTCGTCACCGGCGACTATGTCACCCCGCGGCTCGAAGGCGTTAAATTTTTCGAAAAGCCGCCGCTGTTCTACTGGCTCCAAGCGGTGTCCATCCGGCTCTTCGGCGTGAACGAATGGGCGCTGCGGCTGTGGCCCGCCCTCTTCGCCGTCCTCGGCTGCCTGGCGGTTTACGCCGGCGGCAGGAAGTTCTTCGACCGCCGGATCGGACTGATCGCCGCCGCCGTGCTGGCGACTTCCGGCCTCTATTACGCGATGAGCCATATCGCCAATCTCGATATGGGTCTCACCACGCTGCTCACTGCGGCGCTGTTGGCATTTTTAGCCGGGACGCGCGCGCCGCCCGGCCCCGGCCGGCGCGCGGCGCTGGCGATATTTTATATTCTCATGGCGCTGGCGGTTTTGGACAAAGGCCTCATCGGAGTCGTCCTGCCTGCGCTGATTATCGCCACCTGGGTCGCGCTGACGGGCGAGTGGAGAATGTTAAAATCCTTGCATCTCCCCTCCGGTCTTTTTTTACTCGCTGCGATTGCCGTGCCGTGGCATATTCTCGCGGCGAGGGCCAATCCGGAGTTTTTGTATTTCTATTTCGTCCGCGAGCATTTCCAGCGATTTCTCTTCAAAAACGGACCGCTCGATTACCCGTTGACGTTCGTCCCGGTTTTGCTGATCGGACTCTTCCCCTGGACGGTGTTCTTGTTCCAGGCTCTGAGACATAACCTCGACGGCGCGCCGGGCGCGCGCGGACAACGCGAAACGCTCTTTTTTCTCGTCTGGGCCGGCTGGGTCTTCCTGTTCTTTTCTCTCTCGAGCTCGAAAGTCGTTCCCTACATCCTGCCGATGTTCCCGCCTCTGGCGATTTTGCTGGGCCGCTATCTCTCGGCCGCGTGGGACCGTCCCGGGCTGCAAGGCATCCGGCCGGGACTTTGGTTGTTTCTCTGCGCGGCACTGCTCGTCGCGACGCTGCAATTTAAAGGGCCGCAGCACTATTTGGAGCGATACTCGAACTGGCCGAATCTTGAAGTGCCGCACGATGAATCCACCATTCCATCGAACTCGTCGAAGGTTTATCCGGATTTGCCCCGGTTAAGACCGTATCTGATCGGGCAGGGCGCCGTCCTGCTATCCGGAGCCCTGACCGCGGTTTACCTAAGGCGGCGAAAAGGCTTTCCGCGGGCTTTTCCCGTTCTCGTTGTGACGGCCGCGGTCTTTCTCGTCGTGGTCAACAGCAGCCTGCCTGTCTTCGACGAGCGCCGCTCGGTCAAGAGCCTCGCGCTCGCGCTGAAGCCGCGGCTTAAAAGCGCGGACGAAGTGGCGAGCTACCATGCGTATTACCAGGACTTGCCGTTTTATTTGCAGCGACACGTGACCCAGGTCGGTTGGGTCGAGCCGTTCGAGCTTTGGGAAGCGGACCCGAAGCAGCGCGAGAACGACGACGATACTTTCTGGAGCGCCTGGAACGGCCCCGCGAGGATTTACATCGTCACGAACAGAGAGGAATACGATAAGTTACGGGCCGACTCCGAACACAAGGTTTTTCTGGTGGCGCAAACGGATTACGACGTGGTGCTTTCCAACAGATCCGGGTGACCAACCGGCAGATTTTCCGCGTCTTGCAGTCCGCCGAAAAAATTTAGTACCTTGTCAGCAAAGGGGCTCGACTCCAAAACTCCCACGGAGATTTTTATGGCTCACACCCTTGAAGGCTTCGCCGCGGACTGCCGCCGCGCGCTGAAAGAGAACCCCGGCCGCGCCGGGCGCGAGAAGGTGCGCGCGCTGGTCGAGGACGTACTGAAGGATAAAAATTTCATCGCTGCGCACATCGGCGACGGCGTGCCGGAGCGCAAAGTCATTTACGAAGACAAGGATCTCGGCTTCTGCATCCTCGCGCACGTCTTCAACGGCGCGAAGGAGAGCCAGCCGCACGACCATGGGCCATCGTGGGCGATCTACGGCCAGGCGGAGGGCGAGACCGAGATGAGCGATTGGGAAGTCGCAGAAGCCGCGCGCGACGGCAAGCCGGCGAAGGTGCGTCAGGCGCGGACCTATACGCTCAAGCCCGGCATGGCGCACATCTATCACGAGGGCGACGTCCACTCGCCGCGCCGCGCCGGCTCGACACGGCTGCTCCGCATCGAGGGGACCAACATGGATACGGTGAAGCGCTCGGCGTACGAGAAGGCTTAGTGCACGAGCGAATCGATCCAGCCCGCGGTTTTCGCCGCCACTTCATCCAACACTTCCTCGTCGCTTCGGCCGGAGCTTTTCAGCATATGAAACGAGTGGTCGCCGCCCTCGACGAAGAAAAGCTCGGCGCGCTGCAAACGCGCGGCGAGCGGCTTCAATAATTTCAAATCGGCGAGGCTGTCGCGCGAGCCTTGGAGGAAGAGCAGTGGCAGCGCGACGGCCTCCAGGTGCTTCGCGCGATCGGCCGACGGCTTCCCCGCGGCGTGGAGCGGGAAGCCGAAGAAGATGAGCCCGCGCACGCCCGCGAGCGGCTCCTTCGCCGCGGCTAATGATGTCATCCTGCCGCCCATCGATTTGCCGCCGGCGAAGAGCGGCAGATCGCCGGCGTGCTTTTCCGCCGCGGCGACCGCGGCACGCACCGTCGCCGTCAGCGTCGCCTCGGAATCCGGCCGCTTGATGCCTTTCTCCGTGTAAGGGAATTGGTAGCGCATCGTCGCGACGCCGCGCGCGGCGAGTTTCTCCGCCGCAGCCTCCATGAATCTGTGCGTCATTCCCGCGCCCGCGCCGTGCGCGAAGACGTATAATGCCTTCGCATTATCCGGCCGCAGCAATAACGCCGAGACTTCGCCCGCCTTGTCGTTGACGGTGAATTTTAATTTCTTCGCCGCGGCCATGAGCGCATCTTAGCGCGCGGCATAGATCGTCGCCAGCGCGTTCCTTGACTGTCTTCGGCGGTAGCTGCGCGACTTCAACGATATGAAGTTCGAAGAGCTGAAAGCGCCCTACTAAGTCTCCTTCACTCCTCCAGCGCCCTGATCTCCGCGTCGGCTCCGCGAAGGCGCGCCGCGAGCTCGCGTGCGATATTGTACAAAAGCTTCGCCTTGATCCCCGGGGATTCCGCCGCTAATTCGTCGAGCGCCGCGATGGGCAGGACATAACAGACCGACGGCTCGTCGGCGACTACATCCGCCGACCGCGTGCCGCCGTCGAAAACCGCGAGCTCGCCGAAGGCGAGGCCCGGCGTTATCGTGCTGAGCCGTTTGCTGCGCATGCCGTCGCTCAAACCGAGGCGAACCGTCGCCAAGCCGGCCGCCAGCAAGTAAATCGCGTCGGCGGCATCGCCCTCGCGGATGATGATCTCTCCAGGGGCGTAACGCGCCTCGCGCGCGATCAGCTGAAGCAGCGCGACTTCGGATTCGTCGAAGCCCGCCACAATATCGATCGCGGCAAACGGCAGCGGGATCTCAACCGCCTGCGGGGCCGGCTCCTCCAGGATCAGCCGGGCCTCGCACCATTCGAGCGCCGCGTCGGTATCCGCAAACAGCATGGCGGAATTGAAGCTCGCAAACTTCGCCGCGAAAGCGGACGGCAGGGACGAAAAGCCGAGCGCTTTTCCGCTTCGAAAGAAACCGGCGGCCATATCGGCGAGCAGGTCGCAAGCGCACTCGTCGATGTGGCCGACCCGTTTGAAATCGACAATCACATAATCGACGGAATCGACATCGAGGGCGGCGCGGCGCAGCAGCTGCTCCATCGTGGCGAAAAAGAGATCGCCCTGGAGCTCGTAGACGCACAGCCGCGCGCCTTTCCGCGCCAGGATCGCGCGCTCACGCGCGCCGCGCAGGTGCTTCGACCGGACCGTATCGCCGCGATATTGCCGGCGCACGACGTTCATTCCCAGCGCGCGGCTCTTAAACATGTGAAGCTTGAAGCGGCGCGAGAGATCTTCGCAGACCTGAATGCCGCGGCAGCTGTTCCCGCGCTCGTCGAGCAGCGGCGAAAAAGTCCCGATGCCGAATTGCCCCGGAAGAACCGCGACGATGCCGCCGCCGACGCCGCTCTTGGCCGGCAGCCCGACCCGGTAGCCCCACTCACCCGCGTAATCGTACATGCCGCAGCTATTCATCACGCTCAGCACGTTCTTCACGTACCGCTCTTCGATTGCGCGCCGGCCGGTCAGCGGGTTGACGCCGTTGCCCGCGAGCGTCGCCGCCATCACGGCGAGGTCGCGGGCGCTGACGAGGATCGAGCACTGCGCGAAGTAAAGATCGAGGTGCTCGTCGATGCGCTCGTCGATCATGCCCGAGTTGAGTCCGAGATAGGCGATCGCGCGGTTGCGGTGGCCGGTCGCTTTCTCCGACTGGAAAACGGCGCGGTCGATCTCCAGCGGCCTACCGGCGAAGCGCCCGAACATGTCGAGCAGCCGGGCGAAGCGCTCGTCGTGTCCTTCGCCTTTGATGAGCGCCGTAGTCGCGATGGCGCCCGCGTTGACCATCGGATTGAACGGGCGATTGCTGCGCTCGTCGAAGATGATCGAATTGAAGGCGTCGCCGCTCGGCTCGACGCCCACCTTGGCGAGCACGTATTCCTCGCCGTGGTCCTCGAGCGCTAGCCCGTAGACGAACGGCTTCGAGATTGACTGGATCGTGAAGAGGTGGCCCGCGTCTCCGGCCTCGTAGATCTCGCCATCGGCGGTCGCCAGCGCCAGACCGAAGCGCCCCGGGTCGGCTTTTGCCAGCTCGGGGATATATGTGGCTACCCTGCCGTCGAAGTTCTCGCGGTAGGTCTCGTGCATTTGCCTGAGCGCGGCGAGGATCGGCGAGCCGCCGGAGGCGGAGAAATTCGCTGGCATGTCGGACGACATTCAGAAGCGACGACAGCAACCGTTATGCCAATGAAAGCAGGCCGCGCAAAGCAAAATATGTGGGGAAGAATACGAAAATCAGCCCACAGTCGGTCGAGTGTGCAGGCGTCGCTGCCTATGATTCAGGCAGGTGATTCTTTTGTGGGCGGATAAAAAAAGTGCCCGCCCGGAGAACCGGACGGGCACATATGACG
>Ga0075433_10001976_pt1 | contig 15421 bp, 17 predicted proteins | sample RhiMethybrSRZTD2_FD_75299 | JGI IMG/M metagenome (GOLD analysis project Ga0075433, IMG submission 75299) | Populus rhizosphere microbial communities from Tennessee, USA - Rhizosphere MetaG P. TD hybrid SRZTD2 | ecosystem: Host-associated > Plants > Roots > Rhizosphere > Soil | place: USA... | reverse complement strand
CGATCGTCCGTCGGTCGTCAGAAGGGCTCGTAGCCGGCGCGAACGAGCATCGCGCGGACTTCGCGCTCCTCGATCCCTCGGTCGATCAGCTCCTGGTACAGGCGGATCGCTCCGAGCTGACGGCCGCAACGCGGACAGAACTGGTAGCCGGCGTCGAAGGGGGTGCCGCACCACGGGCACTGGGTGACCTCGATCGCTCGCCCCGGCTGCAGCCCGGAGTCGGCGAGGGCGTCGACGTACCCCTTGCCGTAGTCCCACTGGATGTACTCGTCCTCCTGGATGTCGAACGCCGGCTCGTGCATCCGTGGCTCGCCCGTGTCGAGCATGTGCTCCAAGTTGTCCTGGATCAGCGCCCATTCGTAGAAGTGGTTCTGTCCGCAGTCCTGACACGCGATCACGACGCCCTTCACGCCCTGCGGCGCGAACGCCGTGTGCATCTTGCCCAGGTCCTCGAGGTCCGCCTCGACGTCGCGGCGTTCCTGCGGAGTGAGCTCGTACGGCTCCTCCTCGGGGCTGAGATCCTCTTCGCTCATCGTGCGTCGTCTTCCTCGTCGTCCACCAGGCGCAGGGCCTTGAACCCCTCGGCGAACGCGAATCCCTGGCCGCTTTGCGCCGCAACGTCTTCGGCGCGCTTCCGGACCCATGGGACGGCGTCCTCCACGCCCTGCGAGACGTGCGCCGCGAGCGCCGCGAGCTTCGTGTCGATCGTGTCGGTGATGTCGACGAAAGCGTCCGGCTCGTCCGAGACGAGCCAGAGGTTGGGCACCTCGAAGGGCTCGATCCCCTCGTCGAGGAGCTCGGGGAACATCGGCCGCGAGGGCGCGTCCGGCATGACCGCCGTGAGCGCGAGCAGGCCGGCCTGCTTGTGATCCCAGTGGTTCACGTACCCCCGACCGGACCACAGCCGCGACGGATCCGGTGCGACGAGGACCTGTGGACGGAGCCTGCGGACCTCCCGGCAGACCTTCCGGCGCGTGTCGAGGTTCACCTCGAGCATCCCGTCGACCTCGCCGAGGAACGTGACGCTCTTCACCCCGAGGACGTCGGCGGCGGCCCGCTGCTCGCGCTCGCGGACCGGCCGCATCTGCTCTCGCGTGACCCCGGGCTCGTTCGATCCGGCCGACCCGTCGGTGATGACCACGTAGTGGACCTCGCATCCGTCCCGAGCCCATGCGGCGACCGCCCCACCGCACATGAATTCCGCGTCGTCCGGGTGCGCGAAGAGCACCAGCGCGCTCGTGAACGTCCGATCCGCCATGCGGTCCCAGCCTACCCACGACCGGCTCGAGCCGAGGTTGCCGTCCGGCGCTGGCCCCCGTCGCCCCCCCTCAGGTATCCTCCGCACGAGGGTTCCGCATCGCAGTCATCCGCTTCGAGCAGTTCCCTCATGGCGCTTCGGCGCCGATTGGCCGGCGAGCACCGCATGCGCACCACGCTCGTCCGGGCCGAGGAAGGAGGGAACGCCGGTGGCGACCGGAACCGTGAAGTGGTTCAGCCCCGAGAAGGGCTTCGGGTTCATCCTCCAGGAGGGTGGCCCCGACGTGTTCGTGCATTTCTCCGCGATCGAGGGTGAGGGGTACCGCAACCTCGAGGAGGGTCAGGCCGTCGAGTTCGACGTGGTCGACGGGCAGAAGGGCCCGCAGGCCGCGAACGTCAAGCTCGTGGGCTGATCGGTTCGATACGTTTCACGGAGGGCCCGGCCGCACGGCCGGGCCCTCCCGCATCTGCACCCTCCGCGCGCGCATCCACAGCGCTCCCTTCGGCCGCAGCGTGACGACGGGCTGGAGCCGGACCGGCTCGGCCGGGTCGTGTTCGAACCGCCACGTCCGCGCGATCGTTCGTAGCAAGGTGATCGCCTCGAGCTCCGCGAACCCCTCGCCGATGCACATCCTGGAGCCGGCTCCGAACGGCAGGTACGCGCGGCGGTCGGTCGCGGGCTCGTCGCCGAGCCATCGGTCGGGATCGAAGGACGCTGCGTCGCGCCACCATCGCGGATCGTGATGCAGGAGCCACGGCGACACGATCACGACCGACCCGGCCGGGATCGTGACGCCGTCGGCGCCGTGGTCCTCGATCGCGCGGCGACCGATCGCCCACGCCGGGGGGTATCGGCGGAGCGATTCGCGGAGCACGGCGGCCACGTAGTCCGGGTCGTCGAGCCGGTCGCGGAACCGCTGGTCCGCGTCCCGGTGCTGCGACAACAGCAGCCACGTCCACGACAGGGCGCTCGCCGTCGTCTCATGCCCCGCGAGGAAGATCGTGACCGCCTCGTCGCGGATCTGCTCGTCGGTCATCGGCGCGCCGGCGTCCCTCGCCCGCATCAGGAGCGAGAGCAGGTCGTCCCCACGGGTCGCCGACGCACGCCGCTCGGCGATCATCCGGTGGATCGTCTCGTCGAAGACGGCCCGCGCTCGCCGGAACCTGCGCGTGGCGGGGGTCGGGAGGTGCTCCGTGACGGGCAGGAGCGGCGAGAACACCCTGTCGAACTGCGCGAGCACATCGTTCAGCGCGTCGCCGATCCGCGCCGCTTCGGCGTCCTCGATCCCCGCGCCGAACAGCGTCGCGACGACGATCTCGAGCGTGAGCCGGGCCATCTCGGCGCGCACGTCGAGACGCTCGGCGTCGGTCCATCGCGTCACCGCGCGCTCGCCCGCCGCGCGGATCGGCTCCTCGAGGTCCGCGATCCGCTCGTGATGGAACAGGGGCTGGATCAGGCGGCGCTGCCGCCGATGGTGCTCGCCTTCGCTCGTGAGGAGGCTCTGGCCGAGCATCCTCGTGGCCGCCTGCATCGTGGGACCTTTGGTGAAGCGCCCGCCGTGCGTGGCGAGGACGTCCCACACCAGGTCGGGCCGGTTCAGGACGTACAGATCGAGGCGCGGCACGCGGATCCGCACCACGTCGCCCTCGCGCGCGGCGCGTTCGAAGAGCTCGAGCGGATCGCGGCGGAGCAGCCGGACCGCCGTGAGCGCGGAGATCTGGAGCCGAGGCGCCTCGGCCATGCTCCGAGCGTAGCCCGTCTCAGTCGCCGAGCGCGCCGGCGATCGCGTCGATCTGCGCCTTCACCGAGGCCGCGGACGGTCCCCCGCGCCCCGAGCGCGCCGTGACCGAGCGATCCGGGTCGAGCAGGAGCGAGCCGCGTTCGAGGCCGAACGCTCGCCACTCCTCCTCGTGGAGGTCTGGATAGAGATGTCACTCGACGCTCGACGGCGCTAGCCGACGATCGTCAGGGGCGGCTCGTCCGCGACGTCGGATCCGATCGCGCCCTGGGCGCGCGCGATCGACCCACGCGCCTTCCCCAGCTGCGACCGGAGCTCGTCCGCGCCGTTCGCGAGCATCGTCGCGGCCCGCTGCACGCGGTTCTCGACGACACCTTCCAACGCATCCAGGACGACCGCGACCTCGGACACGACCGCCTGCACGTCGGCGGCGTCGCCGAACCGCCGCACGAGGGAGTACAGGAACAACGCGATCGGCAGGGCGTTGCCGAAGGGGACGACGATCACCCCGCGCGCGAACGCGTCGGCATGGGCACGCTTCAACGCGTCGTAGGCGGCGTCGGGAACCGCCATCACCGCGGCCGGAGCCGTGACGGTCGGATCGAGGTACTGGGCCACCTCCTTGGCCCTGGCCGCGACCGCCCGCTCCACCGCGCGGGCGCATGCGTCCCGTTGCGTGAGGTCCGTCGCCCGCTCCAACGCCTCGAGCTCCGCGACGGCCGTCCACTTCGCGTCGATCGGGAGCCGCCGGCCGTCCGGAAGCACCAGCGCGAACTCGACGACCTTGCCGTTCACCCGGAGATCCGTCGCGAGCATCCCGGGCGGAAGCTCGCCGAGCTGCGATCGCAGGATGTGCTCGCCGGCGCGGCCCTTGGAGGCCCCGCCGGCGAGCACCGTAGCGAGACGCTTCACGACCTCGCGCTGATCGGCGTCGTGCGACCGGCGCTCCTGCTCGCCCGTCCGGAGGTCGTCCAATGCGCGCCGGGCCCCGTCGAGGCTCACGCGGAGCTGTTCGCCCGCCAGATCCTCCCGAGCCGCGTGATCCGCGATCCGTCGGAGCTCGGCCGTCTGGGCCACGAGCTGTTCGCCGACCGTTCGATCGCTCGACGGCCGCCTGGCGAGCGCGACGCCGGCACAGACACCGAGGACGAGCGCGGCGATCACCGCCGCGAAGCCGAGGGCGGTCACGAGCGACCCACGCGACGATCCGGAGGGGAAGGCATGGGCGAACCGTAGGCGCCGCCACTGACATCGCCGAACGCCGCTCCCCCGGGTAGCCTCCGCGCGTGACCGCGGCCGGGGACATCTCGCGCGACCGCATCCGATCGCTGCACGATCGGGAGACGTCGGCGTTCCGGGATGCAGGTCCCCGCACGAACGCCCTCCTCGACCGCGCCGGCCGCCACATGCCGAACGGCACGCCGATGGTCTGGATGGTCACGGACAGCGAAGTCCCCGTCTACGTCGATCGCGGCGAGGGCGCGTCCTTCACCGACGTCGACGGACGCCGCTACGTGGACTTCAACGCGAGCGACATGGCGATGTTCTGCGGCCACGCGAACCCCGCGATCGTGCACGCGGTGCAGGAGCGGGTCGCGCGTTCGACGATGTTCCTGCTGCCCACGGAGGAATCGGTGGTCGTCGCCGAGGAACTCGCGCGCCGCTACCCCGCGCAGACCCACTGGCAGTTCACGTTGTCCGCGACCCAGGCGAACACCGAGGCGATCCGCACGGCGCGCGCGGCGACCGATCGCGAGGTCGTCCTGCTGTTCGAGGGCCACTACCATGGGCACTTCGAAGAAGGGCTGGTGGACCTGGAGGACGGACGCGCCGCTGCCGTCCAACGCGGTCTCTCGAAAGGCGTCGCCGGCCGCGTGCGGATCGCGCAGTTCAACGACGCCGAGGGACTCCACGCGGCCCTCGAACCCGGGGACGTCGCGATCGTGCTGACCGAGCCCGCGCTCACGAACAACATCCACTTCCTCCCTCCCGCCGACGGCTGGCACGACGAGCTCCGGAGGGCGACCCGGGAGCACGGGACGGTCCTCGCCTACGACGAGACGCACACGCACGTCGTCGGTCCTGGAGGCGCGAGCGGCCTCTGGGGCCTCGAACCGGACGTGATCACGATCGGCAAGGCGGTCGCCGGTGGGCTGCCGATGGGCGCCTACGGCGTCACCCCGACGCTCGCCCTCGAGCTCGCCGCCGAGCGGAACGTCGCGACCGGCGGGACGCTGTTCGGGAACCCACTGTCCGCGGCCGCGGCCGTCGCGGCCCTGACACGCGTCCTCACCCCGGACGCGTACGACCACACGGCCTCACTGGGGTCCCGGCTCGCCGACGGCATCGGCGCCGCGATCGAGGGGTCGGGACTCCCCTGGAGCGTCTACCGGTTCGGGCCGCGGTCGGGGCAGTGGTACGGATCCCCGCCGCGGACGGGTGCGGACGCGCACGCGCTCACCGACACCGAGCTCACACGGCTGCTCCGGGTCTGGATGGCCAACCGCGGGGTATGGGAGGCGCTGCCCGGCGCCGGTCCCACCGTCCCGGTCCCGGCGACCGCAGCCGACGTCGACCGGTACGTCGAGGCGTATCGGGAGCTGCTGGTCGCCCTCACGTCGTGAGGCGATACTTCGGTCATGGCACCGCCTGAGATCGAGCTGATCCGCGTCGCGGGGACCCACCACGAGGTGGGCCTGCAGATGGGCGAGGCCGGCCGGGAGCGGGTCCGCCACACGGTCGGGTCCTCATGGGACGAACTCCCGTCCGGGCGGACGAAGCAGGACCAGCTGGATCTCGCGGCGGAGTATCGGGCGTTCACCGCGCCGCGCCTGCCGTGGCTGCTCGAGGAGCTCGACGCCTGCGCCGAGGGCGCAGGTGTCGAGCCCCTCGAGCTCTTCGCGACCTCGATCGAGGAGATCTGGTACGAGCCGCGCCCACCCCGCACCGCCGGCCGCTGCTCCGACCTCGTCGCCGGGCCGGCCGCAACCGCGGACGGGCACCTCCTCGTCGGCCACAACAACGACCTCGCGCCGGAGGCGGAGCACCAGATCACGGCGCTCGAGATCAGGGTTCCCGGCGACCCGGTCGTCCTCCAGCTCGGCGGCATCCCGTGGCTCTCGGTGGGCTGGAACTCCGCGGGCCTGTCCCTCACCGGGAACGAGCTCAGCCCGAACGACGAGCGCGTCGGGATCAGCCGCAGCCACCAGGTGCTCGAGATGATGCGGGCGCGGTCGCTTCCGGAGATGGTGGCGATGGCGCTGCGGCCCGACCGCGCGTCGAGCTACAACAACGTCTTGACGTCCGCCGACGGTGGCGTCGCGAACGTCGAGGGTAGCGCGACGGACGCGGAGGTCACCGATCTGGACGACCGCGGGCATCTCGCGCACACGAACCATTACGTCGCCGCGCGCATGCTTCCGTACGAGGGCGATCCCGAGTACGCGCCCTCGTCGAACACCCGGTACGAGCGCGCGTGCGAGTTGCTCGCGGGCCAGTCGCCCGCGTCGATCACGATGAACCGGCTGCGCGATCTCCTCGCCGATCACGAGACGAAGCCGCAGTCGCTCTGCAAGCACCCCGAGTTCGGAACGCCCCGGTCGAAGACGGTCTTCTGGTGCGTCGCCGACGTCACCGACGGCCGGATCCGCTACGGTCGCGGGAACCCCTGCGACTCCGTGTCGCAGGAGTACGTCTTCGAGGAGTATCCGGGCCGCGAAGCGGCGGCCTGAGCGGATCCCTCAGCCGGCCGCGGCACGGATCGCGTCGATCGTCGCCGTATCGCCCGAGGCGTTCGCGTGATCGAGGGCGGACCGGCCGCTGTCGTCGAGCGCCGAGGGGTCGGCTCCCCGCGCGAGGAGCAGCGCGGTCGTCCCGTGGTCGCCGTTATGGGCCGCGCCGTGCAGAGGGGTCCACCCGCCCGACTGACGGGCGTTCACGTCGGCGTCCGCATCGAGCAGCACACCCGCGACGGTCCGATGCCCTGCGCTCACCGCCGAGTGCAGGGCCGTACCCCGCATCCATCCCGTCCCGACGGCGCTCACGTCGGCGTGCGCATCGAGCAACGCCCGGACGGCGTCGACCTTCCCGAAGTACGCCGCGAGGTGGAGCGGCATGAACCCATCGGCGCTGCGGTCACCGACGGCCGCCGGACGCGCTCGCAGGAGCGCGGCGAGACGATCGACGTCCCCGAGCGCGGCCGCCTCGAACACGTCGAGGTCTCGCACGTGCGCGCGGAGCACCGAGACGACCTCGCCACCGGAGCGATACCGCGCGTGCAGGAGCGCCGAAACGCCGTCGTCGTCGCGCGCCGACGCGAGCTCCGGATCGCGATCGATCAGCGCTCCCACGCGCTCCGGGTCGTTCGCGTCGATCGCCGAGAAGAGCTCGTCCCGGGTGCTTGCCACGGTTCCCTCCGCTCGCTATCGTTCTATTTGCTTAGGCTAAGCAAAGATTGATGACTGCGTCAAGGCGGACTTCCCCAGCGCGAGAGGTGGAGGCCGTCGCCGACCGGCTCCACTCGGCGGCCCTCCATCTCTTGCGTCGCCTGCGCGCGGAGGACGAGGCGCTCGGCGTCTCCCCTCCCCGGCTGTCCGCGCTCTCGGTCGTCGTTGCCGTAGGTCCGATCGCGATCGGCGCCCTCGCCGCGACCGAGAGCGTGTCGGCCCCCACGATGTCGCGGCTCGTCGATGGGCTCGAACGCGACGAGCTCGTCCGGCGCCTCCCCGACCCGGACGACGCCCGGGGCGTGCTCGTCGAGGCGACCCCCGTGGGCAGGCGTGTGCTCGGCGAGGGCCGGTCGCGGCGCGTTCGCCTGCTCGCCGCCGGCCTGCGGACGCTCTCCCCGACGGAGCTCGCCGCGATCCGTCGCGGCGCCGAGCTGATCGAGCGGGTCACGCGATCGACGTGATCGTCACGAGACGTCGGGCCGGCCGGGCAGCGACGCGTATCCGGGCGGCGGCTCCGGCCGCCGACGGCCGCGGAGGAACGCGAACGCGATCGCGACACCGAACAGGAACCCCCCGACGTGCGCGAAGAAGGCGACGCCGCTGTTCACGTCGGACGCCAGCGCCGAGAACCCCTGGAACAGCTGCAGGACGAACCACAGGCCCAGGACGACCCCGGCCGGCAGCTCGATCACGGTGATGAAGAAGAAGAACACGAGGGTCAGGATCCGCGCCCGCGGATAGAGCACGATGTAGGCGCCCAGGACCGCCGCGATCGCGCCCGACGCGCCGACGTTCGGGATCGTCGAGTTCGGTCCGATCACGAACTGCAGGGCGCCCGCCGCGATGCCGCCAGCCAGGTAGAAGATCAGGTACCCGACCTTCCCGAGCGCGTCCTCGACGTTGTCCCCGAAGATCCAGAGGAACAGCATGTTCCCGAGGATGTGCAGCCACCCGGCGTGGAGGAACATCGAGCTGAGGATCGACAGCCAGATGTTCTTGTCCGGGCACCGGTCCTGGAGATACGTCTGCAGCGACCCCGCCTGTCCGGGCGTGACCTGGTAGTCCTGCGCGATCCGCAGGCGCCCGCTCGGACCGCTCTCGGCGAGCGGCACCTGGTGCGCGAGCTCGTACGGGATCTGGCCGTGGCACCAGAAGAACGTCTGCTGCGCGACGTCGGCGTCCTGCTCGTGCCGCAGCGTGGGCTGCCAGAACAGGAACGCGACGAAGTTCGCCGCGATCAGGCCGAGCGTGATGAACGGGATCCGCTTCCGTCGCTGCGAGTCGCGGAGCGGCAGCACCGGCGCGTCACCGGATCGACCGGGGGACGCGCGCGCCGTCTTTCCAGACGGCGCGCGCGTCCCGCAGCGCGATCGGATCCTCGACCGGGTTCGCGTCCCACAGCACCAGGTCGGCCCTCATCCCCGGCTCGATCCGCCCGACGTCGTCGAGCCGGAGCGCCTCGGCGCCGTTCGCGGTCGCGGCGACCATCGCGTCGAGTGGGCGCATCCCCCACTCGACCATCGCGATCACCTCGTTCGGAGCGTTCCCGTGCGGGTTGAAGGGCGTTCCCGCGTCGGTCGAGCAGATGTGGCGCACGCCCGCGCGGATCGCGCGGGCGTGCCCCGCCTTCGCGTCCTCGACCAACGCCGTCGCCTTCGCGACGGCGTAGTCGGGCGCCTCGTCCGCGTGGTTCGCGATGCCGAGCAGGGCGACGATCGTCGGGCCACGGAAGGTGCCTCGCTCCACCATCTCCTTCGCGATCTGCGTCGTCACCTGCACGCAGTGCTCGACCGTGTCCACGCCGGCGCGCACCGCGTGCAGGATCCCCTCGCTCCCGATCGCGTGCGCCGCGACCCCGACGCCGCGTGCGTGCGCGGTCTCGACCGCGGCGGTCAGCTCGTCGGGCGTGAACGCGAGGAACGTCGCACCGATCCCGGGCGTGAGCACGCCGCCGGTCGCGATGACCTTGATCGCCTCGGCACCGGCGCGGATCTCCTCCCGGACGGCTCCTCGCACGTCTTCGACCCCGTCGACCTCGCGACCGATGCCGATGTTGTGACCGTGTCCGCCCGTGATCGTGAGCGCGCGCCCGGCGGCAACCACGCGGGGCCCGGGGAGACGCCCTTCGGAGATCATCCGGGCGAGCTCGATCGTGCCGACGCCACCGAGATCACGGATGGTGGTCACGCCGGCCGCGAGATGCTTGCGCGCGTTGACGGTCCCCTTCAGCGCTCCCATGACCGGGGTGAGCCCCTGCGCCTCGCCCGCGAAGTCCGGGGCGCCGTCGAAGTCGAGGTGCACGTGGCAATCGATGAGCCCGGGCGTGAGCGTGCGTCCCGAGCCGTCGACCTCCGTCGCGTCCGTCGCCGCTCGCGGGGCGCGCGCGTGCGGCCCCGTCCACGCGATCCGGTCGCCGTCGACGAGCACCCCTCGGTGAGGGCGGACGCGGGCTCCGTCGAAGACCGTGACGTCGGAGATGTACGAACGCACCACGTCAGCCCACCCACGGCGGCACAGACTCGGAGCCGTCCTCGCGCACGAGCTTCGTGCCGCCGAGCATCGCGACCGTGATCGTTGCGCCATCCGGCCCGGCGTCCAGGTGATGCCATTCCCCGATCGGGACGACGACGGAGTCGCCCGGTGCGACCGGGAACCGTTCGTCCCCGATCGAGAACTCCCCGCCTCCTCGCTCCACGGTGAACACGTCGAGGTGATCGTGCCGGTGCCGCGGGAGGCCTCCGCCCGGCGGCACCTCGGTCCGGAAGAGGGCCACCTCGGTCGCGCCGCGCGAGGGCGCGGCGAGGCTCGTGATCGTGTTCCCGCCCAGGTCGTGGAGCGGGTGCTCGTCGGCTCGTTCGACCGGCATGCGCGAGGGCCCCCTTCGGTGACGCGATGCGGCGCATCAGCCTATCCGCCGGCCACCCGGCCGCCGCCCGCGTGTAGGCTGGCGCTCCCGGACCAGGAGGCGGCGACATGTTGGTCGGCGACATCATGCGGACGGACGTGAAGACGGCGGAGAACGAGGACACCTTCGCCGACGTCGCCAAGATCATGCGCGCGAACGGGATCTCCTCGGTGATCGTGCTCGAGAAGGGTCAGAAGCTCGCCGGGATCGTGACGGAGCGCGACGTCGTGAACCTGGTCGCGGCGGGCGGCGATCCTCACTCGGTCCGTGTCGCGCACGGGATGACCCGCCGCCACCTGGAGACGATCGCCTCGAAGGCCGACATCGGCGAGGCGGCGGACAAGATGGTGTCGCTCAACATCCGGCACCTGCCCGTCGTCGACCGCGGGAAGGTCGTCGGGATCGTGTCGATCCGCGACCTCACGAAATGGGCCGCCGAGGAGCTCTCGGGTGGACACGAGATGCCCGACATCGCGAGATCGCAGAAAGCGCTGAAGGCCGCGAGCGAGCTGCAACGCCAGCGGCAGCTCGGCTGAGCGTCACTCCGTCGCCGACCGGCGGAACGCGTCCCTCGGGTGCTCGATCGATCCGAGCTGTGTCAGGTCGCGCGGGAACAGCAGCGCCACCGTCCAATCGAGCGCGATCCGCACCTTGCGCGCGAGCGTCGGCATGTACAGCAGGTGGTACGACCGATGGAGGAACCACGCCGGGAATCCGCGGATCTTGATCCCGAGCGGGTTCGCCACGCCCTGGAAGTGCCCGAGCGAGCAGAGCATGCCCTTGTTGCGGTAGCGGAAGGGCTCGGCCGGCCTGCCCTCGAGCTCGGCGGCGATGTTGGCCGCGAGACGCTTCGCCTGCCGGAGCGCGTGCTGGGCGGTCGGCGGCGAGAGCCCGATGGGTTCGTCGGCATCCGGCACCGCGGCGACGTCGCCGGCCGCCCAGATCCCCTCGAGCCCCTCGACGCGCAGGGCGCGGTCCACGCGGACCCGGCCGCGCTCGTCCACGGGCAGGCCGCTCTCCGAGGGCAGCGGGGACGGGCGAACGCCCGCCGTCCACACGACGGTCTCGGCGGCGATCGACGATCCGTCGGACAGCCGGACGAGGCTGTCCTCGATCGCATCCAAACGCGTGCCGGTGCGGACCTCGATCCCGCGGTCGCGCAGACGCTCGGCCGCGTAGCCGGCGAGGCCCGCGTCGAGCTCCGGGAGGATCCGGTCGGTCGCCTCGACCATGACCCAGCGCATCTCCCGGCGCATCGGACGCCGGTACGTCTTCATCGCCGCCCGACCGAAGTCCTCGAGCTCCCCGAGGGCCTCGACGCCGGCGAACCCCGCGCCGACGAAGACGAACCCGAGCGCGGCGCGGCGCTCGGCCTCGTCGTCGGTCGCGTCGGCGAGGTCGAGCTGTTCGATGACGCGGTTCCGGAGCCAGATCGCCTCGGGGAGCGTCTTGAACCCGACGGCGTGCTCGGCGAGACCCGGCACGGGCAGCGTCCGCGACCACGAGCCCGTGCCGATCACCGCGATGTCGAACGGCTCCTCGACCTCGTGCCCGTCGACACGCCGGACGTGCGCGATCCGGCCGGCGGCATCGATCCGCTCGACCTCGCCGAGGAGCAGGCCGGTCCGCTTCAGGACCCGCCGGAGCGGGACCGCCACCGCCCTCGCGTCGATCAGCCCGCTCGCGACCTCCGGGAGGAAGGGCTGGTACGTCATGTGGTTCTCGGGGCTCACGAGCAGCAGTTCGTGGTCACGGCCCGAGAGGCGGCGCTCCAGATGGCGCGCGGCGTACATCCCGATGTAGCCGCCGCCGGCGATGAGGATCCGGCTCATGGGGCTATGTTCTCGCGAGCCCGGCGATCACCGCGGCGATCCCCGTCAGGTCCTGCACGGCCACGTCGGGGACGGCCAGCTGCTCGGGCGTCGGATCGTCGGGCGCCTCGCCTCGCACCACCCAGACCGTCCGCATCCCCGCCTCCTTCGCCGGGAGGATGTCGTAGTCGAGCCGGTCGCCCACCATGACCGTCTCCGACGGCCGGACGCCGGCCGTCCGGACGGCGTGCACGAAGAGCGCCGGATCCGGCTTCTGCAGACCCAGATCCTCCGAGACGCCCCAGACCTGGAAGTAGGGAACCAGGCCGTCACGGTCGAGGGCGGATCGCACCTGCGTCGGCTGGTTCGCGATGACGCCCAGCCCGTACCCCGCACCGTGGAGCGCGTCGAGCGCCGGCACGACGTCGTCGAACAAGACGCCCGGCGGATACGCCCAGTGCTTCCAAGCGAGCCGCTCGAGGGCTTCGACATCCGCGTCGGGTCCCAGGAACCGGGTCGCGAGACGCCGCCGGAACGACCCGTTCTGCGCCGACCGGCACGCCGCGTACTCCGCCTCGTATTCCTCGTCGTCGAAGACGGCGCCCGCCTCGCGGAGCGCGCGCCGGAGCGCGTCCGCATAGACCCGGTCGTCGTACAGGACCCCGCCGATGTCGAGGAAGACGAAGGCGACCGCGCCGGTCACGATCCCGTGACCGGCGCGGTCGCCCGCCGGCGGAGCTCGTCGACGAGCTCGGGCGGCGTCGTCTCGGCGCCGAGACGGAAGTCGTACCTGGCGCCGTGGCAGTCGGAGGCGCCCGTGCGGACCAGGCCAAGCCGCGCAGCGATCGCGCCGTAACGCGATCGCTGCGCCTCGTCGTGATCGGGATGCTCCACCTCGAGGCCGGCCATCCCACCGGCCGCCATCTCCTCGATCAGGTCCTCCGGGACGGCCTCCGACCCCCGCCACATGCCGGGGTGCGCGAGGACGGACGAGCCGCCCGCATCGCGGATCAGCGCGACCGCGTCGACCGGCGCGAGCGCGTGCTTCGGCACGTATGCCGGGCCGTCGTCGGAGATGTACCGGTCGAACGCGTCCTTCTCGGTCGCGACGATGCCGGCCTCGACCATCGCCTGGGCGATGTGCGGCCGTGCGATGAGATCCTCGCCGGCGATCGCGCGGACGCGTTCGAACGAAACGTCGAACCCGAGGGAGCGCAGCCGTTCCACGATCAGCTCTCCGCGCCGGAACCGCGTGTCGTGCAGGCGGCGGAGCTCTTCGCGCAGCCCGTCGTGCGCGGGATCCACCCAGTAGCCGAGCACGTGGAGCGACGTCCCGTCGTGCTCGGCCGAGAGCTCGAGGCCGGGCACGATCGCGAGCTCCGCGCCGGCCGCGGAGATCGCCTCGTCGATGCCCTCGGTCGTGTCGTGATCGGTGACGCCGAGACCTTCGAGGCCGCGCTCGATCGCGAGGCGGACGTTCTCGTCCGGCGTCGCCGTGCCGTCGGAGAAGGTGGAATGCGTGTGAAGGTCGTACCCGGGCATCGCCGGGCAAGCGTGTCAGACGGCGCCGACCGACGTCACGCCGTCGCTCGCGCCACGTGCTCGGGCGCGATGTCCCCGACGGTGGGGCACCCGCAGAGCGTCATCGCGTTCTCCACCTCCTGGCGGAGGATCCGCAGCACGTCGAGGACCCCGTCCTCGCCCGCCGCCGCCAGGCCCCACGCGGCGGGGCGGCCGATCAGCACCGCCGCCGCACCGAGGGCGAGTGCCTTCACGACGTCCGTGCCTCGGCGTATACCGCCGTCCATCAGGACAGGCACCCGCCCCGCGACCGCCTCGACGACCTCGGGGAGCGCGTCGATCGACGCCGGGCTCGAGTCCAGCTGCCGGCCGCCGTGGTTGGACACGACGATCGCGTCGGCGCCGGCCTGGACCGCGAGCTCCGCGTCCTCCTTCGTGAGGATGCCCTTCAGCAACAGCGGCAGACCGCCGATCCGCTCGCGGATCCACGGCAGGTCGTCCCACGACAGCGTGACCTCGTAGGCGAGCGTCTCCGTCGACGGCGAGATCGGTGGCTCATACCCAGCCCGCGTCTCGCGATGCCGCAGCCCGTACGCGTTCAGGTCCACGGTCCACGCGACGGCCGCGAAGCCCGCCTCGACGACGCGCGCGAGCATCTCCTCCGTGTAGCCGCGATCGGTGAACACGTACAGCTGCCACCACTTCGGGCCGTCCGATGCGGAGGCGATCTCCTCGAGGATGTCGGATGCGGTCGTCGAGACGCACATCACCGTGCCGGCGCGGGCGGCCGCGCGCGCGGTCGCGAGCTCGCCGTCCGGATGCGCCACGCGCTGGTACGCCCAGGGCGCCACGAGTACGGGCATCGAGACCCGCTCGCCGAACAGCTCGATCCTCGGGTCCGCGGCGCCGAGCCCCCGGAGCACCCGCGGACGCAGCACCCATCGGTCGAAAGCGCGACGGTTCTCGAGGTGGGTCCACTCGTCCCCGGCCGCGCCGGCCACGAACCCGTAGAAGTCGTCGGAGAGGGCGGCGCGGGCGGCCGGCTCGTAGTCGTCGAGCGTCACGAAGCGCGGGGGCTCGGCCATGCGAGCCGCAGGCTACTCCACGGGTGCCACGTCGACGGCGCGCGACTCGGCGGCGATCGCGACGTAGACGCCGATCAGGACGACGGCGCCGCCGATCACCGTCGCGGCGCCGGGAGGTTCGCCCAGGATCACCCACGCGAGGATCGTCGCGCCGACGGGCTCGGCGAGGAGCGCGACGGCCACGATCGACGCCCGGACGTGGCCGAGCAGGTAGTTGAACGTCGTGTGCCCGAGGAACTGCGGCCCGGCCGTGATGAGCACGAACATCAGCCACGTCTCCGACGGGTAGCCGAGGAACGCCGTGCCGCTCACGAGCATCACGACACCGAGGACGCACGCCGCCGCCGCGTACACGATGCTCGAGTACGTGACGAGGGAGAGTTGCTGGCGGAGGCTCCGTCCGAGGAGGACGTAGATCGCCGCGAAGATCGCGCCGGCGAGCGCGAGCAGGTCCCCCAGGACGGCCCGGCTGCCGCCGCGGAACCCGCCGCCCGCGATGATGACCGTCCCGACGACGGCGATGGCCATCCCGGTGAGCGCACGCCGCGTCGGTCGTTCGCCGACGAAGCGTCCGAACGCCGCCACCCAGAGCGGGAGCGTCTGGACGAGCACGGCGCTCGCGGCGACGGTCGTGAACGACAGCGACGAGATCCAC
>Ga0075433_10001975_pt1 | contig 15423 bp, 9 predicted proteins | sample RhiMethybrSRZTD2_FD_75299 | JGI IMG/M metagenome (GOLD analysis project Ga0075433, IMG submission 75299) | Populus rhizosphere microbial communities from Tennessee, USA - Rhizosphere MetaG P. TD hybrid SRZTD2 | ecosystem: Host-associated > Plants > Roots > Rhizosphere > Soil | place: USA... | reverse complement strand
GTTCGACGACACGACCCGAGAGGGCAATCGTTCCGGTGACCCAGCAATAGTCTTTCTGCCATATGATGCGCTCGGCGACATCGGGCTTGAGCGCATAGATGCCGCTCGGTTGGTCGACTGTGGGAAGCGGGACGCCATCGCGGACCACTGGCCCGTTCCAGATGCATGGGGCCGAGAGCGACAGCAGGCGCGGGCCGCCATCGCCACCGGCGCGGCGGAGGAAGAACCCCAGGCGCCAGGCACGCCAGGCGAGCAGCTCGCGAGGCTCGGTCCAAGGAACGACGGGCGGCGACTGAATCGATGGCGAGACAGGCGGCGGCGCAGGGGCGGCAACAACAGGTGGCACTACACGCGGCGGCGAAGGGCGGCGAGGGGGCGGTGTGATGATGGGGCGGATCGCCTCGGGCGTCGGGGCAGGCTGCGGCTGCTCCGCTGACTTGGTTAGCCAGCGGACGAGCATGTACAGTCCCATGGCGGCGATGCCGGGCGTCACGCGGGCACGGGCTCCTTGACTTTGTTGGGTGCCGGTTCTTTCGGAGCAGGTGCACTCGGCTGCCGCTCGGCGGGGAGGGCGGCGGGGACGTTTTCGATGATGCGGATGATGGGGCCGAGGTCCATAGATCGAAGTATGGGCGCCGGGTGTGACATTCAGCGGACTTGGACCTTATACCCTCCTTCGCTTTCATCGAGGGCCGAGCGGGCGATCATCGAGCGCAGCTCTCCCTGAAGCAATGTCTTCACGAGACCGCGCAGCACTGGCCCGTCCGAGGATCCCTTTCCTTTGCCGGTGATGATGTGCACGATCGCCCCCGGTTTGCGCCGACGCCACGAGTCGAGGAACGACCGCACGGCCGATGGCGTCTCGATGGCGCCGTAGCCGTGCAAGTCGAGCTCACCGTCCACGCGGCCGTCGAGCAGGTCGTCGTGGGCATCGAAGCGTGGGTGCTTAGCGCCACGTCGGGGCATCGGCGTCTCCTTTGAAGTTGCGGCCGCAGACTTTGCAGCTCCATTCGGGTGCGGCGTCGCTGATCACGCAGCCACCGAGTGCGACCTGGCCGAGGCGGGCGGCGTGGAGGAGCTGCGCGCTGGGCAGCCCGTACACGATGGGCACGACGTCGCGCGAGCGACAGTCGGGGCACACAGGGCCGATGGGGCGCGGAGGCAGGAAGAGTGTCATATCGGGGAAACTGCAGCGAGGGTGTGACAGGATTGCTAGAGCTTGATATCGCCTCCAGGATCAGTCCGCTTCATCTGATCCAGCATCATCCCGGTCCGGACGCTGACCGGCTGGAGCGCTGTGGGACGGCCTTGGCCGTCATGCATTTCTTTCACGCGGTTCACCAATGTCTCATTGAGGTCGCGCTTGCCTTGTCGTCCGTACAGGATGGCGAGGTTGAGGAGGGTAACCTCGGTCCACGGTGTGTGGGGCCACCGCCCCGCCTGCTGCAACGCAAGGGAACGGAGGTAGAAATCTTCTGCCTCAGCGTCCTCCCCCTGTAGTTGGCAGGCGAGCCCCACGCGATCGAGTGCATAGACCGTCATCGGATGGTCGGACCCGACAGTCGCGACGAGTTCCTCGAGCGCTTCACGAAACAGCCGCTCTGCGGCTCTTGCGGGGTCGATGATGGCCTTCGAGGTGAGGGAGGCCATGCCGCGGCTCAAGAGTGAGTCCGCCGCGCGTAGTCTCGGCCCTTGTGTTAATCCGCGCCACCAGCCGACGGGTATGGGACCAGCGAACTGGGTGATTACACCGTCTGACCCCCGCGTCACTGGGGCAATAATGAGCTCCGGAACATCCATCACACGATCTCCCATTAGGTCAGGGGTTCGATTTCATCCGCTCACATCTCTGAGGTGAGCACAATCGCATCCCAAGGCTAGGGCTCGCGCGGCCGGCGCGGCGTGCGCGACATCTTCCGGACGTAGGCTTGCTTGTTTTCCCAGACCGCATGGCGTCTCGCGTCGTGGTACTTGCGATCAAGCGCCGAATATTCGTGTGAATGGAGCCGCTCAGACTCTGCGCGAAGGTCCTCGATCTCTTCCGCCACGCGGGGATCTGAGGGATGCGGCTCGAGGCGGGCGGAGGCGTCGGCGAGCGTCTGGGCCGCCGTATCCAAATCGCCGTTCTCCGCGTGCTGCATCGCGTCTTCTCGCGCGCGGGCGGCTCCGAACTGGATCAGCGTACGTTCGACTGTTGGCTCGACATGGTCAGCATCGTCCAGATTTGCCACGACGGGCATTGTTATGACCTGGTGCTCGATCCCTGCACCGGTCACCGTATCCGCTGAGAGGCGCACCTCGGCGACTTTGGTCGGCCCGAGTTCGGTCGCGTTCTCGATATGGAATATCAGACCGAGCGACTTGGGCGACGTCGCGTACAGGTCACCCAGTGTCACTGTCCACGTCCCGTCGTCGGCGCGTTGGGTGGGAAAGCGTTGCAGGAGGCTCACACCGGCGATGTGAGGGTGCGCCAGGCGAATCGTGACTGTGAGATTCTGCGCCGCAAGCACGACGAGTCCTTCGATTTCCTCAGCAAAGATGTCCGCCATCGTGTCGGCTGCTTCGACGTACCAATAATTGCCGCCGCCGGCCCGGCTCATTTCGCGGAGCAGGTCCTCGTTGAAGTTTGCGCCGAAGCCGATGCAACTGGTCGAGACGCGCTGCGCCGCCGCACCCCGCGCCAGGGCGACCAGCTCGGGCGGGCTGGTGATACCCTGGTTCGCCAGGCCGTCCGTGAACAGCACAACACGGTTGGTCCCTTCGACGAGCGCTGCCTGCACGTGCTCTCGCCCCTTCAGCCAGCCGCCCGACATGTTGGTCGTCCCGCCCGGTTGCACGCGCGTAAGGGACTGTCCCGCCAAATGCTCGCCGGCGCTCGCCGGTCCGAAGATTGTGGTGACTTGGTCGTCGAACACCGTGATGGCGAGGCGATCATTCTGGTCAAGCAGCTCGACGAAGCGCATGGCGGCTCGCTTGGCGGCTTCCAGTGGCGGCCCGGACATTGATCCCGAGCGATCGGGAACGAGGGCGACGTTGATGGGCGCGCGGCGCGGCGGCTGATGGGCGCCGACCTCGATGAGCAGGCCGATTTGGTGGATGTTCTGGCTGGTGACAAACCTGCTGGAGACTTGGACATTAGGGCGCATGAACGACCTCCGAGAGTTGAAATAATCTCGTCCACCCCTGTGACATTCGACCGACGGTCGTTCGATGTCTGAGTATCCTTCGAGAATCGTGCGGGACCATCTCGTGGGCCAGCTGAATGGGGGATTGGGGCTGATCGATACCGGCTCCGGCCTCCAGTCGGAGCCGCGCTGCCATCAACGAAGCGGGTGGCGCGCAGGCGAACCTCGCGGCTGAGGCCATGTCGGTCAAGGCGGTGCTCAGGGCCGACGTCCTGGCGCTCAATCGACGGGTGGGGGAGCTGGGCGTTCCGCGTCCCTGAGCCACCATCCCGCTCAGAGCGCGAACCAGGAACTTGAAGCACTCCCACTACTGCGACAGCTTTACGCGTCACACTCTTGGGATTCTTGACTGTGGCCATTCCGGACTATCAGACGCTCATGTTGCCACTGCTGAAGATCGCGGGTGATCGCCAAGAACACTCGATGCGCGAGACAATCGAGCGTCTCGCTTCCGAGTTCCGCCTCACTGATGGAGAGCGGATGCAGCTATTGCCGAGCGGTCAACAAAGTACCTTCGACAATCGAGCCAACTGGGCACGTAGCTATCTCAAGCAGGCCGGCCTACTCGAAACCCCTCGGCGAGGGTATTTCCTTATCACCGAACGCGGCCGACAAGTCCTGGATGAGCCGCCACAGAGAATCGACATTGGGTTCCTTTCGAGATATCCCGAATTCCGCGAGTTTCGATCGCGGCGTTTCGAAAACCAAGGAGGTCACCGCCTGCCTCCGGATGGAGAATCCGAGACGCCGGAAGAGGTGATTGAAGCCGCGTACCGTGATCTCCGAGAATCGCTTGCGCGCGATCTCTTGCAACAAGTCAAGTCGTCACCCGCCTCTTTCTTCGAACGTCTGGTTGTGGATCTACTGCTCAAGATGGGCTATGGGGGAACGCGTCAGGATGCCGGCGCGGCGATAGGAAGGGGTGGTGATGCCGGGATCGACGGGATTATCAAAGAAGACCGGCTCGGACTCGACATCGTCTACATTCAAGCGAAGCGATGGGAAGCCGCCGTTGGGCGGCCCGAAATACAGAAGTTTGCGGGAGCGCTTCAAGGACAGCGCGCGCGAAAGGGCGTCTTTATCACGACGTCGTCGTTCAGTCGAGACGCTGCGGAGTACGCTCGCAGTATTGACAGCAAGATCGTCTTGATTGATGGGCCAACCTTGGCACAGATGATGATTGACCATAACGTCGGAGTAACGGCTTCAGCCACCTATGAGTTGAAGAAGGTCGACGCCGACTATTTTAGTGATTAGGCAGGTCTCGCACCTACTCGCAGACGGAACGGAAGGACGACTGATTCGATCGACCGAAGGCTCAGAAACCAACCACTTTGACATCGAGGGGAGGATCCAATCTCGGCAGTAAGGCTTGGAGCGTGTTGTAACGCCAAATCTCACTGGTAAGCGCAACCCCAAACAATATCGGCGGCGAGGAAAACTGTCCTTGGTCCGAAGACCATTCAACAGCCGCTCCCGCCTTCACCCGCGGCTCACTTCCGGGCTCGGACCAGAATCTGTCACCCTTGACCTCGAGGATTAGAAGCGCGGTCTTGCCCTCAATAAGCCGCACGCATGCGACGAAGTCCGGGTGAAACGGACCAGCGGGAGTCGGGATAGCAAGCTTCTTCGGCTCGTTGCGCACCCACCAGTCGACCGCACCACAGTCGTCGAGCAGACAAGCTGTTAATGCCTCTTCCGGACTGTCGAATGAGCATATCGGATGCAGTGATCTGCGCCACCCTCGATAGTGTTGATTTCGAACGAAACCATCAACCTTCAGCCGGTCGAACTGCGGTAGTTGATCAAGGCCTATTGCGGTCGGGATTTGCGTTGTACCCTCCGGAAGGGTCACTTCCACGTGGGTCGAATAGGGACCAAACTGGATGTCGATCGTATTTCCCGAGTCCGAGTAGGTTCCCGACTTGGATGTCAGATCATTGGTCACGATCTGGGCGATTTCCTCCCCTATCTCGAGGGGGTCAAAAGGAACGCCTTCGTCAAGAGCGATATCGTCGTTGGTGTGAACTACATAATCAAGCCACTTCTCGATCACACCGGCGACAGATTTGCTGTGTAGTTCATCGGAGAGAAACCGGGGGGTGGCACGAATCGCGCGCATGGTCGCTACCGAGACAAATCGGGATCGATCTAATCGTACGAGAGCCTTGCCGCTCTCCACACGGAGTTGCTTACGTGTAAGCCTAATACCGTCGACTGCAGCCACCGCAAGTTTCCGGAAAGCTTCCGGCCGTATGTTAAACGAAGGCTGGCGATAGTTCACGACCAGCTCTCGCACGCGAAGCGTCACGCTCCTTAATGCCGGCACGTCGACGGGCACCGACACGACATTGCCCTCAGACGGCTCTTTCACCTTGACGCTAGTTCCACCCCAGCGTGTGGCGTCTTCAAGAATTGTCTTGAGCTTTTCCTTCCCGAACACAACTACATCCAACGTGTCCAGCTGCGCATCACCGAGTCGCCGGCCCGCCGGCAGGCGAAGGCCGCGACCCATCGCCTGTAATGCTCCGGCAAACGTGGCCATAGATCGGAGCGGAGCGATGACGTACACATTATTCACGTCCCATCCTTCGCTTAACTCTTGAACGTTTACCACCACGCGTATCGGGTTTTGCGACTGCTCGATGCTGACAAGGCGTTCGATTTCTTCTTCGGTCTTGCTCTTCGCTGAATGCGTCACAAGGAGTTCTTCCTCGGATACTCGGCCCGCAGTCAGCAGCCAATCGGCTATGCGATCCGCGTGTTGCGTGTCTTTGGCAAAGATTACGGCGATCGGCTTGATGCCCTTGGCTCGAGGATCTGTGGAATTCGCGACCGCATCCCTTTTTAACGTGAGCAATTGGAGCGCGTGATCCACCGTCGCGTGATCCAGATCATCGGAATCGATCAGCGTCGGAGGAAAGTCCCGCACCCACAGCTCAACCGCCTTGGTGTAAAGCTCTTCCTCCAGAGCGAGCTGAAGTGGGTACCGATACAGCACGTTGACTCCAGCCTCGTCGCGTGGCGTGGCGCTAAAGCCGACTTGCAAGCACGGCTCGAGGGAACGGATCGCTTCCGCCCAAGCAGTTGCCTCCCGAAGGGATAATCTCCCGACGTGATGAGATTCATCGAGAAGCACAACAAGGTCGTGGCGGCCACGCAAGTACTGGGCCGCCGATGTGCTGGCAAACTCCGAAGGAGCGCGGAACCGATCGCTCGATGTTATCAGCTGCGGGGAAAGGAGAAAGACTGTCGGCCCTTCCTCATCACCTTCGACTGCGTAGGGGGTGTCAATCTGATCCCCGCGAACGACCTTGGGGGGTGGAGTCAAGTCCCTCGTGACAAACAGATACTCTCTGAAATCGGGATTCAGCGCATCATCGATGCGCCTAAGCACAGCTCGGCGAGGAGCAAGGATCAAGAACGCGTTTGCTTCATTGGAAAGCCATAGAAACGCAACGATTGCACCCATCAGCCTAGTCTTCCCAACCCCGGTTGCCAGCTCCGCCGTGAATGTCGGATGAAACGGGTGTACCCAGCCCTCCCGCGTAAACGCCGCACGACGTTCGTCGGCCGCGCAGTCGCACAGACGGCCGGGAAGACAAAGCATGAGGTCGCGGACCCGCTCCAGGACCGCCTGTTGCGGCGGCCGAAGCCTCATCGTACCAACAACCAAGTCGTATGCCCGGCCGATCCGCTCGACTCGATTCACAGAACGCCGGCCATCGGTCGAAGGTCGAACGGGATCCGCCTAGCCTCGACCTTTGGGTTTTCTGGAAGGGCGGCCGGAGGTTCCCCCCGATGGTAATAGATGCGTAGATGACCACCGCCATCCAAGTGGTTTCCGTGGGTCCTTTTAAGTCCGTCAAGGACGCGGAAGTCGAACACATCGGCACTCGGGACATATGCGGCTCGGATTCTACCGTCAAGGTTTTGCGCGAAGTAGTCTCGCGTCGGGCTGGGGACCGATACGAGACCTTCCAGACTCGCCAACATTTCAAAGAAGCGCCCGTTGTCCGTGGGGAAGTCGTCGTAATTGATTACGATCGCGCCTGCTTGACGATCGACTTCCGCCGCGACCGGGCCAAGCGCGAATACGCAGATTCCCCTGCTGGTGTCTTTCAGGATAGGCTGGGAGGCCACGAGGAATCGCCCCGCACCAGCATCTGCTCCCTCGCTCGAGAACCATATGCCCCCAGGTCTGGGATGACCGCCACGCACAGCGAGAGCGAGTCGAGGTACACGAACGGTCAACCGCACTTCCTCGCTACCAGGCAGCTCTATATACACGGCTCGCCGAGACGTCATGACCGCAGCGGTTGCGAGTTCGGCAGCCGCGGAGCCGACATCCACAACACATCCGCCTTCTCGCGAGAAAAGGGCCACGAGTCGCATCGCGAGATTGAGGGGCTTGGCAGTACTCACACGCTCGGTCACGACGCCGGCAGCGAACAACGCTTCCAGTTCCTTCTTGGCATCCTGACTGTACCCGGGAGCGATAAGGTCACCCTTAACGTTCAGCCAGAGAGTCGTCTGATTGAGTGGCACCGTGACTGCCGAGCCGAGGTACTTCTTCGGAGCCGGGATGGCATCCGGCTTCTTTTTGAAGTCCACTTCATCCCTCGACGCGCTACGGAGCAGTGTCTGCTCCGGAAACTCCCAGTATCTACCCTCGCCGGTCGCGGAAGTCTTCCCCGGCCGCGTCGTGCCGACAAAAGGAGAGCCGCCGCGGGCCTCGATACATGCGGAGTACTCGGTGCCGAGGCGCGCCGACGGTAGCTCCCTTGTGACAATCTTCAGCACTCCACCTGCCGACGGAGCATTCAACACCTTCCCGGCATCGTCGCGTTCGACCACGAGCCATGAGGGAGCAGATGGTTTCGGAGGATCGACATCAGGGCCGACGCGTATGCTGAAACGCCGTGTTGCTCCGTTCCCCTCGCTGTCTTCAACTCTCACCCTGAAAGACCAAGTGCCTTCTTGCCGAATGCCTCCTTCAGGTCCCCAAATGACTCCCGAAAATGGGTTTATGCGCCAGATACCTGGAGGTAGCGCGCCTTCCGCGATGCTGAAGCGATACGGCGGCACGTGGACGTCATAGTTGCAATCCGGCTTGTTTGCACCCTTCTGCTCGGCCTTCCACGGACCTCGCGGATCGCCGTCGGGGTTGTCGAAGCCTTCTGGTGGCACCTGCAGGGCAACGGGCGAGAGCTCGGAGCGACGAATTGCAAACAAGACGATATTGTCGTGACTCGGCGAGAGCTCGGTCATGTTCTTCATATTTCTCGGAGCGTAACCCTTCTGCCATACGACGGTACCGATGTAGTTGTCCGGACCGAGCTCGGAAAGCAGCAGCTGAATGAACGGAAGCTCTTTCGCTCCGCAAAGCATGGCGATCACGCCGTCCTTTGCCAGCAAGGGAATACTCGATTTGACTAGCGCGTGAATGACGGTAAGCCATGTATCGATGACGCCGTTGGCATCGCCGGCAGGAAAATCCGCGGCGTTTGTCTCAAGACGTGGCACGTCGATATAAAGAAGCTGTACCGCGGATTGGTGCGTGCGCTTCAGCGCCGTCAACGTGTCCATCGGATCACCGACGACATACCACGGATCGCGCTCTGGAACACCCTCGCTGCCCTCAATCCGGAGCAATGGCCGCAGCTGAGACGGGGCGACGCTCTTCAGTGCCGGGTCAAGGACGACCCAATGATCTTCTTTCCAAGCAGGCGACCGACCACGGCTCGGCCACGTAACCCCAATTGTCACTGCAGATGCTCCAGGGCTGAGTGATGCGCCTCCTCCAAGACATTCGCCTCTTTCGGATCTTGTGAGATCCACCGCCGCCAACTGCCATCGTCATCTGCCCAATCGGGCAAAGCATCCGCGATGGTTCTCCACGCCGAGTGTCCCTCTGGAATGACACCAGATGGGTCGGCGAACCCACTGCGACCCACGATAGCGTCAAAGAGTCCGTGAATCTCCTGCACCGGTGCGTCGCGTATTCCAATCAAGAAAACCCGGCGCCTTATTTGTGGCACTCCAAAATCCGCGGCATTCAGTACCCCGGCGGCCACGCCGTACCGTAGGCCTGGCAGAGGCTCGCGTAACCGATCGATCAGCATCTCGGAATAGGCGATGTTCTCGCCGGTTAACAACCCAGGTACGTTCTCAAACACAAACACCTTCGGTTGCACCTGAGCAACGATCACAGGCGTGGTCCCCAGGAGGTCGCGACGATCGCTAGCGCCAAGTCCTTTTCCCGCCCGAGACCACGGTTGACAAGGAGGGCCTCCAGACAGTACGTCGATGTCCTTACCCACGACCCCCCAGTCGACGTCGTTGAGGTCCGCCTCCATAACAGCATCCGCATCCCACACCTTCGTAGCTCGAAGAACCGCACAGGCGGGAGCCCAACAATCGATCAGAATGTGTCGCGTCAATGCGAGAGCGCGGTGCTTCCCCAGTGCCATGCCACCGAACCCGGCGCAGATTTCCAAACTGCTCCGAAAGCGCTCCTGCACCTGATCTTGTAGTGCACCGAAGATCGCGTGGGCCAGTCCAGGCGGGACTGCGTCGCCATATCCGCGCAAGAGGTCGAGCTCGGATAGTCCCGCACTTGCTCCCCAAGAGGCGCTAAAATCCTGAAGGACGGCGACTTCTTGAGCGCGGAGGCGCCGATATCGCCACTGACGCAGATCCAGCAGATGGGCCTCTTGTGGAAACCGCCACCACTCTCTCCGGACGGTAGTCGCGGGGCGGCTGGGAAGCTGGGGCCTATGCTTGGGGTCGAGGGCGACAGCCAAGCTCCAGTGACAGGGAGCGAGCGGCGTGCGAACGCTTTCACGAACGCGGCCGCTCCCAGCTTCCTTTCGACTGTCGCCGAAAAGCTCGGCGCTCTCGGCGGCGCCCGAGTCGACCCAATCTTGGACTTTTGATAGGTCATAGCGCAGTTGCCCTCCGACAATGACGTGCGGCAAGCCGGCTGCGCGTAGTCGCCAGAGGGTGGAACGGTCGACATGCAGATGACGTGCGAGCTCCTGACCTGTCACCAGGATGGGAGCTTCGTCAGCTGCTGGTTGCTGTGCGGACCGTCTAATGGGGTGCGGGTACATAGTGAAAACCTTCGGAACGAGATCTCGGACGGCAATATGGCGAAAGGCGGGCTCGAGCAGCAATGCCAACAAAAACGCAAGACGCTTACCCCTTCGAGCCGTTCTTAGCGTTCGACCTGCGCCTACGGCCCGTAGAGCCGATGAAGTTACCTAGTACATTCTCACACTTTTCCACATCGTCTAGTTCACACTGCCAGACAACGAAGACACGAATGCCCAAGGCCTGAAGCTTCGCCACCGCGCGCCTATCTCGAGCTCTGTTCTCGCTGAATTTCAGAAGCCAAAAACGCCGGTTGGTTTTGGGCACTGAGGCAAGCCGACAACCGCCGTGTCGGTGCCAAAAGCATCCATGGACAAATATCGCAAAGCCGCGTGCTCGGTTGGAAATGTCCGGTCGTCCCGGAAGCCTTCGAGAATTAACTCGGTAACGGACGCCGATTCTATTTAGGATTCTGCGAACGATCAACTCCGGCTCGCTGCCGGACTCCCGAACTGCCCGCATTAAACGGGATCGTTCTGGAGTTGTGCGAAGATGGCCGGATACGTCCTGCCTTTTCAATGATCCTCGATTCGCCTATTATCGCAACGTGGCTCCCTGCGGTGGCAGAGCGAACGGTCGGCGTTCAGAATTCGACATGGCCTCCCGAGTCAAGCCGGTGGAGAATAGACGCCGGTGTCCCGCTCGGGATAGCTCTCATAGAGGTGCTCAAACACTGCCGAGCATTCTTGTTCATGCATCTCTCGTGCGTGGGCCTACCCGCCCGTGTCCGGCCCCGGGAGCCTTGGCCGGAACGGCCCCAACAAAAATCGCGAGCGCTGGCCTAGCTCTCCATCAACCCCGTTTTGTACGGAAGCGGTAGCCCATCGGGCATCCGCACTCGCTGGTCTCGCCGTTCATCTGAACTCCTGTGAGATAAACACGCAAGCCGGGACCCGAGAAGCCGCGTCGCACGCGTCACGAATTGGCGAGTGGCATCAGACGCCGGCTGGTGCCCGGGTGCGAGACCCACCCAGACCGTCGCTCCTGGCTGACGTGTTTCGATCATCGGCCGCCGATCGTGACCCGGCGGCAATGGTCACGGCCTTTAAGCTGCCAGTCGGCTGCAAGAGCTCCCTCTGCTGCGCGAACGCCCGAGCTACCCTATCGAATCGAATCCCATCTGGTGGATTGGTATAGCTTCGGGAGCCTACCCTCCTCGCTGCAGAAAGACGTCGCTGTTTCGAGAATGCAAACGGCCTTCCAGATATTCCTCCGCCTCGGTCAGCCGCGGGTACTGGCAACGAAGTGGTTATTCGGCTGACGGTTTTCGAGAGGCCGCGCTGCGTCATACCTTCTCTTGCAGCCTCGCTGATCCCTGTACGATGTCGCACGGTAAGGATACGTTGCCCCATCGATGAGACATCGTTCATACGGCTCGCTCCTCTTCTCCCCCTCCGACCTCATCACCTTCCTCCAAGGCGAATTCGCCGCCTGGATGGAGCGCGCGTATGCCGAGCGCGGTCCAGAGTCGAGCTTCACCAAGCCCGACCCCGAAGACCCCGAAATGGCCCTCATCCAGCGCAAGGGCCTCGAACATGAAGCCACTGTCCTGAAGCTGTTGCAGGAGCGACACGGGGACGCCGTGCAGTTGTCAACCGAAGCTTCCGCGACAGAAACGCTCGCCGCCATGCAGTCAGGCAAGACGCTCATTTACCAGGGCCGCCTCGACGACGGCGTCTGGCACGGCTACCCCGACTTCCTCAGCCGCATCGAAACGCCCAGCAACCTCGGCCCGTGGGCCTACCAGCCCCTCGACGCCAAGCTTGCCCGCTCCGCCAAACCCTACTTCCTGATCCAGCTCTGCGCCTACGCGCAGTATCTCGCCGCCGTGCAGAACCTTCTGCCCGCCGAGCTGGGGGTCCTGTTGGGCAACGGCGAAGAGCGCACGTTCGCCACCGAGCGCTTCTTCTATTTCTACCGGCATCTCCGCGACACCTTCCTCGCCTTCCAGGACGCCTTCGATATCTCGAAGCAGCCGGACCCCGCGCTCGAAAGCGCATGGGGCCGCTGGGAAACCGCCGCTCACGAGATTCTCGAATTGCGCGATGATCTTCGGCTGGTTGCCCGCATCACGCGCAGCCAAGTCAAGCGGCTCAGAAATGCCGGCATCGCCACGCGTACGGCGCTCGTGGAATCGAAAGGGCGAGTCGAGAAGGTCTCGGAAGAGGTGCTTACGCGCCTGCGCCGGCAGGCTCGCCTCCAGCTCGGCTCGAAAGGCAAGGGCAAGCCGCTATTCGAGGTGCTCCCCCACCCTCGAGCCCAGCGAATCGGCCTCGCCACGCTCCCGCCGGCATCTTCCGGCGACGTGTTCTTCGATCTGGAAGGCAATCCGCTCGCCAAGGACGGCCTAGAGTACCTGTTCGGCGCGGTGACGGTGGAAAACGGCGCGCCGACCTTCGACGATTGGTGGGCGCACAACGAACTCGAGGAGAAGGTCGCTTTCGAGCAGGTCGTGGACTGGCTCCACGAGCGGCTGCGGATGGATCCCGACATGCACGTTTACCACTACGCGAACTACGAAATCGCGGCGCTCGAGCGGCTCATGGGCAAGTACGCCACGCGCGAGAACGCTGTGGACGACCTGCTGCGCGGCCAGGTCTTCGTTGACCTGTACACCGTGACGCGCAACGGCGTGGCGATCGGCACGACGGGCTACTCGCTCAAGGACATCGAAGTCCTCTTCGCGCCCAAGCGCACGGCCCTCGTCATGGACGCGGCAAGCTCGACTGTCGAGTACAACCGCTGGCTCGCGAGCGGGGAGTCCCCTGATTGGCGCAAGTCGCCCATTCTACAGAACATCCGCGACTACAATCGCGAGGACTGCGAGTTCACATGGCGACTGGCCGAGTGGCTCCGTGACCGTCAGCGAGAGTCCGGTATCGCGTTCGTCCCGCAGCCCCTACCGGAGTCCGAGGCGCCCAAAGAAGCTCGCGCCGAGGATGTGCTGGCCGAGCAGTTGCTTGCGAGCGCTCAAGACGAAATCACCCGGCTTGTGGCATGGCTCCTCGGATATCACCGCCGCGAAGACAAGCCGATGTGGTGGCGCTTTTTCGCTAGGCTTAAGGCAACCGCGGAAGACCTCTACGACGACGCTGACTGCTTGGCTAACGTCCGTCGCACCGCAACGTCTCCCGTCGCCGTCAAACGATCGCAGCGTATCGAGTACGAGTTCGATCCCGACCAGGACACGAAGCTTGAGGCAGGCAGTCACGTGTTCATCCTGGACGGGCGCGACAAGCCTTCAAGTCGCGTCATCGAATCCATCGACTTTGACTGCGGTCGCCTCACCATTCGTTTTGGAAGGGGTGCTCAGATCCCCGAAGGTTGCCATCTCATTCCCGATGAGAGTGTGCCGCTCGAGCCACCGCGTGGCGCCGTGCTCCGATTTGGTGAGGCTTGGCAGGGTGGTGAGCAGGAACGCTACAGGGCCGTGTCCGACCTGCTGTTCCGGCGGCCGCCGCGCTTACGGGGCCAAGACGGCGGCAATCTGCTGCCCAAGAACGCCACCTTCCCTCACGATCTCATCGCGCTCATGCGAGCGCTGGATCGGACAACGCTCTGTATTCAGGGTCCTCCTGGCGCCGGAAAGACCACCAATGCCGCGGCCGCCATCGTCGCGCTAGCCGGAAGCGGCGCTCGTGTTGGGGTTGCATCTAATAGCCATAAGGCCGTGGAAAATCTATTGAAAGAGGTCGCCGCCGAGTCTCGCAAGCAGGGTTCACCGCTCGCGATCTATAAGGCGGGAGGCGACGATGAGGGGGACGACCCTGAACGGCGCATCGCGCGCTGCGACACCAACGAGGTCCATGACCTCCTCGCTAATGGCGTCGTTGTCGGCGGTGTTGCATGGCTATTCTCCCGTGATGACCTCGATCAATCCTTCGATTACCTGTTCATCGATGAAGCCGGCCAGGTCTGCTTGGCGAACGCGATCGCCATGGGGCTGTCCGCGAGGAACATCATCCTCATTGGCGACCAGATGCAGCTTTCCCAACCCGCGCAGGCGGTTCACCCCGGGAAAAGCGGCTGGTCATCGCTCCATTATTTCCTGGAGGGTCACGCCACGATTCCCCCCGAGCTCGGCGTGCTGCTGCCGATAACCTGGCGCCTTCATCCGGAAATCTGCCGGTTCATCTCCGATACCACCTACGACAGACGCCTCCATCCTGATGCGAAGAATGCTGAACGTAGTGTGGTACTTCCTACGGATGCGAAGTTGCTCACCCGCGGGACAGGTATCGCGCTCAGTGAAATCGAGCATGACGGGAACACGCAGTCGAGCGAGGAAGAGGCCGATCGGATCAAGGAATACGTGGACGAATTGCGTCAGGGGCGAGTTCGCGACGAAGCTGGTGAGCGTGCCTTCAACGTGGCCAAGGATCTACTGATCGTCGCACCCTATAACGCGCAGGTGCGCTTGCTCAAACAGCGCCTGGCTGACGCGCGCATTCGCGTCGCATCGGTGGACAAGTTCCAGGGCCAGCAGGCGAACGTTGTCATTCTCTCGATGTGCGCCTCATCGCTTGAGGAGACGTCGCGGGGCCCGAAGTTTCTCCTGGATCCTCGCCGGCTCAATGTGGCGCTGTCGCGGGCGCGTTGCCTCGCGATCGTCGTCGCGTCATCGAAGCTGGTCCGCACCCGGCCGAACAGCGTGGAGGAGATGGAACTGTTCAACCTATATTGCCGGCTGCGGTATTACGCGAAGGAACTCGAGACAACCCACCGAGCGAGCAGACGGGCGCCCCGAACCCTAGAATAGCACCTTGTTGGTGCGAGTGTCCTAACAAAGAAATTCTGTCACCGAGCGCACCTACTCTCAGCCATGCGAAACATTTTCGACCAGTACGTTCAACCGGAGAACCGGCTCACCCACGCGCTGGTTTGCACGCTCAATGCTGACCGTGCCTTGCTTAGACCGTTCCTCCGCTGGGCCGGAGCACGTGACATCCCGCCTGTTCGGCGGCTTCGGATAACGGAGCAACAGGTGCCTGGCGAGCTCGTTTCCGGAGACGAGGAAGAAGGTCGGGGTCTTCCCGACGCCTGCGTGTTTACCGATGATGGGTGGGCACTCCTCATTGAGGCG
>Ga0075433_10001974_pt1 | contig 15427 bp, 12 predicted proteins | sample RhiMethybrSRZTD2_FD_75299 | JGI IMG/M metagenome (GOLD analysis project Ga0075433, IMG submission 75299) | Populus rhizosphere microbial communities from Tennessee, USA - Rhizosphere MetaG P. TD hybrid SRZTD2 | ecosystem: Host-associated > Plants > Roots > Rhizosphere > Soil | place: USA... | reverse complement strand
CTGGCCGCGCTCGACGAAATGGCCGAGACCTCGCGGCAGGCGCTCTCGGTTGCTCCCACGGATCCCGTGCTCAACCAGTACTACCTCTCGACGCTTGGCGCGCGTGAAGTGACGCTGCGACAACTCGGGAGCGTGCTCACTCCGGGCAAGCGGGTGGCCCGCTTCTAGTCCGAGCTTCACATGAACCGTTGTGGCTTCGCCACATGAAACCTTCGAAGATGAATAGCAGGTACTCGGCTCCGCGTATGCGATCACTCACGCTCCTCATCCTCACGGTGTCGTCGGCAACGGTCGCGGTCGGGCAGCAGCCCGAGAAACCGCGATGTCGCGATTGCGCGTCGACGGCGGAGGGGCGCGCGGCCAGAGAAGCTCGCTTGGTACAGGCGCGTGACTCCATACGTGCGCTAACGGGATTCGAGGGCGAGATCGAGAGTGTTGCGGCGCAGCTCATGATGGTCACACAGCTGCAGACACGCGCGAGCCAGGCGCTGGAGGCGCTGCGCTACGGACAGACGGCCGAAGCGAATCGCTCGCAGGTGGAAGCCGCCGTCCGGCAGCTTCGCGAGCAGATCGACCAGGCCACGCAGCGCTCTCAGACGCTTCGGACGCAGCTCGCGTCGCTGTGCGATCGGAAGGCAAAGCCGCAGGGCTACATGGGGATCACGTTCTCCGCCACAATGCGCGCCGACGCCCGGGCATCGGGGGGGGACGTGTTCCGGTTCGCTGAGAATCCGACGGTCGAGACGGTCGAGCCGGGCTCGCCTGCCGAGCGGGCGGGAGTCACCAAAGGTGACGAGATCATCCTCATCGACGGCCAGTCGATGGTCGGGCGCGACATCGTGTTCAACCAGCTGCTGCGCCCCGGAGCCCGACTGCCGCTGCGCGTTAGGCGCGATGGAGACACGCGCGACGTGCTCCTGCTCATCAAGCAGCGTCCCACGTCGCTCGACAGCGGGTGCCCCTTCCTCGACGCGCGCATCATGGCGGCGTTCGGCGACCCGATCTCGATCGGGCGGTTGCCCCTGAGCGGCGCCATCGTTCGCTCCGCGCCGCTCCCACCGCCTGCAGCGCTACCAGGTGGGCGAGTGCGGGTCGCTCGGGCGCCGGATCCGTCGACACCGGTCGCAGTCGGCACCAACACGGGCGTTGTGACGGTCATGCCCGCGTCGCCTCTCGTGCCGAGCGTGCCGATGCCCGCCCCGAACGCGGTCGAGTCGGCACCGCCGGATCAGCGGAACGTGTTCGTCTTCTCGCGCATGTCAGCGCCGATGGTCATCGCCGGAGCGACGATCGTGCGCACGAATGCCGACCTGCGAGAGACGTTCGGTGTCAAGAGCGGAGTTCTCGTGCTCGACGTGGCCCGCGGGTCGCCTGCCTACAACTCGGGGCTCAAGGGCGGGGACGTGATCGTGTCCCTCGGCCGCATCGCCGTGACCTCGCCGATAGCGATCCAGCACGCGATCGAGAGGGCGGATGGTACGGAGCTTCCGCTCCGGATCATCCGAAAGAAGAAGGAGCAGCCGCTGACCCTGCGCTGGTAACGGCGTGTACCGGGCCCAGCTTCCGCCCGTTAGGCACGAGGCTCTTGTGAATCGACAGCGCAGCCACCGCGCCCTCGGCTGACGCAACGATCGCGAGCTGCGGCCCCGGCGTGATGTCTCCGGCGGCCCACACGTGCAGAGCTGATGTGTGCTGGTGCTCGTCCACGACGATCTGCCCGTCCTCGTCGCGCTCGCACGCCAGCTGGGCGCCGAGGTCATCTGCCGGGCGCTGTGACAACGCGAAGAAGAGGTGGTCACAGTCGAGGTGCATGCCGCCCTCGAGCTCCAGCGAGTAGATCCACTCGCCCTGCGGCACGACGCGCTCGATGCGCGCGGACAGCACCGGGATGTTCAGTGCGTCGAGCTTCGTGCACTGATCCTCGTCGAGGTCGGGGTCTCGGCCATTGGTGCAGATCACGATGTCGCGCGTCCAGGTCGTGAGGTTGAGCGCCATGCCAGCCGCCTTCCTCCCTGACGCGAGCACCACGACCTTCTTCCCGCGCGTGTCGTATCCGTCGCAGTCCGGACACACGTGGGCGGCGCTTCCGTACACCTGGCGAAGCCCCGGTACCTTGGGCCACTCGTCGCGCAGGCCGAATGTGAGCAGCAGTCGAGCTGCGCGCAGCGAGCGAGTTTCCGCGCGCGGCGAGTTGTCAGATGGGGAGCGCGGCGCGCCCGACCCGCGATGGTCGTCGCGCGCTTTCGTTTCGAGCATCGGGTCGAACTGAATCTCGAACCCCGGCTCAGCTGTCCGAACGCGAACGACGAACCCGTCGATGAGCTCGACGCCGTACTCGCGACACTCGTCTCTGGTCTTGCCGCGAAGCTGGGCCGGCGTGATTCCCGGTTGGCCCGGGAAGCCGTACACGCCGCGCGTCTCCCAGTTGCGCGGGTCGCCGGAATCGATGACCACGACACGATGGAGATAGCGGCCGAGCCACAGCGCCGCCGTCAGGCCTGCCGGGCCACCGCCAACTATAGCTACATCATAAGGATCGGTCATGCGGGGTGGGAAAGGCAGGAGCAGTGCCAGAATCCGTCGCCCGTCCCCCGTTTATTTCACCCTTCCCGGCGGCAGCGTGTACAGCAGTCTCGCCGTGGCCCGGTCCGCGTCCGATAGCTCCTTCACGCGCACCTTCGGCGTCATGATGTTCGCCGTGTCCGTCGTGTGATCGAGCCCGATCAGGTGGCCGACCTCGTGGAGCGCAATGGCGCGAACGGCGGAGCTGTCCAGCGGCTCACCGCCGCGATGGTGAATCGCAAGCACGATGTTCGCTTCGACGATCCACCAGTCATCGTCATGCGCCCAGAGCGTCTTGCCGCTGATCTGCTCGTCGAACCGATCGATCCACGTGACGTGAACGTCGGCCTTCGACGAGTCGTGCACGAACGTGAACGCGAGCGGGATTCCGGTCGTCGCCCATTCCTCGAACGCGGCGCGTACGATCTCGGGGAAGCCGCCACTGAAATCCGACGTCGGCGTTTCGGGCTGAACCCAGACGCGAAGCGGACGGTTGCGGCGATCCGGCCATCGGGCGAGTGCCGAGTCGCGCTGCAGCAGCAGCTCGTCCACGTACGTACCAGGCGATCCCTCGCGCAGCCGGCGGCGAATCTCATCGAGGTCGCGCGGCGCGTTCACCTCTTCCGGAACCGGTGTGGCCACTGGGCGCGGGCGCGGCGTCTCGACCGGGATGTTGGCGATAGGAGCCGAAACAGCACCACCGAGATACTCCGAGTACACGCGCGCACCACGGGCCTCGACGGCAACGAAGACCGCGAGCGCAGTGACTACCGCACCGAACACCAGTTCCAGACGACGCATTACTCGTGGTTACGCCGTGGGAGTCGCGAGAAACGACTCGATGAGGGTGAAGAACAGCTCCGGTGACTCCCAGAACGGCATGTGGCCCGCGTCGGGGATCACTTCGAGACGCGCATTCCCGAGCGTCGCAACGATCTCACGCGCGACGGCGACAGGAAGCAGGTCTCGCTCTCCGTGAAGGACGAGCGTGGGCACCGAAACGGCACGGAGCAGTGGCCGCCAGTCGTATCCCTCACCGCGCAGGCGCGCGGCGACGGCAGCGCCGGTCCGGCTGTTCGATCGCGGCGGCGAGAACATCGATGCGAGTGACGGATCGGCGAACCACGCCGCGTACATCGCTCGTGAGTATGCGCTGTGCACGCCGGGATCCGGTTGAAGCAGTGCCTTCGTATCGATGTGCTCGAGGATCGCGCGGTCGCCCGCACCGAGCCGTGGCAGCGCATCGCGCAGGAGGTTCTCCTGCCAGTTGCCGACGGGACCGACGCTGTCTACGAGAACGAGACGGCGGACTCCGGACCTGTCGCGCTCAGTGGCGAGCATGGCGAGGCCACCGCCCCACGAGTGACCGAGAACGTCCCAGGTGCCAATACCGAGCGCCTCGCGAATCGCGGGCAGGTCGCCGGCATCGTGCTCGATGCGAGCGGAGCTGGCACCGGGCGGCGCTTGCGAGGCGCCCCGACCTCGCTGGTCGTAGAGGATGAGCTGACGGCGCTCGGACACGGGTGCGAGAGCGGGCCACAACAGATTGTGATCGAACAACAATCCGCCGTTCACACACACGAGCGGTGTCACACCGTGTATCTCAGGAGAGAGGTACACAGCGAACTCGAGCCCGCGTGCGCGAACGGCGCGCCGTATCAGGCGCGGCGCTCTAGGGCGCGAGCGTCGAAAGGCGATGAACCGTTCGCGGGGGGTGATCTGCGGAAGGAAACAGCCGCGACAAGATAGTGATATGCATCACAATCGCAACAGTTGGACGTTTGTTCCCCCGGCCGGTCTCGTTTAGAAACTCAACCAGTAGTTCGCCTTCACCGCGAAGATGTTGTTGGACGGGCCGGCACAGAGCCGTCGCATGCCGTCGCTCGCACTGAAGCGAGGGTCGTCGGTTCCGGCAGCGCAGCTCGTGCTCCAGACGAAGAAGAGCGTCGACCCGGGCCGATACTCCCAGCGAAGCACCGCGTTGCCGTTGAGCGACCGCGCATCGAAATCGCGGTTGGCGATTCGGATGCTGCTTCTTGGACCCGGACCATCCGAGTCGCCGATGTAGTAGGCCACGTCCGTCTGGGGTTCACAATCGACCTGCTGGTCCTTCGCCGTGAAGCAGGCAAGCGTGGATGCGCCGGATTTCCCGTAGACGATGTAGTCGAGCGAGCTCGCGCGAGCGAGCTCTTTGAGATCGTGGTAGTCGCCGGTAGCCACGAACGGCTGAGCATACAGCTGCAGCGACAGGTCCGGCCGGAAGGTGACGTTGAGGCGCGTGGTCAGATCGAGGCCGTGCTGCTCGACCTCCGACATGACGTACTGCCTGCCGTACGTGGCGGACGCCGCCGCGTCCTCACGCGACTGGACGTACTGCAGCTTGCTGTCCGAGGCACTGTAGTAGGGTTGGATCGAGACGGTCGTTGCGCTCGTTGGGCGGAAGTCGATCGTGGAAAACCATCCCAGTCCCCAGCCATCGATCTCGTTGCGGGAGTACGAGAGCCCGGTGTACGTGGAGAATCGGCGCCGGGTATCCGTCCCGGCACCGCCGCTGACGTTCCACGAAGCGGGGAAATCGGCGAGCGGACCGCCCCGCGTTAGGTTGTCGGAGAGCGAACGCCAGTTCCGGGTAAAGTGGGCATCCGCATTCCAGTAGTTCAGGAAGGTGCCCCAGGTGTTCAGGTTGTAGCGCAACCCGTCCCTGACGCGATCGAAGTTCTGGCTGTATGTCAGGTTGTTTCCGATGAAGAAGAACCGAAACACTTTGCCGGGCCGCGACCATCGCCGGTTCACGAACCCGGAGTATGCGATGTCGTCGGCGCTCGTCTGAAAGCCGGCGTCGTTGGTTTCGAACCCCGGTGACGTCGCTGATGCGTTCAGCCCGAATTGTACGTTGCCTGCCTCCTTGCCGAGGTTCAGGAACCCGCTCCAACCGCTCAGTGATGTCGCGCCAGGATCGTAGCGCACCGTCTTCGCGTCCGGGCGCTGGTAGTACCGGGCCGACGACCGCTGCGCAAGCTGAATCGAGACGGTATCGCCGGCGATGCGCGACGCGACGAGCGACCCGGTCAGGTTGTAGACGTTGCCTGCGAATCGATGGCTGAAGTCAACGCCGCCCACGTAAGCCGACTGGCGAAGGAACTCGAGCGCCGCGTCGTCGATGCGGCGGTTCACCGCCGTCGCGACGAAGCCGAGCCGGTCGGAGCCGGCGCGCCAGTCTCGCTGGCCGCGCGCAACGAGGTAGTTGGTGAGCGGCTCGACGTCGTCGCGAAACCGAAGGCCGGCCGAGTCTACGTTTGCGTACTCCCGGCCGGTCACGGCCTCGAGCGCGCCTAACGACCACCTGCCAACGCGCCCGGAGAGCTTTCCCGCTCCGATGATCGTCGTGTGGTCCGGCTGGTCGACGAAACCGTCACGCGGGTTCGCTGCGCCCTGCGGTGGCCGGCCGATGCGGCGCGAGTAGAACAGTTGGTTGTTCGCGTTGAAGTTGAAGATGTCTGCGCCTTCAACGAAGAACGGACGTCGCTCCTGCAGAAACTGCTCGAACGCCGTGAGGTTCACGAACGCGGGGTCGGCGTCCACCTGGCCGAAGTCGGGGTTGATAGTCGCATCCAGCGTGAGCGAAGACGTCAGCCCGTATTTGACGTCGAGGCCCGCGCCTGCGACCTGTCGCGACCCGTCGTTGAACGGATTCCCGCTCACACCAGGGTTGATGCGCTCCTGCCGCACCGTCGCATACGGGAGAAGCTCGAGCCGCCGGGATTGCGGCAGGCCTTCGAGGCCCGGCAGGTGCGCGAAGAACGAAGAGTAACCACGATCGGTCGGGCGCGAGTACGCGTACACCACCGTCTCGGCCTTCCGATGGATGCGGCGAAGGAAGTTGACTCCCCACACCTGCGTTTTCGCCGTCGAGTACCGGAGCTGCGAAAGCGGAATGCGCAGCTCGGCTACCCACCCCGCGGAGTCGACGCGCGTCGCGGCTGCCCATACAGGGTCCCAGCCCTCGTCGGAGGAGGAGCCGTCGTTCCCCACGGCGCGGTCGGTCTTGACGCCGCTCGGGTTCACTCCGAACACGAACGCGGTGTTGTGATCGTGATAGGAGTCGAACGCCACCTCGAACAGGTCTGCCTCAGTGGCCGCGTCGCGCCGGGCGAGCTGACCGCGCACGCCGCCGCGCGCCGAGTCGAACATGTGGGCGCCGACGTAGACCGCGTCGTCGTCGTACAGGACGCGCACTTCGGTGCGCTCGGTCGCTGGATCGCCCTCGTGCGGGACGGTCTGCGTGAACTGCGTCATCGCGGGTGCGAGGGTCCAGGCCGCCTCGTCGAGCCGTCCGTCGAGATGGATCGGGCCTTGCCGGGCGGTCACCCGACTCGCATGCGCGAGTGGAGGCGTACGCTTGTTCGCGTGGCGCATCGAACCCGTATCGGCCGCGACGGCCTCCGGCGTGGGGAGCGGGCCGCCATGCTGTTGCGCGCCCGTCGCGCCCTGTAGAACGGCGACCGACGCGAACAGCGCGGCGAGTGACATGGCTGTTCTGGGAAGTTCGAGACTTGACTACGAAGCGCGTGGACGACTTCGGTCTGTGGAACGCTTCCAGCAAAACGGCACGCCAGCAACGCCCACTTTACCGTGACGTGCGCAGACCGCTTGGCGATCGCACCGCAGGGCGTCGGCGTTGGATAGCGCGCCGACTCGGCTCAGGCTTTTGGCTTGCGACCGAAGAGCCTGCTAAACACGCCACCAACGTAGTCCATGAGCGCGCGAAGCAACACGGGGATCAGCCGAACTGGTTGGGCGGATACCGGTGCGTCCGACTGCGGCCGCGCGGTCGGCGGCGTCAGAGGAACGATCGAACCGGACGTGGGTGTTGCGAGAACCGACGACCAAGCCGGCTGTCCTGGCGGTGTCGTCGGAAGCTCGGCGGGTTTCTCCGTTCGATCGCGTGTCTCAGACGGCTCACCGGGCTCGGGCGGGCTACCGGCCGACTCGGCGAGCGTCGCGCGGACGCACTCCGTGAACTGCTTGAACATCTGCTTGTTCACGCTTTCGATCATGCCGCGGCCGAACTGCGCGATCCGTCCGACAATGTCGATGGCCGCGGTGACACTGACGTGACTGCTGCCGTTTGCGAGTCCAACCACCGAGCTCGTCATCGTCATCTTTGCGGATCCGGCGCCACCACTCTCGCGTCCCTCGCCGGTCATCTTCACGACGCGGTTTGCGTCATCGCGTTCGGTGAGAATCACCTTGCCGGCGTACGCGGTCGAAATCGGTCCAACCTTCACCTTCACACGTCCGAGAAACGTCTTCTCGTCCTGAACGGACGTGAGCTCGGCACCCGGAAGGCACGTGACTACTTGACGCGGGTCGGTGAGGTACGCCCACACGCGGTCGGGGTGCGCCTGAATCTCGAAACTCTCTTCGATCCGGATGGACATTGCACCCTCCGCCGTACGACCAACGGTCATTGACACTGCGAAACCGCGAGACACTTTAGCGCGAGCAGCGCGCGGGTCAAGTCGCGCGTTGTTGTTTATGTGCCACCAAAACTCGCGGAGGTGCCGATGATCCCGTCCCGGTTCGATTATGTCGCGCCCTCCACGCTGGACGATGCGGTGACGCTGCTGCGCGAGCACGGCGGCGAGGCCAAGGTGCTCTCCGGCGGTCAGAGTCTGATCCCGATGCTGAAGCTCCGGCTCGCCGCGCCGACTGTGCTCGTCGACATTGGCCGTATCGACGGCCTGGAATACATCGAGGAGCGCGACGAGGCGCTACACATCGGAGCGCTGGCGCGGGAGGCGGACCTCGAGCAATCCGCCATCGTGCGAGATCGGTATCCGTTGTTGTACGACACGGCACGAGTGATCGCCGACCCGATCGTTCGCAACTCGGCGACGATCTGCGGCAATGTCGCACACGGCGATCCGGGCAACGACCATCCGGCGACGATGATCGCGCTCGACGCATCGTTCGTGCTTCGCGGCCCGAACGGAACGCGCACCGTCGCGGCGCGCGACTTCTTCGTCGGGCTCTTCACGACGGCGCTCGAGGCCGATGAGATCCTGACCGAGGTTGTGATTCCGGCGCCGGCGCCACGGTCCGGAGGAGCGTACTTCAAGCTCGAGCGAAAGGTTGGAGACTTCGCGACCGCGGCGGTTGCGGCGCAGGTCACGCTGGACACAAACGGAACTTGTCAGCGCGCCGGCATCGGCCTAACGAACGTCGGGCCGACGCCGATTCGCGCGACGAACGCCGAAGCGTTTCTCCAGAACAAGCCGCTCGACGCCGGCACGATTGCCGAGGCGTCCACGCTCGCCGCGTCGGCTGCCGAACCGGTGGCCGATCGGCGTGGGACCGAGGGCTACAAGCGGGACCTGATCCGCGTGCTCACGTCGCGCGCGCTGACGTTGGCAGCACGCCGTGCGCGCGGCGAGACCAGCAACCGAGGGCGCTGACATGTCGACTCACGATATCACGGTCACGGTCAATGGCCAGACACACTCGGCCGAAGTGGAATCGCGGCTCCTGCTCGTGCATTTCATTCGTGAGAACCTGCGCCTAACGGGGACGCACATCGGGTGTGACACGAGCCATTGTGGGGCGTGCACGGTCATCGTCGATGGCCGACCGGTGAAGTCCTGCACCATGTTCGCCGTGCAGGCGGACGGGCGCGCGGTCCGCACAGTCGAAGGGTTGGAGGTCGCCGGTGCGCTGCACCCGGTGCAGGCGGGATTCAAGGAGGAACACGGACTGCAGTGTGGGTTTTGCACGCCGGGCATGATGATGACGGCGACCGCCCTGCTGGAGAGTAACGCCAGCCCGAGCGAAGGCGAGATCCGGAGCGCGATTTCGGGAAATCTGTGCCGCTGTACGGGCTATACGAACATCGTGAAGGCCATCCAGCACGCGGCGGCGACGATACGCGCCACCAAGACCGAGACTCCAGCGCGCGGCGTCGCCGCGCCCGGCAAAGCTGCGACCACCGCCTAACACTTAGATGTCATCCCAGGCGCAGCGAGGGATCGCAATTCTCACGGTAGAGGGCCCTCTATCGGGACGGGCGCGATCCCTCGCCTGACGGCTCGGGATGACGGGGATGCCGAAATGATCCAGGAACCGCGTACCAGCCCCGAAGTCGGCGGGATGGGGCACTCGATGAAGCGCAAGGAGGATGGCCGCTTCATTCGCGGAAAGGGGAATTACGTCGATGACATTGTCCTCCCGGATATGCTGTTCATGGACATCGTGCGTACGCCGTACCCGCATGCGAAGATCGTGAACATCGATTCGTCGCGCGCGCTTGCGACGCCCGGCGTGCTCGCCGTGATCACCGGGCGAGATCTCGAGAAGTACAACCTGCACATGATGCCGACGCTGATGAGCGACACGCAGATGGTGTTGCCGACCGATCGCGTCGTGTATCAGTCGCAGGAAGTGGCCGCGGTCATCGCCACGAGTCGGTATGCGGCCGCCGACGGCGTCGCTGCCGTGGATGTGGAATACGAACCGCTGCCGCCGGTGGTCGACCCGTACAAGGCGATCGAACCGGGCGCGACACTCGTGCGTCCCGACCGGAAGGACACGAACCACATCTGGCACTGGGAAGCCGGCAACAAGGATGCGACGGAGCAGGTGTTCAAGGATGCGGACCTCACCGTGTCGGAGCACATGTACATCCCGCGTATCCATGTCGCGTCGATCGAGACGTGCGGGTGCGTCGCGAGCTACGACAAGGCGCGCGAGCAGCTCACGGTCTACATGACCACCCAGGCGCCGCACGCCGTGCGAACGGTGGTTGCGCTCGTCGCCGGACACGTCGGTCTCTCCGAGGAGCGCATTCGCATCGTCTCGCCGGACATCGGTGGCGGATTCGGCGGGAAGGTCCCGGTCTATCCGGGCTACGTCGTCGCGATCGCGGTGTCGTTCCTGTTAGGCAAGCCGATCAAGTGGATCGAGGATCGGATGGAAAACCTGCAGGCCGACTCGTTCGCGCGCGACTATCACATCGATGCCGAGCTGGCACTCAAGAAGGACGGGACCATCACCGGACTTCGCGTCAAGACACTCGCTGACCACGGCTGCGCCGACGCCGCAGCGAATCCGTCCAAGTTCCCGGCCGGCCTCTACAGCATCGTCACCGGCTCGTACGACATCGGCGCCGCGCACGTCGCTGTCGATGCGGCCTACACGACGAAGCCGCCCGGCGGTGTCGCGTACCGATGCTCATTTCGTGTCACCGAAGCCGTACACGCAATAGAGCGCCTCGCCGACATCGCCGCCCACGAGCTCAAGATGGACCCGGCCGAGTTCCGCTTGAAGAACTTCATCCGTCCGGAGCAGTTCCCGTACAAGTCCGCGACGGGTTGGACGTACGACAGTGGGAATTACAAAGCGGCGCTCGAGCTCGCGATGCAGAAGATCAACTACGCCGAGCTTCGCCGCGAGCAGCTCGAGAAACGTGCACGCGGGGAGCTGATGGGGATCGGCATCTCGAGCTTCACCGAGATCGTCGGCGCCGGTCCGTCGCACACGTTCGACATCCTCGGCCTCAAGATGTTCGACTCAGCCGAGATCCGGATCCACCCGACCGGAAAGGCGATCGCCCGGTTCGGAACGAAGTCTCAGGGACAGGGACACGAAACCACGTACGCGCAGATCGTGGCCGAAGAGTTAGGCATCCCGGCCGCGCACGTTCAGGTCGAGGAAGGGGACACCGACACGGCACCGTACGGACTTGGCACCTATGCGAGCCGCTCGACACCGACGGCCGGCGCGGCCGGGGCCATGGCTGCGCGGAAAATACGCGACAAGGCGCGCAAGATCGCCGCGTATCTCCTGGAGGCCAGCGAGGAGGATCTTGAGTGGACGCCGGGCAAGTTCACGGTACGCGGCTCGCCCGATCGGTCGAAGACGATTCAGGAGATCGCGTTCGCGGCGTACACGAATCACCCGCAGGGCATGGAAGCGGGGCTCGAGGCGGTGAGCTACTACGACCCGCCGAACCTCACGTTCCCGTTCGGGAGCTACATCTGCGTCGTGGATATCGACAAGGGAACGGGCGAGGTGAAGGTGCGTCGCTTCGTCGCCGTCGATGACTGCGGCAACATCATCAATCCGATGATCGTGGACGGCCAGATCCACGGTGGGCTCACGCACGGGCTCGCCCCGGCGCTGTTCGAGGAGATACAGTACGACGAGAACGGCAACATCCAGGGCGGCAGCTTCATGGACTATCTGGTGCCGACCGCGATGGAGACGCCGGCCTGGGAGCTCGACAAGACCGTGACGCCGAGCCCGCATCACCCGTTAGGCGCCAAGGGCGTGGGTGAAAGCGCCACCGTCGGTGCGCCGCCGGCGATCGCGAACGCGGTCGTGGATGCGCTGTGGCACCTGGGCGTGAGGCACATCGACATACCGATCACGCCATTCAAGGTCTGGCAGATTTTGCGGGAGAAAGGAGTTTCTGAGTGAAAACGGGAACCGGGAACAGGGAACCGGAGCCTTCTATCGGGAACTTGAGGATTCCTCGCTGTGCTCGGAATGACACACCTTGTCATCCCGAGCCGCCAGGCGAGGGATCCTCATCATCCCGAAAGCGAGGCACCGTTCCCCGTTCCCCGTTCCCGGTTCCCGCTGTAAGCCGATGACCAACGATATCTTCACGACCGCAGCCAAGCTCCGCGCTGACCGTACGCCGTTTGTGATGGCGACTGTCGTCGCGAGCTACCCCCCGCAGAGCGTCCGCCCGGGGGCGAAAGCCATCGTCCGGGCGGACGGCTCGATCGATGGGTGGGTTGGCGGCGGGTGCGTTCAGCCAGTCGTTAGGCAGGAATCCGCCGACGCCCTGGTGGACGGAAGACCGAGGCTCGTGCGCATGAACGTGGGATCGACCGGTCCCGATGCCGGCGCGACCAGACACGGCGACGTCCGCGAATACCCCATGACGTGTCAGGGCGAGGGAGGCATCGAGATCTATCTGGAACCGGTCCTCGCCGCGCCTCGACTCGTGCTCCTCGGTCACACACCCGTGGTGCAGTCGCTGGCGCGCCTCGGCGCAGAGCTCGGGTTCGAGGTCATCGTCGGTTCGGCCGCAGTGCCAGCCGACCTGTTCCCGCCAGGCGTGCGCGTCACGACCGAAACCACCGAGGCGCTTGCCGGCGCTGACGCGACCACGTTCGTGGTCGTTGGCACGATGGGCGCGGGTGACGAAGCCGCCCTCGCCGCGGCGGCCGCGAGCGCCGCGCCATACATCGGCCTCGTGGCGAGCCGAAAGAAGGCCCGTTATCTGATCGACTACGTTCGAGCAGAAGGCGTGGCCGCCGAAAGGCTCGAGCGCGTCAAGTTCCCGGCCGGTCTCGACCTCGGTGGGATGAGCGCATCGGAGATCGCGTTGAGCGTGTTGGCCGAGATTGTCCAGCGGCGCTACGCGAAGCCTAACGCAGACAGGTCGGCCACAGTGAATGAACCCCCCACCCAACTCGGCCGCGGCACCGGATCGCGGCCTGCGACTCCAGCCATGGCTCGCGATCCAATCTGCGGCATGCCCGTCGACACCTCTACCGCGCGACACACCCTCGTCGAGGGCGATCGCACCATCTACTTCTGCTGCCCCGGCTGCAAGGCGACCTACATGCGTCGTCAGGCGGAGTCCACGACGTGAGGCCCGAGATCGCGCGCATTCAGCAAGCCATGGCGGAGCAGGGCTACATCACCGATCGCGCGACCGCGACGGCGGCGTACCTCGCCATCACGCTGCACAAGCCATTGCTCGTCGAAGGCCCTCCCGGGGTCGGCAAGACGGAGATCGCGAAAGTCCTCGCCGGCGTGCTGGACACCGAGCTGATACGATTGCAGTGCTACGAGGGGCTCGACGTCGCGACGTCGCTCTACGAATGGAACTACGCGAAGCAGCTGCTCCACATCAAGCTGGGTGAAGGCGCGGGACAGTCGATCGCCGAGCGCGAAGCCCAAATCTTTAGCGAGCCGTTCCTTCTCGAGCGGCCGCTGCTCCGCGCGATTCGAGCATCGCAACGGACCGTATTGCTGATCGATGAGATCGATCGAAGCGACGAGGAGTTCGAAGCGTTCCTGCTCGAAGTGCTCTCGGAGCATCAGGTCACGATCCCGGAGATCGGGACGGTACGGGCGACCTACGAGCCGTGCGTCGTCCTGACGTCGAACCGCACGCGTGAGCTGTCAGAGGCACTGCGCCGGCGGTGTCTCTACCTCTGGATTGACTACCCATCGCTCGACAAGGAAGTGGAGATCGTTCGCGCGAAGGTGCCGGCGATCGGCACCTCGCTTGCCGGGTCGATCGCCGGGTTCGTGCAGGGGGTGCGACGCCATCGCCTCATCAAGACGCCTGGAGTGGCGGAGACGCTCGATTGGGCCCACGCTCTCGTTGCCCTCGGCGCCGACGCGATCGACGACGACACAGTATCGGAAACGTTAGGCTGCGTCCTCAAGGACGAAGCCGACATCCGTCAGATCCGTGCGGAGGTCGCGAGCCGTGGTGCGGCCGCCGTCGTCGCGGCCGGTGAGAGACCGGAGTGACCGCGCTCACGGATCCTGCACTTCTCGTCACCGATTTCAGCCGCCGTCTCCGAGACCACGGCGTCGCGACCACGACGGATTCGAGCATCGATGCAGTTCGCGCGCTGGCCGCGATAGACCCAACGGACAAGCGCGATGTCTACCTCGCGTTTCGAGCGATCTTCGCCCAGCGCCGAAACGACCTTGCGGTCTTCGACGCACTCTTCGAGCAGTGGTGGGCATCGGTGTATGCAGCCAAGGAGGCGCCGAGAACGCGTCCCGAATCGCCGCCGCCGAACCCGCCGGTCATAGCCCCGACGGATGAGCCCAGGCCCGGAAGCGCGACGGCGCTGACGAGGTGGGCATCGTCGCGCGACGACACGGAAGGCGACGAGTCCGTTCCGCTCGCTGCGCCGAGCACGCGCGACGCGACTGCGACGAAGGACTTCCGCTACTACGCGAGCGACGACCTCGATGCGCTGGAGCAGGTTGCGGCGATGATCGTCAAACGGCTGCGCAGTCGCCGGAGTCGCCGGTGGCGTCAGGCACGGCGTGGCGCACGCCTCGACCCGCGGCGTATCGTCCGACTCGCACTCGCGACCGGCGGCGACCCGATCCGTCTCGCGCGCCGGCAGCGCGCGCTTCGACGGACGAAGCTCGTCGTGCTCTGCGACGTATCCGGGTCGATGGACCTGTATAGCCGATTCCTTCTGCAGGTGCTCTACGCGCTTCAGCACGCGTTCGCGCGCGTGGAGACGTTCGCGTTCAGCACGCGAGTCGTGCGCATTACGGATTCGCTGGCGCGTGAGAGCTATCGTGAGGCGCTGCGAGCCCTGGAGTCGGTTGCCGACAGCGGATGGTCTGGCGGGACGAAGATAGGTGAGAGCGTCGAGTCGGTCCGCGTCGGGTGGCCTCGACTCTTCGATCGCCGCACTGCGCTCATCATCCTGAGCGACGGCTGGGACACCGGCGATCCGGCCGTCCTCGGCTCGGCGTTGAGCAACCTGCGCCGCCGGGTCGGCCGAATCATCTGGCTCAACCCGTTACTCGGGAGCTCGTCCTATGAGCCGCTCACGCGGGGCATGCAGGCAGCGCTACCCCACCTTCACGTGTTCGCACCGGCGCACGACCTGGCGAGTCTCGAGCGACTGGCCGGGCACCTCAGCTTCTGAAGCTGCGCGAGACAGCACGTCGGCGTGAACCGAACCGCGACAGCGAGGATAAACAGAATGAAGCGGACGAGCTGGGTTCTTGTCGTGTCGTGTGCGGCGTTAGGCCCACGGCCATCGCTTGCCCAGGCGCGGGTGACAGCGTCGGCGCGATCGTTCGA
>Ga0075433_10001972_pt1 | contig 15433 bp, 17 predicted proteins | sample RhiMethybrSRZTD2_FD_75299 | JGI IMG/M metagenome (GOLD analysis project Ga0075433, IMG submission 75299) | Populus rhizosphere microbial communities from Tennessee, USA - Rhizosphere MetaG P. TD hybrid SRZTD2 | ecosystem: Host-associated > Plants > Roots > Rhizosphere > Soil | place: USA... | reverse complement strand
GGGTCAGCGGCTCGCGAAGAGCCGAAGGCGATGAGCGAGTCCGCTGCACCCGCGTGTTAGGCGCGCCCATGACTGAAATTGAAGTAGAGTTTCTGACCACCGCGACGCGAATCAACTCTTGCCTCGCCGAGCGCCACGAGAACATAGACGATGTTCAAGGCGGCCAGGCGAGTTGGCACGTGCCGGGTTCGCCTTGCCTTTGCAACCACATCGTTTGAGGTCACACTTTTTCTGCCTCGAAACCTGCTCCGAACGTAATCGACCGCTTCCGCGTCGACGATATTGAAGTTGCCAGCCCGCGCCTTAGTCTTGGAGAAAGAAAGCACGAGAAAGTAGTCACCTCCGCGGAACACGTAGTATCTCTGCCGCTTTCCCTCCGCGTCTCCCACGTAATCCAGCCCCTTAACAAGGTTCTTGATCTTCATAGCACCACCGTGACACTCGGCGCGCCTAACACGTACATAGACTGTAGCTTCGACTTCCTAACTTCCACGCGTCCTCTCAACATCGATTGCTCTCTATTCGTCTACGTCGTCCGACGGCGAAGTGTCGATAACTTCCTCACCCGGCATGAGCTGATGATCGAGCGGGACTAGCGCGCCGAGGTACTTGGACTGCAAAGGCTGCAAGCTAGTTGTCGCTGAGCTGGCGATTCCGGCCAACAAAATGTCCGCGGGGCTGCGCACGCCGCGTCCACCGCGGTTGAGGACGTGTGTGTAGATCATGGTGGTCTTCACGTCCCGATGTCCCAGGAGCTCCTGGATGGTGCGGATATCGTAACCCTCTTCCAGAAGGTGGGTGGCGAAGGAGTGGCGGAAGGTGTGGCAGCTGATCCGCCGGGAGATATTGACGTCGCGAACGGCCTGATGGACGGCGCGCTGGATGACACTCTCGTGCAAGTGATGACGACGTTCGACTTTGGCGGCGGCCTCGCCCTGGGGCGTGTTCGTTCGCCCGCGCGGGTCGTGGCTGCGGTGCTCACCCGGAAAAACGTATTGCCATCCCCAGTCTTTCTCGGCGCCGGGGAGCTTGCGGGCGAGGGAGTCGGGCAGATAGACGCTGCCGAAACCGGCGGCGAGGTCGCGGCGGTGGATGCGTCTGACGCGTGAGAGCCATGAGGGCATCTCGGCGCGGACGACGACGGGGAACGGGACGACGCGGTCGTGGCCGCCCTTGGTGTCGCGCACGATGATCCGGTTGTTGCCGAACTCGAGGTCCTTGACGCGCAGGCGCAGGCACTCGAGGAGTCGCATGCCGGTGCCGTAGAGAAGAGTCGCGACGAGCCTGGGGGTTCGGTTCATGCGCTGCAGGATGCGGCGCACTTCGTTGCGGGTGAGAACGGTCGGAAGGCGGCCGGGGCGCTTGGCGCGGATGACGGTGTCGAGGTCGGGAAGGGGCTTCTCGAGGACGTGGCGGTAGAGAAAAAGAAGCGCCGACAGGGCTTGAGTCTGGGTCGACGCGCTGACAGGTCCGTCGACGGCGAGGCTGGTGACGAAGGCGTTGATCTCGGGCTCGGCCATCTCTGAGGGATGGCGTTTGTTGTGAAACAGGATGTAGCGGCGGATCCAGCCGACGTAAGCCTCTTCGGTGCGCAGGCTGTAGTGGCGCGCGCGCATGGCGAAGCGGACGCGGTCGAGGAGGCGCCGAGGCCCCTTCGGCGGCGCGCCCGGCCGTCTTGCATCCTGCCTAAAGATTGTCGCGAGGCTAGCGTCTGCGCCTGGGGCGGGCCTTGGGTTTCGACTTGGGACGCGGCCGGGACTTCGGCTTGGGCTTCGGTCTGGGTTTGGGCTTTGCCTTCGGCTTGGACTTCGGTCTCGGTTTCGCCTTCGCCTTCGGCTTCGATTTCGCGACGGGCCTGGGCCGCTTCGGCTTCGCGGCCGGCTTGCGCGGCTCACTCGGCTCGGTGGACTCAGTCGCGCGCTCGGCGGGTTTCGGAGCGCTGACCATCTCGCGATCGGGGGGAGAGCCGAGGGGATGCTCGGCGGCTTTCGCGCGGAGCTCGCGGCTGCGGCGCATGGCCTCTTGGATCCACTGGCGCTCGCGCTCGTTTTCCGTCGCCGCGACAGCGGCCTGGCGATACTGCTCGACGCTCTCGGTGAGCCTGCGAGCGAGGTCGGAGCGGACCTCGGGGTCGAGCTTGAGGGCTTCGGCGAGGAGTTCTTCGAGAGTCGGCATCGCGCCTCCCTCGTATTGTAGCGGCCCTAGTGCTTCATCTCGGCCCAGACGCCGATGCCGAGAGCGTTCATGACGAGCTGCACGGCAAAGGCGGCCAGGATGATGCCCATGACGCGGACGAGGATGGACGCGCCCTGGCGTCCGATGATCCGCAGGATGGGCTCGGATAAGAGAAGCATGACGTAGTTGAGGAACAGGACGACGACGAGAACGGCCGCGGTCTGTGCCTGCTGCATCGGCGTGTAGACGTCGTTGTCGGTCAGGATGATGACGGCCATGATCGCTCCGGGGCCGGCGATCGACGGAACGGCGATCGGAAAGACGGCGATGTCCTTGCCCGGCTCGACAGTCGCGGATCCGCCGTCGTGAGTACCGAGAAGCATCTGGATGGAGAAGATGAAGAGGATGAGGCCTCCGGCCAGTTGCAGCGAGAGAAGGTGGATCCCGATCGCGTCGAGAATGATCTGGCCGATGACGACGGCGACGACCAGGATGATGGCGGCGTAGATCGAGGCGCGGCGGGCGACGCCCCGGCGCTCGCGCGGAGTGAGTGAGGCGGTCAGACCGGCGAAGATGGCGAGCGTACCGATCGGATCGACGGTCGTCCAGATCATCATGAAGTCACGGACGATCTTTTCGAGCATGGGAACCTGTTGAGGGAACTGTAACCCAGGATCAGTCGTAGACGCCGTCGGCGAACCAGGCGTTGGCGGTGCGCTCGCGGTAGATGCGGTAGAGACCTCCTCCGGAGAGCTCGACGTCCCAGTAGTCGCGGTCTGCGGGGGCGTCGGACCACCAGCCCTCTTCGAGTGACCATGGGCCGGCGGCGACGCGGACGGTGCCGGTGATCGCGGGCGTGGCCTCGGGCGGCGACTTCAGCGTCGACGGACGCGCACCGTGCGCTTTCGTGTCCAAGATGACTTCGAGCGGGACGGGCGGACGCAGGACGCGCACGGAGAGAAGTCCGCGTCCGGCGCGCGGTGCGAGGCGCTCGCGGGGAGGCGGGGGCGGAGAGAAGCCGGTGGCGGTGAAGCGCTCGGGGCGATGGCCGTCGACGGCGCGCGGGGATCCGACGCGGTCGGCGCCGAGCAGCGCGGCCAGACGCGCGATGGTGGTGGCGAGGCGGTCGGGCGAGAGGGCGGCGGGGCCGAAGAGGGAAAGCTGGGCACGGCGCGGGGAATCGGGATGGGCGGTGAAGACGAAACCGCACACGGGTGCGCCGGGGGGACGGGCCTCGAGCTCGAGGCGGACGAGAGTCAAAAGCGTCTTGGCGTCGCGAGTGGGGGCGGGCAGGGAGATGGCGCGCGCGTCGCAGCCGTCGGGATCGAGCTTCAACGTCACTTCGAGGCGGGTGCAGGAGAGTGCGCGGAACTCCAGGCGCGCGAGCAGGCGCTCGAGGGCGGCGTTGGCGAGAAAGAGAAACGGCTCGAGGGTGGCGAGCGGCCACTCGAGGTCCATGCCCTCGGTGAAGGAGGGCGGCGGCAGGTAGGGCTCGAGCGGGCGGGGATCGACGCCTCGGGCGGCGGCGTGAAGCCCGCGGCCGATCTCTCCGAGGCGGCTGGCGACTTCGCCTTCGGGAAGCTTCGCGAGATCTCCGATGGAAGTGAGGCCCCAGCGCTCGAGGGTGGCGGCGATCTCCATCTGCGGAGCGAGACGCTCGAGCGGGAGGGGCGCGAGAAAGCGCGCCTCGTCTCCTTCGGGGACGACGGCGGGAGTGTCGGGGAGCCCAGCGGCGATGCGGGCGGCGAGCTTGGATGCGGCGACGCCGACGCGCGCGGGCAGTCCCGCCTTCTCGGCGGCGCGCACGATATCGCGCGCGAGGTCACGGGCGGCCTCAAGGGCCGCCCCTACATCGGCATCGTAGGGGCGGGGCTTGCCCCCGCCCATGAGCTTCGCGTGTCCCTCCAGGTCCGCGTACGCCACTCCCTCCCCCGCGTCCTCGATGCGCGGCGAGAAGGACTCGGCGACTTCCAGGAGCGACTGCTGCGCGGCGCGCTCGCACTCGCGGTCACGGCCGCGGGCGATCAGCTTCGGGATGCGGGCGCGCGCCTGGGGCAGCGTCATGCCGGTCTCGACGCCGGCCTTGCGCGCCTTGCGCGAAGCGGCGACGACGCGAGCGGCGTTGCCGTTGCCCTCGAAGATCGCGAGATCCTCGTCCTTGAGCTCGGGCTCGCTACGCAGCCGCGCCGCGAGCGGAAAGAGCGGGACGAAGAGACAGGCGATCAAGAGTCACCGCGCAGCGGCGATGAGATGCCCTTCACCCCGACGGCGGGAAAAAGTCCCTCTCTCCCCGGTGGCGGGGAGAGAGGGGATGGAGAGGGTGGCGTCCACTCGAAGTCCCATTTCTTCGGCGATCCCCGATCGCGCGCGCGCGTCCTTCTGAAGCGTCAGGCGCGAAGCGACGCCGGCGAGAAGCTTCGGCGCGCCGGGCATTGCCGCGCCGCGCCAGACCGGCCGCATCGCGTCGGCCGCGACGACGGCGTCGGCGGCAACACCGCTGATGCGATACGGCGCGAGAAGCAGCAGCATCGCGTGCCGCTGCCGGGCGGCGCGCTCGAGACGCACCCACGCCGCGTCGGGGATGAAGCGTCCGCGAAGCGGCGGCAGCCCGAGGTCCAGCACGACGAGCGGGAATCCCGCCGACAGCGTCATCTCGGCGCTCGCAACGGCGTCCTTCAGCTTCGCGGGGCGCACCCAGAGAACGCGCGTCAGATCCACGCCCGCGTCTTCGGCCGACTGCGGATCGAGGTGGCTGCCCAGATCCACGAGCGCGGCGGTCTCGCCGCTCGACGTCGCGGCGGCGAGCGTGGCGATGCCGATCGAGAAGCGCCCGCAGGAGCGGCGGCCCGAGACCTCGACGAATCCGCCGCGCGGCAGGCCTCCCAGAAGAAGACGGTCGAGCGCGGCGACGGTCGTCGGAAGCGGATCGCGCGGTAACGAGGACGACGGCAGGTCCGACGCGCGCGTCAGCTTCGCGCCGAGTCCTGATAGAAGAGAGAGCGCGGCGGGTTTTCGCTGGAGCCCCGTTCCCTCCAGGAACCGCTCGACTGCCGCAGCGCCCATGGCCGCCCCCCATAAAGTAGAAGGAGCGAAAATAGGCGTAATAAAGGCGTAAGTCAAGCGGAAGCTTACGCCTTCCACTAGGACAAATCTGTAGTTAACTAGACTTGTCATAATGTAAATATTAGTTTCCATATCGAAGTGCGAAATCGGCTCAAAATCCTTCGTGCCGAGCGCGACTGGTCGCAGGCACAACTCGCCTACCGCCTCGACGTGTCCCGTCAGACCGTCAACGCGATCGAAACCGGACGCAACGATCCGAGCCTGGCGCTCGCCTTTCGAATCGGAAAACTCTTCGACTCGCTCATCGAGGAGATCTTTCAGCCCGAAGGCGAGCCGCCCGGGACCTAAGCCTCCCCCGGAACGGGCGAGATAGGCTTCGACCCAACGAGCTGCTCGCCCATGCAGAACCTCTTCGTCAAGGGCCTGATCGTCGGATTCTGTCTCGCTGCGCCGGTTGGCCCGATCGCGGCGCTCTGCGTGCAGCGGACGATCGCCAAGAGCTGGCTGTCGGGAGTGATCTCGGGCCTGGGAGCGGCGGCGGCGGACGCGCTCTACGGCGCCGTCGCGGCGTTCGGCGCGACGATCATCTCCGAGTTCCTGATCAACGAGCGCAACTGGCTGCAGCGGATCGGCGGGGTGATCCTGATCCTGATGGGGCTGAGGCTGCTGCTGGCGAAGCCGAAACAGCAGGACTCGATCAATGGCAACGGCAAACAGGGTCTGACGGGTGATTTCCTGTCGACGCTGATGCTGACGCTGACCAATCCGATGACGTTCGTCGCCTTCGCGGCTGTGTTCACGACGATGGGGATCGGCGTCGTGCGCGGCCGGCCGATCCTGACGGCCGAGCTCGTCGGCGGCGTCTTCCTGGGGTCGGCGCTGTGGTGGATGATCCTCTGCGGCGGCGCCCACCTGTTGCGCGGCCACTTCGACTTCCGCAAGCTCGTGACGATCAATCGCGCGACCGGCGTCTTCGTGATCGCGGTCGGAGTGGTCTACGTCGTTTTGCAGGGCACGACCGAGCGCGCGCCCACGATGATCCCGGTGCCGAAGAAGCTGCGCGCGGCTACGCCGACGGTCACGCCGATTTAAGCAGGCCCCCTCTCCCTTGCCCTCTCACCCTCACGGGGGACGAGGGGAATGCTCTCGATCTCCCTCTCCCCCTTCAGGGGGAGAGGGTGGGGGTGAGGGGGTCGGCCTCGTCTACCCTTCGAATCCCATCGTGCGATGCGTTCCGTCGCAGAACGGCTTGTTGCCCGAGCCGCCGCAACGGCAGAGCGCGTACCGGTGTCCGGCGTCTTCGTAGCGATTCCCGGCGCCGTCGACGAGAGGCATCGGTCCGCGCACGTAGATCGGCCCGTCCTTCTCGAGCGTCAATGCGACCTCCGGCGGCACAGCTTCCGGCGGACCGCCGTCGCGTCTCTCGTAGCGGAGCGCCCCGGTCGGACAGCGCGCCACGACGTCGGCGAGCTTGTCGGCGCCGGCGTTCTCCGGCCGGATCCACGGCCGCGCGTTCGGATCGAAGACCTCGGGTGCGCCGGCCACGCATCGCGCCGCGTGAATGCAGAGCCGCGGGTCGAACGAAACCGTGATCGCGTCGGACGAGTAGCTCTTTCTCATGCGGGACTCCCGGCGGGCACGAGGGCCTTTCGCGCTTTTTCCAGCGCGCGCATCAGCGATGCGTCCGCTCCGGCTTTCCGCGCCTCCTCGAGGCGGCGCCACTTCATCGGCCGCTCCGAGTCCTCGGCGGCATCGCGGTCGACGTCCGCCGAAGTCGTCAGGAGAAAACGCACGTCGAAGTGATGATGCGCGGGGTCCTTGCCCCGCGCCGGGATCGTGTGCACGTCCACGTCGAGAATCGTACGCCCGAGCGGAGCATGGAGCTCCGCGATCCCGGTCTCCTCCCCCGCCTCGCGCAGCGCGGCGTCGAAGGCCGACGTGTCCGAATACTCCGTGTGGCCGCCGGGCTGGAGCCAGCGGCCGAGCTTGCGGTGATACAGCAGCAGGAACTCCGAGCCGTCGGGCCGCGCCACGATCGCGCTCGCCGTGATGTGCCCTTCCGGGTTCTCGCGGGCGAACGGGTCCGCAGGCCCCGCCACGAAGCGGCGCATCCAGGCGAGCAACTCCGCCTCGTGCGCGTCCGAGGGCGCGTGCGAAGCCAGCTCGGCGAGTAGATCCTCGCGGTTCATGCCGTCCGCTCGAGCACGAGCAGGGTCCAGTCGTCGGTCAGCGAGCGGCCCGTCGCGGCGCGCACGGCGTCGAAGACCTCATCGGGGTCGCTATTTCTGGCGAGGATGCGCTCGAGGGCCGGATAGCCGAGCGGGTCTCCCTCGACCGTCACGGCCTCGGGGAGTCCGTCGGACAGGAGCATCAGGCGCTCTCCCGGAGCGAGCACGCCGCCGATGCGCTCGTACTCGGTGTCGGCGCGAATTCCCAGCGGAAACCGCGGGCCCGGCACCGAGATCGCGCGCACCTTGCCGTCGCGGCCGAGCAGATAAGGATCCGGGAGGCCCGCGTTGGCGAGGGAGTAGGCGCCGGTCCCCGGCTCGTAGCGCACGTACGTGAGTGCGACGAACTCACGCGCCTCCAGGCGCGGCAGCAGGCGGCGGTTGGCCTCGCGCAGCGTCTGCTCGACGGGGCGGCCGGCGGCGAGAAACGGCAGTGAGGCCTTCACGGTCGCCATGATGAGGCTCGCGCCGATGCCCTTGCCCGCGACGTCGGCGACGACGAGACCGACGGCGCCGTCAGGAAGCTGGAAGACGTCGTAGAAGTCGCCGGCCACGAATTGCGCCGCGAGGTTCCTGGCATGGACGCGGTAGCCCCGGCCGCTCAGCTCCTCGGGCGGAAGGATGCGCTGCTGGATCGTGCGCGCGAGCTCGAGCTCCTTCTCGGCGAACTCGGCTTCCTTCAGGCGCTCGATGGACTTGGTCAGCCGGCCCTGCAAGATGCCGAACGCGTAGAAGAGGAGGCCGACGAGGACGCCGATCGCGCCGGCGACCGGCACGTACGCCCTGAGCGCCTCGAACGTCGAGCGAAACCGGATCCAGCCCAGCGCCGAGACCACGTAGTTGGCCAGGAGGAACGCGGCGGCGCCGCCGATGAAGTAGAGCACCGCGCGCGATAGCCACCCGGGCACCGGGAGCCGCGCGAGCCAGCCGCGCAGGAGATACGTCAGCCCCGCACAGAAAACGTAGGCGAAGAATCCGAGTAGCGCACCGTACCGGACGATGCTCCAGCGGGGCCCGCTGGCCGAGTCGATCGTGACGAGGTAGGCGATGAGGACGCCCACGGCCGCCGAGATCAGGGCGTCCCGCGCGTACTCCTTCACGCAGTCATCCTATCGGCTATCGGCAATAATGCGCGGCCGAGGTGCGGCGATGAGCAATTCCGACGCGGTGTCGATCGATTCGGTGATCCGGGCGATGTACGAGACGATCTCCGGGGCAGCCGGGCAGCCGCGGCAGTGGGAGCGCGACCGGGCGCTGCATCATCCGAAGGCGCTGCTGATTCCGGCGCGGCAGGCGAAGGGAGGACCGGCCGGAGGCGTCTTCTCCTTCGACGAGTTCGTGGCATCGCGCGCGCCGTTTTTGGAGGCGAACGATTTCTACGAGATCGAGATCGCGCGCAGGGAGTTTCGCTTCGGCGCGATCGCGCACGTGCTGTCCTTCTACGAAGCGCGCAAGGCCCCGGGAGGCGAGCTCCTCCGCCGCGGCGTCAACAGCATCCAGCTGATGCACGACGGCGAGCGATGGTGGGTGATGTCGGTGCTGTGGGACAACGAGCGAGAGGGTGTGAGGCTGCCGGACCTGTCATCCCGAGCGTAGCGAGGGATCCCGGACTCGACGAGCGGCAAGGGCAATCGAGCACGGGATCCCTCGTCGCTTCGCTCCTCGGGATGACTGGCTTTTCGCTCCTCGGGATGACAGGCGAAATCAGTCCGCGTCCGTGGATGTTTCAGCCACTTCGTTGCGTATCGCGCGCACGAGAGAATCGACCGCGGTGTCCTCGAGGCCCGCAGGACCGAAGCTGTGGCGCGCGAACTCGACCCACTCCCCTTCGACCTTGACCTTGAGGACGAGCATCCTCGCCTTCCCCTTCCAGTCCACGAGCACGGACATGTCGGGCGAGTCGAAGACGGTCAGTCGGTCGGCGGAGGGATCTGTCAGCCTCTCCTCCCTCGTCAGCGAGTAGCCCCGCTGCCGAAGAGCCGAGCCGATGCGGTCGAAGGCGGCGTCCACGCTCAACATGTCGGTCCTCGCTTCGCTTTCCGGAATTCTATTGCACAGCGCGGACCCCGCGGGGACTCAGCTTCTCGAACGCCCCCGGGCCGAGACCTGGAGGGCCTGCGACGCCTCACGGCGCTCGGCCTGTGCGGCCTCCATGGCGGACGCTCCCCGTTCCCGCCACCAGGCACGGGCCATGTCGCGCGTCCAGGGCTCCACGGCGCAGGCCTCGAGCATCGCGTCGAGCGCGTCGGCCGACGCTGGGCGCTTCCCGCGGTCAAAGGCCAGGCAGGCCATGAGCGTTTCCTCGAGCTCGCGCGGAACGGGCTTCGGAGCCGCCTGGGCCATCCGCGGAGGAGGTCCGCGGCGCTCCATCGCGAAGACCTCGATCGCGGTGCGGCCCGGAAACGGCGAGTGGCCGGTCAGGAGGAAGTAGCCGACGGCACCGAGGGCGAAGATGTCCGTGCGCGCGTCCACGTGCGCGGGATCGCTCATGCCTTCGGGCGACATGTAGAGCGGCGTACCGAGCAGCGTGCCGTCGTGCGACAGACCGGGGTCGATCGGGTCCGCGGCCGCCGTCGGGCCGTTCGCGATCTCGGCGGCCCCGATATCCTTGACGAGGCCGAAGTCGAGGACCTTCAGAAAGTCCGGGATCCCGCCGTAGACGCTGATCATCAAGTTCGCCGGCTTGATGTCGCGGTGGATCAATCCCGCGGCGTGCGCTTCGGCGAGAGCGCCGCAGGCCTGGCGCAGCAGGTGCACAACGCGCGAGGGCACGAGCGGTCCGCCGAAGCCCACGAGCTGCAGCAGGTTGATCCCGTTGATCAGCTCCATCGCGTAGTAGAAGACGCCGTCGGACGTGCGGCCGTAGTCGTAGATGGCGATCGTGCTCGGGTGCGTCAGTCCCGCGGTCAGCTGGACCTCGCGCTCGAAACGCGCGAGCGCGCGCTCTCCCTCGGTCCCCGGCGCGAGGAGCTTGACGGCGGTCGGGCGGCGCAGCAGCGCATGGCGCGCCTCCCACACGACTCCCATCGCTCCATGACCCAGGCGCGCGACGAGCCGATACGGGCCGACCTTCTCCACCTGGCGCCGCAGGCGCACGATCGTGCGCAGGGCCGTCGCCATCACGAGTCCCAGCAGCGCGGTCAGCACGCCGATCGTCGCGACCTCGAACGCGCCGCGCTTGACCGGAGCGAAGGCCTTGGGCAGCGGGAAGACGGAGAGCGTCCACGAGCGGTCGGCGATCGTCGCCGGAAACTCGAGCTCGAAGCCGACGCGACGCGGCACGGCGTTCGCTGCGGCCGGGCGCTGCGCCAGGACGGCCGCACGCTGCCTTCCGAAGTCGCGCACGACGTAGCCAAGTCCCGCGGCGTCGGCGACGGAGGCGGCGTTCTCGACCAGCGCTCCCACGCGCACGATCGCAAGAGCGAAGCCGGTCAGAGCCGCGCGGCGCAGCTCCGGTGTGCCGGGGTCCTTCTCCTGGTAGATCGGCGCGTACAGCGCGATCGCGGGCCCGGATTCTTTTCCCGCCACCTCCTCGACGAGCCGGAAGGGAGGCGAGGCAGCGATCATCCCGGTGTCGCGCGCTTTCTCGGCCGTCGCCAGGCGTTCGGGATCCGACGCGATGTCGAAGCCCAGCGCGCCGGCGTTGGGCGGCTCCATGTAGAAAATCGGTATGTGCAGCCGACGCGGGCTGACGTCGCGCGGCTTGCCGCCGGGGCCCGGCTCCCAGATGCGGTAGTCGGGGATGCCTTCGGCTTGCGCCTGTCTCTCGCGGCCGAGGCGCTCGGAGGCGGGTACGGCGGGAAGCCACTCGAACGCGTAGACCAACCGGTCGTTGAGGAGCAACGGTCCCGTCAGTACACGGAACTGGCGACGCGTCATTCCGTTCGAAGCTTCGAAGAAGCTCTGAAGGACTTTCAGATCTGCGACCGGTGCCTGCGCGCGGTCCCCGATCGCTAGTTGGAGATGGCGCGCCTTCTCGGCGAATGCGGCGCGTGCGACGCCCGTCGCTCGATCGTAGAGATAACCGCCGAGGACGAGCGAGAGGATCACGAGGACGCCGGCGACGACCATGTCGGTCGTGCGCAAGGACGAGCGCCAGAGGAAGAAGGCCGACCGCAGACGCCGCAGGGTCGGCCGGCTCGAGCTCGTTTCCGAGCCGGAGCGTCCGCCGGTCCCGCCGCCGCCGGTGGTCACACTGCAAACTATCTTATTGGAAGAGCCTCAAGATGCGGCCTGACCCGCGCCCTCCGCAGCGATCTTGCCCAGCGCCGACCAGTCCCGCTCGGCGTGGCCGCGTGCCACGGCCGTCTGCAGGCGATTTCGGACGCTTTCCGCCAGCGGCATCTCGACCCCACGCTGCCGCGCCGCCGCCAGCACGAGCTCGACGTCCTTGAGGCCCAGGCGCACGGTGAAGCCCGGGGGCTCGTGCTTTCCCTCGACGATGAGACTGCCGTAGTTCTTGTAGATCGGCGCCGGGAACAGCGTGCTGGTGAAGAAGTCCAGGACCTGGCGCGGATCGAGCCCCGAGCGCCGCGCCAGCGCGAGCATCTCGGCGAGTGACTCGATCAGCGAAGCGATCAGGAAGTTGCCGAGAAGCTTCATCGTCGTGGCGAGGGGCGGATCCTCGCCAACGATCACGAGCTTCGGTCCGAGCGCCGACAGGACGGCGCGATGCTTCTCGATCGCATCGCTCGGACCGGCGGCGACGACGGTCAGCTCTCCCGCCTGCGCGGCTTGGGGGCGGCCGAACACCGGAGCGGCGACGAAGGATTGGCCCGAGGCGGAGTGCTCGCGAGTGAGGCGCTCTGAGAGCGCGACGCTGATCGTCGAGAGTGAAAAGTGCACGCCGCCGCGAGGCAGCGACGCGAGCAGGCCCGAGTCGCCGGACACCACGGACTCGACAGCGCGATCGTCGGAGACCATCGTCAGCACGACGCCCGCGCGGGCGACCTCCGCAATCGAGCCGGCGACCCGCGCTTTCGGCGGAGCCAGCTCCCTCGTGCGATCGGCCGTTCGGTTGAAGACGATCACCTCGAATCCGGCGCGGAGCAGGCTCTCGGCGATCCCACGTCCCATCCGGCCAAGGCCGATCAAGCCGACGGTCATGACGTCCTCCTTCCGCGCGGCGGCGCAACCCGACGCGCGGCCACGAGGAGGGTCAGGTTACTTCCGCCGAAAGGCGATTGCGCGGCCCAGTCTCTAGCCCGGCACAGCCTCTCGCAGCCGCCCCGGGGGTTCCCTGGGCACCCGTCGTCCTGGATTTTTTCGGCGTCTCAATCCGTTACAAATCGTCCAGTCCAGGGCCAATCGAACATTCTTCAGGCGGGCTGCGTATTAAGGGGTCGTGGCCCGCTTTTTTACCGGTTTAGGGGGGTTTCTCGTGAAAAAGAAGAAGTGGATCGTCATCCTGACCGTGATCCTGGCCTTGGCCGGGGTGGCGCTGGTCGCTGCCAAGAGCAAGGACAAGGACAAGGCGGACCCGAAGGCCGAGAACACCCCGTTCCGGCTGGGCAAGGTCCAGGCCGAGGACCTGCAGGTCTCGGTGCGGGAAGTCGGGGTCGTCGACCCGGTCACGAAAGTGGACGTGAAGTCGGCGGTCTCCGGCCGCGTCATCGCGCTCAAGGTCCGCGAGGGCGCGATCGTGAAGTCGGGCGACGTGCTCGCCGAGATCGAGCCGGACGTCAACCAGGCGCAGTCGCTCTCCGACGTGCAGGCGAGCGTGAAGGACGCCGAGCTGAAGCTCCAGGACGCCGAGCGCGACTACACGATGCAGAAGGCGCTGTTCGAGCAGGGCCTGGTCGGCCGCGACACGTTCCGCTCCTCCGAGATCAAGCGCGACCAGGCCAAAGAAGGAGTGCGCGCCGCGCAGATGCGCTACCAGATCGTCGAGGACCGCGGGATCCCGATCTCGGGAAACGCGGCCTCGCAGAACGCACGCGTCACGTCGCCGATGGCGGGAGTCGTCATCAAGAAGGGCGTCGAGCTCGGAGAGACGGTGACCTCGGGCGTCTCCTCCTTCAACGCCGGAACAGTCCTCTTTACAGTCGCGGACCTGAAGTCGCTCATCATCCGCGTCAACCTGAACGAAGTCGACATCGCCAAGGTCCACGTCGGCCAGCCCGTGCGGGTTTCGCTCGACGCGTATCCGCAGAAGATTTTCACCGGCAAGGTCACCTTCGTCGCGCCGTCGGCCGAGCTCGTCGAGAAGATCAAGGTCTTCAAGATCGAGGTCACGCTGGACGAGCTGGGCGAGGCGTTCCGCACGGGGATGAGTGCCAACGTCGAGATCCTCGGCGAGAAGCGTGACAAGGCCACGTCGATCCCGCTCGAGGCGCTCCAGAAGCGTGACGGCAAGACGGTCGCGTACCGCCTGAAAGCGAACCTGACTCCGAAGCAGCTCTCGGCCGCGAAGGAAGGACTCTCGGGCCGCAGCAAGTTCGTCTGGCTGTCGGACCACTGGAAGGACTACTTCGACGTCGTTCCGGTCTCGGCCGGCATCGCCACGCTCGAGCGCGTCGAGATCCTCTCGGGCCTGAAGTCCGGCGAGCAGGTCGCGCTGGAAGACCCGACGAAGAAGAGAGTCGAGAAGGACGAGGAAGACAACTAGACGCCCCCTCACCCCGACCCTCTCCCCCGCTGGGGGAGAGGGAGTTCGTTTGAGGAGATCTCATGCAGCCCATCATCGAAACCCACGGCCTGACGAAAGTCTTCGGGTCCAACGGCGCCGCGGTGCACGCGCTGCGGGGCATCGAAATGACGGTCGCCCGCGGCGAGTTCGTCGCCCTGATCGGGCCATCGGGCTCGGGCAAGTCCACGCTGATGGCGATCCTGGGCTGCCTCGACAAGCCCACGGCCGGAACCTACGCGCTCGACGGCGAGCGCGTCGAAGGACTCTCGGGCCGCGAGCTCGCGCAGATCCGTAACGACAAGATCGGATTCGTGTTCCAGCAGTACAACCTGCTGCCCAAGGCGTCGGTCCTCCGGAACGTCGAGCTTCCGATGCTCTACGCCGGCGTCTCCCGCAAGGAGCGGCGGGCCCGCGCGCTCGAGCTTCTCGAGCGGGTCGGCATCCCCGAAAAGGCGAAGGTTCTGCCGGCGGCCCTTTCGGGCGGGCAGCGCCAGCGCGTCGCGATCGCGCGCTCGCTCGCCAATGGGCCGGCCCTGCTGCTCGCCGACGAGCCGACCGGGGCGCTGGACCAGAAGACCGGCCACGAAGTGCTCGAGCTCTTCGTGGACCTCCACCGCCAGGGCAACTCGATCATCATCGTCACGCACGATCTCTCGATCGCCGCCATGGCGCAGCGCCAGGTCGAAATCATGGACGGGCTGATCAAGCTGCCCGAAGCGGCATAAGCAACATGTTCAACGGAGCCTTTCGCGAGCGCGTCCGCAACTCCTGGGTCGAGATGCGGGAGAACCTCACGCGCTCGACGCTGCAGTCGCTGGGCGTGATCCTCGGTGTGGCGTCGGTCCTGGGAGGCTTCTCGATCTCCGACAGCATGCGAAAGCGCTCCATGGAGCTCTACGTCCGCATGGGAGGGCTCGACAAGCTCAACGTCCGTCAGTCCGCGGTGGTCAAGGAAGGCGCGCCGACCGCTCTCCAGATGGCCAACCTCGGCCTGCGTACGGCCGACGCCGACGAGGGTGAAGAGATCGACTCGTCCTCCGTCGACGGCATCGCGCTCCGAAAGGACGCGCGGGCGCGCGTCCGCTCGACCTACGCCGACCAGGAGCGCGACATCCGGGGCGTCGGGGGCGACTTCCTGGCCCTCGACGGCTACGAGATCGATCAGGGCCGCGACTTCACGATGCACGACATCGACGCCGCAGCGCCCGTCGCGATCCTGGGGACCGAAGCGGTCTCGGTCTTCTTCCCCAACGGCGATGCGCTGGGACGGACGCTGCGCATCGGCGATACGCCAGTGCAAGTCGTGGGCATTCTGAAGGAGCGCGTCTTCCGGTTCCGC
>Ga0075433_10001971_pt1 | contig 15440 bp, 4 predicted proteins | sample RhiMethybrSRZTD2_FD_75299 | JGI IMG/M metagenome (GOLD analysis project Ga0075433, IMG submission 75299) | Populus rhizosphere microbial communities from Tennessee, USA - Rhizosphere MetaG P. TD hybrid SRZTD2 | ecosystem: Host-associated > Plants > Roots > Rhizosphere > Soil | place: USA... | reverse complement strand
TTCACGGATGTGAACGGCGACGGCAAGAGCGACCTGGTGCGGATCTGGCAAAACGGCACCAGCGCCTTCGCGCAAGTTAACCCGTCCAATGGGGCTGGTTTTCCCAGTCAGAGCTTCAACTCATCCATCGGCGGCTGGAACGCAAGCACGAAAGACTACTTCGCGGACGTGAACGGCGACGGCAAGAGCGACCTGGTGCGGATCTGGCAAAACGGCACCAGCGCCTTCGCCCAGGTCAACCCCTCGAATGGCAAAGGCTTCCCCAGCCAGAGCTTCAACTCGTCCGTCGGCGGCTGGAACGCAAGCACGAAAGACTATTTCGCGGATGTGAACGGCGACGGCAGGAGCGATCTGGTGCGGATCTGGCAAAATGGCGGCAATGCCTTCGCCCAGGTCAATCTGTCGAACGGAACAGGCTTCCCCAGCCAGAGCTTCAATTCCTCGGTCGGCGGCTGGAATCCGGCGGTCGAAGATCATTTTTCCGATGTGAACGGTGATGGCAAGAGTGACCTCGTGCGAATTTACGAAAACACCGGCAGCGGCAATGCGTTTGCTCAGATCAATCTCTCCAACGGAAAAGGCTTTCCCGAGCAGATATGGAACTCTTCCGTCGGGGGGTGGAACCCTGCCACGATCAAGAATTATTTTGTGGATGTCAATGGTGATAGCCGGAGCGATCTGGTGCGGATCTGGCAGAATGGCGCCAGCGCCTTCGCCCAGGTGAACCTCTTTAACGGGTTCGGCTTCGCTGAGCAGAGCTGGAATTCGTCGATCGGCGGCTGGAACACGAACATCAAAGACGCCTTTGTAGATGTGAATGGCGATGGGAAAGGCGATCTGGTGCGGATCTGGCCAAATGGCAATAGCGCCTTTGCGCAGGTCAACCGCTCCGCCGGGCTGCCGCCGGATCTGCTGAGCGCTATAAAAAACGCCGGCGGCGGGATGACCACTGTCGAGTATTCTCCATCGAGCGCCTGGGCGAACACGTACCTTCCAGTAGGAATGATTTTTCAGACGGTCTCCTCGGTGACCATCAGCGATGGGCGTGGCGTCTCTGGGATAACGACCCACAGCTACTCGGGGGCGCTCTGGTCGCCAGACGAGCGGGAATTCCTCGGCTTCCGCTACCATAAGGCGGTGATTGATTCACAGGGCTCCTACCAGGAAACCTACAGCCGCCAGACGATCAATAGCGCTGGCTATCCAGACGCGGTTTCCCTGCGCAACAGCGCCGGGAAGATATACTATTCCACAGCCTACGCCTACAGCGAAAATGCGACGGCACCCTTCACATCGCTCCTCATCCGGCAGCAGCGCGACGACTGCAACCTGAGCGAGCGCTGCCGCACGATTCGCACCAACTTCGCCTACGACGAGTACGCGAATAATACACAGATCGTCGAGTACGGCGACGAGGCGCTCGCTGGCGATGAGCGTATGACCGCACGCACATACGCTCCCAACACAAACGCCTATATCGTCGGCCTGCCCGAAGTTGAAAGCGTCTATAGCGGCACGACGGCGTTGTCAAACAACCTGGTCAAGCAGACGCTGTATTACTACGACGACTCAACCAGCGCCGCTGCGGCACCGTCCGTCGGCAATCTCACCCGCACCGATGCCTGGAACAACCAGACCGGCGGCTATGTGACGATCCGGCAGCAGTACGACGCCTACGGCAATGTCACGCAGGTCACCGACCCGCGCGGTGCCACGGCAACGACAACCTATGATCCGATCTACCATCTGTTCCCGGCTCAGATATGCGACGCTCTGAATCACTGTACCACGCAAGCCTGGGATGCCCTGCATGGCGCACTCAAGCTGAGCGCCGACAGCAATGGGGCGACGACGAGCTACGCCTACGACGCACTGGGCCGCAAGATCGGCGCGACCGATGCCGCAGGGAACACAACGACCTGGCAATATCTCAGCATAGGAGACCCCAACCAGCAGCATGTGCGCATGGCCCGGCCCGACGGCAGCGATGATGGCCTTTGGTCGGACACATACACGGATGGGCTGGGCCGCACCTACAGAGTGGTCAAAGAAGGCCCGAGCTCCGGGCTGAGCTATGAGCAAGATACAGCCTACTCCGATGCGACCGAACGAATACGCCAGCGATCGTTGTGGCGGCGATCCGGCGATGCCCCGCTGTGGGAAAGCTATGCCTACGACGGGGCCGGCCGATTACTCCTGACCACGCACCCGGATGGAAACTCATCCACCATTCAGTATGCAGTTGATGCCGCTGGGAAACCCTACGAGATCATGCGGGATGAACTGGGCCACGAGCGCGCCAGTTGGACCGACGCCTATGGCAACGCCAGCCAGGTGCGCGAGCGGAATGGGACGGAGCAATACTTCACCAGGTATGTCTACACCCCGCTCAACAAACTGGAGCAGGTGGTCGATCAGGCGGGAAATACGACCACATTCGCATGGGACTCGCTGGGCCGGAAGGTGGCGATGCGCGACCCGGACTTGGGCGCGTGGTCGTATACCTACGACGCTGGCGGACTACTGCTAACCCAGACCGACGCCAAGAATCAGACCGCCTCCTTTACCTACGATGCCCTGGGGCGGATAAAAACCAGGCTATCCGCTGGGCAGACGACCAGCTGGTTCTACGATGAGGAAGGTTATGGGGCTAGCATTGGACGGCTCACCCATGTGACCTACCCATCGGGGAGCGAACGCCATAACTGGAACAGCCTGGGCCTGGAAACCTCGACCACACGCTGCGTAGACACGGCCTGTCAGACCACGAGCCAGACCTACGACGCCCTACAGCGACCCAGCACGCAGATGTACCCGGATGGCGACGTGGTGAGCTATGCCTACGATGCCGCGGGCAATCTGCACTCCGTGAGCGGCTACGTCGACGCTATGACCTGGAGCCCATCGGGACAGCTGACCAGCCTGACCTACGCCAACGGCACGACCACGAGCTATATGTATGACTCGAAGCGGCTCTGGCTCCTGACTGCTGCGGTGAACCAGGGCGCGACGACGCTGTACACGGCGGCGTATACCTACGACGCGGCCGGACTGGTCAAAACGGCGACGGACGGCGCGCCAACAGCATCCACGCTGAGCTACGCCTACGATGACCTCAACCGCCTGACCGGGGTAAGCGGCGCACAGAACCAGACGTTCAGCTACGATGCGCTGGGGAATATGACCAGCAACTCGCTTGTGGGTAACTACGCCTACGGCGACTCGGCGCACAAACATGCCGTCACCACGGCCGGCTCAAATACCTACGCCTACGACGCCAACGGCAACATGATCAGCGGGGCCGGGCGAACATTCGGTTGGGATGCTCAAAACCGCCTGATTTCCACGACGCAGGGCGCAGCCACGACCAGCTACGCCTATGATGCCGGCGAGCAGCGGATCAAGAAGACCCAGGGCGCAAATACGACCCGGTACTTCAGCCGCCTCGTCGAGCAGGTCAATGGGCAGCTGACCCAGTACTACTACGCCGGGTCGATCCTGGTGGCGAAGAAGGACGCCGGCGGGACAAAGACCTGGTATCACGCCGACCGGCTGGGCTCGATCCGGCTGATGACCGACGCAAACGGCAGCGAAGTCAAAGAGTACGCCTACCAGGCGTTCGGTCAAACACAATCGTCGTCTGGCGCGGTGAGCAACGAGCGCGGCTACACCGGGCACATCACCGATGGCGAAACCGGGCTGATCTACATGGTGGCGCGCTACTACGACGCGCAGCTCGGGCGCTTCCTCTCGGCCGACACCTCTGTCTCCGACTGGGAGAACCCGCAGGATCTCAATCCGTACAGCTATGTCGTGAACAACCCGATCTCCAACACCGATCCGACCGGGCACGCGCCGCGCCTAGCGCCGCCCTGGATGTTTGAAGACGAGCACTGGCAAGTGGAGCGGCAGCGCCGCCGATCTGGTAACAATATCAATCCGATACGCCGCCCTCAGTACAAAATCACTCCGATATGCTGCCGTGCTGATGTAGCAACGTCAATCAAAGCCGCCATCCCACGCTCGCCCAAAAACATCATCCGCCAGATCCCTCGTAGGGATCCCCTCCCTTCTATCTTTCAGCCGCCTCGATGTGCATTAGCAACTGCCTGTTCCCCGATCGACAGGCCGATAGTGCGCCAGTGGGAAGAGGCAATCGAGTGGCTCATCGATACGATCGACGAAAATGGCAGGCGGCTAGATACTAATAAGGCCCCTGATAAGGGGGGCATATCAGTCCACTGGTGGGGAGTTCGCCTTTATCTAAACTCGAAGTCGGCCGATCAATTTGGCAACGATTTGAAGTGGTTTGGTTACCCTTTGGGCTTAGCTGGCGCTCGTGCCGATTGGGTTGGCGCAATACCTGGCGGGCTATTGGTGTGGAACGGTGATCGCATCAAGACTACAAATGAGCCGAAGCAGGGCGTAGTCCTTTCGGTTCCTTGGACAAGCCTGGCACCCTTCACCCAGCTTCCTTTCCCCTTTAATCCGGTCTTTGGGGATCGATCACAATAAGAGTCTATCCGAATAACCCGGTTGGGAAGAGGCTTGAGGGGGCGAAGCCCTCCCTCAAGCCTCTTCCCCTTATTCGGATAGGCTTAAGTATACAGCGCGCCCCAAGCGCCGTCCGGGCATTAGGCAGCCATGTGCAATCGCCGAGTCGCCTAACGCCGGCGGAGGCGGCGATCAAGCGCCGGAGCGACGAAACTGAGCGACCGCTTCGGGCTCAACCGTGATTCGGATGCGGTCGCGCGGGCGGCGGTGTTCATAAGCCATGGCGGAATGAACAGCGTTCTTGAGGCTGTGCCTGTAAAGCGTTCTTGGTACCTACCTGGCGTCGAACACTTCCTCGACGCTCACACTGAAGCCATCTAGCAGCTTCGATACCGCGCGGTCACCACGCTGGAAGACACCATGCGCTACATATGTCTCATCCTCAAGCACCAGCACCGTGATCGTAGTGTTCAGCGGGTTCACGATCCAATACTCGGGGATGCCGGCCTCAGCATAATCTCGCGGCTTTTCCTCCAGATCGCGTTCAGGCCGATCCGGGCTCACGATTTCCACCACCAGATCAGCACCGAGCCAGAACGCATCCTGATAGCGGGGATCGCCAGCATTACGCAGCATCAAGATATCAGGTTCACGAAACTTGCCGGGCCGCACTTGAAGCCGCAACGGTGCAACCAGAACCTTGCCTCCTGCACGCTGCACGATGGCGCGAAATAGCTCATAGAGCAGGAGCAAGATGACTTGATGTCCGCTGGTCGGCATAGGAAGCACCTCGATCTCGCCATCGGAAAACTCAATCAGGTGATTGGTCTGGTTGGTGAGCTTGAGGTACTGCGCTTCGGTCCATAACCCCTGAAGCGGGAGTAGGTCGAGCTCAATGCCATCAGCCCGCCGAATGAGCTTAAGTTCAAAGGCTTGTGCATCTACCGCCATGCTCATCTCCTCGCAAACCGATATGTACGTCGTCCGTTCAGTATATCCTTTTACGTGATAGCGCGCAACGCACACAACAAAGAGTTTTACACCAGATAACCTTCGGGGTAAGTTCTATGGTAAGATAAGGTTTCACCAAGCGGCGATCGGCTTTATAGTTTCGGTAGGAGGGAATCGGCATGCATCGAATCATCCTCGTCCTAACGACACTGCTCATCGTGATCGGATAGCGTGCCATCAGCAGCGGTGTGCGCAGCTCAAAGCGGTGTAACGGCCGTTCCTCCGGGCCTGCCTCCAGATCGTGCTCGTCGCTGCCGATCCAGTAGATTCCAGCCTCAAGACGGCAGAAGTAGCCCTCGTGATCGCCCGTCAGTGCGCGCTCGAGCGCCTGCCGCCACGCCGCGATCGTCGTTGGGTAGCGCGGGTCGCCCAGGTCGGCCAGATGCGACAGCCCACGCAGGCTATCCCACTCGCCGAGCAACAGATCGATCAGCGCCTGGTAGAGCGGCGGGCAATCGCGTGGCAGCTCGCCCTCCCCACAGGGTTGGAGCACGATCCGACTCAGCAAGAGCGGTGCGCTGGCCAGTTCGAACATCTGCTCGCGCCGGGCACGCTCGCGCATCAGATATTGCTTGGTGCGCTCTGGCTCCGCAGTGCCAAACGATAGCAGATGTGCAGCAGCCGTTCATCCGCCCAAATCCAACCGCCGGCCGCACTTCTTCGCCTTGACTGGTTCGGTCACGATTAGTCGTGAGTCAACGCAAACACGCACTCTCGGATATGTTATGACAATAGGAAGGGACTATGGCCGTCACTCCAGCAGTTTGGCGATCCACTGGGCGACAATCGACGCTTGGGGATGACTAATAGCTTCAAAGAGCGCTAAACTCTTCTGGCCCTGGCTATACGCCTCTGCTGCCTGACCCTCTGCTGCCGCCACTCGTGCCAGGCCATACCATGCCGTGGCCGTATGCTCCCGCAATCCTGCGGTGCAAGCGATATCCAGCATAGTGCGGAATGAGGTGGAAGCGGTATCCAGATGCCGCCGGTTAAGATGATATTCACCCCATTCATTGAGAATGCTGCTGATGAGCCATTGGTTCCCTATCTCGTACGCCAGGGTCAGCCCTTCTTGAAAATATGCTTCCGCCCGCGCGTCATCGCCATGGCGGTGAGCTAGCGCTCCGAGGTTGACCAGCAAGATGCCGATTCGTTCACGATGCCCGATCTGGCGCGCCAACCCGAGCCCTTCCTGCAAATATGCCTCGCCCTGGGTTGGATCCCCACACCTCTCCATAACCAGCCCCAGATTCGTGAGGAGGAGGATGATTCGTTCACGATGCCCGATCTGGCGCGCCAACCCGAGCCCTTCCTGTAAGTAGGTCGCCGCCTGCGCATAGTCACCCCGTTGGCCCGCAAGCGCACCCAGGTTGGTGAGCAAGAGACTGGTGTGTTCTAGTTGGTCAATCGCACGGGCCAGGGCCAGCCCTTCCTGCCAATACCTTTCGGCTTGCGCCAGATCTCCACGTCTTCGTGCTCCGACGCCCAGATGCGTCAGCAGGACACTGATCCGTTCCTGATGCCCGATCTGGCGGGCCAATGCCAATCCTTCCTGCCAGCACTCCTCAGCCTGCACGTAGCTTCCTTGATGGCTCACGACTGCGCCCAGGTAGGTTAGCGCGGCGATGACTTCTTCCGCCTGCTCGCTGTGGTGGGCCAGCGCCAACCCTTCCCGTAGGAGTATTTCCGCTTGTGCGTACTCTCCTTGCCGCTCCGCCAGCCGTCCCAGCTTGAGCGATGCTTGCATCAGGCCAACGGCGTCGCCAACGATTGAGGCGGCCTCATGGGCATGCTGGAGATGGATCTTCGCCGACCCATACAACCCTCGAACTTCGAGAAAGTGATAGAAGGCATTGGCTCCTCGGATGAGCGCCTCGTACATAGTGCGGTGCCATGCCGCCTCGAGGGCTGCAAGGATATTGTTGTTCTCGGCGTCGAGACTGTCATAATCCTGTGCGTGGCTCTCAGCATAGCAGACAAAGAATGTGACCATCCGCTCGAACGCAGCACTGTCGCCAAGGTGTTCCCTGGCGTAGTCGCGGAGCAAAGGATGCAATCGATATCGCCCTAGTTGCCCTTTTTGGACCAACGACAAAGTGTATAAGCTCCGCATGGTGTCCGCCGCGGCATCGATGGATATCGCCCCAACCGCCGCCGCTGCTTCGACACCGAAATCATCACCGCCGAACACGCCCAGCGCGGCAAAGAGTTGGCGCTGGTCAGGGAGCAGTGCGTCATAGCTCAACTGGAACGAGAGGCGCACACTCTGATCTTCCGCAGCCAACTCGTTCAGCCGCCGCGTCTCCTGGTGCAAGCGATCGAGCACGGCAATCGCTGACCAGCCAGGTTCGGCGACCATCCGGCCGGCGATGATCGCGAGCGCCAGGGGCAAGTGCCCCAGCAGGCCGGCAATTTCGACCAAGCTCGCCGCTTCCCGGCGCGCACGCTCCTCACCCAGCAGCACGGTGAACAGATCGAGCGCCTCGCGACCCCCGCTGTTAAACGGCCCGAGCCGGAAGATATGAGCCCCGCGTGTGACGACCAGATCCTGGCGACGGGTGGTGATCAGCACGGCGCAGCTTCCCGTGGGCGGGAGGAGGTGCTGAATGTCATGGCTGCGCTGCACGCTATCGAGCACAACCAAGGCCCGTTTGTGCGCCAGAATGTCGCGTACGACCTGGCTTCGGCTTTCCAGGTCTTTGTAGGCGCTGATGTCCGACCCGTAGGCCTGTGCGAATGCGCGTAGAATAGACAGCGGATCCGCAGTATCGACCCGTGCCCAGAGGACGCCGTCGGGGAAATGCGGGCGCAGCCGATACGCGATGTGCGCCGCTAACATCGTTTTGCCTACCCCACCCATACCCTGTAGGCTATAGACCGTCAGGTGGTTGTCGGCCAGCAGTGCCGCGCTCAACGCAGAGAGCTCGTGTTCCCGTCCCACAAAGTACGGTAGATCAGCAATCGCCTGGAACGGCGCCGATACGATCCGCTGGCGCACTGTCTCGGCCCATGGCATCAACATGTCATGATCCGACGGAGCCTCAGACAGCAACAACTCCTCAACCGTTGGTTGCCCAGCCGCCTGCAGCAACGCGCTGGCTTCCGCTTCACTCAAGTGCAGGACCGCGGCGAGTTTCAGCAGGTCTTTCCGCACGCGCGGCTTCTTCACCCGTCCCTCTAGCCAGTTCAGAATGGTCATTTTGGGAACACCAGACAAGCGACTCAACTGACCTGTGGTATAGCCAGCCCGACGCACATACTGCTCCAGCACATCTCGGAATGGCAACGCGGTAGGCATATTGCCCCCTATTGGTATTTTTTGGTGCAGATTCGTATTAGATTTTTAACGCTGCGCTCTCTATTCTACTATAGAGAGATCATTTTGAGCAATACGTTTTGTTCCCGTGCCCGCGTCAGTGCCAACGGCGGCCCGACCTTCGCCTACTACACGCGCGTCCGCGAGATCCCATTGAGCAGTGCTGCTCGACCTAAGGGTTCATAAATGAATAACTTCCCCACGCTTATGTGAGGAAGGAGAATGGGAGCGAGGGTAAGGGGAAATTATTCTTTTATGAACCCTCAGCACGATAATGATGTCATAGCGGCTCCAGTGGCGGAGCACCTACTTGTTGCTCCCCTGAGTAGCGCAGAAGCGCCGCTTCCAGAGCACCTGATCGGATTGCCCGGCGACGAGTGGGCTCTGTGGCGGTGGGTTTGCTTGCGTGGTGCCGGCTTCCCGGCAACTCAGATGCGCAAGCTGTCTCACCTCGCCTGCGCGATATACGCCGATCAGCTTCTCGATGCCATCGAGCGCGTAGCCCAGACACGCGACGCCGCCCTCAAAGCGCTGAACGTTGCGATCGACCACCTCCGCGCTTTCGACGAGTGGGACAACACCGACAAGCGTGAGCCGCTGTTGCGGGCGATGCGGCGGCTCAAAAAAGGTCACCCCCCCGAGCAACTTGCTATCGCAGGCGTTGGGGCGGATGCCATCAGCGCCTTCTGCGCTGCCTCCGGCGAGGTCGGCCCAGCCCACGAACGCTTCATCCAGGCGTTCGATAATGCGATCATCCAGATATCCCAGGCGATCAGCGAGGTGTCCCGCAATGATCGCTTTCGTGAGGCGCTGATCTGGCAAAATCGGCACGCCTTTCAGACCGGCGTCGAAGTCCTCCTCAAGGCATCCCAATCGCAGGCGCGTGGCTCGAAGCGGCAGCAGCACGAAGAGATGGTTGCCAGCTATCTCCAGCGTTACTGCGTTAAAAACGATACGATTGGTTTCTTCGGCCCGGTCGGCTGGGCGCGCTTGCACGCGCACGGAGCCGCGATCAGCGCGCGACCTGGTCCGAGCCTTCTGGCAAGTCGCACGGTCTCCTTCGAGCAATGGAGCATTGATGAACTCGCTGCGGCGTTGGCCAAGAACAAGTGGCTCCGACCCTGGCTTGCTCCACGCCGCCTGCCGTACATCTATCTAGACGGAACGCGGCTGCTTGTGCCCTCGAAACAGCCAGTAGAGCTCTCCGCAGACTACGCGGCGGTGCTACAGGCTTGCGACGGTGAGCGCACGGCCAGAGCGATCGCCATCGCACTGAACCGGACGCATTCCTTTGTGGTGAAAACCGAGACAGAGGTCTACAAAATCCTGGGCGAACTGGCCGCGAGTGGCCTGATCAGGTGGACGCTCGAGATCCCTTTCGTAGCGCAGCCTGAGCAGAGTCTGCGGCGAGTGATCGAGCGAATCGGTGAGCGCCGTCTGCGCGAGCCGGCGCTCGCCGTGCTCGGCGAACTGGAAAGCGCCCGTGATGCCATCGCTCGTGCGGCTGGAGATACCGAGCGACTGAATCGAGCGATCGCGGATCTGGAGGCGCTGTTCATCCGCCTGACTAGTGCGGCTGCAACGCGCGCGGCTGGTGCAGCGTATGCAGCCCGAACGCTGGTGTACGAGGATTGCCGACGGGATATTGAGGTTGACATCGGGCCGGCGATCCTTCAGTCGCTTGGCCCGCCACTCTCGTTGCTTCTGCTCAGCGCGCGTTGGTTCACGTTCGAGGCTGCAGCGATCTATCGCAAGGCGTTTCATGAACTATACGACGAGCTGGCCCAGCAAAGCGGCTCGCCCACCGTGGATATGGCGAACTTCTGGCATCTCGTTCAGACCCGTCTGCTTGGGGACAACACCCGCCATGCCACGACGATCATGCACAGGTTCCAGGAGCGCTGGTCGCAGGTGCTTTTGCTTCCAGAGGGGCAGCGACACGTCACCTACACCAGCGCCGCCTTGCGACCGCGTGTGCTGGAGCGCTTCCCTGCACCAGGCCCAGGCTGGCAGAGCGCCCGCTATCACAGCCCAGACGTGATGATTGCTGCCACAGGCATTGACGCAATCCGACACGACGACTATCAGCTCGTGCTCGGGGAGCTGCATATTGCGTCAAACACGCTGCGTGGCTCCTTCTTTATCGAGCAGCACCCACGCCCAGACGATTTGTTCCGCGCGGTCGAGTGCGATCTGCCTGAACCGCGCGTCATCCCGATCACGCCTCGGAACTGGCATGAGATTACCTCGCGCACGCGCCCGGATTTCGTGACGCCCAAAGATGTTCGTCTGGCATTTGCCAACGATGCGTGTGGCATCCCAAACGACCGGACAGTGCCGATTGGCAGCCTGATCGTCGTGGATACCGACGGCGGATTGGTGGTGCGGACACGCGACGGGGCCGAGCAATTCGATATTATCGAATTCTTCGCCGATATGCTGTCGCTTGAAGTGGTCGACGGTTTCAAAGTGCTGCCGCCGCACCCTTTTACGCCGCGCATTTCGATTGATCGCCTGGTGATCTGCCGCGCGGCATGGCGCTGCGCTCCTGCCGAGATGCCATTCGCTTCCGAAAAAACGGCACACGAGCGCTTCCTCGCAGCGCGGCAATGGATACGTGCGCAAGGCATGCCGCGCCGGGTGTTCGTCAAAGCACCAATCGAGCGAAAGCCGTTTTATGTGGATTTCGACAGTCCGATTCTCGTAAATATATTCGCGAAGACGGTTCGTCGGATGCTCGAGCGCGGCGAGCAGGCATCGCTGATTACGATGACTGAAATGCTGCCCACCCTCGACCAGCTGTGGCTGCCGGATGCTGAAGAACAGTATTACACAAGCGAGCTTCGTATTGTGGCGGTCGATCAGGTCTCTGGATAGATTAGACGCTATCTCGATTTATCGTCCAAAAGGAGGGGTTTGGGGAGGCGCAGCCTCCCCAAGATCACATTTCGCGCGCCGCCCGCGCAGCGGCGCGCGAACCGAAGGTTCGTTTGAAGGGCCATTGGCCCTCCAAACCTCCCAAATACGGAGATGCATCCTTTGGTGACTATTCATAAATCGAGAGAGACTCTATTGTTGTGACGGGAGATAGCATAGATGAGCAATCATGATATGATTTCGCCGGAAAAGCGTACACTTCTCGAGATATTCCTTCAAGAAGCAAAACCCGAGTTCGATCACTTTCCGCTCTCGTCTGCGCAGCAACGGCTGTGGATACTTAGCCAGCTCGATCCCAGCAGATGCCTCTATAATCTCCCGGCCGCTCTGCGACTCACGGGCCAGATGAACGCGCCCGCGATCGAGCAGAGCCTCAACGAAATCGTGCGGCGCCACGAAGTCCTGCGTACCACCTTTCCGCTGGTAGATGGGCAGCCGGTTCAGGTGATCGCGCCGCTGCTGATCGTGCCAGTGCCGCTGGTGGATCTGCGTAATTTCCCGGAAGCTGAACGGGAGGGCGAGGCGCAGCGATGGATCGCTCAGGAAGCTCACTCTCCCTTCGACCTCGTGCGCGGCCCACTTGTGCGTGCGCGTCTGCTGGAATTGGCCGAGCAGGACCATATTTTGCTCTTGACCTTGCATCATATCATCGCCGACGGCTGGTCATTGGGCATACTGCTCCGCGAACTCGCTGCACTCTACTATGCGTTTTGCACTGATACGCCCGCGTTGCTCTCGAAGCTGCCCATCCAATATGCTGATTATGCGGCCTGGCAGAGCGACTGGTTGCAGAGCAAGATCGCAGATCAGCAGCTCGCCTATTGGCGAGATCAACTCAGCGGAGAGCTGCCAACCGTCGAACTGCCGCCGGATCATCCGCAGCCGGTGATCCAGACCTACCGTGGGGCGAGTCGCTTGCTTACACTCTCGCAGTGTCTCTCCACGGCGCTCAGGAGCCTGAGCCAGCACGAGCGCGCAACGCTGTTCATGACCCTGCTGGCCCTATTCAAGATCGTGCTCGCCCGCTACAACGGGCACGACGACATCATCGTCGGGGTACCGATTGCCGGGCGTACACGGCTCGAAGTCGAGAATCTGATCGGTTGTTTCCTCAACACGCTCGCGTTGCGTACCGATCTTTCGGGGAACCCAACGTTTCGTGAACTGCTCGAACGCGTGCGCAGGATCACCGTCGAGAGCTATGCCCACCAAGATCTGCCTTTTGAGAAGGTCGTGGAATTGAAGCTGCGGCGGAATATCCAGCATGCGCCGCTGTTTCGCGTCTTCTTTAATATGCTCAACTTTCCATTTGAGGGGATCAAGCTGCACGAGTTAACCGAGACTATCCTCATACCTCCCGATATCGGGGCGAAATTCGATGTGACGCTGTATGTCGAAGAGCAGGCCGAGGCCATCCAGTTCACCTTGATCTACAACGCTGATCTGTTCGAGCCAGCGCGAATGGATGAACTGCTCCAGCAGATGCAAACGCTGCTCACACAGATCACAGAGAATCCAGATGTGCGCATCGCGCAGCTCTCGCTGGTCACGCCCAACGCGCGGCAGCGCCTGCCGGACCCCACCGCGCCACTCGACGGAAACTCAGCCGGGATAGCTCATCGCGAAATAACGCGTCAGGCCCGACGGGTGCCTGATCAACCCGCGCTGATCGATTCCAACGAGATCTGGACGTACGCCGAACTTGATGCATGGAGCAATCGCATCGCCAATTATCTGATCGCACATGGCATCCGGCCGGGCAATCTGGTCGGCATCTATGGGCATCGCAGCGCTGCGCTGGCGGGTGCCGTGCTGGGCGTCCTCAAGGCCGGCGCGGCCTTCACGATTCTGGATTCGGCCTATCCGGCCGCGCGGCTGGTGGCTTCGCTCCAGCTGGTTTCGTTGCACGGTTGGCTCCAGATCGAGGCGGCAGGGCAGCTTTCGGACGAATTACAGCAGTATATTGCAACGACAGCTGGCTGCCGCCTGGAGCTACCCTCGGGCAGCTTGGTTGAAGCGAGTGAGAGCCTCGGTGCCTATGCCCCCGACGATCCACAGATCGCGGTCGAACCAGATGATCTGGCCTATGTCGCCTTCACCTCCGGCTCAACCGGGGTGCCCAAGGCGATCCTCGGCACGCATCGACCGCTCTTTCATTTTCTGCATTGGCACATCCGCACATTCGGCCTCACCGAGGCCGATCGCTTTAGCATGCTGTCGGGGCTGGCCCATGATCCTCTGCTCCGCGATCTGTTTACACCCCTGTGGCTTGGGGCTACGCTGTGCATCCCCGACCCGGATCAAATGAGTTATCCGGGCTGGCTGGCCGATTGGATGCAGTACGAGGCGATTACCGTCACGCATATGGCCCCGGCGCTCGGACAACTCCTGGCCGAGAGCGCTGAAAGCGACACGCGGCTGGCACTACGGTACGCCTTCTTCGGCGGCGATGTGCTCAGCCAGCGCGATGTAGCGCGCATTCGAGCCCTGGCACCGTCGGTCACATGCGTGAACTTCTATGGCGCGACGGAAACGCCGCAGGCCATGGGGTATTACATTGTGCCAGACCAGCCCGCTCAGCCAGCCGCAGATCGTTCCTCGGAAGCGGAGCTGTGGGAGCGCATCCCGTTAGGCTGCGGGATCGCGGATGTTCAACTGCTGGTGCTGAACGCCGCGCAGCAACTGGCGGGGGTGGGCGAGCTAGGGGAGATCTCTATCCGCACACCCTACCTGTCTCTGGGATACCTGGGCGATACGGCTGCTACGCAGGAGCGGTTCCTACCCAATCCGTTCACGAGCACGAACGCGCCGGGCGACCGAATATACAAGACTGGCGACCTCGGCAGGTATCTGCCGGATGGTACGATTGCATTCTACGGGCGCAGCGATCAGCAGGTAAAGATACGCGGGTTTCGTGTCGAGTTGGACGAGATCAAAGCGGCGTTGAACAAACACCCTGCGGTGAGCGAGAGCGTCGTTATCGTCCGCGAGGTCCGATCTGGTGACAAGGAACTGGTGGCCTATATCGTTCCGAACCAGGAACAGCCTACGATCAGCGAGATCCATCGCTTCTTGGGCAGGCGGCTACCTTCGTATATGCTACCTTCCACCTTTGTAGTGCTGGAGCGGTTGCCGCTGACGCCCAACGGCAAGCTGGATGAGCGCGCGCTGCCGGCAGCGGACCAGCACGGGCCTGTGCTGGATGCCGTCTTTGCGGCCCCACGAACGCCGACCGAGGCGGCGCTGGTGCGCATCTGGGCGGACGTGCTTGGGCTAACCAGGGTCGGCATCTACGATACCTTCTTCGAGCTTGGCGGTCATTCGCTCCTAGCGACCCAGATCCTGGCACGGGTGCGCGACACATTCCAGGTCGAGGTGCCGCTGTTTCGGCTGTTTGAGACCCCCACCGTCGCCGGCCTCAGCGCAACCATCGACGCCGCCCAGCAGACCGCGCCGGCAGCGATCCCGTCCGTGCGCGCGAGCACGCTCGCGGCCCCCGCGCCAGCCTCCTTCGCCCAGCAGCGCATGTGGCTGCTAAACCAATTGGAGCCAGCAAACCCGGCCTATACGATCCCGCTGATCATGCGCCTGAGCGGGCCGCTCGACGTGCAGGCGCTCGCAGGGGCGCTCAGCCAAATCGTGCGCCGCCACGACGTGCTGCGGACTACCTTTGCGCTGGTCG
>Ga0075433_10001969_pt1 | contig 15442 bp, 8 predicted proteins | sample RhiMethybrSRZTD2_FD_75299 | JGI IMG/M metagenome (GOLD analysis project Ga0075433, IMG submission 75299) | Populus rhizosphere microbial communities from Tennessee, USA - Rhizosphere MetaG P. TD hybrid SRZTD2 | ecosystem: Host-associated > Plants > Roots > Rhizosphere > Soil | place: USA... | reverse complement strand
AACATCATCCTCAACCAGCTCTACGCGATGTCGTCGCTCCAGGAGACCTTCTCGATCATCAACATCGCGCTCGTCGACGGCCGGCCCGTGACGCTCACGCTGCGCGAGCTCCTGCAGGAATACCTCGACCACCGGCGCGAGGTCATCCGGCGCCGCACGCGGTACCTCCTGGAGGAGGCGGAGCGCGAGGCGCACATCCTCGAGGGACTCGTCAAGGCGCTCGACGTCATCGACGAGGTGATCGCCCTCATCCGCGCCGCGGACTCCCCCGCGACGGCGAAGGCCGGGCTCATGGAGCGCTGGGCCTTCACCGCCCTGCAGGCGGAGGCGATCCTGCGGATGACCCTCTCGAAGCTCACGGGCCTCGAGCGGGAGAAGCTGGCGGCCGATCTCGCGGAATTGCGGAAGAAGATCGCGGAGTACCGCGCGATCCTCGCGGACGCGGGGCTCGTGAACGACATCATCCGGGAGGACCTCCACGAGCTGAAGAAGGCCTCGGACGAGCGGCGCACGGAGATCCAGCCCGAAGAGGTCCAGGCGTTCGCGCGCGAGGAGCTCATCCCCGACGAGGAAATGGTCGTGGTGCTCTCGCACCTCGGGTACATCAAGCGGGTGCCGCTCGCGAGCTACCGGAAGCAGCGGCGCGGCGGGAAGGGGATCATCGGGGCGGAGACGAAGGAGACCGACTTCATCGAGCGGCTCTTCATCGCCTCGACGCACGACTACATCCTCTTCTTCACGAACACGGGGCGCGTCCACTGGATGAAGGTGTACGACCTGCCGGCGCTGGACCGGACGGCGCGGGGCAAGCCGCTCGCCACGATCCTGGCGCTGAAATCGGACGAGCGGATCACCTCGACGGTCGCGGTGAAGAGCTTCGACACGGGCTACCTCGTCATGGCGACGGCGCGCGGTCTGGCGAAGAAAACGGAGCTCGCCGCGTACGGCAATCCGCGGGCGGGCGGCATCATCGCGATCAATCTCGAGGAGGGGGACGCGCTCATCGGCGTGGCGACGACGACGGGGAGCGACGAGATCGTCCTCGGGACGCGAAACGGGATGTCGATCCGGTTTCCGGAGACGCACCTCCGCCCGATGGGACGGGCGACGTACGGCGTGGTGGGAATCCGCCTCGAGCCCGAGGACCGCGTCGTGGACATGATCATCCTCGAGCCCGGCGTCACGATCCTGACGGCGTGCGAGAAGGGGTACGGCAAGCGCTCGGCGGTGGAGGCCTACCGGCTCCAGGCGCGCGGCGGGAAGGGGATCATCAACATCAAGGCGACGGAGCGGAACGGCAAGGTCGTCGGCACGAAGGCGGTGCGCGAGGAGGACGACCTCATCATGATCACGTCGGGCGGCCAGGTGGTGCGCATCGCGGTAAGGGAAGTGCGCGTCATGGGGCGCAACACGCAGGGCGTGCGGCTCATCGGCCTCGAGGACAAGGACGCCCTCGTCTCGGTCGCGCGCGTCGAGAAGGACCAGGACGACAGCGGCGTGAAGCGGGTGGAAGTGCCGAAGGACGATTCGGTGGAACCCGAGACGCCCGACGCTCCGGAGCCGGAAACCCCGACCGAACCGCCCCCTCCACCCGCCAACTAAGCTATTCTCGATTCTGAATTCTTGATTCTCGGGCGGGCGCCCAATTCCGCGACCCTCCGCTCTCTTCCGCCCGTCCAATATTCAGAACGATGAGCACGCTCCTCCTCGTGGCCCTGCTCGCCGGTCCGGTTCAAGACGCCGGCGAGCACAAGGACGATCCCGAGCTCGCGGCCTGGCATCGCGCGAACGCCGCGCACCGCCTTGGAGAACTCCGCAATGATGAGAAGTCCATGCGGGATGCGGAGGAGGGGTACCGGAATATCCTGCGCGACTGGCCCGGAGGGAAGTACCGCGACATGACGATCGAGTGCCTCGGCGACGTGCTCCTGGACCTCAAGCGGCCTTCGGAAGCCCGGGAAGCACTCAAGCAACTCACCGAGGCCGACGCCCGGGCGACCGCCTGGGGCCAGGCCCCATTCCGCCCCGAGCTCTTCGTGAAAATCGGGAAAACCCACGAGGCCGAATGGGATTGGGCTAGAGCCCTGGAGGCCTACAAGGAAGGAGCAAAGCAGGGATCAAGCGAGATCGGTGGGTGCGGCACTTGCATGGTCAGGATGGCGCTTGCCTCGCAGACGCGGATGGCGCGCTGCCTCTATCGGCTCGGCAGGAATGACGAGGCCATGGCAATCTGCCGACAGGTGCTGTTTGAAGCGGACGGAATGTCCGAGGGCTTGTCCACGGAGCTCTCCATCATCGCCGTGGATGCCGCTGTTGCCGCCGGGCGCCTCGAGTATCTGGAACACGATCTACTGACTCTTCCGAGACCCAGAATCGAGGGCGGACATGCGGAGGCCGCGCTGAAGTACGTTGCTATGCTCAGGCTCAGGGTAGCCCGCGATATCGAGGGCCTCTTCAGAGTCCTGATCGATCCGTCGAACAGCCACTTTGGTTGGCAGAATCAATACCGATGGGCGGAATTGAAGGCGGGGGGCAGACTCGCGATTGAGGCGGCCGAATGCCTTGCGGAACTCGGCGACCCGGCCTTCAATTGGCTCGAATCGCAGGCCCAAGGCGAGGGATCTTGGCAGACTTGGGCGACGATCGCGCTGGCGCACTTCCATACGGATCGAGCGCGCGCCATCGTCCATAACCCGCCAAGCCTACCCCGTTCTAACGGACCTCAATTCGTGCAAATGCTGGAACAGATTCAATCGGGTACGCCCCGCACGCGCCCGTACCCTCGACCGCGGTTTCAAAGGCAATCCGTGGACAAGATCATGTTGGCCATCCTGGCCTCGCTCCTTGTCCTGGGCCTTGCCGTCGGGGTCGCCCGTCGCAAGAAGCAAGGCGATTTTTAATTCTGGACTCTGGCACCTAGAATCGAGAATCCAGTATCGCTTTCGTTGCTAACCAGCCCTCCCTGTCCTCGTCCAAGTTAGTGATGCTCGCAGACCTCCCGGACGTTGAGCTGGCCGCGCTCGGCACGCGCGAGGCGTTCGAGGTCCTCTTTCACCGCCACCGCAATCCCGTCTACCAGTTCATCGCCCGGCAGATTTTCGATCGGCCGCTCGCGGAGGATGTCTTCCAGACCGTCTTCCTCAAGGCCTTCCGGGGGCTGAAATCCTTCCGCGGGTCGTCGGGATTCCGGACGTGGCTCTTCACGATCGCCTCCAACGCCGTCGCCGATGAGCGGCGCCGTCCTCGCCCGGCCGTCGCGCTTCCCGAGGAGATCGAAGGGCCCGCCGCTCCGCAACGCCGCGGACGCGAGGCCGAGGATGTCTCCCAGCTCATTCGCCGCGTGATCGAGTCCCTTCCCGAACGCCATCGCCAGCTTTTCCTGCTCGTGCGGTTCCACGAGATGCGGATCGCCGAGGCGGCCCAGATCGTGGGGTTCACCCCCGGCTCGGCCAAGGTGACCCTCTGCCGCATCCAGGAACAGCTCGGAAACCACCTGAAATCCCTGGGGGTGCTTCTATGACGTGTCCGGACATGGAATCGAGGATCGCCGAGTTTCTCGCGGGCGAGCTCGCGAAACGCTCGGAGGTCGAGGAGCACCTGCTGGTCTGCGCCGACTGCCGCGCCCGGTTTTCCACGGCGAAGGCGGGATGGGACGCCGCGGGAGAATGGAAGGCGCCCGAGCCTTCCGCCGACGCGGTCCAGTCGGTCCTCGCGAATCTCCCCGCCGCCGCGCCGCGCCGGCGGCTGCTCCGGGTTTTCCAGGCGGGCACGCTCGCCGCGTCGCTCTTCATCTCGGCCCTGGTCGGGTCGTCGAAACAGACGGGCGTCTCGAACGCGGCGCCGACGCGCCCGGCCGTCGCCGCGCGACCGGCCTCGATCGGCCTGGCTTCGATGCGCCCCTCGGTGGGAGCCCTGTACGTCCAGGATGAGAACGGGCGTCCCGCGGGCGAGCTCACGATCGGGAGCCTCGACGTCCGCGTCGAGATCCAGGATGGCGTGGCGAGGACGGAGATCGAGGAGATCTTCCAGAACGCGTCGGGCCGGCGCCTCGAAGGGACCTTCATTTTCCCGCTGCCGCCCGACGCCTCGATCTCGCGCCTCGCGATGGAGATCGACGGGAAGCTGATGGAGGGCGAGGTCGTCGAACGCCAGAAGGCGCGCGAGACGTACGAGGGGATCGTCCGCCGGATGAACGACCCGGCGCTTCTCGAGTGGATGCCCGGCGGGCTCTTCAAGTGCCGGATCTTCCCGATCGAGGCGCGGAGCGACAAGCGGATCATCATCGCCTACACGCAGGCGCTCTCCGCGTTCGACGGCCGCGCGACGTACGTCTATCCGCTCGCGGGCGATTCCGCGGCGGAGGTAGGCATCGGCCGCTTCACCCTCGAGGCCACGGTGCGGGCGGGGAGTCGACCGCTACGCGCGGAGTCGACGTCGCACGAGGCCACGTCGGACCGCGTGGACGATCGGACCATCCGCACGCGGTATGCGGCGACGTCGTTCCGGCCGAAGGCCGATTTCGTCCTCGCGTATGAAGCGGAGGCCGCGAGCGAGCTCCAGCTCTCGGCGCACCGGCCCGATCCTGCGGCGCCGGGCTATTTCGCGGCCTTCATCACGCCGCGGCCCGACGCGGACGAGGGATTCCGGCGCAACCGCCGGCTCTTCTTCCTGATCGACGCCTCGGGATCGGTCACCCGTCCCGAGCTGGAGGCGGCGCGGACGGTCGTGCGGCGGATGATCGACGCGCTCGGTCCGGCGGACCGGTTCCGGATCGGGAGCCACAACGATCTCGTGGACTCGATGGAGGAGTTCGTCGCGCCCGACGCGGCGGGGAAGGCGGCGGCCCAGAAATTCCTGGGAGCCATCGATCCGATCGGCGCGGGCGATCCGGCGACGTCGCTGGAGCGCGTCCTGCCCCTGGTGCCTGACGACGGCGAAGTGGTCTACGTCGGCGAAGGGACGCCGACGTGGGGAGAGAAAGATCCCGCGAAAATCGTCGCGCGGCTCCGGAAGGTCGCGAAGGACCACGGCGTCTCCATCCGCACGATCGCAGTGGGTTCCGGCGCGGATCGGGGCCTGCTTGAAACCCTGGCGCGCGAGTTCAACGGCGGCTCCCATGCGATCAGCCCGAGCGACGACGTCCGGTCTCGCGCGGATGAAATCGCTCGGACGCTGGGCCGATCGGCGGTGAATGGTTTGAAGGTGGAGTTCCAGGGGCCGGTCACCGACGCGGCCCCGGCGCGGCTGGGCTCGCTCCATTTCGGCGAGCGCCTGCTGGTCACGGGGCGGTACGGCGCGGGACCGGTCAAGGTGGTCCTGACGGGAAAGGTCTTCGACCGCACCATTCGGCGCGAATTCACGTTGACCCTGCCGGAGCGTGAGTCGGGCAACGCGCACGTGAAGCGGTTGTGGGCCCAGCGCCGGCTCGCGGATCTCGTGGCGGAAGGCGAGGCCAAGAAGGCGGAGGCGATCAAGCTCTCCGTCGAGCAGCAGGTGATGACGCCTTACACTTCGTTCCTCGTCCTCGAGAGCGAGAAGGCGTACGAGGACTTCCGGATCGAGCGGACGAAGAAGGATTTGGACCAGACCAAGGACGCCAAGACCGCCCACTCGCAACGCCTCAACCAGCGCCGCGAACTCGAACTGCTCTTCTCTCAGGCGCGGGTACACTTCGAACTTCTGCGGTACGACAAGTGCATCGAGATTTGTAACCGCATACTCCAGATCGACCCGCGCCTCACCGCGGTCGAGGAGATGAAAACTGTGGCGGGGCGCCTCATTCACGCCAAGGCAGATCCGGAAATCACCCGCCGCTACCTCGATCAATGGAAGCGGTCCTTCGACAAGGTGGAACTGATGGGCGTGGTCCAGCCGGACGACTTGGGCACCACCACCCAGACAGAAACCGGTGGAATAGACTTCACAGTCCGAGAGCCGGCCCGCGCCGGTGCCGGCTTTTCGCTCGAGGAGCCGGATGACTTTGGGACGATGGGCAGGTTGCTCAACGAACGCACCGACTCGGATTTCATAACCTTTCCGGAACTGCAGTCATCGAACTTTCCCGATCCGGGTGATGAGGTGAACTCTGGACCTCTTGGCTTGAGGCTTTACGATGCCCAGAAGGTTTCGGATTACAGGTTTCTGCGCAGCAACAGACTTCCACTCATGCGTGGACCTGGGCCGTCCGACCTACGCATGGACGGGTACTATGCCGAGGGCCGTTGGGGCGACAATCAAACATCTCCGATCCTAGGCGATATCCCGAACTTTGGCTTCCTGTTCGGCAAGTCGCGATCCTTCTCCGAACAGGGCGACGTGGATCACCTCTCGGCGGGATTGGAGGAGTTCACCGGCCAATTGGAAGCCCAGCGGAAGGTCATGAGGGAACTCCCGGAGTCCTCCCCGGATCTTGCCACCGCCGAGGGCAAGTACCAGGAACTGGCCCGGGAGCGGCAGCGCCTCCAGGAGACAATCGCCAGTCTGAATTCGATCGGAAACCGGTGCGACAGCATCGCTCCCCGCAGGGCTCTTTCCGGCAAAGTCATGGCCGTCGTGGACGAGCTCGATCTCGTGGCCATCAATCTCGGCCGCGATGCGGGTGTCAACGAGGGCGACGATTTCACGATCTATCACGGCTCGACCTTCGCCGGCCGGATCGTGATCGACAGCGTTGACCGGCCGTGGGCCTCCGGACGCATCGTTCTTCGGGGCCAGGAGCGGCCGCGGATCGGGGACGATGTGTCGAACGGCATTACTCTGCCGCCCCAAGTCGTGAGCGAGACGGCCATCTCGGCTTCGGGGAGTGAAGTTCAACTCGCGAGCGCCGACATGGCCTTGGGCCGCGTCCTCGTCATGATCCGGAAGGGCGCCTTCGTGGCGGTCGTGCGGGTGTACGAGGCCGACGGGAAAATCGCCAAGGCTCGGGTCGTGCCCGGGATGCAATTCGGCGCGGTGGAAAAGGGCGACCAGGGATTCGGCGTCCGTTCGTGGACTGAACTCTGGTTCTACCTTCCCCAGGAACTCCGGAGGGACCTCGCCTCCCGCCAGGCGGTCTCCGACGCCCGCCAGAAGCTCCGCGTGTTGCGCGCGCTGAAAGGGGTGACGCCGTGAACGCCACCCGACTCTGGGGCTCCGCCTTCGTGCTCACCAGCCTCGTCGCCGCCGCGCTCGTCCTCGCCGCCGGCCGGGCGGCTCCCGAGCCCGTCGCGCCCCGCGATCCCGCGAAGCTCGCCCCCGTCGACGCCGAGCTGCTCCTCAACCGGATCCGCGAAGGCGACCTGCTCGCCATCAAGGGAGACCTTCCCGCCGCGCGTGTCCAATGGAACGCCGCGCGCGAAAAGGGCGAAGGGTACTGGCCCATCCACGAGGCGCTCGGCGATTCGCTCGCGCGTCACCGGCTCGACGTCGAGGCGGAGCGCGAGTACGCCACGTCGGCCCGCATCGCCGAAGCGCAGCTCGGTCGGGCTCCCGATGGAGTGAAAGTGAAGCGGGCCGACCTCCTCGTCCGCTTGAAAAGGCCCGACGAAGCGCTTCGACTGCTCATCGACTGCGGCGCCCCGGACCGGCTCGGGCCCGCCATGGCGCGCATCCTCGAAGCCTCCCCGGCGCTCATGGACATCGTCACGCGGGCGGCCGAAGTCCGCGACCCGCGACTCTGGGCCGTCGTCGCCTCGCTCGCCAAGGATCCCGCCGATCGCGCCTCCGCCATCGGACGCTTCTCACGCGCCGTGGCGCCGTGGGACGGAGGCCTCGCCCGTCGCGCCGTCGATGAATTGCGCGGGGCGAAGCTCTTCGACGCCGCGCTCATAGTCTGCCGCGACTGGGCGAAGGCCGCGCCGAACGATCCCTCGGTCTACGAAACGTGGAGCGACTTGGTCGCGCAGGGAGGCGACCTGGCCAAAGCACGCCGCATCCTGACCACCATCGTCGACGTACGCCCCGGCGATCCGGAAGCGCATCGCCGTCTCGGCGTGGCTCTCCGGAAGTGGGGGGCCTTCGCGGAGGCCCTGGAGCAATTCGAGGAAGTCGGGCGCCTGCGTCCGGAAGAACCCACCGCGCTCAAGGAGACGATCGTCACGCTCGCGGCGCAGGGCAAGATCGAGGAGGCGATGGAGCGCTACCGGACGCTGACGGGCAAGAAGAAGTGGGACTCCCGATTCGGCGACGTGGGGGCGGCGACTCGGGCGACGCTCGCGGATGAATGCGGAAATCTCCTCGAGTCCGCCCGGCGTACCGGCAATCCCGAAGCGGTTACGCGCCTGCGCCGGTTCTGCGCCGACCTCGGCATCGCTGAAGCCGGCCTCTTCGACCTCAAGGTGATCATGCGATGGGACGCCGCGTCCGATGTCGACCTCGACGTGACCGATCCAAGAGGCGAGACGGTCAATCACGGGAACGCCCGATCGAAGGCCGGGGCCTTCTATTCCTTCGACAACACGACCGGATACGGGCCCGAGCACGTCACGCTCAAGCTCGCGCCCAAGGGGAAGTACCGCGTCGGCGTACATCTCCACGGATCGATCCGCTCGTCGGTCGAGATCGAAGTCATCCTCTTCGAGGAGACACCGCGCGAGCGGCGGATCCGCGAACGCGTCGTCCTCGACGGGGGCCACTCGCAACTCTGGCCGATCGAGTTCGAGATTCCCTAGCAAGGCCCGGCGCGAAGCTTGAAGCAGGGCTCGGCCTCCGCTAACATCCGCCTGAGCCCATGGAGAACCGCCCGGACTCCGATCTCGACCTGCGCAAGCAGATCGCCGCGGACGCCGCGGAGCCGGAAGCCCCCCCGTCGATATTCCTCCGCGCCGGTCAGTTCTTCCTCGTCCCCCTCGGCATCGTCGTCGCGTGCGTCGCCGTCTACCTCTTCTTCCAGTACATGGTCTCCGAGCCCGGCTCGCCGAAAGACCTCATCGGGGAGATCCGCACGGGCGGCGCCGTCGCGCGCAAGCACGCGGCCCACCAGCTCGTCCGCGTGATCATCGACCAGTCGCGCCGCGGCCAGATCGACCGATCGCTCGTCGATCCCGTGATCTCGGTCTTCCAGGAGCTTCCCGCCAGCGAGGCGCCCACCGATCCCATCACCTCCGGCCTCGTCGGGGAAGGGCCCGCGATGCGCGCCATCCTGGCCCGCTGCCTGGCGCTCCTCGGGGACGCCGACAAGGCGGTGCCGGTCCTCCTCAAGGCGCTGAAAGAGGAGCGCAATCCCGAAACCATGGCCGCGTACATGGACGCGCTCGGCGGGTTGAGGGCCCCCGAATCGGCCGAGGCGCTGATCAATTTGCTTGACCACCCTTCGACCGTTGTCCGAAAATATGCGGCCTTCAATCTCGCGGTGGTCGCCGCGCCGAAGCCGAGGCAGGGGAAGGGGGAATCGCCGGCCCAATCCGATCCGACGGCAAAACCCGAGCCGCCGGCGGTGCCCGCGGCCATCCCGCACCTCCAGCGCAAGTTGAAAGATCCGCGCGAAGAGGTCCGCTGGAACGCGGCGCTGGGCCTGGCCGTGTTTCTCGCCGACCCGTCCGGCAAAGAGGTCCTGTTCCAGATGCTGGACCGGGCCACGCTGGAGAAGGTCATCGGGTCCGACAAGAAGGAAGCGCACGTGGCCGAGCTCGTGAAGCACGCGATGAGGCAGGCCTGCCTCGCGGCGTCGTGCCTCCGGGACGCCTCGTTCAAGGACGCCCTGCGGCGGCTGGACAAGGATCCGGACTCGGACGTCCGGGCCGCCGCGCGCATGGCGCTGGAAACCCTGGCGAAGAGCTGAACCGACATGGCGGAAGAGCACAAGCCCCCGGCGGGCCCGGTCCCGAAAGGGGCCGCGGTCCCGACGAACGTCGTGGTGGTGGGCGAGTACCCGCCGCGGCAGGAAATCACCCGGCGCGGCTTCCTGCTCTCCTGGGCCGGCGCGGCGTGGGGGACCTTCGCCCTCGCGAACGCCGTCGGGGGCGCCGCCCTCCTGCGCTTCATGCTCCCCAACGTCCTCTTCGAGCCGCCCCAGAAATTCAAGGCGGGGAAGCTCGACGACTACGAGTGGGACAAGCCCGACGAGCGGTACAAGACGGCGCAGAAGGCGTGGCTCCTGAAGACGCACGCCGACTACAACAAGAAGCCCGCCTTCGTCGCCCTCGACACGACCTGCACGCACCTCGGCTGCACGCCGAACGTGCTCTTCAGCGAGAACAAGATCAAGTGCCCGTGCCACGGCAGCGGATTCCGCTTCACCGGCATCAACTTCGAGGGCCCCGCGCCGCGGCCGCTGGAGCGGTACCGGGTGTACGTCGACCCCGCGGACGGGCAGATCACGATCGACAAGACCAAGAAGTACCACTTCGAAAAGGGCGAATGGGAAGATAAAGAGTCCTACATTGACCTTTCATCGGCGTGAGAGGGTGACCGTTACGGCGATGGGACAGACTTCAGACTTCAGACTTCCGACTTCAGAAGTCATCAGTCGGCCTGAAGTCTTTCACTAACACAGAACCATGGCCAAAAAGGGCGAACTCGGTCGTGTGTGGGACTACATCGTCAACACACAGGTCTGGCGCTCCATCATGCGCCACGGGTTCCCCAACACCCCGCGCAACCGCTCGCTGGCCATCCTGGCGAACCTCGTCCTCCACCTCCACCCGATCCGCCTCCGGAAGAGCGGCATGCGCGTCCGCTACACGTGGTGCATGGGCGGGCTCACCTTCTTCCTCTTCCTCGAGCTGACGATCACCGGCCTGCTCCTCATGTTCTACTACCGGCCGACGGGCGAGTACGCGTACGCCGACATCACCTACCTCCGGGCGGACGTCCCGCTCGGGATCATGCGCGAGCTCCACCGGTGGGGGGCCCACGCGATGGTCATCAGCGTGTGGCTCCACATGATGCGCGTCTTCATGACGGGCGCGTACAAGCCGCCGAGGGAGTTCAACTGGGGCGTGGGGGTCATCCTCCTTCTCCTGACGCTCCTGCTCTCGTTCACGGGGTACCTCCTGCCGTGGGACCAGCTCGCGATCTGGGCGGTCACCGTGGGCACGAACATGGCGCGAGCGACGCCGTTCATGGGACACGAAGGTCCCGGCGCGGCCCTGCTCCAGATTCCATACTCCGGGGACGCGGGGGCGATCGCCGTCGTCCATCAAGCGAGCGACGTGCGATTCGGCCTGCTCGGCGGGCGGTTCGTGAGCTCGGCGACGCTCTTGCGGTTCTACGTGCTCCATTGCGTCGGGTTCCCGCTCGTGGCGGCGTTCCTGATCGCGCTCCATTTCTGGCGCGTGCGGAAGGACGGCGGGATATCCGGGCCCCTCTAGGGATCTGGAAGTCATGAGGCGAGAGTCGGCAGGAAGTCACGAGTCCGGGGGTCGGGAGTCCAGGGCCGGTGTGAAGCGACACGAAAGAACGGGCGCCTTCGGTACGAACGTTGGTGCGACGAGGGCTCCAGCGTAGCCTGACCAAAGCTATTGTGGACCATGACCATGACTTATGACTCTCGACCCACGACCCGCGACTTCCCGGCCAGGGTTCGAGGCTAGGTTCAGATGCCAGCTTTCCTGAAAGAATTCCTCAACGGCGTCCTCAATCCGACCATCTACGTCACCCTCGGCATCGTCGGCTTCGTCCTCATGCTCCTGACCTACAGGACCTGGACGAAGCCCAAGTACGCCCTGGCCATCCTCGGCGTCGTCCTCGTCTTCTTCGGACTCTCGTGGAGCGACCCGAACTTCAACGAGATCGTGACGAAGCCGGACAACGTGCCGATCGTCGCGCTCATCTTCATCCTCGGATTCTTCACGTGGCTGGGCCTGCGGCAGGCGGCCGTCAACGACGAGCTGATCGAGAAGGGGGAGCCGCCCCGCGAGGCGCGCGAGGCGAACGACCGCGTCCTGGTGTGGCCCGACCTGGTCTACCAGGAACTCATCTGCATGGTCCTCTTCACGGTGCTCCTCATCGTGTGGTCGGTCTTCATCCCGGCGCCGCTCGAGGAGCCCGCGAACATCGGCCGTACGCCCAACCCGTCCAAGGCGCCGTGGTACTTCCTCGGCCTGCAGGAAATGCTCGTCTACTTCGACCCGTGGATCGCGGGCGTCGTCCTGCCCAGCATGATCATCTCGGGCCTGATCATCGTGCCCTTCTGCGACAAGAACCCGAAGGGGATGGGCTACTACACGCTGAAGGAGCGCCCCTTCGCGATCTCGACCTTCCTCTTTGGCTTCCTCGTCCTGTGGGTGCTCCTGATCATCATGGGCACGGGCCTGCGCGGGCCGAACTGGAACTTCTTCGGGCCGTACGAGACGTGGGACGTCCACAAGCTGGAGACGCTGTCGAACGTCAACCTGTCGGAGTACTTCTGGATCCGCTGGCTCGGGACGGGCCTGCCCCAGCAATGGTGGCTGCGGGAGCTGCCGGGCATCGTCCTCGTGGCGGGCTACCTGCTCGTCCTGCCGCCGCTCCTCGCCTTCACCGCGGCCAAGAAGATGTACAAGCAGCTCGGATTCCTGCGCTACAACCTCGTGATGATCCACCTCATCATCATGGGCGCGATGGTCATCAAGATGGTGCTGAGGTGGACCATCAACCTGAAATACATCGTTTTTATCCCCGAGTATTTCTTCAACATCTAGAGGCGATTGCGGATTACGGATTGCCGGAAATCGGCAATCGGAAATCGGACCCTGAATGGCAGACGCGCCCAAAGTAGTGCATACGCCCCCCGAGGTGCTGCCTCTGCAACAGCAGACGCAGAAGAACGTCGGGCGCCCCAAGCGCACGCCCGACGACCAGGCGGAGTATTTCTACAACCAGCCGAAGATGCACCGGCTGATGTTCATCTCCTCCTTCCTCCTCCTCTTCTCGCTCGTCCTCATGTTCGCCGACGACTATTGGGGCGTCACCCCGGGCAAGAACCGCCACTGGAAGGATTACCAGACCGTCTTCCAGAGCATGGAGCTCGCGCGTCTCCAGTTCGAGATCCACGAGATCGAGAAGGCGATCGAGGCGGCCGGCGGGGAGCTCGAGAAGACCGACCGACGGATCGCGATGCTGGAAAAGGAGCTCGAGGACCCCAACCGGACGTGGACGGTGACGATCAAGGTCACGGACCCCGCGACCCTCAAGAAGAAGGAAGCGACCGAGACCGTGAAACTCCCGGAGCTCCTCAAGCAGCGGGCCGCCATCCTCGGCGAATACCAGCTCAAGCAGCAGGTCATGAACTTCGACAAATCGGAGTACATGACGGTCCGGTACCAGTTCGAGGAGGCGGAGCACCACCTCCGCATGGCCCGGGAAAGCAAGGACCCCCGCGTCCCGCACTTCGAGGGGGTCTACCAGCACGCCCTCCAGAAATGGACCGAGATCCAGAAGCGGGTCCAGGAATCCAAGGCGGCGTTCGAGGAGGTCGAGGCCCGCATGTCGAAGGTGGAGGACCTGGTCTCCGCCGTCCGGAAGCCGTACATGGAGGAGAAGGCCGCGCGGGCGAAGAAGGTGAAGGAGCTCGAGGACCGCCTCCTGCGTCTCAACCGCGAGAAGCCCCAGGTCGCCAACGCCATCCGCAACGCGCCGATGCTCGACTTCTTCGACCCCACGATCAAGGTCCAGCAGCAGGTCATCCCCACCATCCTCAACGACATGAATTTCGCCAAGGTGGAGAAGGTGGACCGCTGCCACACCTGCCACCGCGGGATCGACAACGCCGACTACGAGGTGGACGTCTTCCCGGACCAGAAGGAAGAGGAGGACCGGTACGTCTTCCGCAGCGCCCACCTGCGGCTCTTCGTGGACCACGCGCGCGGCCGCGCCCCCGCCGGATCGTGCGAGATCTGCCGCGGGGCCGCCGACGGCAAGATGATCGTCACGACCGCCCACGGCTCCTGGGGACCCGACGACGTGGTGAAGTACACGAAGTCCCTAATGGCCCACCCGAAACTCGAGCTGTACGCCGGCGCGACCTCCCCGCACCCGCTCGACCGCGTCGGGTGCACGACGTGCCACGAAGGCGACGGGATGGACACCGAGTTCTCCCGCGTCGTCCACATGCCCGACACAGAGGATGAGAAGAAAGCGTGGGAGCGGCGCCACCACTACCATTACCGCCACCTGTGGGACTCCCCGATGCTCCCCAAGCGGCACATCTACTCCTCGTGCCGTCGGTGCCACTCGCAGCAGGTCGAGGTCTCCGGCGGCGAGGACCCGATGCGCGGGACCGCGATGCAGCCCCGGGAGATCGGCCTCCCGGCGGGCGACGACTACATCAAGGGGATGATCCTTTACGAGCGCGCCGGCTGTTACGCGTGCCACCGCACCGACAGCTACCAGATCCTGCCCAAGGACACCGACACGGACAAGGCGCCGAACCTCGATCCCAACCGCAAGTTCCGCCGGCCGGGTCCGCCCCTCACCTACATCAAGGACAAGGTCGATCCGAATTGGGCGGTGAAGTGGGTGCTCGCCCCCAAGAGCTTCCGGCTCTCCACCCGGATGCCGCACTTCTTCGGGCAGTCCAACGCGCGGACGATCCTGGTGGACGGCGCGCCCGTCGGCCCTGAAAAAGTCGAGCCCCTCGTCGTCGCCTCGATGGTGAAGTACATCTTCGAGGTTTCACAGACGCGCGCGTACAAGTCGCCCCCTCCGCCGCCCCAGCCGGCCGACCCGAAGCGCGGCCTCGCCGTTTTCGAGCAGATCGGATGCCGGGCCTGCCACACCAATACCCCGGATTCCGAGTACCCCAAGCGGAAGGACCTGCGCAACGACGACGACGGCTGGCGCGCGCCGACGGGGGAGAGCTGGCTCCTCAAGGAATTCGGGCCGAACCTGGCGGGCATCGCGAGCAAGTTCCGCGACGATCCCGAGCGCGGACGGGCGTGGCTCTACAACTGGCTCAAGCAGCCCAAGCACTACTTCGCGGCGACGCGGATGCCCGCCTTCCCGCTCACGGAGCAGGACCTCCACGACGTCACGGCCTGGCTCCTGACGCTGAAGAAGGAGGGCGACTTCGACGAGAAGCCCGGCATGCCCGCCTTCGACCCGGCGCAGCACAAGATCCTCGACACGCTGATCTTCGAGCAGCTGCGCTCCAAGCTGCCTGACGTCGACGCGAAGATCGCCCTCGACGCCATGCGGTTGAAGCCGCCCGAGAAGATCCTCTGGTTCGGCCGGAAGATGGTCCAGAACTACGGGTGCTACTCCTGCCACGAGATGGCGGCGGAGAAGGAGGACGATCCGCGGACCCCGGAGAGGGAGGAGGATCCGCTCCTCAGGCGGCTGCCGCTCTCGGAACTGCCGATCAACTGGCCCGACACCGAGGGCATCGGCGTCGAGCTCACGGGCAGCCAGCCGGAGGGGAACAAGGCGGTCGACCGCCTCGCCTTCGGCTACACGCAGTACGACGGCGCGAAGCATCACGGCGTGAAGTTCGAGCACGCTTACTTCAAGAAGCCGTACAAGCACCTCGATCCGGAAGATCCGGACC
>Ga0075433_10001967_pt1 | contig 15444 bp, 8 predicted proteins | sample RhiMethybrSRZTD2_FD_75299 | JGI IMG/M metagenome (GOLD analysis project Ga0075433, IMG submission 75299) | Populus rhizosphere microbial communities from Tennessee, USA - Rhizosphere MetaG P. TD hybrid SRZTD2 | ecosystem: Host-associated > Plants > Roots > Rhizosphere > Soil | place: USA... | reverse complement strand
TTGAGGTCCACCGCTGACTTCAGCGTGAGGATCAACGACGAGCGCCGGGTCGCGATGCCGGCAAACGCGACCCGCCGCATCAAGTGGATGGAGGTTTTCTTCGGCTCTTCGGCTACCGGCCCCAGGCGACGGGCGGCCTGGAGAATCCGCCGGTACGTGGCGAGCACCGCCGGGTCTGATTTTTCGAAGTGGGAGCCGACGTCCACGGCAGCGGATTGTAGTCGAACCTCTCGAGGACGCGATCAGACCCACCGCGCCTTATAGAGGTGCTCGCCCGGCAATCGCAGCGTGCCGTCTGGGTGCTGAAGATGCAGGTGCTCGGCCCACCAGTTCGTGCCCTCGGCCTGCACGTACACGATCCGGCCGGTGCGCGGATGCACGTTGTAGCTCTTGATGTTGGGGCGATCGCCGAGCCCGTCGTGCGGCGTGAACTGACGCCGTTCGCGATCGAAGGAAAAGCACCGCCGTTCGGTGCTCACGAACAGCCGCGCGCTGCCCGGGATCGCGACCAGGTCGTGGCCTCCCTCGTCTGGCAGCGGGATCTCGAAGGTTCGCTCGAGTCCGACCGAGCCGCGTGCCGATCTGACCGTGTACGCGCGCAACACATCCCCACCGAGGGCCCAGAGGACGCGACGGTCGTTGTCCCAGAGCGCGCCATGCGCTGAGCGCAGCTCATCGCTCCCCAGCTCCCTGGCGGTCGCCGCATCGAAGATCGTCAGGCGGTTGCCGGTCCCGGCAGTCGACACCGACGCCGCCGCGGCGATTCGCCCGCCCGGCAGCATCTCGATCGAGTGCGCGTTGGTGACGCGAGCGAAGAACGAGGCGCGGCGAGTCTGGCGATCCACGAGCGCGACAGCGCCGCCGGACGACGAGATGAGGATCTTGCGGCCGCCGTCGACCGGCTTGCAGTCGTCGGTCGTGCGAAACAGCGCGTGCATGTCGGCAGGAATCTCGGGGCTGTCGGAGGCGTGCCAGGACCACGCCTTGCGGAAGGCAGGGGTGGGGCCGTCGCCGATCGCCAGGATGAACACTTCGTCCCATCCGCATACGATCAGCTCGGTTTCCGGCGGACCCTGGGACTCGGCGGCCCACGCCGCGCGCGCCGACAGGGGCGCCGAGAGCATCGTGAGCAAGGCGTCTCTGCGGGTGATCGGCATCCTGGTTCTCGACTGACTGGCAAGCGGTCGCATGGCCATCAGGGTATACCCCAACCCGGAGTCACCCGGGTGCGTCTACATCGCGTGGCTTGCCGCGCCGAAGCGCGTAGCGCGAAGGCGGGGCCAGGCGCCATGGGAGTCACGGAGACGATCTCCATGCTGCTTCAAGACCTCCGACAGGCCCTCCGAACCCTGGCGACCCGCCCGGGGTTCACGACGGCAGCCATCGTGTCGCTCGCGCTCGGCATCGGCGCCGAGACGTCGGTCTATGCGCTGATTCGTGCGCTGTTCGACCGGCCGCCGCTCGGCGTGGCCGATCCGCACGGGCTCGTCGCCATCAGTGCCTTCACGAAAGGCAAGCCGGTCGAGGACGCCATCCGATTCCCCGACTACGTCTACCTGCGCGATCACAACACGATGTTTTCGGGGCTTGCGAGCCATTTCAACTCCGGGGTCAGCCTGTTCGACAGTGAGCGCGCCGAAACGCTGAATGGGCATGTCGTTTCCGCGAACTACTTTTCGGTTCTCGGGCTCACGCCCCGTCTGGGGCGCTTCTTCCTGCCCGAAGAGGATCGCGTGCCGGGCCGCGACGCGGTCGTTGTGCTGAGCCATGCCTACTGGCAGCGGCGCTTCGATGGCGAGGCTCGAGGCCTGGGTCGGACCATCACGCTCAACCGCGTGCCGTTCACCGTAATCGGCGTCGCCCCGGCGGGTTTCGAGGGAGCCAAGATCAGCTGGCCGGGCGACGTGTTCATCCCGAACATGATGGCGCGTGTCGCCGCTCGCGACGTGGACGTGAGCAGCCGCAACAGCGCGCGCCTCGATCTGCTGGGACGGCTCGCGCCTGGCCGGCGGCTCGCCGATGCGCGTGCCGAGATGGCGATGCTCGCCCGGCAGCTGGAAGCGGCCTTTCCCGAGACGAACCGTGATTCCGGACTGTTCGCCTCGGGCGTGAACGGGATCCATCCCCAGGCGCGCAGCGCGGGCGCGCGGCTTCCCCGGCTCCTGCTCGCGGCCGTGACCTGCCTGCTCGTCATCGCCTGCGTCAACTTGTCCGGCCTGCTGATGGCTCAGTATGCGGCGCGGCGTCGAGAGATCGCGATCAGGCTCGCGATCGGCGCGGGCCGGCTGCGCATCATCCGGCAGCTCCTGACCGAGAGCGTCCTGCTCTCATTGTCGGGAGGCCTGACCGGATTGCTGATCGCTCTCCTGGGAAATCGAATGCTGGAACGGTATTACGGCGTCCAAATCGACGGCGTCACGCATGTCTACACGCTGACGCTCGACTGGCCCGTCTTCGTGATGACCCTGTCGCTGGTGATCGCCACGGGGCTGGCGTTTGGTCTGCTGCCCGCGCTTCAAGCGTCGAGTCCCGCCTTGCTTCCGGCGATCAAAGACGATCCCGCATCCCAGGGCCTCCGCCGCTCACGGTTGCGAAGTCTCTTCCTCGTCGTCCAGGTAGGCGTCTCGGTCGTGCTGCTGGTCTCAGCGGGCCTGCTCATTCGCAGCGTCCGCACGCTCCGTTGGGATCCCGGGTTCGACGCCGGGAAGGTTGTCTTCTTCAGGATGAAGCCGCTGCCGAGCGGCAAGGACGAAGCCGCCGCGAGGGCGTACTTCGAAAACGTCCGGCGCCGTCTCGAGTCGCTCGCGGAGGTGGAGTCGGTCGCGTTCACCAGATGGCCGCCCGCGCTGAGAACCGGCAGCGTTCCGATCTCGCTCCCCCCGGGTGCGTCAGGAGAATCCGGTGAAACGCTACGCGTCGCGCAGAACATCGTCACACCGGGTTTCTTCGAGACCTTGCAGATACGCCTCGTCCGTGGCCGCGGTTTCGAGGACCGGGACGGAGGACGAGGACCGACATCTGCGGTGTTGAACCAGGCGCTTGCCGATCGGCTCTGGCCGAACCGGGATCCCGTCGGCGAGACCTTGCTCGTAAACGGGCAACCGCATCTCGTGATCGGCGTCGCGGCCTACCGCGACCTGTCTGAAGGTGACGCTCCGGCACCGTTTCTGTTTCGAGGCGCTTCGTCGGTGGATGTCGCATCTGGACGCACGCTGGTGAGAGTGAAGGGTGACCCCGCCCTCGCGCTGCCGGTCTTGAGGGCGCAGATCCTCGCGGTCGACCCGAGCGTTGCCGTTGCCGAAGCACTGCCTCTGACCCGGCTCGTGGAGAATCTTCATGCGGAGGTGCCGCTGGCCATGCGCGTAGCCAGCTTCGCGGGCGGCCTCGCGCTCCTGCTCAGCGCCATCGGGCTCTATAGCGCGCTCGCGATGTCGGTGAGCCAGCGGACGCGCGAGATCGGGATCCGGATGGCGCTGGGCGCGCAAACAGCTTCGGTGGTGGCTCTCGTCCTGCGCCAGGGGATGATGCCTGCCGTGATGGGCCTCGGCCTGGGATCGGTCGCGGCTGTGAGCGTGAGCACGCTGGTGTCCAGCCTGCTGTTCGGGGTGGCGCCGGGCGATCCACTGACGTTCCTGGCTGCGACGACACTTCTGGCGATCGTGTCATTCGCCGCCTGTTCGGTTCCGGCCTGGAGGGCCGCACGCGTGGAACCGACGCAGGCGTTGCGCCAATCCACGTGATCGTGCGCGTTATTCACTCCCTGCTGCCGGAGGAGGTTCGCGAGCACCAGCACCCGGTCACCGGCACCGGCCGTTAGCTGGTATAGTCCCGCCGCTATGCCGGTAGCCACTCAACTCAATCTGCCGCTCGACAACGAGATCGGCACGCTGGCGCGGGTGTGCCGCGATCTCGCATCCGGAGGCGTGAACCTCCTGGCGATCGACGCGCCGGAAACCGGACGTGAAGATGGAGGCATCCGCCTGCTGGTCATGAACCGCGACATCGCCGTCCGCGCGTTGTCGAAGGCCGGATATCTGTTCGCCGAGGAGCAGGTCCTCTTTCTCGAGCTGGCGAACAGACCGGGCGCTCTGGCGAGAGCCGTCGAGAAGCTCGCGAAGGCGCGGATCGATATCCGTTATGTGTACGCCACGACATCCCCGCGCGCAAAGAAGACGGCTGCGGTCGTCGCTGTCGCCGACGCCGACCTGCCGCGCGCGCTGAAGCTGCTCGGATAAGGAGCTCAGGTCGAGGAACAGCGTGACCGATCCGGCCGTCACCTACGCGAGTTACCTGAGAATCGACGAGCTGCTGGCGCTGCAGGAGCCGCGTTCGGACGGCCCGGAGCACGACGAGCTGCTCTTCATCATCGTCCATCAGGTCTACGAGCTCTGGTTCAAGGAGCTGTTGCACGAGCTCGACCGTGCCCGGCACTGGCTCGAAGACGACGAACCGCACCGCGCGCAGCACACGCTGAAACGAATCCTGGCGATCCTGAAAGTCCTGGTCGCGCAGCTCGACATCCTCGAGACCATGACGCCCCTCGAGTTCTCCTCCTTCCGCGCGCGGCTCGAGGCGGCGAGCGGCTTTCAGTCCGACCAGTTCCGCCAGATCGAGTTCGCGCTCGGCGTGAAGTCGCCGGCTGCGATCGGGCGGTTCCCGCAGAACGGCCGCGCCCGGCTCGCGCTGGAGCGCCGTTATCGGGAGCCCACACTGTGGGACGCGTTCCTCCAGTACTTGTCCCGCGAAGGGTACGCCGTGCCGCCGTCGCACCTCGAGCGGGATGTGTCGGTGGCGATCGAGCCTTCGGCGGAGATGCAGCGGATGCTCCTCGCCGTATACCGGGAGGACCCGAAGAACGCCGAGCTGTGCGAGCGGCTCGTCGATCTCGACGAAGGCGTCCAGGAGTGGCGCTACCGCCACGTGAAGATGGTGGAGCGGACGATAGGCGCCAGGCGAGGGACCGGCGGCTCGTCCGGCGCGGCTTACCTGCAGGAGACCATCGGGCGGCCGTTGTTCCCGGATCTCTGGGAGATCCGGTCGCAGCTGTGACTCACCGGAATCCGTCGACGACCAGCTTCGTCGCGAGATCGAAATAACCGCCGTTCGCGCGGACGGTCATCACGTCGGGCCAGCCGCCTACGATGACCGCGGCGAGGGGAAGGGAGCGTTCTCCCTTCCCCTCGCGTGAACGTCAATCCACGGGGCTCGTGAGAGCAACGACAACCAAGGACCGTCACCTCTCCGGCTCAGGCGCAGCCTCGCTAGAACAAGAACTTGGCGGCGAGCTGCAGCGTGCGCGGTCCGCCAACCTGGCCGATGCCGCGCGAGGCGGTGACCTTGCCGAAGTTCGCGTTGTTCACCTGGGCAACCGGGTTGTTCAGGTTCAACCAGTTGAACACATTGAACGCCTCGATCCGGACTTGGATCGTCGATGACCGCAGGTCGGCCAGCCCCGGCGCCGCGAAGTTCTTGAACAGCGACAGATCGAAGTTCTTGAATGCCGGACCGCGGAAGGCGTTACGAGGCTGATCGGCGAACGTGCCGGTCGCCGGGTTGGTAAAGCTCGAAGCGATCATCACCCCGCTCAGCCAGTCCTCCCGCGACGGATTCCCGAGGTCCGTACCGTTCGGCGGCAGATTGACGCGATCGTTGTTCACGCCGTCAGCGTTGAAGTCGCAACGTGGATAGGCGAGGCCGCACGTCACCGTGAACGCTCCGGCCGACTGAAAGATGCCGGTGCCGTTCAGCTGCCACCCGCCGAGGAGCGCCTTCGCCGCCGCATTCGTCGCGTGGTACGGGATCTCGAAGATGAAGTTCACGGCGACCTTGTGCCTGATGTCGTTGCCGGCATAGCTGTAGTCGAGATCGGGATGCGTGAGATCCATCGAGCTTGCCGGCTGATCCTTGCTGACGCCGTAGGTGTAGGCGCCCTGGACCGACCAGCCGCTGGCGTAGCGCCGGAGCACCTGGGCTGACACGCCCTGGTAGTTGGAGCGCACGCGGCTCTCGTTGAAGTCCACCGACGCGAAGCTCGGATTCAGACGATTGCGCACGTTGTCGAGCAAATCGCCGGAGAACCGGTTGTAGTCCTCCGAGGTCGGCCCGTCGGCCGCCAGGAGGTGGCGCCCGGCGCTGCCGCTGTAGTTGAACTCGGCGACCAGGTGCCACGGCAGTTGCCGCTGCACGCCGGCAAACCAGCTGTGATAGGTCGGGCTCTGGACCGCCGGATCGACGACGCGGAGCGCGACGCGCGCGCCGCGGATGCCGCCGTTGGCGTCGAGACCGCGCCCGAGTGCAGGATTCGGGGGATAGGTCGGTCCGAGCGTGTAGAGAATCGGTGCGCTCGCGTCCTGCACCGTCGTGGCCGCTTGCGCGAACTGCGGTGGGTTGAGGCGCTCGTCGCTGAACACGGTGTTGTTCACGCGGTTGTACGACGTGCCGCCGCCGGCGCGGAAGACCAGCCGGCCCGTCGACGTCGGATCCCACGAGATGCCAAGCCGGGGCGCGAAGTTGTTCCAGTCGGTGTCGAAGAGATGATCGACGGTGCCCACCTTCGCGTTCGCGATCTGTTCCTGCCGCGTGCTTCCCGGCCCGAGGATGATGCCGTTGAAGGGAATCCGGTCCTTCGACGGATTGCCGAAGTTCTCGTACCGGAGGCCGAGGTTCAGCGTCAGGTTGCTCCGGACTTTCCAGTTGTCCTGGAAAAAGAGCGCCCACTCGTTGGTGAAGTAGTTGCCGTAGGCCGTCGTCGACTGCCCCGTCGCCGGATCGACGGCTCGCGTCTCCGAGAACGCCTCGTCGTCGATGAAGTCGAGGATGTTCTGAAAGGCATAGTTCGGGCGCTGCCAGTGATGCAGCGTCGCGCCATCACGGCCCATGCGCAGCTCGCCGCCGCTTCGGAAGCTGTGCGTGCCACGGTTGAGTGTGACCGTGTCTTTGAACTGGAAATTGTGCTGCGTGAATTCGATCGGGTGCCAGAACTCGACGCCGAAGCCGGCGACGCCGCCGGTGATCGCGATCGTTGGTGAATCCGGCGTCGGATCCCCGGCGTGACCGTCCTGTCGCAGATACCCGAACGAGAGCTCGTTCAGCGTCTGATTGGACAGGATCATCGTGTGGTTCAGGTTGAGCAGCTGATCCGTGAACGGATACGGATGATTGAACTGCGAGCGCACGTAGAGAAATGGGGACGCGCTCTTCGAGAGATAGTAGGTTCCACGCAGACGATCGGCACCGTGGCGCAGCACCTGATCGAAGCGGCCGTTGAACTGGTCGCCGTCGCGGGGGCCGTTCTGGACGACGTTGATCGAGCCGATGTCGGGGATACCGTCCGGGGTCGTGCTCCACACGTTCGCGCCCGGAAGCGGGCTGCCGATGTCCTGCAGGTTCGTCGTCGGATATTCGGGCGGCGCGTACGTCCGGAAGAGCCGCGCGGCATTGGAGTTCGGCCGGTTGGCGTTCACCCAGTCCACGAGCTGGCGCGTTTCGGTCGTCGCCAGGAACGAATTCGGGTTCAACTCGCGTACGCCTTCATATGAGAAAAAGAAGAACGTGTTGTCCTTCTTGATCGGCCCGCCGACGCTGCCGCCGAAGTCGTTCCGGTGGAACTCGGCCTTCCGCGGCTCGAAGAATCCCTTCTCGCGGAGATTCTGATTGCGGTGGAACTCGAAGACGCTGCCGCTCAGCTGGTTGGTGCCGCCCTTCGTGATCACGCTGACCGTCGCGCCGGCATTGCGGCCGAACTCGGCTGACGGATTGTTGGCGATGACCTGGAACTCCTGAACGGCCTCGACGTTCGGCACGACGATCATCGTCCCGCCCCATGGCCCGTTGTTGATGCTGGCACCATCGACCATGGCGTTGTTGCCGGTCTCGCGTACGCCGTTGGCCGTCACGCCCATGCCCTGCTCGGGCACGAGGAAGTCGCTCGTCGTGCCGACGCCGTTGATGCCGGGCTGCAGCGCGGCCAACGAGAGGACGTTACGGCCAACCAGCGGGAGGTCGACGATCTTCTTGCGCTCGACGACGGCGGAGATGTCGGCTTTTTCGGTCTGGATGTCCGGCGCGACGGCCCGTACCTGAATCGCCTCTTCGACCTGGCCGGCATTCAGCGTGAAGTTCACGCCCAACGTCGCACCGACCGAGAGGGTGAGATCCGTCTGCACGGCGGTGCGGAATCCCGGCAGTTCCGCCTGCACTTTGTAGAGACCGGGATCGAGGCTCGGAACGCGGTAGACACCCGATTCGTTGGTCGTCGCGACGCGGGTGATGCCGGTGTTGACGTTCGTGACGGTGACCGTCACGCCGGGAAGGATGGCCTTGGTCTGATCGGTAATGGCGCCCTGGATGGCGCCCAGCTGCTGCTGGCCGATTGCCGCTGTCGCGAACCCGCAGAAGGCGAGCGCCACGGCAAACGACATGAATCGCTTACTCGACATGTCGAATCCCTCCCTCTGGTCGCGTGCACGGGCGCCGGCAGGTTCGACCGATCACGCCGCCGATCGCTCATCGCTCGCCAGGGACCGGAGCCCGAGTGCGAAGCCGTAACGGGTCATATCGTATTGCTGAATCTCGCCGAATGGCGGACTACAGATTCCTCGCGCGGGGTGGCGGGCTGATGAGGTGGTGGCCACCGGCACAACGTTCCTGCCGCGGCGGCGCCAGGCAACTGGCACCTAGCGTCGAAGGACCGTCACTCTCCGCACCGACAAGGCGTCGTCTCCCGAGAACACGAGATGCATCGTCGTGCCGTCGGCGCTCATCCACTTCGTAGGAAACGAGCTCGTCTCTCCCGGCCCGACATCCCAGCGCTCGGTGAAGAACGACGTCGTCCACGGCCCCCAGGGCTCGGCGGCGTCGTACACGCCGAAGCCGCCGGCGAAGCGGACGTCGCCAGGGAGCGCCTGCGACCACAGGTAGCGCCGTAATCCTGCGTTGTAGGTGATCCCCGATCGATAGCAGCGTCCGGGATGGACGAACACCGCGCCGCGTTCTTCGATCGCCTTCGTCCAGCGCGGCTGGTGCCGCGCGTCGAGCTCCCTGAAGAACTCGTAGGCCTGGCGTTCGCGAATCCGGTCCGACGGCACTCGCGCCAGCACCATCCGATCCGCGGCGACATACGCGCTGTCCGAATCGTGGGAATAGACGTAGACGAACCCATCCCGCGCGCCCGCATAGTTGCGCCCGAAGTTCAGGAATGCCGGCGCGCCGAAGCTGGTGGTGAACCTCCAGTCGCTCCACGACCAGGTCGCGCCTCGATCGCTGGACCACGCGAGCTGCGAGTTGCCCGCGTTCCGCACCCAGAGGTACAGGACGCCATTCACCATCAACAGGCCGCTCGCCTTCTTTCCCTTCGGCCCATCGCCGAGGGTCTCCCCTGCAGGCGACCTGAGATTGGCCCCGGCGAAGCTGTCGGGACCGCCGGTGATCCGCGCGAATCCCATGCTCAGCTTCTTCGGGACGAACGGCATGAAGCCCTGGCCGTCCCCGTACGCGCCGTACAGGGCATCGTCATCGCCCCACGTCAGCGGCCAGTTGTCGCTTCCACGCGCGTCGCGCCGAATCGTTTCCGGCGCTGCCCAGACGAGCTCCTGAATGACGGGACTGGCGGGATACGGTGCGCCAGACGCCTGGACTTCCTTCGGGGATCCGGACTCACCCGAGACCGCCTCGACGAGCGGTTCGAAGAGCATCGCGTTGAGCATGTCGTGATGCTCCATCGTCTCGCCCAGCGACCCGCCGTTGCGGACGGCGATCAGATTCAACGAGGGAATCACCAGCACCACCTGATGACCCGCCCCCGATCCCCAGAACGCATCGCGCGGAAGCTTCGGATACTTCCCCTCTTTGTTGCTCCACCAGCCGATTGCGCCATGGCCAGGCGTGCCGACGTCGGTCGTGATCAGGCGCACCGCGTCTTTGCTGAGAATCCGCTGTCCGTCCCAGTCTCCCGCCCGCCACATCAACCGCCCGATGCGCGCCACGGCTCGCGCCGTGTAGTTGCCGCCGCCCCAGGCCGCCACCAATGGCAGGCCCTCGACGGTGTAGGTTGCGCCGTACCCGATCGACCAGTCCTCATCCCGAACACCGATCGGACTCATCACGCGAGCGTGCAGCAGCGTTCGAACGTCGCGCTGGCTCGTCCCGCTGACGGCGGACGTCAGCGCGTACATGAGCATCGCGATGCCGGGATTGCTGTACTGAAATTTCTCGCCGGGCTCGTCGCGCGCAGGCGTCCGATCGCGAGCAATCGTGAACGGATCGTTCGGCGGATCCAGCCGCTTCCAGAAGTCTCCCTGCCAGCCGGTGAGTTTGTCGTGCGGCAGGTGGTCCGCTTCAGCATCCTCCAGGCCCGAGGTGTGCGACCCAAGCTGACGGATCGTGATCCGTGATTTCCGGGCGTCCGCCTTCCATTGGGGAACGTACGTCGCGACCCTGTCGTCGAGCGCGAGACGGCCGTCGGTGAGGGCGACACCGATTGACACGCCGCCGACAATCGCCTTCGCCATCGATGCCGTGTAGTGCTTCGCCGTCGCGGAATGATCGGGCGAGTACCACTCGTACACGAGCCGATCGTTGCGCACCACGAGGAACGCCTTCGTATTCGTGGACGCCAGCCGATCCTTCAGCCGGTCGAGCGCCTGCGCTGACAGACCCTGGCTCGCTGGCGTCGCGGTTCTCCAGTCGAACTCTTGCATGGTCCCACTCGGCGTGGACTGGAACAGCATCGCGACGCTCAGCGCGAGACAAGCGGAGCGGATGGGCGCGGTCATACGAATCCTTCCGGCAGAGACGATCAGCCTCTCGGGCGTCGAGGACGACGGGCGGCGGCGGTCCTGGCCTGAGTGCGCGCCGCCAGAGTCGCCGCGTTCGCGCCAAGATGCTCGGCCATCCGCTCGAGGACCCGTCGCGCCGCCCGCCGATCGCCCGGACGTACTTTGTCGAGCGCGGCCGCGACCGCGGCTTCGACCGTGCCCGATCGTCTGGCATTGATCCGGGCGCCTCGGGGTGCGAGCCGCAGCACCGCGCGGCGCCGGTCGCCCGGATGAGAGACCCGCACCAGCATCCGCTGCGCGACCAGCCGCCGCAAGACGCCGGTCAGCGTGCTGGGATGCACGTGCAGGACCGACGCGAGCTCGCCGGCCGACATGCCGGGAGAGAGGCCGACGACCCGCAGGACCAGCCGTTGCGGTCCGGTGACGCCGAGATCGGCGGCCATGCCCTTCGAACTGCGCTCGAGCCCGTGGACGACCGCCCATAGCAGCTGCATGAAGTCGAGCACATGCGGAAGCGCCACGACGCGCCGCTCCTCGGCCGCTGTTCCATCGCCTCGAGGCCGCCTGGAGTTCCTGGTCATCGTCTTCATTACTCTCTACGCTATCTCATCCGGCCGATTCGTCTTTGCTCTACTACTGTCGTGTAGTAGTAAAGAGGTTTGTGCCGCAGGAGACTTTCCTGATGCAGCCCCCTTCGATCCCACCCTGTCGTGCCCAAGGAGGTTCTGGATGATTACCGTTAGTGCCCTGCGCAGGATTGCGCCGGGCGTGCTGTGCGTGCTGGTCGCCCTCACGGCCGGCGCGTCGGCGCAGGAAACGCGCGCCACGGTCACCGGCACCGTGAAAGACGCCCAGGGCGCCGTCATTCCCGGCGTCACGGTCACGGTGCTGAACACGGACACCAACGTGTCCAACGAAGGACTGACGAACGACGCCGGCGTCTTCACGGTGCAGCGGATTCAGCCCGGCCCGGTGAAGATCTCGGCGACGCTGCCCGGCTTCAAGACGTTCGTTCGCGAAGGCGTCACGCTGCGCACGGCCGAGACCGTCACGCTCGGGATCCAGCTCGTCGTCGGCGGCCTCGAGGAGACGGTGACGGTCAGCGCGCAGGCGAGCGCGATCGAGTCGAACGAGAGCACCATCGCGCAGACGATCGAGAACAAGCGCATCGCCGAGCTGCCGCTGAACGGCCGGCAGGTCTACATGCTGATGCAGCTGACCGCCGGCACCATCTTCACGCAGACCACGTTCGGCGCGACCGGCTTCTCGGGCACCCGCGCGTGGGACGTGAACGGCTCGCTGTCGGTGCACGGCAGCCGCACCGGCAACAACGAGTTCCTCATCGAAGGAGCGCCGAGCTCCGGCACCGGCGGCGGCACCGGATCCTGGAACTACGCCCCGCCGGTCGACGCGATTGAGGAGTTCAAGATCGGCACCTCCAGCGTCGACGCCTCGTTCGGCCGAACCAGCGGCGGCGTCGTGAACATGACGCTGCGCTCGGGCACGAATCAGCTGCGCGGCTCCGGGATCGTCCTGCATCGGGGCACGTGGCTCGATTCCAACCAGATCCAGAACATCCGCAACAACATCTCGAACCAGGGGCACAAGTACTACAACGGGGAAACCACGGTCAGCGGGCCCATCAGCCGGAACCGGACGTTCTTCATGGGCGGCTACCAGGGGTTCTACGAGAACATCCCCTTCCCGGTCACGCGCACCATCCCGACCGACGCGCAGCTGCGCGGCGATTTCTCCCAGACGACGACCGCGAACGGTACGCCGATCGTCATTTACGATCCCGCGACGACCGTCTGCACGGCGAACTTCAGCAGCTGCACGCGGGAGGCCTTCCCCGGCAACATCATTCCGGAGGCGCGGTGGAACCCGATCGCCAAGTCGCTCATCCCGTTCATCCCGCGGCCGAACGCGACGCCGAGCAATCTGTCTGGCTCGAGCAACTTCATCAGCTCCCCCAACATCGGCCGCTATCGCTACAACTCGTACCTGACGCGCATCGACCACGTGTTCAGCACCAACCACCGGTTGTCGCTGACCAACACCGGCAACTGGGGCATCGAGTACCGCAACGAGAACGCGCTGCCGGAGCCGGCGATCCGCAGCGACAATTACCCGACCCATCGCAACCATTACCTGGTCACGGCCGACGACAACTACACGATCAACTCGAGCACGCTGTGGAACACGCGGGTCTCGTGGGATCGATTCGACGAGCCGCACGACAAGGTCTTCGGCGACGTCGATCCGAAGCTCCCCTTCCAGGGCGCGTACCAGGTCACCGGCCCGCCGTTTCCGCAGATCAACGTCGGCGGCTACGAAGGCATGTTCCCGCGCACCTTCCGGCAGCCGAAGAACGACGCCTACTCCGTCAACAGCAACCTCACGAAGACGATGGGGCGTCATTTCATGAAAGTGGGCGGGGAGTTTCGCGCCTATCAGTTCTTCCGGCAGGATGAAGTCAGCTCGAACGGCGCGTTCGGCTTCGAGAACGACTTCACACGGCGCGACCCGTTGAACAACACCGGCGCCGCGTCCGGCAACGGCTTCGCCACCTTCCTGCTCGGACTGCCGACGAGCGGCAACGTCACGCTCGGCACGGCGCGCACCGAGCAGTACCGGTATTACGCGGTCTACCTGCAGGACGACTGGAAGCTGGCGGCGCGCACGACCCTCAACCTGGGGCTGCGGTGGGACTACCAGCCGGCGGTGACCGTGAAAGACGACCTCACGGTCTCGGGATTCGACTTCGACGCGGTGAACCCGCTGCAGTCGCAGCTCCCGCAGGGGGCCAACACGATCAATCCCGCGACCGGTCAGCCGCTCACGCTGCGCGGCGGCCTCCTGTTCGCCAACCACGGCGGCCCGAAATCGCCGTACAAGAACGACTGGAACAACATCCAGCCACGCATCGGCATCGCCCATCGCGTCACGGACTGGCTGAGCGGCCGCGCCAACTACGGGCGCTCCTACCTGGGACTCTCGAGCAGCGGTCAGGCTGGCGTCTACACCACCGACTTCCAGCGACAGACGCCGTTCATCGCGAAGGCTCCGAACGGTGTCGACCCGGGCTCAATCTGGGCGAATCCCTTCCCCTCGGGATTCCTCCAGCCGCTCGCCGGTGAGCTGGGACTGCTGACCGCGCTTGGCACCGGTCCGACGATTCCCAACCCGGACTTCGAGATCCCGTACACCGATCAGTGGATGGCGGGCGTGGACATGCAGCTCCCGTACAACATCGGGCTCGACGTCGCCTACGTCGGCAACAAGGTGAGCAAGCTCCCCGTCGGCCGCAACATCAATATCGTGCCGCGCTCCGAGAACGACAAGGCCATCCCCAGTCTCGGCGGCAACACCGGGTACCTGAACCAGACCTTCCCCAATCCGTTCGCCGGTCTGATCCCGGGCCAGGGCCTGAACGCGGCGACCGTCTCGCGCGGCAACCTGCTGCGGCCCTACCCGCAGTTCTCGGGCGGCCTGGCGATGAACAAGCTGAATCTCGGATCGGCGTACTACAACGCTCTCGAGGCCGCCGCGACGAAGCGCTATTCGAACGGCGTGATGTTCGCCGTCAACTACACGCTGATGAAACTGGAGGACGCGCTCAACTTCTTCACCGATTACGACGCCGAGCCGTACCGCGACCTCCAGGGCGATCAGCGCCGGCACCGCCTGACCATCACCACGCTGGTGGATCTGCCGTTCGGGCCGGGCAAAGCCATCGGCGGCAACACCAGCGGTTTCGTGGCCGCGCTGATCGGAGGCTGGCAGTTCAACACCATCGGCGAGATCCAGTCCGGCCGGCCGCTCGGCCTGAACGGCAGCGCGATCCAGCTCGATCCGGACGTGGCGCTGCCGAAGAGCGAGCAGTCGTTCCAGCGCTGGTTCGACAACAGCAGCACCTCGCTCAACAATCCGCGGCCGGACGGGTCATTCGCCTGGAGCGTGCTCGGAGCGAACGACTACCGCGTCGTCAAACAGCGCTTCCATGACGTGAACGAACCGACCGAGCCGCAGTGGTCGTTCTCGCTGTTCAAGAACACCGGCGTGGGCGGCGGCAAGACCCTGCAGCTCCGCGTCGAGACGTTCAACGTCTTCAACGTCCGAATCTACGGCGGGCCGAACACCAACCCGGCGAGCGCCAACTTCGGCATCGTCGACACCGCCAGTCAGGTCAACTTCCCGCGCACGATTCAGCTCGGCGCGAGGTTGATGTTCTAGGTTCGGGAGATCGGGGGGGCGCGATTCGACTCGCGTAAAACGTGAGCTCGCTCATGGCGGGCGGGTTCGCGGCCCCCTGCATTCTTCCGTCTGACGGACGGAAGCCACGCCGGTGTCTGGTTTTCAGGTATAAACCTCCATCCATGCACCGCGCCGGCGTATCGCTCGCTCTTCTCGCGCTGTCAGTCCTCGCCTCGGCTCAGGACCATTCCGGCAACTACCCCGCCGCCGACATCGCGGCGGGGTCGAAGATCTATCAGGCCAACTGCGTGCAGTGTCATGGCGCCACCGGCATCGGCGTCGGCGGCATCGATCTCCGGCGCGGCCGCCTGCCGCGCGCGCCGACAGACGACGCGCTCGCTGCGCTCGTCGCGAGCGGGATTCCAGGCACCGGCATGCCGGCGTTCCGGCTCAGCGCGGACGACATGCGCGG
>Ga0075433_10001966_pt1 | contig 15447 bp, 15 predicted proteins | sample RhiMethybrSRZTD2_FD_75299 | JGI IMG/M metagenome (GOLD analysis project Ga0075433, IMG submission 75299) | Populus rhizosphere microbial communities from Tennessee, USA - Rhizosphere MetaG P. TD hybrid SRZTD2 | ecosystem: Host-associated > Plants > Roots > Rhizosphere > Soil | place: USA... | reverse complement strand
CGGGTAGGACGAACGTCTGGCCGAGCTGCTCCACCGAGGCGGCGTCCCACTCTCCGAAATGGAGGATGCGCGCTGCGGAGTACGCGGCCTCGGCGTGGCTCGCGGGCTCGCTCGGCGAAAGCTCGAGGCTGTCGAGAGGCGCGGGATGATTCGTTCGGAGCCCGAGCAAGCGTGCCACCGCTTCGGTGCCGAACCGTGAGGGCGGTGTCAGCCCGGCCGTCTTCGCGTTGCGCGTGAAGAGCCTGGCCGTGTCTGTGAGCCCGAGCGTCGTGACGAGCTTCGCGTCGAGCGCGCTGATCGTCACCGTGCCGGCCGGCGTGCTCGGCGCGGCGGGCACGACGTGCAGCAGACCGGCCGTCATCGTCTCGAGCTCTCCGCGCGTGAGCGCGTTGTCCGGACGCGCCGCCGCTTCCTTGGCCATGAGACCGGCAGCAACCACTGCCCTCAGCTCGGCCTGTGCCCACGAGGTCGCCGGCTTGGCGGCGGCGTCCGACGACCACGCGAGGAGCGTGACGAGCATGCAGACATGCGGAAGGAAACGGCGGCGCATACCCGTCCTATCGGCGGTCCCTTCTGCGTCTTTAATTCACGGAGATGGCCGTCGAGATCAGCCCCGAGCCAAGTGACGAGGAGCGCAAGGCAATCCTCGAAGCCCTCGCCGAGGACGAGTCCGAGACGGCTGCGCCAGGCCCGTGGCGGACGGAAGGGCTCGGCTCAGGCGGGCGCGCCGTCGCGCCACAGTCGTGGCGCGACGCGGGCATAGTCGAGCCCTGAGATCCACGTCAGGATGAACGCGACGAGCACGGCCCAGTAGGCGAAGTCGTCGCGCCACGCTCCTGCGGCGGCGAAGCCGCCGATCGCAGCCGCGAGCGCCTGCGACCACGTCTTCAACTTTCCGAGGTCGCGGGCGTGCAGCACGACGCCGCGCTCGAGCGCGGCGAGCCGCAGTGCGGTGACGAGGAACTCGCGGACAACGATCAGCGCCACCATCCACCCCGGGGCGACGCCCTGCTCCACGAGCATGATCAGCACCGCGAGGACGAGGATCTTGTCGGCGGCGGGATCGAGGAGCGAGCCGAGCTGCGACGAGCGTCCCCGGCTGCGGGCGATCCGGCCGTCGAACCAGTCGGTGGCCATCGCCGCGGCGAAGAGGGCCGTCGCCCAGTAGTTGTGCCCGTCGAAGTTCCAGGCGTAGAGGAGCACGACGAACGGGACCGACGCGGCACGGGCAACCGTCAGTGCGTCGGGAAGGCTCATCGCCTGGAGAATAGAGGGGTCGTGCCCGTCTTCAGCAAAGTGCTCGTGGCGAACCGGGGCGAGATCGCCATCCGCGTCTTCCGGACCCTGCGCGAGCTCGGGATCGGGACGGTTGCGATCTACTCGGATCCCGACCGCAATGCGGCCCACGTGGCGTACGCGGACGAGGCGTATCTCGTCGGCGGCGGCGCGCCGTCCGAGAGCTACCTCAACCAGGAGCGGATCCTCGACGCCGCTCGGCGCGCGGGCGCAGAGGCGATCCATCCCGGCTACGGCTTTCTGGCCGAGAACGCCGCCTTCGCCGGCGCATGCGTCGACGCCGGGATCGTGTGGATCGGCCCGCCGCGGGAGGCGATCGAGGCGATGGGCTCGAAGATCGAGGCGCGCGAGCGGATGCGTGCGGCCGGCGTCCCGATCGTGCCGGGGGTGACGGAGCCGGTCGAGACGGCGGACGAGGTGCGGCGCCTCGGCGACGAGCTCGGCTGGCCGATCGCCATCAAGGCCTCGGCCGGCGGCGGCGGCAAGGGATTGAAGGTGGTGCGCGGCGCCGACGAGGCGGCGCGTGCACTCGAGTCGGCGCAACGCGAGGGCGAGGCGTACTTCTCGGATGCGGCCGTGTACGTGGAGCGCTACCTCGAGGATCCGCGTCACGTCGAGGTTCAGGTGCTCGCGGATTCCCATGGCAACGTCATTCATCTGGGCGAGCGCGACTGCACGATCCAACGCCGCCACCAGAAGCTCGTCGAGGAGACGCCCTCGCCGGCCGTCGACGACGACCTGCGCGATCGCATCGGCGCGATCGCGGTCGATGCAGCGCGGGCGGTCGGCTACGAGAGCGCCGGAACCATCGAGGGCCTGCTCTCCCGCGACGGCGAGTACTTCTTCCTCGAGATGAACACCCGCATCCAGGTGGAGCACACGGTGACCGAGATGGTCACCGGCCTGGACCTGATCCGCGAGCAGGTGCTGATCGCCGCCGGCGAGACGCTGTCGCTGCGCCAGGAGGACGTGCGCCTCGTCGGGCATGCGATCGAGTGCCGCATCAATGCCGAGGACGTGGGCAACGGGTTCCTTCCGGCGCCGGGAACGATCACGGCGTACCGGGAGCCGAGCGGCCCGGGCGTGCGCGTGGACTCCGGCGTCGTCGCCGGGAGCGAGATCTCGCCGCTGTACGACCCGATGATCGCGAAGCTAATCGTGCACGGCGTCGACCGGGAGCACGCGCGCCGGCGGATGTTGCGCGCGCTCGGGGAGCTCGAGGTCGAGGGCGTCAAGACGCTGATCGGGTTCCACAAGGCGCTGCTCACGCATCCCTGCTTCATCGAGGGCGGGACGTGCCACGGAGTCGTGGAGCTGATTGCAGAACGCGCCGGGACTGTCCCCGGACATGTCCCGGCACGGGACATGTCCGGGGACAGTCCCGACGCAGTCCGGTTCGTGGAGGTAGACGGCAAGCGCTTCGAGGTCCGGCTGCTGAAGCCGGAGCCTCCCTACGCAGAGCTGGCACGCCGGCGCCGCGAGCGCGCCCGCGCAGGTGGCGCGGCCGGGGCAGGCAAGGATGCGATCGTCAGCCCGATGCAGGGGACCGTGCTCGCGGTCGAGGTCGCGGACGGCGACGAGGTGGAGTCCGGGCAAGTCGTGTGCATCGTCGAGGCGATGAAGATGGAGAACGAGGTGCACGCCCATCGTGCAGGGCGCATCACCGACCTGTCCGTCGAGCCGGGACAGCCGGTCAGGACCGGTCAGGTCATCTGCGTGATCAGCGGCGGCTAGCGCTCTCCACGAGCCGGCACATCAGCGCGACGGCATCCTCCTCCGTCAGTTGCTGCTCGTGCGTCAAGGAGCGCCAGGTCCCGAAGGCAAGGGCATGACCGAGTGCCGCGCGCGTGCGCTGCGCGGCGCGCCCCCGCACACTGCGCCCCTTCATCAGGGCGTCGCGGGCGTCCTCCAGGTAACCGTGGAAATCGCGCAGCCGGCGCCGCACGGCCGGAACCAGGCTCTCGTCGCGGAAGAGGCTCTCGTACATGCGGTGCGTGCGTCCGTAGAACGCGTACAGCTCGTGTAGAGCGGTTTCGGTTCGCGCGTCGGCCTCGTCGATCTCCGCCCAGGCAGCCGGGTCGGGCGCGGGGTTCAGGGAGCGGAAGTGCGACGAGCAGGCCGCGAACAGCGCGTCCTCGTCGGGGAAGTGCCGGTAGACCGTCGAGCGGCGGACTCCCGCCTGGTCCGCGATTGCGGAGATCGACGTCTGCGCCGGTCCTATCCGCTCGTGCAGGGCCACGGCGCTCTCGGTGATGCGGAGGCGGGTCGCCTCTTCCAGCTCGGCGCGGCGCTTCATGCGGTATGGGCGCTTTTGGTCGGACATGAGTGTTCTCTGAATATTGACAGATGCGCCCCGGTCTGCAATAGATTTCGATAGACACCACTGTCCTACGAAAAGGAGAAGCCATGACGAGCACCGTCACAGCCCCACGGATCGTGCCTCCGGACAACGGCAGGGACGGATTCCTCGGAAGCATCGGCGTGCGCTTCATGATCGATGGCCAGGAGGCGGACGAGCGCTTCTCGCTCGTCGAGCATCCGATGTCTCCGCGGGCGCTCGCGGCGCCGCTCCACCGGCATACGCGGGAGGACGAGTACAGCTTCGTGCTCGAGGGCCGCATGGGCGCGCTGCTCGGCGACGACGTGGTCGAGGCCGGTCCCGGTGACCTCGTCTTCAAGCCGCGGAACCAGTGGCACACGTTCTGGAACGCAGGCGACGAGCCGTGCCGGATCCTCGAGATCATCTCGCCCGCCGGGTTCGAGCGGTTCTTCCAGGAGCTCGACGCCCTCGGCGGCGCGCTCGAGGCCGAGCCCGCAGAGCTTGCCGCGCTGAACGCGCGTTACGGGCTCGAGATGCAACCGGAGACGGTTCCCGAGCTGCTCGAGCGCTTCGCGCTGCAGATCGGCGAGCCGCTCCCGGGCGGCTGGGTGCCGCAGCGGTAAACGATTGCGCCGTCCCGCGGGCGCGCGCGAGTACACTCGCCGCGCCCGTGGATCTCTACGAGTACCAAGGCAAGGAGCTGTTCGAGCGGTTCGGCATCCCCGTCTCGGAAGGCCGGCTCGCAGCGACGCCGCAGGAAGCACGCGCGGCCGCCGAGGAGCTCGGCGGCCGGCTCGTCGTCAAGGCTCAGGTATTGACGGGCGGCCGCGGCAAGGCCGGTGGGGTGAAGCTCGCCGACGGCGCCGACGACGCGGAGGCGAAGGCCGAGGACATCCTCGGCCTCGACATCAATGGCCACATCGTTCGCAAGGTCTGGATCGAGCGCGCGTCCGACATCTCGAAGGAGTACTACCTCTCGATCACGTTCGACCGCGGTGCGAAGAAGCCGCTCTACATGCTCACGACGGAGGGCGGCATCGAGATCGAGCAAGTCGCAGAAGAGAATCCCGATGCGCTGGCCCGACTGCACGTCGACGTGCTCGAGGGCTTCCAGCCGTACCAGGCGCGCCGTCTCGTCTACGGCGCAGGGATCGACGACCCGAACGAGCAGAAGCAGATCCTCGGAATCGTGGAGAAGCTCTACCGGTGCTTCGTCGAGTCGGACGCGATGCTCACGGAGATCAACCCGCTGATCGTCACGCCCGACGGCGACGTCCGCGCGCTCGACTCGAAGTTCACGGTCGACGAGAGCGCGCTCTTCCGTCATCCCGACATTGCGGAGATGCGCGACGTCGAGGCGGCCGATCCGCAGGAGCGGCTCGCGCGCGAGAAAGGCGTCACGTACGTGAAGCTGGACGGGAGCGTCGGCATCCTCGGGAACGGCGCAGGTCTCTCGATGTCCACCGTCGACGTCGTGGTCGTCGCCGGCGGGCGACCCGCGAACTTCTGCGACCTCGGCGGCGGCGGAGACGCGCAGGGCGTCGTCGATGCGCTCGAGGTGATCACGAGCGACGAGCAGGTGCGCTCGATCTTCTTCAACATCTTCGGCGGGATCACGCGCTGCGACGAGGTCGCGCGCGGCATTCTCGCGGCGCTCGACCAGATGAAGATCGAGCTGCCGATCGTCGTCCGGCTCGACGGGACGAACGCCGAGGAAGGACGCAGGATCCTCGCGGAAGCGGCTCCGGCCAACCTCTATGTCGAGCCGACGATGCTCGAGGCCGCGCAGCGCGCGGTCGAGCTCGCCGCATGACCGACGTCTGGTCGCAGCGCGCGGACGCGTTTCGCGAAAGCCCGACGCACCGCGAAGGCCCGGACCTCGATCTGCTCGTCGAGTGGTGCGAGCCTGGGCCGAACGTCAAGGTGCTCGACGTCGCGACCGGCGGAGGACATGTGGCCCGCCGCCTGCGCGAACAGGGCTGCACGGTCGTCACCGTCGACCCGGCGCCCGGCATGAAGGCGGACGTCGTCGCGCCCGCCGATCACCTGCCGTTCGCGGACGGCAGCTTCGACGTCGTCACGTGCCGCATCGCAGCGCATCACTTCCCGGACATCGCGGCGGCTGTCAAGGAGATGGCGCGGGTCAGCAACCGCTTGCTCGTGATCGAGGACAACGTGTTTCGGGGCGAGCGCGTCGAGGAGGCAGAGCGGCTGCGCGATCCGACGCATGTGCGCTGCTACAGCGAGGACGAATGGAAGGACGTCGTGACCGACGTCGGCTTCGAGGTCGAGCAGATCGAGCACTTCGACCGCCGGCAGAGCGTCGACGCCTGGCTGGAGCGCGTCGAGACGCCGCCCGACGCGGCCGCACGGGTCCGCGAGCTGCTCGCCGACGACATCGACGACGAGGGGATGGTCGGGCTGCGCTCGATCCTCCTCGAGGCGCGTAGGAGCCAGAGATAGCTTGGCCGTCATCGTCGACAACGACACGCGCCTCGTCGTGCAGGGTCTGACCGGGAGCGAAGGTCGCTTCCACGGGCTCCGAAACCGCAACTACGGCACGAACGTCGTCGCGGGCGTGACGCCCGGCAAGGGCGGCCAGGACGTCGAAGGCATCCCGGTGTTCAACACCGTCGCGGAGTCCGTCGCGGCGGTGTCCGCGAACACCTCCCTCATCTTCGTGCCGGCGCGGTTTGCCACCGATGCGATCTACGAGGCCGTTGACGCCGGCATCGGCACCGTGATCTGCATCACCGAGCACATCCCTGCGCACGACATGCTGCGCGTTTACACGTACATCCGCGGCAAGGGCGCGACAATGATCGGTCCGAACTGCCCGGGGGTGCTGTCGCCGGGCAAGGCGAACGTCGGGATCATTCCCGCCGAGATCTTCTCCGAAGGCGGTATCGGGCTCGTCTCGCGCTCGGGCACGCTCACCTACCAGATCGGGCACGAGCTGACGCAGCTCGGCCTCGGCAACTCGACGATCGTCGGCATCGGCGGCGATCCCGTCGTCGGGTCGTCGTTCATCGACGTGCTCGAGCGCTTCGAAGCCGATCCGGAGACGGAGGTGATCGTGCTCGTCGGGGAGATCGGCGGCGACGAGGAGGAGAAGGCAGCCCGCTACGTGCAAGAGCACGTGACGAAGCCGGTGCTCGCCTACATCGCCGGCTTCTCGGCGCCGCCCGGCAAGACGATGGGCCACGCCGGCGCGATCATCTCCGGGTCGGCGGGCACGGCAGAGGCGAAGAAGGAGGCGCTCGAGGCGGTCGGCATCGAGGTCGGCACGACGCCCACCGAGGTCGCACGGCTGGTCTCCGACCGGTTCCGCGTTCACTCTTAGGCGACTGATGCGTCGCCGGCGGTTGGTGCTGTTAGCGCTGTTCCTGGCCTGGGTGGCGCCGAGCCACGCGGCCGTGCCCACCGATGCCAACGCCTGGACGAGCTACGGCTTCGACAACCAGCTGACGAACGGCATCCAGACGCGCGCGCTCACGCTCGGCACCGTGCCGAAGCTCCGACTCGACTGGTCGCAGGCACTCGACGGCCCGATCCTCGCGTCGCCGCTCTCGGCGAATGTTCTCGGTCAGCAGCTCGTCTTCGCGGCCACCGAGGCCGGCACGGTCTACGCCGTCGACGCCGACACCGGGACGATCGTGTGGCAACGGAGCCTCGGCGCGGTCGCGACGCCCGAATGCGGCACGTGGGGGATCACTTCGACCGGTGCCATCGATCTCGACCGGCAGACGCTGTTCGAGATCGGCGCCGACGGAGAGCTGCACGCCCTCGATGTGAGCACCGGCGAGGAACGGCCCGGCTACCCGCTCACACTGATCGAGAACAACATGTACGAGTACGTCTGGGGCGGCCTGCGGATCGCCGCCGATCGCCTGTACGTCGGCGTCGCCTCCTACTGCGACGTCGGCCCGCCCGGCGGCCCCCTGCCGGAAGGGCGACTCCTCGCCGTACCCCTCGCCGACCCGAGCAATTTCACCGTTTGGGACCCGGTGCCCGGGCCGGGCAACATGGGCGGCATGTGGGGCTGGGGCGGCGTGTCCGTCGAACCGTCCACGGGCAACGTGTTCACCGCCCTCGGAAACTCGACCGTGTGGTCGGACGAGTGCGCTTGTTACGTCGACGACGCGGGCTACGGCGACCACGTCGTGAATCTCCTTCCGGATCTCTCCGAGGTGCTCGACGCCGACGACCCGGGCATCCCGTCGACCGGCGACTCGGACTTCGGTGCAGCTCCGCTCCTGTTCCACCCCGGCGCGTGCCCGGCGCTCGCGGCCGCGAACAACAAGGACGGCGCGCTCTACGTCTGGGATCGGAATCACCTCGCCGACGGCCCGCTGCTCCGCCTGCCGCTCGGCGACGGGATCGCTCCGTTCGTCGGCGCGCCGGCGTGGTCCGAGTCGAAGCAGATGGTCTACGTCGGCCAGTCCACCGTCCGCGGCAGCGACGGCGCGCGCCTGGGCAACGGCGTCACGGCGTGGCACGTCGACCCGGGCTGCGGCTTCCGTCCGATCTGGCAGGCCGCAGTGGGAGACGGAAGCCAGGCGACGCCGCTCGTGGCCGGCAACGTGGTGTTCGCGACCGGCGGAAAGCCGGGCGGGTTCTTCGCGCTCGACGCCGCGACCGGGAAGCAGCTCTGGGCCTTCCCGACGGACGGGCGCACCGTGGCGGCGATCATCAGCGCCGGCGGGCAGGTCTTCGGCGCCGACACGGCGGGTGTCCTGTACGGGTTCGGCGCTCCGCCGGGAATGCCGCCGCCATGCGGTCCCAGCTGCTTCCGCAGCTAGCCTCCGGTCGCCTCCGTACACTCGAGCTGTGGAGACGATCTCGCTCGCGCGTGGCGTTCCGGCACCGGAGTGCATCCCAGTGGAGGAGCTCGCGGATTGTGCACGCGCCGCCGTCGAGCGCGACGGCACGACCGTGCTCTCCTACGGCCCGGTAGGGGGGTACCAGCCGCTCCGCGAGTGGATTGCCGAGCGGCATGGCGTCGAGCCCTCGCGCGTCCTCGTCACGAACGGCTCGCTGCAGGGTCTGGCGTTCCTCGCCGACCGCTTCGCCGGCGCGCGCGTGGTCGTCGAGCAGCCGACGTACGACCGTCCGCTGAAGCTCCTCGCCGCCCGCGGCGCGGACGTGACGGCCGTCCCGATGGACGACGACGGCCTCGACCTCGCCGCGCTCACGAAGGCGCTCGACGCCGGGCCGAAGCCTGCGTTCGTGTACACGATCCCGACCTTTCAGAACCCGAGCGGCCGCACGCTCGGCATCGAGCGGCGAAAGCAGCTCGTCGAGCTCGCGCGCGAGCGCGACCTGCTCGTGCTCGAGGACGATCCCTACGGCCTCGTGCGCTTCGAGGGCGATCGTCCGCCCACCCTCTTCGAGCTCGACGGCGGCGAACAGGTCGTCTACTCCTCCTCGTTCTCGAAGACGATCGCGCCGGGGCTGCGTGTCGGCTATTTCGTCCTGCCGCAGGCGCTCGACGCCGAGCTCGAGGCGCTCGCCGTGTCGACGTACATCACACCCGTGCTGCTCGGGCAGGCGACCGTCTTCGAGTTCCTGCGTCGCGGCAACTTCGAGCCGAACCTCGAGCGGGTGCGGGACCTGCTGCGCGCGCGCCGCGACGCGATGCTCGACGCCCTGGAGCAGGAGCTGCCGTCCGGCACGTGGAGCCATCCGCAGGGCGGCTACTTCGTGTGGCTCGAGCTTCCGCAGGAGGTGGGGGACGCGCCGGGCGTCGCGTTCGTCCCCGGCACGGACTTCGGCGGCGCGCCGAACACCGTGCGGCTCGCCTTCAGCTACGTGTCGCCCGACGAGATCCGCGAGGGCGTGCGCCGGCTCAGCGCAGCGGTCTCGGCACGAGGCGAGGTTGCCGCGGCGGGACCAGCGAGCCGCGGCTATGCAACCTGAACGTCGGGCAGGGCGAGTCTGTCGGAAGGGCGCACAAACCGGCGCGCCGAAAGTAGCAGTCCTCGCACGTCAGTTGGGTGCGCTTGGTCAAGGTGTGCCTACCTGACTCATCGGGGGGGCCGCGGTGACAAGCCGGGATATTAGAAGCGCGGGGGCGCGTGACAAGAGTTGCCGCGCCTGAAAACTATGCATTTTCCTGCAGTTTCGAAACTGCCGAAAAGTGCCGCTAGCTAGCTGTTTCGAGGCAACGTTGCCAGCGCCTGCAACGCCTGTTGAAAGTTCTTCACAGGGACGATCCGCAGGCCATGCGCGTACTGCTTGGCCACCTTCGCGTTGTCCCCATCGACGGGGACGAGGAACGCGTCGACATGCGCCTGCCGGGCGCCGATCGTCTTCTGCTTGACGCCGCCGATGCTCGTGACGCTGCCATCCAGCTGGATCTCGCCGGTGGCCGCGACCTTCAAGCCGTGGTCCACGTCCCGGCCGCGCTGCTCGAGCACCTCCAAGGCGAACGCGAGGCCGGCGGACGGGCCGCCGACGTCCCGCCCCAGGTCGAAGTGGACCGGGACGGGGAGCTTTGCCTTCACGACCTCGACGGGGGCGAAGCCGATCAGGGCGCGACGCGGGTCGGTCCTGTCGGCGATCGTCTTGATCCGGAAGTCGAGGCGCCTGCCGGCGCGCAGGACGCCGATCGAGACGACGTCGCCCGGCCGGTGGCGGGCGAGGGCGTTGAAGAGGTCGAGGCGCGTCGCGACCTCGTGGCCGTCGGCGGCGACGACGATGTCCTGCGGTTGGAGGACGCCGCGAGCGCGCGAGTCAGAGTCGATCGCAGCGACGCGCACGCCTCCCTCGCGCGCGGGGAACTTCAGCCCGAGCGCGCGCAGCGCAACGACCGAGGCCTTTCTCTGCGAGACCTTCATCGTCTCCTGGTCGATCTTGAGCTCCTGTGCGTACGTCAGGCCGGTCGGAACGAAGTCCTTCTGCGGGATCAGGTCGGCCCCCTCAGGCCTGAACTGCTTGAAGGAAGCCTGGAGCAGCGACGCCTTCTGCACCACGACGTCGACGTAGTAGATCCCGCCGCCGTCCCGGCGCCTGGTGCTGCCGGGGACGTTGATCAGCCCGCTGAGCGGATGGGCCTTGTCGGGAACCTCCAGCAGCTTGTCGCTCTTCTGCGTGACCATGTACGCGAAGACCGCGACGAGCAGGATCGCGCCCGCGGCGGCGAGCCGCACCGGCGACAGCGCTCTGCGCATCAGAGGAGCCCGCGCGTCAAGCCGCCGTCGACGACGACGGTCGTGCCCGTGACGTAGCGCGCTCGGTCGGACGCGAGGAAGCAGGCGACGTCGCCGAACTCCTGCGGGGTCCCCCAGCGCCCGAGCGGTATCGCCGTGAGGTCGCCTTCGCTCGGGCCGTCGGGATAGAGCTGTGCGAGGCGCGCGGTGTCGATGCGCCCCGGTGCGACGCAGTTCACCGTCACCCCTCTCGGGCCGAGCTCACGCGCAAGCGTCTTGGCGTAGCCCGTCACGCCGGGCCGGATCGTGTTCGAGAGCGCGAGGTGCTCCGTCGGCTCTTTCACGGCGCTCGATGTGAAGACGAGGATGCGGCCGCCCACGCTCCGCGTGAGGTGCGGCACGCTGAGCTCGACGAGCCGGACGAGCGGCGCGAGCAGCAGCTCGACCGCCTCTTCGACGCTCTCGGGCGTGATCGCGGTTGCCGGCCCCGGCGGCGGGCCGCCGCTATTCCAGACGAGGATGTCGAGCCCGCCGAACGCTTCGACGGTGCGCTCGACGACGGCGCTGAGGTCGCGGGGGTTGGTCACATCGCCGCGCACCGCGAGCGCGCCGATGCGATCCGCCTCGCGCTCGAGCACTTCGCGCCGGCGCGCGAACATCGTCACGTTCGCGCCCTCGGCTGCGAGCGCCTCGGCCGTTGCGAGCCCGAGCCCCGACGACGCGCCCGAGACGATCGCCGTGCGCCCTTTCAGCCCGAGGTCCATCGCCTAGCTCGAGAGCACGCCGACGACCTCGCGCACCGCGTCGGCCGATTCCTGCAGCTGCGTCTGCTCGTCTTCCGTCAGCTCGAGCTCGACGACCTGCTCGATGCCGCCGGCACCGAGCTTCACCGGCACGCCCATGTAGAGGCCGTCGATGCCGTACTCCCCCTCGAGATAGGCCGTGCACGGCAGGACGCGCTTCTCGTCCAGCATCACCGCGTGAACGATCTGAGCGGTCGCCGCACCCGGCGCGTACCACGCGGACGTTCCCAGCAGATTGACCACCTCGCCGCCGCCCTTGGCGGTGCGCTCGACGATCTCGTCGACGCGGTCGCGGGAGACGAGCTTCGTCAGCGGCACGCCGCCGACGGTCGTCGCCGACACGACCGACACCATCTGGTCGCCGTGCCCGCCGAGGACCAGCGCCTGCACGTCCTTCACCGACGACTTCGTCTCCCAGGCGATGAAGGTGCGGAAGCGGGCCGTGTCGAGGATGCCGGCCTGGCCGAAGACCCGCTCCTTGGGGAAGCCGGACACGTTCTTCGCGACGTGGCACATCGCGTCCAGCGGATTGGAGACGACGACGAGAGTGGCATCGGGCGAGTGCGCGATCGCCTGTTCCGTGACCGAGCCGACGATCTTCTCGTTCGTCGTCACGAGGTCGTCGCGGCTCATGCCCGGCTTACGCGGGACACCCGCCGTCACGACGACGACCGACGACCCCGCGGTCTCCTCGTAGCCGTTCGACCCGATCACGTTCGCCTCGTACCCGAGCACCGGTCCCGCCTGGTTGATGTCGAGTGCGATGCCCTGCGGGAGGTTCTCGACGATGTCGACGATGACGACGTCGGCGTAGTCGCGCCGCGCGACCTCCTGCGCGACGGTGCGACCGACCATGCCGGCGCCGATGACGGTGACCTTCCTACGCAACGCGCGCTCCGAGGTTCTCGATGATCGCGTCGGCGACCTCGCTCGTGCCGACGGCAGTCGGATCGTCGCGCCTCGGCTTCATGTCGTACGTCACGCTCTTGCCCTCGCGGATCACCTCGGCGATCGCCTGCTCGAGGTTGTCCGCCGCGTCGTCCTCGTCGAGATGCCGCAGCATCAGCATTCCCGAGAGGAGCTGCGCCATCGGATTGACCTTGTTCTGGCCGGCGTACTTGGGTGCGGAGCCGTGCGTCGGCTCGAAGATCGCGATGCCCTCGCCGAAGTTCGCCCCCGGCGCGAGCCCGAGGCCGCCGATCATGCCCGCGCAGAGATCCGAGAGCACGTCGCCGTAGAGGTTCGGCAGCACGAGCACGTCGTACTCCTCCGGCCGCTGCACGAGCTGCATGCACATGTTGTCGACGATGCGGTCGTCGAACTCGATGTCGTCGTTCTCCGCGGCGACCTCGCGGGCGACGTTGAGGTAGAGGCCGTCCGAGAACTTCATGATGTTGGCCTTGTGCACGGCTGTGACCTTGCGGCGGCCGTTGCGGCGCGCGTAATCGAATGCGAACTGAACGATGCGGCGCGTTCCGGTGATGGAGATCGGCTTAATCGAGATCCCGGCGTCATCGTGCGCGAGCTTCCCGCCTTTCGACTTGATCCAGTCGATCAGCTCCTGCGCCTCGTCCGAGCCCTGCTCGTACTCGATGCCCGCGTAGAGATCCTCCGTGTTCTCGCGCACCACGATCAGGTCGACGTCCTCGAAGCGCGTGCGCACTCCCGGGTAGGTCTTGCACGGGCGCACCTGTGCGTAGAGGTCGAGGCTCTTGCGTAGAGCGACGTTGACGGAGCGGAAACCTCCGCCGACGGGCGTCGTGATCGGGCCTTTGAGCGCGACGCCGGTCTCGCGGATCGCGTCGAGCACTTCGTCCGGCAGCGGGTTGCCGCCGTAGGAGTCCATGACGTCGGCGCCCGCCTCGCGCACGTCCCAGTCGAACTCGACGCCGGTCGCCTGCAGCACGCGGCGGGTCGCTTCGGTCAGCTCGGGGCCTGTGCCGTCCCCGGGGATGAGCGTCACGCGATGGGCCACGGCGGCGCATGGTACTCAGCCGGGCTCAGGCCGCGCGTGCGCTGCGGCATCAAAACGGGTCGCTCCCGGCCGGCCAGGCAGCGCTTGCGCTGCCGCATCAAAGGCGCGGCAGGCTTTGCCTGCGGCGCCGATAAACCCGCTTCTTGGAAAGTTTCCACGGCGACGAAACGGGTCGGCCCCGGCCAGGCAGCGCTTGCGCTGCCGCATCAAAGGCGCGGCAGGCTTTGCCTGCGGCGCCGATAAACCCGCTTCTCGGAAAGTTTCCACGGCGACGAGACGGATCGGCCCCGGTTAGCATGCCGCGGCTATGACCCTCACGGAGGCTGCCGCTCAGGCCGACGAGCTCGCGCAGTCCGGCTCCGAACGGGAGCTCGCGACGCTGCGGCAGCAGTGGGACGACGAGGTGGAGTCCGCCGCCCGCAGCGGCGACTATCGCGAGCGCGCCGTCGCGTACCGCGCGATCGGGCAATTCCGGTTTCGGCAGAAGCTGGAGCTCCTCCGGCGCGGGCTCGAAGACGAGAGCCCGGCCGTGCGCGGCTCGGCGCTCGTGTCCGTGCAGCAGCTCTCGAAGGCAAGCCCGGGCCTCGTCAACTCGATGCGCCCGCTGCTGCACACACTTGCGTCGACCGACGCGAACCAGGCCGTGCGTCGCCTCGCGATCGTGTGCCTTCGCAACGGCTCGGCGCAGCGCGAGACGATCGTGCTGCTCAACGGGCTCGCCGAAGATGACGACGAGGAGCCGGAGCTGCGCAAGACGGCGCGAACCGTCGCCGCGGACCTGAGGAAAAGAGCCGCCGCGAAGAGCTAGCTGCTAGAGCACGTCGAGCAGACGCGTCCCTGGATCGTGCGGCCGCAGCTCGGGCACATCCGTCCTGGACGACGCCACTCGAGCAGGCTCTTGTGCAGGCCGGCGACGACCATCAGGTAGCCGACGCCGGTGGTGACGAGAGCCAGGAGTGCCGTGTTCGGGTCGAATTCCATTCCTTGCCTCTTCAGGTCGACTTCCGGCGCGCGTGAGGGTGCGCCTGGAAATACAACTCCCGACGCCGCCGATCGGATACGTGCGTGTAGAGCTCGGTGGTCGCGAGATCCGCATGCCCGAGCATCTCCTGCACCGATCGCAGGTCTGCGCCGCCCTCGAGCAGATGGGTTGCGAACGAATGCCGCAACAAGTGCGGATGAACACGTTCCGGCTCGAGGCCGGCCTTCGCGGCCAGCCGCCGCAGGATCAGGAATGCGCCGGCACGCGTCAGCCCGCCTCCCTTGGCGTTGAGGAACAGCTCCGGGCGGTGCCGCGTGTCGAGGAACGGGCGCCCGCGGGAGAGGTACCGCTGCAGTGCCGTCGCGCCCTGCCGCCCGATCGGCACGACGCGCTCCTTCGAGCCTTTCCCTATGCAGCGCACGAGTCGCGCGTCGAGGTCGACGCTCGCCTTGTCGAGGCCGACGGCCTCGCTGACGCGCAGCCCGGCGCCGTACAGCAGCTCGACGAGCGCGCGGTCGCGCAGCGCGCGCGGCGAAGTTCCCGACGCCGCCTCGACGAGTCGCTCGGCCTCCGCCGCCGAGAGTGTGCGGGGGAGGGCCCGCCGGCGACGGGGGAGCTCGAGCTCGGCCGCCGGGTTGTCGCTCCGCGCGCCGAGGAGCGTCTGATGGCGGAAGAACGAACGGATCGCTGCGACACGGCGCGCGATCGTCGCGGGCGACAGCCCGGCCGCGCGTAGCTCGGCGAGGTAGCGCTCCAGTTCCTCCGTCGTCACACGCGCAACGGGCCCGTCGAGCCAGGTGCCCAGCGCGGTCAGGTCGCGCCGGTACGCATCGACCGTCTTCGGCGCCCGGCGCGTCGCGAGCAGCGCGAGGAAGCCCTCGACGTCACGGTCGCGGATGCGTTCGGTCGGCATGCGTGCG
>Ga0075433_10001962_pt1 | contig 15471 bp, 15 predicted proteins | sample RhiMethybrSRZTD2_FD_75299 | JGI IMG/M metagenome (GOLD analysis project Ga0075433, IMG submission 75299) | Populus rhizosphere microbial communities from Tennessee, USA - Rhizosphere MetaG P. TD hybrid SRZTD2 | ecosystem: Host-associated > Plants > Roots > Rhizosphere > Soil | place: USA... | reverse complement strand
AACCTCGTCTGACCCCAGGCCAAAGCGTCCCCGGATTTCCGCCCGCCGAAATCTCCCCCGTATCGGGGAATGTGCGATCGGCCATGCTCGGCCATCTACCGCGCATCGCTACGGCAACCTTCCTGATCGCGATTGCCCCGCCCTCGTCGGTTGGCCCTATCGCTCGCTGGGGATGGTCCAAAGGCGGGCAGGTCCCATGCCTGCCGAGTGACTCAAAACGAAACCACCGGATCGCGCGGTGTCCTCCGACACAGGCGAACTATTAGGAGTTTGCGATTTGACCAAGGCTTGCAACCACCACAGAGCAATGACTGGAAGGCTTTGGCGCACGGCGCGCGCCGCCACACTTTTGGCCGGCGCCACAGTCTCAAGCGTCATGATGGTCAATCTTCCTTTTGCGTCCGCGGCTCTCGCCCACAGTCAAGGGGAGGATTCCCAATCGTTCGTGCCCGCGTCCGACAAGTGGATTAGCCTCGGCACCGCCACACGACAGGAACGCGAGCCCCTTCCGGCGAGCGCCATCGAGCAACTCGAGGACGCTCAACCCATGCCTTCGCGCCAGCCCGGCGCCATCCAGCTGGCCAGCCTCGGGGGTGAGCTGCCGCGGAGGGAGCGGCTTGGCCGCAGTCTGTCCGGCGGCCAGGTGCGTTGGAGTGCCTCTGCCGGCTGTCTTAAAGCCAGCTTGCGGGGTGTCCTCGCCGAAGTCAGTGCCAGTTTCGGCCCTGTCACCGTCAACTCCACGTGTCGCAGCAAGCAGCACAATGCCGGTGTGGGCGGAGCGCCGCGCTCGCGCCATCTCACCGGTGATGCCGTCGATTTCAAGGTGGCAAGCAACGTGCGCGCCGTGCTGGCCTTTCTTGGCGGACATCGTGCCGTCGGCGGTTTGAAGCACTATGCCGACGGACATTTCCACATTGACACGGGCCACCGCCGCAGCTGGTGACCGGGGCTGCGCGAGCAAGCGTGGGAAGCCATCCCGCCGATCGTCGAATTGGCGAGCGCTCGGGGGTGGCTTCTACAGCCGCGCTGTGGTCAGCGAGACCTCTATTGCAGCGGGCATCGCCTCTCTTGCGGGCGTGGCCCTTGCTTCAGCGCCCGACAAACTGTCCAGGGCGCCGCTCGATGAAGGAGCGCACACCTTCCGCAGCATCTTCGCTGCGCATCAATTTTGCTTGCATGGCGTTGAATTCGCGAATCGCCGCGTGCGGCCCCTGGCTCCCGCCAAGCGCCGAACTGGCGAGCGAGGCGCGCACCGCCAACGGTGCCTGCTCCGCGATTTTCCGGGCAATCGCAAGAGCGCGCTCCTTCTCACGACCTGGTGGAACCACCTCCTGGACGAACCCCAACCGCAGGGCCTCCTGCGCACCAAACTCATCGCCGGTCAGAAGGTAGCGCTGCGCATTGCCCCAGCCCGCCCGCTCGACCATGCGAATGGTCGCGCCACCCGCCGGCATGATGCCGCGTTTGACCTCGATTTGAGCGAAGCGGCAATCCTCGGCGGCAACAACGATATCGGCCGCCAACATCAGCTCAATTCCCAGCGTGAAGCAGATCCCCCTGACCGCACACACAAGCGGCTTACTGCGCAAGGGGGGCCGCAGCGACAACGGATCAATGCTGCCGACCGGGAATACTGATCCGCGCTCGCGCATCACCGGGGCTACCTTGTCCAACTCCAGCCCCGCCGTGAAATTGCCACCCTCGGCGAACAGCAGGCCGACCCAGGCGTTCTCATCGTCTTCGAAGGTCGTGAACGCCTGCGCCAATTCGATCAACATTTTTGGCGAAAAGCCGTTGAGCTTTTTGGGTCGGTCGATGCCAATGGCAAAGACGCGATCCAAGCGCTCGCTAACGATACGGCCATCATCAAGCACCGACCTTGTCGTCATGGTTCGACCTCCTGGCGTCAGGCGCAAGGTATCGCGCACGCGTGGGCATGGCCATCTCGCTACCACGGCCGATGCCGGCATTGCAGCTTAACGCTGCGAAAGGCGGCTGTTGCCCTTCAACGGCCGACCTCGGCAAGTGGCACCGCAAGCCTGTACTCGAAGCCTTCCGGATGATAGGCGAGGTGGGGCTTGCCGATCAGACTGATCAATTGCGTGCCAAATCCGGTACTGGCCGGCGGTGTCACGATCGGCCCGCCGCGCTCCTCCCAGCGTATGAGCAAAGTCGGCTCTTGCTCGACATCGTTCGTTCTCCAGCCCACGGCAACCTCGCCGCGAGGTCCGGACAGGGCCCCGTGCTTCATGGCGTTGGTCGCCAGCTCATGCACGATCAGAGCAAACATCTGGGCGAAAGAGCTACCCGCCATCAGAAACTCGCCATCGACCTTGGCGCGCGCACCAAACGATGACAGCTCGGCCTCCACGAGGTCCCGCAGCGGCGCACCGCCTCCGGCGCCGGAGGCGACGAACTCCTGCGCATGCGCCAGCGCGTGCAAACGGCCCATCAGCGCCTCGCGTGCGCTGTCGAGATCGGCGCTGTGCAGCAAGGTGTTGCTGGCAATCGACTGGATCACAGCCAGCAAATTCTTGGTGCGATGCTGCAGTTCGCGCACCAGGATGTTCTGGCGCGCCTCCGCGGCTTTGCGATCGCTCACATCGCGCGCGATGGAATGCAACCCTATAGGTTGCCGATTGGCATCGAACATCAGCCGCGAGTTGACTTCGAGGGTGTGGCGTTGCTGCCCGCCCTTGCCGAACACCTGCATCTCGTAGCGCGTCGATTCCTCGCCCTCGAGCTTGCGTTTCAACATGGATGCATGGATAGCCAGTTCGTCTGCCGGAATGAGCGTACGAAGTGGCAGGCCGATCAGCTCACGCGGCTTGTAGCCGAGGATGCGATCCACGGCCGGGTTGATCGAAGTAAAACGGCCATCGAGGTCGAGGGTCGCAACAATGTCATTGGCCGTGTCGACCAACAGGCGGTAGCGCTCCTCACTGTGCGCCAGCGCCTCTTCGGCAATCTTCCGTTCTGTGATGTCCAGCACGAAGCCAAGACCGCTCTTCGGCTTGCGCGCGCTGCCCTCGCCCGTGAACGACACCCGGCCTTTGACGAAGACCCAGCGCACGGAGCCATCCGGGCGAACGATACGATGCTCGTCCTGGAAGGTACCGGAGCTCGCCAGCTCGAGGCTCTGTCGCCGCAAGGTCTCGAAGCGGGCACGATCATCCGGATGCACGCGCTCGGCAACCTCGGGAGGTACTTGCGCGTCCGCAGGTAGGCCGAAAATGGCCTTCAGCTCCGCTGACCAGGTGTGCTCCCGAGTATCGAGATCGAAGCTGTAGACACCGAGCTGGGTGGAGGCCGCGGCCAAGCGCAACTGCTCGGCGCTTTGCTGCGCCAAAAGCAGGGCAAGCTGCAATTCGTGAATATCCGTGGCCGTCGCCAGGCACACGTCGAGCTTTTTGGCACTCTGCAACAGGGTGTAGCACAGGCGATGCCAGCGCCAGCTGCCGTCGGGGGAGACAAGGCGCGCCTCGATCGCTCGCGTGCCGGCGCCGGCGATTGCCGCCCGCCGCGCCCGCAGTGCGCTGGCTAGGTCATCGGGATGCACGAGGACCCATTCAGGGCTCGGCGGGCTTTCGAGCTTACGGCCCAGGGCGCAGGCACGCACGGCGCCGTTGCAGTAAAGCAGCGGCCCTTCCGGCTGCCCGAGCCATAGTTTGTGCGGCAGGGCCTCCAGGAGTTGATTGAGGTCGGCCACCTCGAGCGAGCCATCCGCCGCCATTGCCACACCGCGCGAATTTGCCGTATCCGAGCGCGTCCCCCGCGCCAAGGCAGCAAAGCTTAGTGATATGGCGATTTGACGCAACAGGGGCGCGTTCAGGCGTAGTATTCCCGAGGCCGTCAGCTTGGCCGTCAAGGCCGATGCGGTGCGCGACGAAACGTGGCAGCCTCAAATTTGCCGAAGGAGGTCAGCATAGCCGTTGCTGACCGACAGTTTCTGGAGGAGCGCGTCATGCAGTATGTCTGCGATGCCCCGCCGAAAACATGGTTTCGGATTGAGACCGAGGGGGAAGCGGCGCTGGAATCCCGCGCCATGGACCACGCGGTCGAGAAATACTTTCGTCAAGCCAAGGAGCAGGCCGCCCGCACCTATGTGCCGCCGCGCTCGGCCCGAGTGTTTGAGCAGAACATCGGACTTAAAGAGCACATCCAGCGGGTAATGCCGATGTTCATGACGCTGCGCGATGCCGAGGGAAAGGCCCTCGTTACCGGCATGCTGCCGCCCGCCGGCCAAAATGAGCAGCAGTTTCGACCGATCGTCGTTGGCCACGCCAACAGCGATCCTTACCCCGAACACGGGCCCGCCATTCGCATTCTCGCCGAGCATTTGGGCCTGACGTTGGACCCGGCCTATTGCTTTCCGTACCGGCGCGCGTAAGACACCGGTGGCGTGGCGGCATCAACCACCCCTGCGGATGGGCGTTACTTCGGGGGTGATGAGGTGCTAGACAGCGGGGCGGCGAGTGGGGCGGAGCACCGGATCGGCGGAGCGAGGGTTTTCGTGCTGAACGTCATTTGGCTGTTTGTTGTGCGGCGCGGCGCGCTCGTTGCCACGCTTCTTGTGGCATTGTCCTCGGCGGCGGCTGCCGCCGACTGCGGCGAGAGCGGCGCTGGCTTCGAAGCCTGGCTGCAGCGCTTCAAGGCGAAGGCCGCGGCGCAGGGTATCTCGCCCGCCGTGATCTCCTCTGCCTTTGCCGGCGTGAGCTACGATCCAACCGTCGTGCGCCTCGACCGCTCCCAGCGCTCCTTCAAGCTTTCCTTCGAGGAATTCTACGCCCGTCGGGTCGGCCCCGGGTTGATGCGACGCGGGCAGAGCCTGATGCGCACGCATCAGGCCACCCTCGCGCGCATCGAACAGCGTTTCGGTGTGCCACCTCAGGTCTTGATTGCGATCTGGGGTCTTGAAACCAATTATGGTGCCGATTCCAGCGGCAAATACTCGATCGTGCGCTCGTTGGCGACGCTTGCCTACGATTGCCGACGCTCGGAGTTCTTCACTGGGCATCTCATGGATGCCTTGCGCATTCTGCAGCGCGGCGACTTGACGCTGGCGCAGATGCGCGGTGGCTGGGCCGGAGAAATTGGCCATACCCAGTTTCTGCCGTCGGGTTACTACAAGTACGCGGTGGACTTCGACGGTGACGGACACCGCGATCTGGAACGCAGCGTAGCGGATATGTTGGCCTCGACCGCCAATTTCCTGAAGGGTCATGGCTGGCAGGCGGGACAAGGTTGGGAACCGGGTTCTGCCAACTACGCCGTGCTCAAGGAATGGAATCGGGCCGAGGTGTACCAACGCACCATCGCCGTCATGGCCTCGCGACTGCGCGAAGGTCCCTGATCCGCAATCCAAACGGACCTTAGCTGACGCGGCCGATACAAAAGGCGATGGCATCGGTCAGCGCGCGCGTCTGCCGGTCGGCTCGAAAAATGGCCAACGCGTCGCGCGCGATCGCGCCATAGTGCCTGGCACGATCAAGCGTATCCTCGATCGCGCCATGCTTTTTCATAAGCCGGATGGCGTGCTCAAGATCGTCGTCCTCGATTTTGCTTTCGGTCAGCGTGCGGCGCCAAAAGGCGCGCTCCTCATCACTGCCGCGACGGAAGCACAAGATCACTGGCAGCGTGATCTTGCCTTCCCTGAAGTCGTCGCCGACCGCCTTGCCAAGCCGGGTACTGTCACCCGAATAGTCAAGCGCGTCATCGACCAGCTGAAAGGCAACCCCGAGATTGCGTCCGTAGGACTTAAGCGCGGTGTGTTCCTCGGCGGGGCGATTGGCAATGGCGGCACCCACCTCCGCCGCCGCCGAAAACAAGGCGGCCGTCTTGGCATTGATGATTGTCAGGTATTCGTCTTCCGTGGTGGCGGTCTTTTTCGCCGCGGCCAGTTGCATCACCTCGCCTTCGGCGATCACGGCAGCCGCGTTCGATAAAATGCGCAGGGCACCGAAGGAGCCGACGTCAACCATCATCCGGAAGGCTTGACCGAGCAGGAAGTCGCCGACCAGCACGCTGGCCTGATTGCCCCACAGCAGGCGGGCCGAGGCCTTGCCGCGGCGATAGTTGCTCTGGTCGACTACGTCGTCGTGCAGCAGCGTCGCCGTGTGCATGAACTCGACCGCCGCCGCGAGACGAACATGACCGTCGCCGCGATAGCCGCAGAGCTTGGCGGCGGCAATGGTAAGCATGGGTCGCAACCGTTTGCCACCTGAGTCGATGAGATGATGCGCGATCTGAGGGATAAGCTCGACCTCCGATACGGCCCGGTCGAGAATGATGCGATTGACGCGCTCCATGTCCTCGCTGGCGATCTCGAGCAGCCCTTGCAAGCCCTCGCCAGGCTCGCGCGACTCTTCGAATGGGACGACGACACCCAAGGTGTGCTATTCCTCGCTTGGCCAATGCCCGTTCCCGTATAACGGGCAGCCATAAAGAACAGTCAAGCGTGTTTTCCGCGACAGAGCGCCCGATAGGTTCGCAGCGGCGCGCCTTGGGGAGCTCCAGGATGCGTGAAATGCTGCGCAGCAACGATGCCGTGCTCCTCAGTTATGCTGAATCGGTCCTGCAGGAACAGGGCATCGCCAGCCTGATTGCCGATCAACACATCAGCGTGATCGAAGGCTCAATCGGCGCTTTCCCACGACGCCTGCTGGTCCGCGAAGAGGAATGGTCTGCCGCCCACCGCGCGTTGCGCGAGGCGGGGCTGGAAGCCTGGTTGATCGCTGGTGGGGAAGCGCACGCGTGACGGGCGCCGGCGACAGGGCGGCGGGCAGCACCGAGGATGCTTTTTTGGGCGGACGCTTGCGCATTCTGCAACCTGCCGCCGGCTATCGCGCCGGGCTCGATGCCGTTTTGCTCGCAGCGGCCGCGCCGCTGCGGATGGGAGAGACTGAAAAAGTCCTCGACGTCGGCGCCGGCGTTGGCGTGGTCGGGCTTGCCGTGGCGCGCCGCGTCCCCGACGCGCGCGTGACGATGATCGAACGCGAGATGGCGGCGGCGGACCTCTGCCGTGCCAACATCGAACGCAATGACCTGCTCGAGCGCGCCCGGGTTCTCGCAGGCGACCTTGGCCGACCGCTTGGGGAGCAGCCCGCGCTGCAGCGGCTCGCCGCGAGCTTCGACCACGTCCTGGCCAACCCGCCCTATCACGTCGAGGGTGCCGCCAGTCTTGCCCCTGTGCCGGCCAAGGCCGTGGCCAACGCCATGCCGGCCGACGGCCTTGGGCATTGGCTGCGGTTCATGGCCGCAATGGCGCGGCCCGGCGGCACGGCCACCATGATTCACCGGGCGGATCGCCTGAGCCATGTTCTCTCTGCCTTTGCCGGCCGCTTCGGCGCCTTGCTGGTCTTTCCCTTGTTTGCCCGCCCTGGCGCGGCGGCGCAGCGGATCCTAGTTCAGGGGATCAAGGGGAGCCGAGCGCCCCTGCAACTGCGCCCCGGCCTCATCTTGCACGACGCCGGACACGGCTTTCGTCCCGAAGTCGACGCCATCTTGCGCGCGGGACACGCCCTCGAGCTGGGCCGCACCGGCGGCGACTGAGAGTGCCTGTCGCGGCAGCGACAAAGTTGATATCTAGCGGTTGGCCGCGCTTTGGTGCTAGGCACGGGGCGCCGCCGGCGCCGCAACCTCGCAGCCGTCCTTGCGTGCCCGTCCCTTTCGTGAGGCAGCCGATGCTCTTCTTTAACCGTGGCCCGATTGTTCCGGTATTGCGCTTTACGGGGGCGATCGGCATGGTGACGCCGCTGAGACCCGGCCTCGCCTTGGCATCGCTTACCGGCGCCATCGAAAAGGCCTTCACGGCCTCGAAACTGCCGAGCGTGGCGATCACCGTCAATTCGCCCGGTGGCTCACCGGTGCAATCGCACTTAATCTTCAATCGTATTCGCCAACTCGCTCAAGAGAAAGACAAGCGTGTTTACGTGTTTTGTGAGGACATTGCCGCCTCCGGCGGCTACTTCTTGGCGCTCGCCGGCGATGAAATCTACGCTGACCCCTCCTCGATCGTGGGTTCGATCGGCGTGATTTCGGCAGGCTTCGGTCTCGACAAATTCATCGAGCGTTTCGGCATCGAGCGGCGCGTGCACGCAGCCGGCAAGGACAAAGGTGCGCTCGACCCGTTCCGACCCGAACGCGCCGACGATGTGCAGCGGCTCGAAGAGCTGCAGCGTGAGGTGCACGAGACCTTCATCGGTATCGTCAAGGCACGCCGCGCCGACCGGCTCAAGGGACCCGAGGAAGAGATGTTCTCGGGCAGCTTCTGGTCCGCGCGCAAAGCCGTGGACTATGGCCTGATCGACGGCATCACCGATCTGCGCAGCAAAATGCGCGCCCTGCACGGCGACAAGGTGCGATTGAAGGCCGTGCCGATGGCACCGACCGGCTTGCTCAGCCGCCTGCGCCGGATGCCCGGCCTCGGCGACGGCGGCGGCGAAAAATTTGCTTTCCCGTCCTCGTTGGCCGATGATGTGATCTCGGCCGTCGAGGCGCGTGCGTTGTGGGCGCGCTTCGGCCTTTAGGTGTCAGCGGGAGGCAATCGCATGCCCCAGCTCATCGTCATTGCTTTGATCGGCGCCGGCTTTTACGCCGCCTACCGCTGGATGCGGCAGGCCTCCGACGCCGTCACGGCCGAGTTGAGCCGGGCGGAAGACGAGCTCAGGCGTCGGACCGCGGGCGGACGCATCGAAAAGGACTTGGGTCGGCTCGAATACGATCCCACAACCGGCATCTATCGGCCGCAAAAGCGCGGCTGAGGGAGCAAAGCTGAACCCTCGCACGTGCCCGCGTCAGCCGCAGCAGCCGCGCCTGCCCGCCGGCGTTGGAATTGTGGTGACCGATCGTCCCATTTGCGTATAGTGCGCGCGCCGCAGCCCCATTCAGACGAACTCCATGCAAAAGAAAGCCGCCACCCCGGCAGCCGGAAAGATTGCCAAGGCACCGCCCGGCCTGCAGCCCACGGCATCCTTCCAAGACCTGATTTTGACCCTGCAGCAGTACTGGGGCGAGCAGGGCTGCGCGATCCTGCAGCCCTACGACATGGAGGTGGGCGCGGGCACCTTCCACCCGGCAACAACGCTGCGCGCCTTGGGGCCAAAGCCCTGGAATGCCGCCTACGTGCAGCCCTCGCGCCGACCCAAGGACGGGCGCTACGGTGAAAACCCCAATCGCCTGCAGCACTACTATCAATTCCAGGTCATCATGAAGCCGTCCCCCGACGACTTCATCGATCTTTATCTGGCGAGCCTGGCCCGTATTGGCATCGACCCCAATGTGCATGACATTCGCTTTGTCGAGGACGATTGGGAGAGCCCGACGCTCGGTGCCTGGGGACTGGGCTGGGAGGTGTGGTGCGATGGCATGGAGGTGACCCAGTTCACCTACTTTCAACAAGTCGGGGGCTTCGACTGCAATCCGGTCGCGGGCGAGATCACCTACGGCCTCGAGCGCCTGGCCATGTACGTGCAGGGCGTCGACCGGGTCTTCGACCTCAATTTCAACGGGCGACACGATGCACGCAAGCTGAGCTATGGCGATGTGTTCTTGCAAGCCGAGCAGGAGTACTCGCGCTTCAATTTTGAGTACGCCGACACGGAAATCCTGCTGCAGCACTTCCGCGATGCCGAGAAGGAGTGCAAGGCCCTGCTCGCGGCCGGGGCCACGGCGGCCACCGCCAACGACAGGCGCCACCGCCTGGCGCTGCCGGCCTACGATCAGTGCATTAAGGCAAGTCACATCTTCAATCTGTTGGATGCGCGCGGTGTGATCTCCGTGACCGAGCGGCAGAGCTATATCTTGCGCGTGCGCGAATTGGCCAAGGCGTGCTGCGCAGCTTGGCTCAGCACCGATGGAGGAGGCGGGCAATGACGCTGGCCCACGAGGCAACCGCTCGCTGGATCGGCCCAGCGCCGGGCGGCGACCGGCACGTCGATTTAAGAGGAGATAATTGGCTATGAGCGCCGCCAAGACGCTGTTGGAACTCTCCGGCGCGGATCTGAGCCCGCCCCCGCTCGCCGCCGCGACGCTCGTTATCATCGATGCGCAAAACGAATACCTCGACGGCAAGCTGGCCCTACCTGGCGCAGGGCCGGCGCTTGCCGCGCTGGTGCGGCTGCTCGGGCGCGCGCGTGAGGCGGGCGCACGGGTGGTGCACGTGCAGCACAAGGGGCGTCCGGGCGGACTGTTCGATCTTGCGGCGCGTGGCGGGACGATCATCGAAGCCGTGCAACCGGTCGGGGATGAAGCCGTGCTGCACAAACCGCTGCCCAATGCCTTCGCGCAAACCGAGCTCGATGCCACCCTGAAAAAGCTTGGACGTACGCAGATCGTACTCGCCGGCTTTATGACACACATGTGCGTGAGTTCGACGGCACGGGCGTCTCTCGATCTCGGCTACAAAGCCACGGTGGCCGCCGATGCTGCCGCAACGCGCGACCTGCCTGACCCGCTGGGCGGGACGATTGCCGCGGACGCCTTGCACCGGGCCGCGCTCGCCGCCTTGGCAGACCGGTTCGCGATTGTGGCCAGGGTCGACCAGATTGCGCAGAAGTGAGACGAAAAGGGCCTCGCGTCAGGTGCGTGCAGGCGGATGTGGGCAGCCAACTGATCGGTGCGCCCGCCTCGCCCCGTCCGGGCCCCGGCAGGTAAAATCATGATGGCTAGGACGAGGCACGCGGCATTTCCAAAGGCCGGCCCAACGCCGGGGCCCAGCGAGCCCCCGGCCGCCCTGCGCCTGGGCTGCTGCAGGCGGGCTCACGGGGCTCGGCAATGGCGGTGGGGGCATTGTCATGGCTGATCTGTTGCTCGAGCTTTTGTCCGAGGAAATCCCCGCGCGCATGCAGTCGCGTGCGGCCGCAGACCTGCAGCGGCTCGTCGTCGACGGCCTCAAGGCGCAGGGACTGGCCACGGGCCCGGCCCAGGCCTTCGTGACGCCGCGGCGGCTCGCGCTTTTGCTCGAGGGCGTGCCGGCGAAGTCGCCGGACACGGCAGAGGAGCGTAAGGGTCCCCGCGTCAATGCCCCCGATGCGGCGATTGCCGGGTTCGTCAAGTCGGCGGGGCTCAGGTCGATCAGGGACGCCGAAATCGTCAAGGATGCCAAGAAGGGCGATTTCTATGTCGCCCGGATCGAAACGCCGGGGCGTACCGCCGATGAGATCGTGGCCAAACTGTTGCCGGCCGTGGTGGCGAAGTTCCCTTGGCCAAAGTCCATGCGTTGGGGATCGGGCAAAACCACCTGGGTGCGGCCCCTGCACTCGATCCTCTGCCTGCTCGACGGCCAGGTGGTACCGTTCGCGATCGAGAACGTCGTCAGTGGTAGAGACACGCGTGGGCATCGTTTTCACGCCAACGAAGCCTTCGAGGTCAAGGGAGCGGCCGACTACCTCAAGGGGATGCGCAGCCACAAAGTGATGCTCGATTCCGGCGAGCGCGCGGCGTTGATCGGCGAGGCGGCGCGTGCGCTGGCCAAGGAGCACAAGCTCGCACTGGTCGAGGACGAGGCGTTGCTCGCGGAAAATGCCGGGCTCACCGAATGGCCGACGGTGCTGATGGGCAGCTTCGAGGAAGCCTTTCTCAGCGTGCCCGCCGAATGCCTGATGCTATCCATGAAGCAGCACCAAAAGTGCTTTGCCCTGAAACACCCGCGCTCCGGCAAGCTCGCCAACAAATTCCTTTTGGTATCGAACCTACAGGCCCGCGACGGCGGCAAACAGATCATCGCCGGCAACGAGAAGGTCATTCGCGCTCGCCTGTCGGATGCAAAATTCTTTTGGGAGCAGGACCAGAAGAAACCTTTGGACGAAATGGCCCTGGCCTTGGCCGGCATTACCTTCCACGAAAAGCTTGGCTCGCAAAAAGACCGCGTCGAGCGCATGGCCGAGCTCGCCTTTCAGATCGCGGGTTCGGTGGATGCCGTGCCAGAGGATGCGCGGCGCGCCGCGCAACTCGCCAAGACCGACCTGGTCTCGGGCATGGTCGGGGAATTTCCCGAGCTGCAGGGTTTGATGGGCCGTTACTACGCCGAGGCGGCCGGCACCAAGCCCGAAATCGCCCGTGCCATCGAGCTGCATTATAAGCCGCGAGGACCCTCCGATCGCGTGCCAAAGCTGGAGGAGGGCGATGCCGTTGCCGTCGCCGTGGCGCTCGCCGACAAGCTCGATACGCTCGTTGGTTTCTGGGCGATCGGCGAAAAGCCAACTGGCTCGGGCGATCCTTATCAGCTGCGGCGCGCGGCGCTGGGTGTGATCCGGATCGTGCTGGAGAACGACTTGCGTCTGCCATTGCAGGCCATCATCGCCCGGCATCGGTTGCGCTTGCTCAAAACCTTGACGGCGCTCCGGGGGCCCCACGACGCGGCGGCAGCCTGGATAGATGGCCTCAGCGAGGAGGACATGCGCCAGGCCACGGCGGCGGCGGAGACGGAGGACTTTGCCTCCCGGCTGCCGGCAAGCGTCACATCGAAGCTCTTCCTGGCCGCTGGCGAGCTTCTATCCTTCTTCACCGACCGGTTGAAGGTACACCTGCGCGAGAGCGAGGCGCGCCATGACCTGATCGACGCGGTCCTGCTCGGCGGCCAGGATGACCTAGCGCTGCTCGTCAAGCGCGTCGAGGCCCTGGCGGAGTTCTTGCAGACCGATGACGGCGCCAACCTCCTGATCGGGGTACGCCGCGCCATCAACATCGTGCGTGACGAAGAAAAGAGGGACAAGCGAAGCTACGCCGGCGAATACGACCTCGACAAGCTGACAGCCAAAGAGGAATTGGCCCTTGCGGCTGCCATCGAGAGCGTCAAGCAGGACACGCGCGCTGCCATCAACGTGGAAAATTTTGCCGGCGCCATGCGGGCCTTGGCCGAGCTGCGGGCACCGGTTGATGCCTTTTTCGACAAGGTCACGGTCAATGCACCCGACCCCCTCGTGCGCGCCAACCGGCTGGCGCTGCTTTCCCAGATCCGCGCCGCCACCCTCAACGTTGCCGACTTCTCGAAAATCGCGGGCTAGCCGGGTTCAGGTTGCCCCACGGCGAACTTGCCAACGTCGCCGCGCGCAGGGTTGAGCGCCCGTGGACACCTGATGCCCCGCGAAAGCCATGACCCACAGCCGTCCGCAGCGCCCCGCTGCCTTTCCATCCACCCAAGGCCAGCCAGCACCGACCGGACGAGAAGATGCTGGCTGCGGCACGTCGCCCGGCCCTCCCCAGCTGGTTGAAAAGCGCACCCGGCAAAGCACCTGCAAGGCGCTCAGATCGTGGGCTATAAGGCGGGCAAGGCCCGTTGCAACGCAGGAGAACGCCCCATGGCCGTCGCCCTTTTCATGGTTCGCGCCACCATCAGCAAGGACAAGGAAGCCGCCTTCAATCGCTGGTACAACGAGGAACACGTGCCGCAGGTCCTCCAGTTCAACGGCGCGGTCAGCGGCCGCCGCTATAAGAAAATCCTGGGCGAGGACAAGTTCGAATATATGGCCCTTTACGAATTTGCGAGCGAAGAGGTGTTCCGTCGTTTCCTGGAGTCAGACCACCTCAAGACCTTGGTCAAGGACTACGACGCCAATTTTGGCGGCGCCTCGGAACGGCAAAGGACCGGCTACGTGCAGGTCTTCCCCTAGCCGCCGGGGCGATCCGGCCGCCCAAAAAGAAAGGCAGGACACCGGTGCGGGTAGGTGCCCTGCCTTCCAGCCAAGAAATACTCGGGGATACCAGGGCGGTGCCTCCTCTTGGAAGGCGCGTTCTTAGCGTCCCTTTACGACGCCTAGGAAACGTCGGGCGCGCGAGTCGGTTCCATCCGTTTTGCAGATTATCCACGGCCGGCGCCGGGAAGCCCGCGGCTTGCGGCGCGAGCGTTGCTTTAAGCCGCGGAGGGAGCTCTCGAATTAGTCCTGTTTAGCGCCGCCCGGGCGAGCGCCGCCGACGTTGGCACGGCAACACCGGAAGGGGCCCATGGCGCGCCGGACCTTGGCTCCCATATCCGCAAGGAACCTCGAGACGGGACAATGCGCAAGAGCGGCACGCCGATAGCTGGGATGACGGTCGACGCGGCTGGGCTTTACTGCGCCCCGGGCGATTTTCACATCGACCCGATCCGCCCGGTCGCCCGGGCGATCATCAGCCATGGCCATGCCGACCACGCCCGGCCCGGCCACGGCGCGGTGCTGGCGACGCCCGACACCATCGCTATTCTCAAGACGCGCCTGGGCGAGACCGCGGCCGGCAGCTGGCAAGCGCTCCCCTACGGGGAGGCGCTGGGCGTGGCCGGCGTCACGCTGCGACTGGCGCCGGCCGGGCACATTCTCGGCAGTGCGCAGGTGGTGATCGACTACAAGGGCGCCCGGGCCGTCGTTTCCGGGGACTATAAGCTTGACCCCGATCCGACGGCTGCCCCCTTCGAGTTGGTCGCATGTCATCTCTTCATCACAGAGGCGACCTTCGGCCTACCGGTGTTCCACCACGAGCCCGCTGATCAGGAAATCGACAAGCTTCTGGCCTCGGTTCGCGCCAATGGGGATCGCACTCATCTCATCGGCGCTTACGGGCTCGGCAAGACGCAGCGCCTGATCGCCCTGTTGCGCGCGGCGGGTTACGCGCGGCCGATCTGGCTGCACGGCGCCAATTTGGCGCTGTGTCAGCTCTATCAGTCCCGCGGCATCGAACTGGGCGCGCTTGCCCACGTCAGCGATGCCGCCGACAAACTGGCCGGCGAGATCGTGTTCTCTCCGCCGTCCGCGCTCAGCGACCGCTGGTCGCGACGGCTGACCGAGCCCCTGACGGCCTTCGCCTCGGGTTGGATGCGGGTGCGGGCGCGCGCGCGGCAAAAGGGGGTCGAACTGCCATTGGTGATCTCCGATCATTGCGATTGGCCGGGGCTCGTCGCCACCATTGCGGCCACCGGCGCGGAGGAAATCTGGGTGACGCACGGGCGCGAGGACGCGCTGGTGCATCAGATCGGCCTGATGGGCAAACGCGGCAGGGCCCTGGCCCTGATCGGTTACGAGGAAAACGAGGGCGAATGAGCCGGCAGCCGCCAACCCTGCCGCAGGTCGGCGCGCCCCCCAGCCGGCCGCGCCCGGGGCGGCCGGGCACCCCGGGGCGCGCGCGGCCATGAAGGCCTTCGCCCAGCTGCTCGACCGCCTTTCCTATAACCCGAGCCGCAACGCCAAGCTCAGGCTGATGCGGGACTATTTCCGCAGCACGCCCGATCCCGACCGTGGCTGGGGACTGGCGGTGCTGACCGATGGCTTGCCGTTCTCTTTTCCCCTGCGTCGTACACTGATGGACATGATGGCACGCCGCATGGACCCGGAGCTGTTCCGGCTCTCGCGCGACTACGTCGGTGACACCGCCGAGACAATCGCGCTGATGTGGGAGAAGCCGCGGCCGGTCCACGATGACGCCCTGGCCTCGACGCAAAAGGCGACCGTCAGTGCGGGTGACACCAAGGCAGCACCTTGGCAGGCGACGCGGCCCGAGGCA
>Ga0075433_10001960_pt1 | contig 15484 bp, 15 predicted proteins | sample RhiMethybrSRZTD2_FD_75299 | JGI IMG/M metagenome (GOLD analysis project Ga0075433, IMG submission 75299) | Populus rhizosphere microbial communities from Tennessee, USA - Rhizosphere MetaG P. TD hybrid SRZTD2 | ecosystem: Host-associated > Plants > Roots > Rhizosphere > Soil | place: USA... | reverse complement strand
CTTCGGCGGGGGCGGCGGCAGCTTCGGCGGCGGCGGCTCGAGCGGGAGCTGGTGATGGCGCGACATCCGAGGTGGGTGCGCGCGCTGCTCGGCGAGGCCGATCTGGAGGCGGTGGCGCGGGCCATCACGGTGGCGGAGGCGCGCACGTCGGCCGAGATCCGGGTGCACCTCGATCACCGCTGCCCGGGCGAGCCCATGCCGCGCGCGGTGGCGGTCTTCGAGCGGCTCGGGATGCATCGCACCGAGCACCGGCACGGCGTGCTCATCTACGTGAGCGTGGAGGATCACAAGCTGGCGGTGCTGGGGGACCAGGGCATCCACCAGCGGGTCGGGCAGGTCTACTGGGAGCGGCTGGTCGAGGCGGTGCTCACGCACTTCCGGGAAGAGCGCCCGCGCGACGGGCTGCTGCACGCGGTCGCCGAGGTGGGCCTCGTGCTGGCCCGGCACTTCCCGCGGCGGCCCGACGACGTGAACGAGCTCACCGACCAGGTGAGCATCGAGCCCTCGTGACCGCCGGGCTCAGCGGCCGAAGCGGGCGCTGAGCCCAACGAAGGCCGACCAGTCGGGGCCGGGACCGACCAGCGTGGAGCGCATTCCGGCGTCCACGGCCAGGAACGGGGTCAGCTTGTAGAGTAGCGCCACCGTGGTGCGGAGGCTCGCGCGGCTGTCGCGCTCCTCCTTGGTGGTGAAGAAGAGCTCGGTGATCGTCCCGAGCCGCTCGGTCACCTGCCACGAGAGCGACCCGGAGGCGATGCCTTGCGGGATGAAGCCCTCCGGGTGCCGCTGCCCGAGCGCGGCCACCCCCGCGTTGACGTCGAGGCTCAACCCCCACGGCAGGCCGATGGTCAGCAGCAGCAGCGCGCCCGCGTCCACCCGCTGGCTGCCGATGGGCGAGCGCGCGATCGGCAGCTTCACGAAGGGCTTCACCGCCACCTGAGGACCGCTGCCCGTCTCCGGCGGCGCGTAGAGGCGATACTTCAGGCCGAGCGTGTAGTCGCCGCTGCCGCTCGCATCGTGCTCGGCGCGCTGCCACACGAAGGGCTCGCCCTCGATCGAGAGCTCGAGCACCCGGGCGACACCCGCGCGCAGGACGGCCTGCGTGCTGAGCTGATGCTGGGTGGGGCCGCCGCCGACCCGCGCGCGCTCGTACTCGATGCCGGTCTCGATCTGCAGCGCGCCCGGCGGGACCAGCTCGGCGCTGGTGGTGAGATCGGGCCGATCCGGGTTGATGCCCTGGCCGTGGGCCGCGAGGGGCCACAGGCAGAGCAGCGCGGTCGATATGAGGGCGACCAGGAGGTTCAAGCGGCCCATCATACACGTGGGCGCGGCCGGCACGTGGGCCCGCCCGGCACGGGGGCCCGGCCGCCAGGCATTCTGCCGTCATCGGGCGTCATGCCCGTCGAGTGCCGATCACCTGTTGTGGACTAGCGACGATCTTTCAGGCACTTGGGCTGTGGCATGGGCGGTGCTTGCCAACCCGGCCGATGCCCGATCACCGGAGGAGGCTCCCATGAGACAGAGCAAACGGGCCGCGCTGCTCCTGCTGTTCCTGCTCACGACCGCGGTCACGCTCCCCATGATCCCGACCGCGGAGGCGGCCGGCCCGGGCTGGGCCGAGCAGCTCCAGGCGATGGACGAGGCCCTCGGGCGGGGCGACGCGGTGGCGGCCCAGGCCGCGTGGCGGGAGGCCTATGCCACGGCGCACGCGAGCCACGGCTGGCCCGGCATGATCGCGGTCGGCGACGCGGCTCTGCGGCTCGGCCGGGCCACCGGTACGGCGGCGGTCTCGGAGACTAGGGCGCGGCGCGTCTACCTGACCGCGCTCCTCCGCGCGCGGCGGGACCGCTCGCTCGACGGCGTGCTCACGGCGGGCGAGGCCTTCGGCCGGCTCGGCGACCGCGACGTGGTGCAGCAGGCGGCCGCGGTCGCCGCGGATCTGGCCGCGCGCTCCGGTGACGATCTCGCGCGGCGCCGGGTGCAGACCTTCCGCAGCCAGTGGGTGGCGCGCCCGCTCACCTAGCTCCGGTACCTCCGCCCCGCCGGCGCGGGAGCCGATCGCGGTGCGTGGTATGCTCCCCCCGCCATGAACCGCTCCGAGATTCCCACCCCCGCGCTGTTGCTGGACCTGGACCGCTTCGAGCGCAATCTCCAGAAGATGGCCGCCCACGTGAAGGCGGCCGGCAAGAAGCTTCGCCCACACGCCAAGACCCACAAGTGCCCGGAGATCGCCCGCCGCCAGGTCGCGGCGGGCGCGATCGGCGTCTGCGTGGCCAAGGTGGGCGAGGCCGAGGTGATGGCGGCGGCCGGTGTGCGCAATCTGCTGATCACCACCGAAGTGGTGGGCCCGGAGAAGATCGGGCGGCTCCTCGGCGTGCTGCGGCGTCAGCCCGAGACACTCGTCGTGGTGGACCATCCGCACAACGTGCGGGAGCTGGGGGCGGCGGTGGCCAAGGCCGGCCTCGTGCTCAACGTGCTGGTGGACGTCGACGTGGGCGGCCGGCGCACCGGCGCCCAGCCCGGCGAGCCCGCGCGCGACCTGGGGCGCGAGGTGATGGCCCAGCCCGCGCTCCACCTGCGCGGGCTGCAGGGCTACGCGGGCCACTGCGCGCACGTGATGGGCTTCGACGATCGGCGGCGCACCTCGCGGCGCTGGATGGGCCGGCTCATGAAGACGCGCGAGCTGTTCGAGAAGCACGGCATGGCGGTGGATATCGTGACCGGCGGCTCGAGCGGCACCTTCAACATCGACAGCGAGCTCGAGGGGATGACCGAGCTGCAGTCCGGCTCCTACTGCGTGATGGACCTCGACTACCGGCGCATCGGCAGCCCGCGCGGAGCCGCCTACGACGAGTTCGAGATGGCGCTCACCGTGCTGACCACCGTGGTCAGCGTGCCGTCCGCGGAGATGGCGATGGTGGACGGCGGCTTCAAGGCCTTCTCTACGGACCGGCCCTTCGTGCCGGAGGCGGTGGAGTGGCCGGGCGTGGAGTACTCGTGGGCGGGCGACGAGCACGGGCGGCTCATGACCGCGGAGCCGGAGCGGCTGCCCAGGCTCGGCCAGCTCATCGAGTTCTTCCCGCCCCACTGCGATCCCACCATCAACCTCTACGACCGCATCTACGCGATGCGCGGGGACACCGTCGAGGCGGTCTGGGAGATCGCGGGGCGCGGCCGCTCCCAGTAGGGCCGGGCTACCCGGCCCGGCGCCGCGGCGCTGCGTCTAGGCGGAGGCGCCGTGCGTGGAGGTCCAGTAGGACAGGAACACGTCCCAGACCTCCTCGGGGCTGCGGGTCTGGAAGATGCGGGCGCGGCATTCGGTGGCGTGGCCGAGCCCCTCCGTGTACCACGCGAGGTGCTTCTTCATCTGGACGAGCGCGTACTTCTCGCCGAAGTGCTCGCCGATGAGGCGCACGTGGCGGGCGATGACGCGCGCCTTGTAGGCGGCTCGCTCCGGGGCGCTCAGCGCGTCGAACCCCTCGTCGAAGATCCAGGGGCTGCCGAGGGCGGCGCGGCCGATCATCACCGAGGCGCAGCCGGTCTCCTCGGCCATGCGCCGCGCCTCTTCCATCGAGTCGACGTCGCCGTTGCCGGTGACCGGGACCGACACCGCGTCGACGACCTCGCGGATGATGGCCCACGGGGCCTTGCCGGTGAAGCGCTGCGAGCGGGTGCGCGGGTGCACGGTGATCGCGTTCACCCCTTCGGACTCCGCCATCTGGGCGACCTCGACCGCGTTCAGGTGCTCGTCGTCCCAGCCGCCGCGGATCTTGACGGTGAGCGGCACGCTCACCGCCTTGCGGAGCGCGCGCAGGATGAGGGCGGTGGCCGCGATGTCGCGCATCAGGGCGGCCCCCTTGCCCTTGCCGGTGATCTTGGGCATCGGGCAGCCCATGTTGAGATCGACGATGTCGGCGCCGAGGACCTGGCAACGCTCGGCCGCGCGGGCGAGCAGATCGGGATCCTTGCCGAGCAGCTGCATCGCGAGCGGGCGCTCCTGGGGATAGTAGGCCGCGATGGCGTCGGCGTGCGGGTGCCCGGTCAGCAGCGCGGCCGCGTCCATCTCCTCCGAGGTGGTGAGCCCGCTGCCGCACTCGCGCGCGATCAGGCGGAACGGCGCGTTGGTGATGCCGGCCATCGGGGCCAGGCGCGCCAGCGTGGGGATCTCGACGGGACCGATCTTCATGGGACGTCCAGTATACCCTCGCCCGCCCTACCGGGCCGGGCTCCCCGGCGGCGCCCAGAGGCCACGCCGGTGCTCGCGCGCCTCGGCGGCGAGCTTCCGGAACAGCTCGGCGTGGCGGACGTTGGGCGGCACCGTCATGACCGCGGCGTAGCCGAGGCGCACCAGCTCCGCGTTGACCATCAGCTGGCCGCCGTCGGGCCCGGGGACCCACACGTAAGCGAGGAGGCGCCCGTAGCGGTCACGGAGCTGCACGTCGGTCTCGAGTCGCACCGGCTCGTGGCCGAGGAGCCGCCGGTTCACCTCGGTCGCCTCGCGCCCGCCGGGCTCCTCCCCTCGTGTCGGGTGATAGACCTCCGGCGTGTCGATGCCGATGTAGCGCACCTTCTCCACTCCGGTGGCGAGCCGCACATAGATGGTATCCCCGTCCACGATGCGACCCACTGTCCCGCCCAGCTCCCCCCTCTCCCCGCTGGGGAGAGGGTAGGGTGAGGGGAAAGGTTCCAGCGACGGCGAGACGACCGCGAGCAGCGACGCCAGCGCGAGGAGAACGACGAGGGCGCGCCCACGCATGGTGTATCACCCACGATACACCAGACCCTCTTGCGGGCCGGGCCGCTATCTACGCCGAAACCTCAGGCGCTGCGGTCAGGCTCCGGTATCACACCCCGCTCCCATCTGGACGTCAGAAGGATCCCGACGACGATACCGGCCGCGATGACGAGCGAGGAGGCGATACGGCCCAACCCGAGGCCGCCTTCGGCGTGGGACTTGGTCAGGGTATCGCCAAGCGTCGCGCCGAGGGGCCGCGTCAGGACGTACGCGGACCAGAAGATCATGCTCTTCGGGATCCTGGTCAGGAAGTGCGCGAGGGCCACGAGCGCGAGCAGACCGGCGAACACCAGCGCGCCGCGCTCGAACCCGACACCGGCGGTGGTCGCCACGAAGTCGCCGAGGGCGGTGCCGAGCGTGTTCGAGACGAGGATGGTCACCCAGTAGAAGATCTCGTTGGGCCGCGTGGTGATGTGCTCGAACTCGATCCGTCCCGTGGAGCGGTGCCAGACGAAGAGGACGACGAGAACGCCGCAGAACAGCATGATCGATGACTTCACGTATCCGAGCCGGAGGGTCCGGTCGAGGTAGTCCGACATCGTCGTGCCGACCGTCGTGGTGGCGACCACGACCGCCCAGTACAGGAACGGGTGGTATCGCTTCGCCGCGACCTGGGGCGCCAGCGTGGCGATGAAGACCCCCAGGAAGATCAGGGTGCTCACCGCGTAGCCGACCGCGAGCGTCATCGAGAGGGCATCGCCGCCCGTCTCGCCGAGTGTCGTCGCGAGGATCTTGATGACCCAGAACGCCAGGGTGACCTGCGGGACCTTGCTCAGCGTATCGGTCACGCGCCGGTCGGTTTTCCCACCTGTCGTCATGGGTGTCGATTTGAGAAGCCCGAAGGGGCAGCCTCGAGAGGGCGGCTCATCCCCTTCGGGCGTGCTTCAGCTTGTCTCGTCCACCTACCAGTCGCGACGATGGTGATGGTGCCCGCCATCACCGCCGATAGGCACCGGTATGATGCACGCTTGAGTTCCCACCGTCACAGCCAAGAGCAGCATCACGATCTTTAGATACCGCACAGGCGCACCTCCTCGCGAGCGCTAGAATCGTCGTTGCCAGAAGAATTTACCTGCTGCCCACTTGCAGGTTTGACGGCGCATCCGACCGATTCATGCGCTCAATTCTTCTTCGGCCCGCGCGGCCCTCCGGCATCGGGAAGGCAGCGGTAGGAGTCGGCCGGCCCCGGCGGAGTCAGGCGGTCCTCCGGCCGCGCCTCTCCCGAGGCGCGCAGATAGGCTCGCTGCTCGTCCTCCCGCGATTTCTGCTCCTGGAGGCAGTCCGAGAGGGTCCGGTGCTCGCTGACCCGGGTGCCCGCCGCTTCCTTGCCGGGCCGTCCGCCCCAGAGGACCCACGCTCCCTCGGCGTCGGCCGACGCGGCGAGGACGAGGACGCAGCACACCGCGATCGGAATGCGGGCTGCGGCGCTCATCGGAGAGGAGCGTCCCGCGCCGGCGGCGGAGCCGGAGGGGCTCAGGCCCAGGCGGGTGAGATCGCGCCCGCGCGGTCGCGCCAGCACGGTGCCCACGCCAGCGCCACCAGCCTCACCGAGATATTCTGGCGGGTCGGCTTGAGCGCGAGGGTCTCGAGCCGCTCGGTCAGCGGATCGGTGCTCGCGCCGAGCGCGTCGGCCTCGGCCTTGAACTGGGCGTCGAGCGCGGCGATCGCCTCGTCCACCGCGGCCACCGTCTCCTTGGCGCGGCCCACGTCCTGGGTCTCCTTCAGCACGCGTCCGGCGCCGCGGGCCGCGGTGGTGGCCCGGCCGATGGTCGTGGCGGTGATCGACTTGCGCCCGAGGAAGGCGCCCAGGATGGTGGCGCCGACCGAGATCGCGGTCTGGATGCCCTGCGCCTTCGCCTGCTCGCTCTCGCGCTCCACCGCCTGCTCGGCGCGGCGCCGCCGCTCCTGCAGCGCGGCCACCTTGGGCGCGTACTTCTGGCGGAGCGTCTCGCTCGCGCGATCCCGGTCCTGGCGCGTCGACTCCTGCAGCCGCACCCGGAAGTCGCGCTCGGACTCGCCCGGCTTCGAGACGACCTTGAGCGACGGGCTGCGCAGCAGATCGATGGTCTGCGACTGGAGGAGCCAGCTCGCGAAGTCTCGACTCCACCCGTCGTAGCTCTTCTTCTTCCCGGCGGGCGCGGGCAGCTCCCCGAAGGCGGCGTCGCCCGCGGGCCCGGTGGTCAGGTCCGACGTGGTGAATCCCACCGCGGCGGCCTGGTCCCACGCCACCGGCACCGCCTCGTCCGTGATCGGCGTGAGGTAGACGAGGTCCCGGCTCACGTCGACCCCGCTCTTGGCTTCGCTGACCCGCACCTGGGCGGAGCCCACCAGCATCGGCCGGTAGTAGAGAGTCGACCCGGTGGGGGCCGCGCCGTGCGCCGGCGCGAAGTGCTGCGGGACGTCGGGCGGGAGCAGCGGACGCTGGCCCGCGCCGGCGGCGGCCTCGACCGGCGCGGGCTCAGCGACGGGTACCGCGGCCCGCGTGGCCTTGCCTCGCGCCGCTGGAGCCGGCGCGGGGGCGGAGGCCGCGGGAGCCGGGGCCGCCGGAGCCGGAGACCGGCTCGGAGCCGCGCCGGCGGATGCGGCGGTGGCGGCCGGAGCGCCCGCGGATCCGCCCGCGCCGCGCCGGGCGTCCATCAGCGTCTTGATCTGGGCGCGCGTGAGCGGGCCGCGCAGGTACGACATCACCCAGCGGCTCTCGAACACGACAGGGTGGTCCTCGTGCACGTTGTTCATCAGGAAGACGCGGGCGGAGAGGCCCCCGAGGATGCGCTCGAGCCCGGCGCGGTCGAAGCCCTGGCCCGCGGTCCCCGCCGCGCCCTCGAGGCCGTCGAGCACGCGCGCCTTGTCGCGCTCGGTCTGCAGGCGGCCGATGAGCCACGTGCCGGTGTTGGAGAGGCCCTTGTAGTCGAGGTCCACCGGGTTCTGGGTGGCGAGTACCACACCGACCCCGAAGGCGCGCGCCTGCTTGAGCAGGGTGAGCAGCGGCGTCTTCGATGGTGGGTTGGCCACCGGGGGGAAGAAGCCGAAGATCTCGTCCATGTAGAGCAGCGCGCGCAGGCTGGTGGTGCCGGACTGGGTGCGCATCCAGCCCACCACCTGGTTGAGCAGGAGCGAGACGAAGAACATCCGCTCCGCGTCGCTCAGGTGGGCGATCGACACGATGGCCACGCGCGGCTTGCCCTCCGGCGTGTGCAGCAGGGTGTCGACGTCGAGGGGCTCGCCCTCCATCCAGGCCCCGAAGCCGGGGGCGGCCAGCAGGTTGTTGAGCGACATCGCGAGCGCGAAGCGGTCCTTGGAGGGGAAAAACGCGTCCAGGTCGAGCACGCCTACCCGCTTCACCGGCGGGGTCTGGATCTGCTGGATGAGCCCGGCCAGGTCGAGCTCGCGGCCCTGGCGCCACGCCGCGTCGAGGATCGTCGCGATCAGGATGTGCTCCCGGCTCTTGATCGGGTCCGCGTCGATGCCGAGCAGGCCCAGCAGGCTGGTGGCGGTGGTGCCGATGCGCTCGCGCAGGAGCTCCTCGTCCTCGCGGATGGCGGCCGGCGGCGCCGCGAACGACTTGAGGATCGAGAGCGGGATGCCCGCGTTGCTTCCCGGGGTGTAGATCGCGAAGTCGGCCGCGTCGCGCAGGCGCTGGATGCGCGCGCCGTCCTCGCCCCAGGCCGCGAGCCCCTTCTGCCACTGCTCGGCCTGCTGGCGGGCGTAGTCGTCGGGCGAGAGGTTCTTCCGCCGCGCGTCGTCCTCGTTGATCCAGGGCCGGAAGTCTTCGGGACGGAGGGCGGGGAAGGTGAGGAGCAGGTTCGCGAGGTCGCCCTTGGGATCGATCAGGATCGCGGGGATCCCGTCGATGGCGGCCTCCTCGATGAGGGCCAGGCAGAGCCCGGTCTTGCCGCTGCCGGTCATGCCCACGCAGACCGCGTGGGTGACCAGGTCCTTCGAGTCGTAGAGCAGCACGCCGTCCTGCGGCTTCTTCTGCTGCGAGTCGTAGGGGCGGCCCAGGTAGAAGACGCCCAGCTTCTCGAAGTCGGCGGCGCTCGGCATGCGGAGCCCTCCGGGCGAGGCTAGATCGCCCGCTTGACGAAGACGCCACCCTTCACGATCGCGTGAAGGTTGGCCTGGTTCTGGAACACGCGGAGGTTCTTGAGCGGGTTGCCGTCGACCACCAGCAGGTCGGCGTACTTGCCCGGCTCGACCGAGCCGATCCTGTCGGTCATCCGGAAGATCTCCGCGTTGACCATGGTGGCCGAGAGCAGCACCTCCATCGGCTTCATGACCTGGCCCTTCAGCTCGAACTCCATCGCGCGCTGCGCTTGCATGTCGCCCAGGAGGTCAGAGCCCGAGCCGATCTTGCAGCCCGCGCGGTAGGCGTGGGTGAGGCCCTCCAGGCTCTTCTCCAGCGCCATGTTGATCTTCTGGATCTGGTGGTCGCCGATCCCGTAGTTCTTGCCTTCGCGCGAGATCGCCTCGTAGGTGACCATGGTCGGCACGAGGTACGCCCCGGCCGCCTTGATCGCCTGCGCGCCCGCCTCGTCGAGCAGGTTGCCGTGCTCGATGCAGCGCACCCCCGCCTGGATCGCGTTGCGGATGGCGGAGCCGGAGTAGGCGTGGGCCAGCACGTACTTGCCCACCGCGCGCGCCTCCTCGACCGCGGCCCGCATCTCGTCCACCGTGTACTGGGTGGTGTCGAGCTCGTCGCCCGGCGACATCGCGCCGCCCGAGGCCATGATCTTGATCTGGTCCACGTCGTGGCGCAGGTTCTCGCGCGCGGCTTTCCGCACCTCGTCGGCCCCGTCCGCGATCATGCCCGCCATGCCCACGCAGCAGCCCACCGGCTCGATCCACTCCGCGCGCCGCCGCTTGTCGGCGTGGCCGCCGGTCTGGGAGAGCGGGCGGCCGGAGACCAGCATGCGCGGCCCCGGGTAGAGGCCGGTCTCGGCGGCCTCGCGGAAGCCGTAGTCGGCGCCGCCCGCGTCGCGCACGGTGGTGAAGCCCTGCATCAGGCACTGCTCCATCCGCCGGAGGGCCTTGGCCGCGATGAGGCTCGGCGGGTTGTAGCGGTGCTGCTCCGGGATGTTGCCCTCGACCGCGCAGATGTGCACGTGGGCGTCGGTGAGCCCGGGCATCAGGGTGCGGCCCTTGAGATCGATCGTGTCGACCTTGCCGCCGAGCGGGCCCACCTTGCCGGTGGCGATGACGTCCTTGATGCGATCGCCTTCCACCACGACCGCGGCGCCCTCCACCGGTTCCTTGCCGGTGCAGTCGATGAGGAACGCGTTGCTGAATACCGTGATCGCCATGGGACGCCCTCCGGGACCTCGAGATTGATCGGCGGCGGAATTCTAGCAGGAAACGGGGCGGTGGAGCGGCCGGCGGCCCGGCCGCGGCGCCGGCTCCAGGTAGAAATTACAAGGCGTGGGCCCACGCCGATGTTGGCGTGCTCGCCGGAGTCACGAGGAATCGCGCGGTTGGAAGGCTCGCCGCGTGGCATCGCGGATGCAGCCGTCTCGGGTGATGGCGGTCGAGACTCGGACGGTGGCGACCCGCGGCCGATGGGAGCGCGTCGATCAGCTGCGGGGCCTGGCCGCCCTGGCGGTGGTGGTGTGTCACCTGGCGGTGTCCGGCTACCGGGACGCGCCGAACCTCGACGGCGGGCCGTGGCCCTGGCTCGCCCTCCTCTTGGGCTTCGGCTATCTCGGCGTGCCGTTCTTCTTCGTGATCAGCGGCTTCTGCATCCACCTGCCGCACGCGCGCGCGCTCGCCCGGGCGGGCTCGTCGGCCCCCGCGCCCCGTTGGCGGCACTTCTTCGCGCGACGCTTCTGGCGGCTCTACCCGCCCTACCTGGCCGCGCTCGTCGTGGCGCTCGCGCTCTGGTGGGTGGCGGGCGGCTCGGTCTCGTGGCTGACCGTGGCCGCGCAGGCCCTGCTCGTGCACGCGTTCCACACCACCACGTTCGACGGCGTCAATCCGCCCGCCTGGACCCTCGCGGTGGAGGCGCAGCTCTACGTGGCCTACCCGGCGGTCTTCTGGCTCATCGCCCGGCTCGGGGCGCTACGCACGCTCGGCGCGGTGCTCGGCGTGACGATGGGGTATCGCCTGGCCCTCACCCTGGTGCCGCTGCCGATCGAGCTCGGCGGCCCCGCGTGGGAAGTGTTCCTCGCGCGCTGGTTCGAGTGGGTCCTGGGCGCGATGGTGGCCGAGTGGGCGGCCGGTCGTCTGACGCTGCCGCGCCTGCTCTTCACGCCGTGGCCCGGCCTCGTCGCTCTGGCCGGCGGCGTGCTGCTCGAGTGGTACGCCGGCAGCTACGGGCTCTACGTCCTGAAGGAGCCGCTCTACGGAGTGGCGTTCGCGCTGCTGCTCTGCTCGGCGCTCGCGCGGGAGAGCGCGGGGACGCCGTCGACGGTCGCCCGCTATCTCGGCCGGGTCGGCGTCTACTCCTACAGCCTCTACCTGCTGCACCGACCCATCCAGCTCGCCTTCGAGCCCCTGGCGCGCGAGGTCGCGACGTGGCCGAGCGTCGTCGCCCATGGGCTGCCGTCGAGCCTGCTGATCATGGCGGCGACCACGCCCCTGGTCCTGTGGGCCTCGCGCCTCTTTTATCGCTACTGCGAGCGGCCCTCGATCCGGCGGTCCCAGGCCGTCTGACGCGCGGCGCGAGGAACGACGCCCGTCTCCGGGTCGAATGCCCGGATCGGGTGCCCGCTGCTGCTCAGCAAGAACTTGATTTAAAAGTCATCTTGGGTGGCATGGGCGATGCCTTTCCTGTACGCCGGTGAGGATCACCGACTGCCGGGTGCGGGCGTATCGCACCGAAACGAGGTGACATCATGCACTCAGACATCTGGTACGACCTGGCGATTCGAGAGCTGTCGGAGCTGAGCGACCCCGCGACGGAGAAGCTGATGGAGGCGGCCGCGCGGACGCTCGTCGCGCCGGAGGCGGAGGCGCCGGAAGGCGACGCGGCCGACGAGGCGACGCCGGCCAAGCCCACCAGGTCGGCCGCGCGGCCCGAGGTGCCCTCCCGCGGTTGACAAAAGGTTCACGCGGCCGTGACATGCGCTCGCGATCGTGTCCCTACCCTGATGCGCAGCACGTCCAATCTCGTGTCAGGGGAGGCTCTCCATGCGTCGATTCATGCTGGTGACCGCGGCGGCCGCGATGGCGTTGATGCCCGCGATGGGCTCTGCACAGACGCCGAGCGGCGACAAGATGAAGGACGAGAAGATGGACAAGATGGACAAGATGGAGAAGAAGGGCGACAAGATGATGAAGGACAAGATGATGGAGAAGAAGGACGACAAGATGGAGAAGGACAAGATGATGGAGAAGAAGGACGACAAGATGGAGAAGGCGGACAAGAAATAGCCGACCGACTCGGGGGTGGGCGCCGGGATCGCGTCCCGGCGCCCCCCGCGAATCCGGGCGCCTAGCGCGCCAGCTTGGCCTCGTACATCCAGATCTTCTCGTCGGCCCGCGGTGACCATTCGATCCAGTTGGCCACCCCGTAGAGATCGTGCTGCTGCCACAGGAAGACCCACGGGACCTCGTCGTGCACCATCTGCTGCAGCTCGGCCCACGCCTCGAGCCGCTTCTTAGGGTCCACGATGACGACCGCCTGGGCGATCTTGGCGTCGAGGGCCTTGTTGTTGCCGTAGGAAGAGTAGGTCTGGCTGGCCGAGAAGAGCTGATCGATGGTGTTCTGGGCGTCCAGGGCGGGGCCCCAGCCCAGGAAGAACATGTCGCCGGTCGTGCGGTTCTTGATCTTGTCGAGATGGGTGCCCCACTCGTTGACCACCACGTTGGTCTTGATGCCGATGCGCTGGAGCTGGGCCGCGATGGCGAGCGAGACGTCCTTGTCGAGCGGGTAGCGGCCCGACGGGGTGTCGAGGGTGAGCTGGAGCTTGGTCGGATCCACCCCTGCCTCCTTCAAGAGAGCCTGGGCCTGCGCGGGATCGTACTTGATGCACTGGGGCTTCGACGAGTAGTCCACGTTGATGGGTGAGAGCGGCCCGCACATCTTGGTGGCCCGGCCCTTGAGCACCTGCTGGATCAGCTCGTCGACGTTGATCGCGTGGTGGATGGCCTTGCGCACCCGGAGATCCTGCATCGGCCCCGGCTTGAGGTTCACGAGGGCGAGGTAGTTGATGCGCGAGGAGACGGTGGCGCGCAGCCGCGCCTTGCCGCTCTGCTGGAGCATGTCCACGTTCTGGGGCGGCACGTCCTTCATGATGTCGATCTCGCCGGCCAGGAGGGCGGCGAGGCGGGCGCTGAACTCGGGGATGAAGCGGAAGGTGACCCGGCTCGCCTCCGCGGGCGTCTGCCAGTAGTCGGGGTTGCGCTCGACCACCAGCTTCTCGTCGCGCACCCACTGCACGAAGCGGAACGCGCCGGTGCCGATGGGCTTGGCCGCCAGGGCCTGCACGCCCTGCTCCTTGAGGGCCTTGGGCGGCATCGGCAGGAAGTCGCTGCCCGCGATGCGGTCGATGAGGCCCGGCCACGGCTTCTCGGTGATGAAGCGCACCGTGTAGTCGTTGACGATCTGGACCTCCTTCACCTGGGACCAGCGAGGCAGGTAGTGGGTCTTGTTGGCGGGGTCCTTGATGTAGTCCATGGTGGCCTTCACGCTCTGGGCGTTGAAGGGCTCGCCGTTGTGGAACTTGACCCCCTGGCGGAGGGCGAACTCCCAGGTGGTGTCGTTCACGATCTTCCAGCCGGTGGCCAGCATCGGCGACGGTCGGTAGGACTTGGGATCGCGGTCCACCAGGCGGTCGTACATGTGCTCGACCATGTTGTTGGTGGTCCAGTCCACGATGGTGTCGGGCAGGAGGGTGCGCGGCTCGGCCGCGAAGGCCACCACCACCTCCTTGGTGCGCGCGCGGTCCTGGGCGGCGGCGGGACCGGCGAGCGGCGTGGCCGCCGCCACCCCCAGCAGCGCCGCGAGCGTGATCAGCATCCGGGCGAATCGCGTCATGAGGGTCTCCTTGTCGAGATCATGCGGGGATGACGACCGCGGTCATACCCGGAAGCGCGGATCGAGCACGTCGCGCAGCCAGTCGCCCACCAGGTTGATGCCGAGCGCGGTGAGGGCGAGCGCGGCGCCCGGGAACGCGGCCAGCCACCACGCCACGTAGAGGTAGTCGCGGCTCTCCGAGAGCATGCTGCCCCACGCCGGGGTGGGCGGCTGCACCCCGAAGCCGAGGAAGGAGATGGCGGCCTCGGCCACGATGAACTGGGCGAACTGGAGACTGGCCACGATGACGATGGAAGGTGCCACGTTGGGGAGCACGTGCCGGAAGAGCAGGCGCGCGCGTCCGAGCCCCAGCGCCTGGGCCGCGTGCACGAAGTCGCGCTCCTTCACCGACAGCACCTCTCCACGGACCACGCGAGCATACACGACCCAGCCGGCGACTGACAAACTCACGATGATGTTGCGCAGCCCCAGGCCCACGATCCCGTTGATGGTGAGCGCGAGGAGGATGAACGGGAAGGAGAGCTGCACGTCGGCGATCCGCATCAGCACCGCGCCGGTCCAGCCCTCGAAGAATCCGGCCAGGAGGCCGAGCAGGCCGCCCACCAGCGCGGTGAGCAGCACGCAGCAGACGCCGATGAAGAGCGCGACCCGCGCCCCGTAGAGCACCCGGGCCAGCAGGTCGCGGCCGAGCTGGTCGGTGCCGAGCGGGTGGCCGGGCGTGCCCGGCGGCTTGAGGCCGGCCGCGAAATCGGTCTGCACCGGATCGTGCGCGACCAGCAGCGGGGCGGCCACCGCGGCCACCAGCACCAGCGCGGCGAGGGTGAGCCCGAGGACGCCGCGGCCGTGGCGGCCGACGAAGCCTTTCACGCCCGCCGCCGGGTGCGCGGGTCGAGCCAGCCGTAGAGCAGGTCGACCCCGAAGTTGATCAGGGTGTAGGTGACCGAGAACACGAAGACCGCGGCGAGCACCACCGGGAAGTCGCGGTTGAGCAGCGCCTGCACGGTGAGCCGCCCGAGCCCGGGCCACGCGAAGATGGTCTCGGTGATCACCGCGCCGCCCAGGAGCTGGCCGGTGTCGAGCCCGGCCAGGGTCACGATGGGGATCGCCGAGTTCTTGAGGGTGTGCTTGCCGATGACGATCCGCTCGGCCAGGCCCTTGGCCCGCGCGGTGAGCACGAACTCCTCGTTGAGGGTGTCGAGCACCGAGGAGCGGGTGAGGCGCGCCATGCGCGCGGCGTAGAACGAGGCCAGCACCACGCACGGCATCACGAAGTGGAGCGGGCTGCCCATGCCGCCGGTGGGCAGCCAGCCGAGCCGCACCGAGAAGAGGTAGATCATCATGAGGCCGAGCCAGAACCCGGGCACCGCCTGCCCCAGCACCGCGCCGGTCATGCCGAGGAAGTCGACGAGCGAGCCGCGCCGCACCGCGGAGAGCACCCCGACCGGCACCGCCACGCAGAAGGTGAGCCCCAGCGCGGCCACCGCGAGCGCGAGCGTGGCGGGCAGGCGCGAGACCACGAGCTGGAGCGCGTCGTTCTTGTAGCGGAGCGACTCGCCGAAGTCGCCGTGGAGCGCGTGACCGACGAACCGGCCGTACTGCAGCGCGAGCGGATCGTTGAAGCCCAGGCGCTGGCGGAACTCGTTCAGGTCCTTGGCCTGGATGTCCATGGGCAGGAACAGGAGGACCGGGTCGCCGCCGAGCCTCACCAGGAAGAACACCGC
>Ga0075433_10001956_pt1 | contig 15490 bp, 18 predicted proteins | sample RhiMethybrSRZTD2_FD_75299 | JGI IMG/M metagenome (GOLD analysis project Ga0075433, IMG submission 75299) | Populus rhizosphere microbial communities from Tennessee, USA - Rhizosphere MetaG P. TD hybrid SRZTD2 | ecosystem: Host-associated > Plants > Roots > Rhizosphere > Soil | place: USA... | reverse complement strand
CATCTGCAGAGGAGCGCGCCGCCGACGCCCGCGGACCGCGTGCTCGCGACGAGGTTCGGCGTCGCCGCCGTGGACCTCGCGGTGGGCCGGAAGTTCCGGCGCATGGTGGCGCTTCGGGGGGGTACAATCACCAGCGTCCCCTTCGCGCGGGTCGCGGGCCGCGTGAAGCGCGTGCCGCCGGATCACGAGCTGGTCCGGGCCGCGCGGGCCGTCGGGACGTCGTTCGGGGACGAGGGGGCTCCGGCGTAACTTATATGTTATAATTGACATATGGCCCCGAGGGGGACTCGGGACCGGCCCGCCGGATCGCCGCGCGGGCCCGCAACGGAGGTGAGCATGGCGCCCCGGAAGCTGTTCAAGATCGGCGAGGTGATGAAGGAGACGAAACTCTCCCGGCAGACGATCCACAACTACACGATGATGGGCCTGATCCGGGAGGCCGACTGGACCGAATCGGGCCACCGCCTCTACGGGGAGGAAGTCTTCGACCGGATCCGGAAGATCGAGATGCTCAAGCGTCACCGGCCCCTGCGCGAGGTCATGGAGATCCTCGGCAAGGAGGACGCCGCCGCCTCGCGATCCTGACGGACGCCGGAGCCGCCGTCATGGAGGAAGAGTCCCGCCGCGCCGTCCGCCGGGGACGCCTCCTCATCGCCTTCGTCGCCTTCCTGTCGCTCGCCGTCTTCTGGATCTGGCGACCGGGAGGTCCGGCCGCCGCCGAGCGCCGCTTCGATCGCGTCCGTTCCCTTCTCGATGCCGGCCATCCCGCGGCCGCGCTGGATGAACTTCGCGACGCCGATGAGACTGACCCGCGGACGCATCTCATGGCGGCCGACGCCTTGATCACCCTCGCGGAAACGCCCGAGGACCTGAGGACCGCGTCGATCCACCTGGCCAAGGCGCGATCCCTCGGAGTGCAGTCGACGCTTCTCGAAAACCGCATTCATCTCCGCGCCCGGGAAAAACGCTGGTACTCGCTGGCGATCCTCTTCCACACGCGGCCGCTGGATTCGTCGCCGGACGTGATCCTCGAGACCGCGGGATTCCTCGCGACCCGGGGAGCGCACCGGGAATCGGCCGGGAAGTACATCGAGGCGGCCGTGCGGCCGGATCTCCCGGACGATCGACGCACCGAGGCCTTCCTGCGCGCCGGCGAGCAATCGATGGCGGCCGGAGATTTCGCCGCGGCGGCGGGCGCTTGGGGCGCCGACCCGTCGCTCGCGCCCCTCGAGGCGGCGGCCCTTGAACGCGTCGGGGCGTGGCCCGAGGCGCTCGCCCGGTACGCCGCCTCCGCGCTTCCCGAATCGAGGCTCGGCCGCGCGCGGCTCCTGGAAACGCTGGGCCGGCCGAAAGAAGCGCTCGCCGAGCTCGACCGCTTGGACGACGTCGGCATCGAGCATCGCGGGGCCATCGACGCCGCGCGGGCGTTCCTGCTCCTGCGGCTGGGTCGGGTGGACGAAGCGCGCGAAGCCGTGAGCCGGGACGCCTTGCGGGGTTTCGCGGCCCGGGTCCTCGCGGCCTTCGCCGGATTGGACATCCGCCGCCGGAATTGGGACGAGGCGCTCGAACACCTCCGGTCGGCGCAGTCCAATGCCTCGACCGCCGTCCGATCGGGCCATCCGCAGGAGGATCTGGACGGGACGGGGCTCATGGCGGCGGAGGTGCTGGTCGCTCTCGGACGTCGCGAAGAGGCCATCGTGGTCTACGAATCGCTGATCCGCAGCGCCACGGACCCGGCCTGGAAAATCGCCGCGCACACGGGGCTGGCCCGGCTCGGCGGCACCCGGGAAACTTCGCGCGCGGAAGCGGCCAAGGCACGCGAGGTGTGGTCGGCCTCCCCCGGGTCGGGATGGCTCGAACCGCTCGTCGCGGCGGCGGAAGGGAGCGCCCGATGAGCGCACCCGAGGAGTTTCTCCAGGATCTCACCAGCCAGACGGAGCGCTACCGCGTCATGACGGCGCTCGGCGAACAAATGGTCGCCCTGCTCCTCGAAGACCGCCTGAATGATCTTCCGCCCCTCATGGAGCGCAAGAGTGTGATCATGCGGGAAATCCAGGAAATCGAGGCCCGACTCGCCCCGATGCGGAGGAACTGGGCGGAAATCCGGGCCAGGCTCGCTCCTGAAATCGACCAGCGGGCTTCGAAGGTGCTTCTCGAGGCGCGCTCCGCCCTCGAGGCCCTGGTCTCCGTCGAAAACCGTGCCGCGGCGCTCCTGGAGCGGACCCGATCGGCGGCCTCCTCGGACCTCGACAACCTGCTGAAGAAACGCCGGGCCGACGACACCTACGGAAACAAGCCCTCCTGAATCCCGGAATTCCGCGAACCGGGTGCATTTTTCCGACCCACCTGCCGATAGCTGTTTGATAGGGGCGGGTGCGCCCCGAGGCGGAAAACGATGATGAATGCGATCGGGGCGGTCGGAACCCCGGGAATCGCCGGAGTGCCGGACGCGAAACGCGCCGCGGGGCCCGGGAACTCGTTCCGCGACCTGCTCCAGAACTCCATCGATCGCGTCAACGGGCTGCAGGTCGAGGCCGACCGGACCCTGGAGCGGGTTTCGGGCGGCGCCGCCGCGCCGGGTGAGTTGATCGCCGCGACGCGCAAGGCGCAGATCGCGCTGGAGTCGCTGCTTCAGATCCGCGACAAGCTGACCGGAGCGCTGGAGGAAATCCAGCGGATGAGGGTATAGGGCCGGCCCGGGTGGGCCGGATTCGGAGAGATCGAACAGGAAGAGGGGGCCCGCGCGTCGCGACCGCGACCGCGGCGTTGATTCATGGACTGGTTCCGCCACTCCGTCGACACCTTCCGTGCCGCCTGGTCCGGCCTGCCCGCGAGTTATCGCGTCCTGGCCGGGGTCCTGTTCATCCTGCTCGCCCTCGTCGTGGTGTGGGGGATGGGGACCTCGGGGCGCGACGGCCTGGTGAAGATCGTCGACGGCGAAGTCACCATCTCCGAGCGCGCGCAAATCGTCGCCAAGCTCAAGGAACTCGGAATCCGGTCGAAGGTCGACGGCGCGTCGGTGTACGTGCCGGCCGACCAGGCCGATGAAGCGATGCTCCAGCTCCACGGGTCCGGCGTTCTCGGCGACGACGCCATCTTCAAGTTCCTGAAAGAGACCGGGATTTTCACCTCGGACAAGCAGTTCGAGAGGCAGTGGCTGGTCGCCGTCCAGAGCCGCCTCGCCGGCCTGATCCAGCGGATGGACTTCGTCCGGGAGGCGCGCGTCCAGATCGTGGAGCAGTCCGAAGCGAAGAGGCGCGGATGGGGCACGGGACAGGACGCTGCGGCCGCCGTCGTGCTCACGCTGAAGCCGGGCCAGCAGATGACCTCCACGCGTGTCCGCGGCATCGCTTCGCTCGTCGCGGCAGCGGTGCCCGGACTCAAGGCGTCGGGGGTCAAGATCCTCGATCAGACGGGCCGGTTCTTCCGCGTTCCGGATTCGGACATGCTCATGTGGGGGGATATCCGGGATCAGGAAATCGCGATGGCCTCGCAGTTCGAGGAAAAAGTTCTGCGCGTTCTCCCTCCGGATTCGCGCGTCTCGGCGCAGGTCCGATTGAGCGCCGAGGATCGCCAGATCGAGCGCAAGACGATCGAGCGGGGAACCACCGAGGAGAGCTCGCGCAAGGTCAGGACGATCGAGGAGGAGCGCGGAGCCGAGGGCGGACCCACCAAGAAAAAGGAAATGACCGAGGAGCAGACGGAACACGCCACGGGGCATACGGTCGAACAGCGGAAATCGGTGGCCGGATCGATCATCGAGTCCATTTCGATCGCGGTGGTGATCCCCGACGACGCCCCCGGGCTGCCCTCGGGTGAGAGCCTGCGGGCCGACTTCATCCGGTCGCACACGTCGCTGGTTCGCGCGGCCATCGGCGCGCAGGAAAAGGACACCATCTGGATCCAGATCGCGCCGCTCTCGATGACCCGGGCGACGGGCGCCGCTCCGCCGCCGGTCGAGGAATCGGCCTCGCTGCTCCGGACGCAGGGTCCCACGATCCTGCTGATCCTCCTGGGATTCGCCGTCCTTGTCGCCGTGTACCGCCTCGTCCGGGGCATCTCCTCCGGCCCGGACGGGAATGACGGAGGCGTCGTCGCCGAGGAGAGTCTCCGCACCCCGGGCGAGACGATCCTGTCGGCGCAGGACGAAGTCCTCGACCGGATCCGCGACGGCGTCCGCACTTCCGTGACGAAGAATCCCAAGGAGGCGGCGGACGTAGCGCGGAGGTGGATGACCCCATGACCGGCGAACCGTCACCCCTGGTCGAATCGACGGGCGCGCGTCGCGTCGCGGTGCTCCTCTCGTCGCTCGATCTCGAAGCGGGGCGCGCGCTCCTGCGGGAATTGCCCGCGCCGGAGCGGCAGCGCGTCCTGGTGGAAGTCGCGCGCCTCGAGCTCGACCCCCCGGCCCGCGACGAAGTGGAGTCCACCCTCAGGGAATTCCAGGCGATGCAGGATTCGTCCCGCTCGCCCGGGCCGGGAGGGCTGGACGTCGCGAGGGCGCTCGTCGATCCCGAGGGCGATCCCGAGGAGCGGCGCCACCTCCTCGAGCGGATCGAAGCGGCCGTGAAGGCCGCGCCCTTCGGATTCCTGGCGAAGGCGGGCGCGTCGCGGATCGCGGACGCGCTCCGGGACGAGCACCCGCAGACGCTCGCCCTGATCGCCGCGTGCCTTCCCCCGGGCCAGGCCGCGCAGATGGTGGACCGGCTTCCGCTGGCGACGCAGGCGGAGGTGGTACGCCGGCTCGCCACGATGGAGCCGATGTCCGCCGAGGCCGTACGGCGGATCGAAAAAGCCCTGGAGACGAAATTCGCCGGGCTGCGCCAGACGGGCACCCCGGCGCCCGGAGGATTGCGGGCCGCGGCCTCGATCCTCGCCCGCGCGCTCGCCGAAACGAACCGACAGGTGCTCGGACGGCTCGACGCCGACGACCCGTCGCTGGCCGACCGGCTTCGCGACGTGATGCTGACGTTCGACGACCTGCGGGGGGCCGACGACCGGGGCCTGGTGGCGCTGGTGGCCTCGGTGGACCTGCGCCGCCTGGCCGTCGCCCTGAAAACGCCGGCGCCTGAATTCTCGGCACGCCTCTTCCGGGTCCTGGCCCCGGCCGAGGCGGCCCTGCTCCGGCTGGAAATGCAGTCCGCGGCCCCGGCGACGATCCGCGAAGTCGCGGACGCGCGCGAGGAGATCGCGGCGGCCGCGCGCCGCCTCGAGAAGCGCGGAGAGCTCTCCGTGCGCCGGGGAACCGAAAGGACCTCCTGAATGGACCCCGTGAAGCCGTTCTTCCTCGCCTCGTTCGAAAAAGAGGCGGAGGCCATCGTCGCCCGGGCGCGGGAACTCGCCCGGGATCTCACCGTGTCCGCCGCGGCCGAGGCGGTCCGCCTTCGCGAGGAGGCGCAGCGGGAGGGATTCGAGCGTGGCCTGGCCGAAGGGCGCGAGCAGGGTCGTCGGGAGGAGATCCGGCGGATGTGCGAGGGAGTGGGACGCGTGATCCAGGACGTCGAGCGCCACCGGCGACGGCTCGAAACGGAAGCGGAGCACGACGTCGTGCGACTCGCGGTGGCGATCGCGGAGAAAATCGTGAAGGCGGAGGTCGCGTCCGGAAAGCGTGTGGCCGAGGCGAACGTTCGCGCGGCGCTTCGACTCGCGGTCCGCGGCCATGGGCTGGAAATTCGCTTTCACCCGGAGGAGGCGGCGCAGGTCCGGAAGGCGGCGGAGGATCTCGTTCACGGCCTCGAGGGAGGCGGGGGAGCGAGTTTCATCGCGGACGCCGCGGTCTCCCCGGGCGGATGCATCGTCCGTACGGCCGCCGGCACGCTCGATTTCGACCTCAAGACCCAGCTCGCGCAACTCGAGCGCGGATTGATCGGAGTCTGAGTGGGACGCGTACTCGAACCGTACCTGGAATCACTCGCGGGACTCGATCCCGCGCGCATTTCGGGCCGCGTGCGTCGCGTGGCGGGTCTCGTCGCCGAATGCGAAGGCCTCGCCGCGCCGGTCGGAGCGGTGTGCGCGATCCGTCCCGCCGTGGGCGAGTCGCTTCGGGCGGAGGTCGTGGGATTCCGCGACGACGTCACGCTCCTCATGCCCTTCGGCGAGGTGTCGGGCGTGCGCCGGGGCGATGACGTGGTCTGTCTGCAGACCGCGCCGCGCGTCGGAGTGGGGGAGTCGCTCCTGGGGCGCGTGCTCGATGCCGAGGGCAATCCGCTCGACGGCGGCGAGATTCCAATCACGGACGAGACGAAACCGCTTTTCGGCAAGGCGCCCTCGCCCCTCGATCGGGACCGGGTCGATGAGGCGTTTCCCACGGGCGTACGGGCCATCGACGGATTCCACACCTGCGGGCGCGGGCAGCGGATCGGCCTCTTCTCGGGTTCGGGCGTCGGCAAGAGCGTGCTCCTCGGCACCATCGCCCGGGGCGCCGCGGCTGAAGTCGTCGTGGTCGCGCTGGTGGGGGAGCGCGGTCGCGAGGTCCGCGAATTCATCGAGAAACACCTGGGGGCCGAGGGCCGACGCCGGGCCGTGGTCGTAGTCGAAACGGCCGAACGTCCTCCGCTCCTCCGTTTCCGCGCCCCGTTCGTCGCGACCGCGATCGCGGAGCACTTCCGGGATCGGGGAAAGCATGTGCTCCTGGTCATGGACTCGCTGACGCGCATGGCGAACGCCCAGCGCGAGATCGGCCTCTCCGCGGGCGAGCCCCCGGCGACGCGCGGATATCCGCCCTCCGTCTTCGCCACGCTTCCCCGGCTCCTCGAGCGGGCCGGATGTTCGCGCGGCGGAAGCATCACGGGGATCTACTCCGTGCTCGTCGAGGGGGACGATCTGAACGAGCCGGTGGCGGACGCCGCTCGGGCCGCCCTCGACGGCCACCTCGTGCTTTCGCGCGCCTTGGCGACGCGCGGCCACTATCCCGCCATCGATCCACTCGCGAGCGTCTCCCGCCTCGCGGCCGACGTGGCGCCTCCGGAACTCCGCCGCGCGGCGGTCCAGCTCGCCTCCCTGCTGGCGGTCTACCGCGATGCGGAGGACCTGGTGAACGTGGGCGCGTACGTGAAGGGCGCGAATCCGGAAATCGACCTCGCGCTCACGGCGCGTCCGGCGATCATGGAATTCCTGCGGCAGGATGTCGCGGAGCACGCCGGGTTCGGCGAGACGGTCCGCCGGCTGGTCGAGCTCGCGGCCCGCTTCGGGAGGGCCGCGTGAGCGCGCCCTTTCACTTCCGCCTGGGTCGGCTGCTCTCGGTGCGCCGCGTAGGCGAGGATGAGGCGCTTGCCCGCTTGTCCGAGGGGCGCCGTGAGGTCGCCGCCCGCGAATCCGAAGTCGAAGCGCGCTCGGCCGAACGAACCGATGCCGAGGCGGAGATTCGAGCCCGCGCGCGCGGTTCGGTAGATCTGACCCGACTCCGGGCCGCGGTGACGTACAGGGAATCCGCCAATCGTCGGTTCGCAAGGGCCGAAGCGAGTGCCAAATCGGCGTCCATGGAAGCCGAGGAAAAGCGTCGCGCCCTCGTCGAGGCGGCGCGCCGGGTCCGCATCCTCGAAAAACTCGAGGAGGGAGCGAGAGCGGACTGGAGCGCCCGCGGCTTGGCCGCGGAGTCGCGCGAACGTGACGATCGGCCGCACCGGGGTGAACCGGCATGAATCAGAGTTCCTCGTGGATCGCCCGGGCGTATGGGGTTCTCGCGCTGGGAGTGATTCCGGCGATGCTGCTCGGCGCGCTCCTGGTCCTCTTCGTCGAGGTCCCTCCCTCTCGGCGCGCGAGGGCCTGGTCCGCGCTCTGGGGTGAACCCGGGACGACCGAGGAAGAGTCCAAGCGGCTGGAGCGACGCCACGCGGAACTCACCGAATCCAACCGGCGCCTCGCCGATGGAGCGACGGCACGGGAGACGGAATTGCGGCGGCGCGAGATGATGGCGGAAGCGCTGCTTGCCAGGGCGCTCGCGTCCCAGGCGTCCGCGCCCGCGGCCGCGGCTCCGGTCCAGGGAGAGGACTTTGAAGCCAACGTCGATCTGCTCAATCGCGTGGAGCCCGCGACCGCGGTCGGAATGGTCAAGGCGTGGGACGACGCCGCCGTCGTCGCGTACGTCCGCGCGATGAAGCCCGCGCGGGCCGCGGAAGTCGTGAATCGTCTCGCCGCCGATCCCGAGTTCAAAGAGCGCCTGCCCAGGATCCTCGGGACGACGCGCGACCGGAAGCCGTGACGGCCCCGCGATTGCGCCCCGAGTCGGCCCGGTGTAGCCTGACCCCCATGAGCGATCCCGCCTTCTCTCCCGGCGGAGAGCACGCCCTTCCGGCGGAGGCGCTCCGCGACGTGGAACTCCAGGCCCGCCTCGAGCTGGGGCGCGCGCGCCTTCCGGTGCGGGATCTCCTGCGCCTCGGTCCGGGGGCGGTGGTGGAGCTGGAACGGCTCGTGGGAGATCCCGTCGACCTCTACGTGAACGACCGCCTCGTGGCCCGGGGGGAGATCGTGGTGGCGGGAGGCTCCTTCGCCCTGCGGGTCACCGAGGTCCTTCCGCCCGACGCCCCGGCGTAGGCGCCGCCCCCGGGTTTCCGCGCGATTCCGCTTCCCTTTTCCCGCGGAGAAGCTATACTTTACATATCATAGTTTACGAAATGTAAACTATGAATGGGTGGCGAGAGAGGGGAAGAGGGAATGGGAGCACTGCCGTTCCAGGAGCCGTCCGTCCCGGCGCCGGGCGTCGAGATTCCCGCCGAGCTGATGCGGGAAATCCCCCGGCCGGAAGGCGGGCGCCGGCTCGAATCCGCGAAGTCGGAGTCGCCGAAACTCGGGGCCGGCGCGCCGCGCGAACCCGGTCTCGGCGGCGTCTTCGGCGCCACCTTTCTCGTGCTCGCGATTCTCGCGGGCGCCTTCCTGCTCCTGCGCCGGTTCCTCGGAAAGTCCCGGCTCTTCGCCGGCGGCGCGGCCGTACGCATCCTCGCGCGCCGTCCCCTCGCTCCGCGTCAGGAGGTCGTCCTCGTCGAGGTCGGCTCCCGCGTCATCGTCGTCGGGGCGACCCGCGAGTCGCTCACGCGGCTCGGTGAAATCACCGGCGCCGAGGAGCTCGCGCGGCTCCGCTCCCGGTGCGGACTCGGTCGCGAAGAATCTTCCGGTGAGGCCACGCCTTCTCCGAAAACTCCGGAGCTCGAGGGTCCCGGGACGGAACCGGCCGCGACCCCCGGCTACCAGGGTGTCCTCGAAGAGCTGTCCCGGATCCGCACGACGGTGCGCGACTGGGCGCGGCAGGAGGCTTGATCATGATGAGACTCCTGGCGGGCGCGGCGCTGCTGCTGGTCGCGGCTTCCGCTCCCTTGGCGCTCTCGGGGTTGAATTCCCCGCCCGCGCCGGCGCCTCCCGAAATCATCTCGTGCCCCGCGATATCGAGCCTTGCCGCGGGGCCCGTCGGCGCGGCCGAGGCGCTCTCGATTCTCGACCTGCACCGCGCGTGGCGCGCGTTCGTGGGCTTCCGCCTGATCGGCGTCCCGGTCCCGGCCCATTCCCGCCGGCGATTCGTCGACGCGTTCTTCGAAGGGCGCCTTCCCGGGGCCGCGCCCTTCGTCGCCCTCGAGATCGCCCGCCTCAATCTTTCCGAGGCCGCGCGCATCGCCGACCGGGCCCGCTCGCTCGACCAGGCGCTCGTCCTCCTGCGGCCCGCGCCGGCGTCGCTCCTGCGGATTTTCGTCGAACGCGCCGAGGATCCGGACGCCCATCGGGAAGCCTGCCGGGCCCAGGGCGAGCCGCTCGCCGCTCTCGTCGCTGATCCCGCGCTGGGTGAAAGGGCGTTCATTCTCCTCCGGTCGGCGGGGTCCGTTCCGGAACCGGCGATTCGCGCCCTGGCCGCCCGCCTGGCGCGCGATTCCTGGACGCGCGCGGCCCTGGCGTCGCTCGGATCGGCGTCAGCTCCCGCCCTGATCGCGGCCATGGATTCCGACGATCCGACCCGGCGCGCCGTGGCGGCCTGGGTCCTAGCGGGCCTGGGCGACGCTTCCCATGTCGATCGCATCATCCGCGCGGCCGTGCCCGAGCTGGCGCGTGACGGCGTGGCCGGCAACGCCGCGTTCGCCGTGCGCGCCCTCGCGGCGCTCGGGGATCGCGCGCGGCCGGTGGCCCGCGCGCTCCTGAAATCGGCGGACGACCAGGTCGTGGCGGGCGCGCTGCAGGTGCTTCTGAAAACGGGCGGCGCCGGTCCCGAGGACCTCGAGGCGGCCCGTCCCCGGGTCGAGCGGCTGGCCTCGCGCGCCGCCGACGCCGGCGACGAAGCGGCGATCGGAATCGAAGCGCGGGCCGCGCTGGGTCTGGCGCGGGGCGCCATGGACGTGGCTCCCCCTCCGGATTCGTTGAAGCCCTCCCAGGCCGAATCGTCGGGACGCATCTGGTAGAGGAAGGGGTTCTTCGTGAGATCGCTGGTCCTGTCGGCGGCTGTCGCGCTCGCGGCCTTTGCGGCGACGCCGGCGTACGCCGCTTCGACACCGACGTTCGCGGCCGAACTCCAGGACAAGGCTCCCGCCCCGAAGCAGGATCCCGGTTCGCTGGTCCCGACCCAGGAATGGGTCCGCCGCGATTCGGATCCCGACAAGGTCGTCACGACCGTGGAGATCTTCCTCCTCTTCACGGTGCTCGCGCTCGCCCCCTCGATCCTCGTGCTCCTGACCTCCTTCACACGCATCGTGATCGTCCTCTCGTTCGTGCGCCGGGCGCTGGGGACCCAGGACCTTCCCCCCAACCAGGTCATCGTGGGACTGTCGCTCGTCCTCACGTTCCTCGTGATGACCCCGACGATTTCCGCGATCAAGCGGGATGCGGTCGATCCCTATCTCTCCAAGGATCCGCGCACCCACATTTCGCAAAAGGACGCCTTCGATCGCACGGTGACCCACATGAGGACCTTCATGCACGGTCAGACCCGGGTCGAGGACATCACGATGTTCATGGAAGTCACGAAGCAGCCCAAGCGGGCCGGAGGCTGGACCGAGGCGGACGTGCCGACGGAAGTCCTGATCCCCTCCTTCGTGATCGGGGAACTCCGGCGAGCCTTCCTGATGGGCTTCGCGCTCTTCCTGCCGTTCATGGTGATCGACATGGTCGTTTCGGCGGTGCTCGTGTCGATGGGGATGATCGTCCTTCCGCCGATGCTGATCTCGCTTCCGTTCAAGATCCTCCTCTTTGTCCTGGTCGACGGCTGGCATCTCGTCGTCGGTTCGGTCGTGCAGAGCTTCGTCTGATTCGGGGGAGACGGGTCATGGGTGACGTGCAGATGGGGGTCGATCTCGCGCGGGAAGCGCTGTGGATCGCCCTGAAGATCTCGCTGCCGGTGCTCGCCGTGGGCCTGGCGGTCGGACTCGTGGTCTCCATCTTCCAGGCCGCGACCCAGATCCAGGAGGCCACGCTCTCGTTCCTGCCGAAACTCGTGGCCATCGTCCTCACCCTCGCGCTCCTCTTGCCGTGGATCCTCGCGACGCTCGTGGAATACGCCCGGCGGCTGGTGACCGATTTCTCGGGAATGGCGGGCTGATCGCTCATGAATCCGTTCGGAATCGAAAACGTGCCCTTCTTCGCCCTGCTGGCGATCCGGCTGGGCGGCCTCCTCATGGCCGCTCCGGTCTTCGGCACGCCCCAGGTTCCCGTGATGCTGCGGGGCGCGCTGGCGCTCGTCCTCGCCTTCATGTTCATGCCCTTCGCGGGTCCCGCGCCGGCGGGCCCGTTGGGCGCGGGCGCTTTCGCGCTCGCCGCCGCTTCGGAACTCTCGATCGGACTCCTCATCGGATTCGTCGCGTCGCTCCTCTTCGCCTCGGTCCGCCTGGCGGGCCACCTCGTCGACCAGGACCTGGGACTCTCGCTCGCGTCGGTGCTCGATCCCACGTCCGACGAGCCGGTCTCCGTCGTCGGCCAGTTCCAGACGATGCTCGGGGTCGTCGTGTACCTGCTCATCAACGGCCACCACGTGCTGATGACCTCCGTGGCGGACAGCTTCCGCGCGGTTCCCGTCGGCGGATTCACCTTCTCCGCGGCGGCGACTCCGTCCATCGTCGGCGATATGGCGGCGCGCCTGTTCGCGGTGGGCCTGGGTCTCGCCATTCCCGCGCTCGCGACGCTCTTCCTCGTGACCATCGCGATGGCCTTCCTCGCGCGGGCGGTGCCGGAAATGAACCTGCTGACCCTGGGCTATCCGATCCGGACCCTCGTCGGATTCGCGGTGCTCGCCGCGGGCGTCGGAATTTTCGTCCGAGGATTCGCCCGTTTCGCCGGGGATCAGGAAGGCCTGCTGCGGGGACTGGTCGGGGTCCTCGGAGGCCGGCCGTGAGACTCGGAATCGCCGTGATCCCGATGCTGGCGGGTCTGGCGGCCGCCGCCGCCGTTCCCGGCGCGCCTTGGCACCGGCCGAAAGAGGAGACCTCCCTTCCGACCGGATGGAGATCCACGGAATTTGCGCGGCGGCTCGACATCGCCGGAGACCGGGCCCGACGGGAGCTCCTGGAATCGCCCGAGATCGCGTGGGCGGACGTCGTCGTCCGCTCGACGGAAGATCACGCGCCGCTCCGCGTCGAAGCGCGCTTCGAGTGCAGGCCCGGATCGGCGGCGATGTCGCCCGATCGGCTGAAGGCGCTGATGGCCGACGTCGAAGCGTGGTTCACGGATTTCGCGTCGGTGAAAGTCGAATTCATGGAACCGGGTGAAAGGGCGGGAGTCCGATGACGCCGGACGATTTCGCGGAAAACCGCACCGAACCGCCCACGCCGCGCCGCCTCAAGGAAGCGCGCGACAAGGGCCAGGTGGCGGTGAGCCGGGATCTCACCGCGGCCGCCGTCCTCCTGGCGGCGGCGGGCGCCTTCCATTTCCTGGGGCCGGGCGTGCTCGCCAAGCTCGTGGCCGGCCTCCGGGGATCGCTCGCCCGACTGCAGGACGCTCCGACGGGCGCCGAGGCGTGGTCGACCGCCGTGTGGGGGACCGGAACGGCGCTCGCGGGCGCGGCCGCCCCCTTGATCCTCGCGCTCGTGATCGCGGCGCTCGTGGTCAATTTCGTCCAGGTGGGATTTTTCTTCAGCGGGGAACCGCTCCGCCTCCGCGCCGATCGCCTCAGCCCCGCGACCGGACTGCGGCGCGCGTTCTCGATGCGCACGTTCGTGAGCCTCGGCGGGGGGCTCTTCCGCGGCGCCGTGATCCTCGGCGTCTTGTCGGCGACGCTCTGGCAGGAGCGCACCGCCTTGCTCGGCATCTCTTCGCGCGATCTGCCCGACGCGCTCCGGATCCTGTCGGGAGCCGGAGTGGGGCTCGCGGCGCGTACGGCGCTCGCATTGCTCGCCCTGGGCATCCTCGATTGGGCGTACCAGCGGTGGCAGCTCCGCCGCGATCTCCGGATGAGCCGCCAGGAAGTCCGCGACGAGCTGAAACGGTTCGAAGGAGATCCCGCGATCCGGGACCGCCGCCGCGCTCTGCGCCGCCGGTTGGCGGGTCAGCGGATGATTCCGATGACCGCGCGGGCCACCGTCGTCCTGACCGACTCCGAGAATCTCGCCGTCGCGCTCCGGTACCGCCCCGAGGCGGGCGATCCGCCCGACCTCGTCGCGAAGGGGAGCGGACCGGTCTCGGATCGGATCCGCGAGACCGCGCTGGAGCACGGCGTCCCCGTCATCGAGCGTCCCGACCTCGCGCGGGAGCTTCATCGCCGGGGCGAAGTCGGCGAGGCGGTCCCGGAAAACCTCCATGCGGCGGTGGCGGACGTGATCGCGCTGGCCCTGAACCTGAAGTCGGCCATCCCCGCGGCCTAGACCCATGAAAACGATCGAACGGATGACGGACGGCGTGGCGAAGCACCGCGATCTCCTGTTCGCGGGGGGCCTGCTCGGCATTCTCTTCGTCGTTTTCGTGCCGATGCCGACGCCGCTCATCGACATCCTGCTCGTGGGGTCGATCGCGCTCTCGGTCCTTGTTCTTCTCGCCGCCGTGTACGTCCGCGAGCCCGTGGGGTTCTCCGTCCTGCCCTCGGCGCTCCTGCTCCTGGCCGCGTACCGGATGGCGTTGAACATCGCCACCACGCGGCTGATTCTCGGAACGGCGAGCGAGCGCGGGACTTCCGCCGCGGGCGAAGTGATCCGGGCGTTCGGCGAATTCGTGGCGGGCCGCGACCTGATCGTCGGCTTCGTCCTCTTCGCGATTCTCCTGATCGTCAATTTCGTGGTCATCACGAAGGGGGCCGGCCGGATCTCGGAGGTCGCCGCCCGATTCATGCTCGACGCCCTCCCCGGCAAGCAGATGGCGGTCGATGCCGACTTGAACGCCGGGCTCATCACCGAGGACGACGCGCGCCGTCGCCGCGCGTCGATCGCGAAGGAAGCCGACTTCTACGGCGCGATGGACGGCGCCACGAAATTTGTCCGGGGCGACGCCCTGGCCTCGGTGCTCATCACCCTGGTCAACATCGTCGGCGGCTTCCTCATCGGGACGCTCCGTCACGGGATGCCGCTGTCGCAGGCCGCCTCCACGTACACGATCCTCACCATCGGCGAGGGACTCGTGGCGCAGATCCCCGCGCTCATCGTCTCCCTCGGGGCGGGACTCATCGTCACCCGCGCGACGTCGTCCACGGATCTCGGGAAGGAGTTCTTCGGCCAGCTCTTCTCCGAGCGGAAGGCGCTCGCCGTCGCGGCCATTTTCCTGCTCGTCCTCGCGCCCACCGGCCTGCCCTTCGTGCCCCTGGCGACCGGGGCCGCGCTCCTGGGCGGCATCATCTGGAGCCTCTCGCGGGGCGCCAAGGCGGCCGAGCGGCGCGAAGCGGACAGGAAGTCGCTGGAGGCGGCCGCGCCGCCGAAGCCGGCCACTCTCGAGAAGCTCCTCGCGGTCGATCCGCTCGAAATCGAGATCGGGATCGGTCTCGTCCGGCTCGCCGACCCCTCGCGCGGGCTCCTCGACCGGATCGAGGCTCTCCGCCGCGAAATGGCGTCGGACCTCGGCCTCCTCGTCCCGCCCGTCCGGCTCCGGGACTCGACCGCTTTCGAGCCGACGCACTACCGGATCCGCCTCCGCGGCGTCACCGTCGCCCGCGGCGCGCTCCAGCCCGACCGGTTCCTCGCCGTCGATTCCGGGCGCGTGACCGGTCCCCTCGAGGGCTTGGCCACGAAGGATCCCATCTTCGGCCGTCCCGCCTTCTGGATCGCCGACAGCCGGCGGGCGGAAGCCGAGCGGCTCGGCTATCGCGTTCGCGACGCGCAGACGATCCTCGAGGCTCACCTGCGCGAGGTGCTCCGTCAGAACGCGGCGGACCTTCTCACGCGCGACGACGTGAACACCCTCGTTCGGACGCTCAAGGAGGCCCGGCCCGCGGTGGTCGAGGAAGTCGTACCGTCCGTGCTTAAGCCCGGCGAACTGCAGAAAGTGCTCCGGAACCTGCTCCGAGAGGGCGTGTCGATCCGCGACCTGGGCACGATCCTCGAGACGCTCGGGGATTACGCGGCGCGGACCAAGGACCCGGAGATCCTGACGGAGTACGTCCGCCAGG
>Ga0075433_10001953_pt1 | contig 15504 bp, 12 predicted proteins | sample RhiMethybrSRZTD2_FD_75299 | JGI IMG/M metagenome (GOLD analysis project Ga0075433, IMG submission 75299) | Populus rhizosphere microbial communities from Tennessee, USA - Rhizosphere MetaG P. TD hybrid SRZTD2 | ecosystem: Host-associated > Plants > Roots > Rhizosphere > Soil | place: USA... | reverse complement strand
TCTCGCTGAGCATCGCGCCGATCGGCCGGCTGATCTATGTTGAAAAAGGCCGGCCCGAGGAGGCGATGACCGTTCAGTCGCTGCGTACGGCGCTCGACCCGCACGCGCGCCGTCCCTATGCTGCGGCACGGCTACGCTCGCTGCCGGCCTACCTGCCGGTCCTGCTGCTCGGGCTGGCCAGTTGGCTCGTCGGGCGGACCGATTATCCGGGCGCGCTGCCAGCCGCGCTGCTGCTGCTGTGGCTGGCGTTCAGCGCGCTGCTATACGCGCATCTGGTCGTTATACAGCTCTATGCGGCTACCGAGCGCGTGCTGCGCTATGGCCCAAGTCCCGTGGCCCGTTAGTATGACAACGTGATTTCAATGGAGCTTGTTCGCACCACAAAGGCACCAAGGATACAAAGGCCCATATGATTCTTCTTGTGGCTTGGTGGTAAAACAATAACGCAACTCACTTGTCTGCTTGCACGTATATACTGTCGGACTTCGCGATCAACATTATCTTCATCGCACACGCAGAAAGGAAGTACCCGCATGGACATCGGCAAGTCATTCGGCTATGTATTCGAGGACCAGGAATGGATCACCAAGGTGCTGATCGGCGGCGCGATCCTCCTGATCCCGGTCATCGGGCAGATCGTCGTGATCGGGTATATGCTGAAGGTCGCGCAGAATATCGCGCAGGGTAATCCGCGCCCGCTGCCTGCCTGGGATTGGAACGAGTTCGGCGATCACCTCATGCGCGGCTTGTATGGGTTTGTGGTCGAGCTGGTCTACTTTGTGCCGTACATCGTCGTCGCCGTGCTCTTCGCCTGTGTTAATGTTCTGCTGGGCGCTGGATCGCGCTCCAACGCGGCCAGCACAGTCGGCACACTATTCGCTTGCTTGCTGGTTCCGATCTATCTGATCACGATCTTCGCCTGCCTTTGCATGGCCTACGCCGGGCTAGCCCGCCTGGTGGCGACCAATAATCTGAGCGAGGCGCTCAAGTTCCGCGATGTGTTTGCCTCGGTTCGCAGCAACTCGCGCCCCTGGTTAATGATGGTGCTGGTCAGCATACTCGCTGGGCTGGTCGCGGGCCTGGGGTTGATCGCCTGCGGCATCGGCGTTCTGTTCACCGCTTTCTACTCCTACCTGATCATGGGGCACGCGCTCGGCCAGACGGTGGCGCAGCAGGGCGGGGTTGCCGGGACGTATGCGCCCGCGCCGCCGCCGAGCTATGGCCCGCCGCCAACCTATCAATAGCGCGCAGGCCGATATGATGCAGAGAAGCGGAGCCGCAGCGCTCCGCTTTTCCTAATACGTTCGATCGCTTAAGCTTCTCCCCTATTTGAAGGTATTGAGCTTAGACAGTGATGCTATTCCGCCATACCATTCGGATGCGCGAGTTCGCCTACCCCGCCAACCTGCTCACGCTCGCACGGCTGCTGATGTTGCCCACGGCTATTCACGCCATGTGGCAGCCCGACGGTCGCGGGCGCGCGCTCGGCATCCTGGGCATCGCGATGCTGACTGATGCGCTCGATGGCCCGCTGGCACGCCATCGCAACGAAGTCTCCGGGCTCGGCAAGGTGCTCGACCCGATCGCTGATAAGATCATGATCAACGCCACGGCGCTGACGCTCTCGCAGACGCGCGGCTTTCCCTGGTGGGCGACTGGGCTGCTATTCGCCCGCGATCTGGGGATCCTCGTGGGGGCGGCGCTGGTCTATCGCAGGCGCGCCCAGATCACGCTGGCGCACCCAACCGGCAAGCTGAGCACCCTCGCGCTGACGGTCGCAATGCTGTGCTATATCGGCGATGGCGAGCGCAGCGGTCGGCCGGCGCTGTATGTCGCGCTGTTGCCGTTCCTGGCATCAATGGCGATCTATGGCCGGCAGTTTTGGCGCTATCTGATGCGCGAGGATGCGCTTTGATATGTCTTACGCACTGATCGTCCACGGCGGCGCATGGGCTATTCCTGATGCTGAAGTAGCCGCCCACCAGGATGGCTGTCGCCGCGCGCGTGCAGCCGGTTGGCAAGTGCTTGAACAGGGCGGCTCGGCGCTCGACGCGGTCGAGGCGGCTGTTCGGCTGCTTGAAGACGATCCGGCCTTCGACGCCGGCTTTGGATCGGTGCTGAATCGTGATGGCGTAGTCGAGCTGGATGCGGCGATCATGGCCGGGGAAAAGCTGCGCTCTGGCGCGGTCGCGGCGGTGCGACGGGTGCGCAACCCGATCACGCTCGCCCGGCGCGTGCTGGAAAGCCAGGTGATCCTGCTCGCCGCCGAGGGTGCCGAACGTTTTGCCGAGGCCAACGGGATTCCGCTCTGCGATCCGGCTGCGCTGATCGTCGAGCGCGAGCGCGAACGCTGGGTGGCGCTCCTGCCGCAGAGCAACATGCAGGCCCAGGATGCCTTCATTACGCGGAACGATCAGCTGCGCGCGCAGCCGGGCGATACCGTCGGTGCCGTCGCGCTCGACCGCTGGGGCCAACTGGCGGCCGGCACCTCGACCGGCGGCACCGCCAACAAGCTACCAGGCCGTGTCGGCGACTCGCCGCTGATCGGCTGTGGCTTGTATGCCGACAACCAGACCGGCGGCTGCTCATCGACGGGCTGGGGCGAGTCGATCATCAAGGTGGTGCTGGCAAAGACGGCGACCGACCTGATCGCCATGCATGCCGACCCGATGGCCGCCGCACAGGCAGCGATCGCCATTCTTGCGCAGCGCGTTGGCGGCTTGGGCGGCTGCGTCCTGCTCGATGGGCGCGGGCGGGTCGGTTTTGCCTTCAATACGCCGCGTATGGCCTATGCCTACCGAGATGCGGCTGGGCGCGAGGGCGTCGGCGTGTAGCGCAAGCCGACTGAAGTAGGCCGATAGTTTTCACCACCAAGACACCAAGACACCAAGGCTTCGTGTCGCCCAGAGGGCACCCGGTGTCTTGGTGGTAAAACCCTAGTCACAGCGGCCAAGCTATACCAGCGCCATATCGCGGCGCTTCTGCTCGCGTTTGCGCTCGTCGGCGTTGATCAACCTCTTGCGCAGGCGGAAGGTCTTCGGCGTCACCTCGACCAATTCGTCGTCGCCGATATACTCGATCGCGTCGTCGAGGCTCAGAATGCGCGGCGGCTCAAGCCGTAGCGCGTCGTCGGCACCCGAGGAGCGCATGTTGGTCAGGTGCTTCTTGCGGCAGACGTTGACTTCCAGATCGCGGCTGCGGATATGCTGGCCGATGATCATGCCCGCATAGACTTCGGTGCCAGCACTGATGAAGAGCTGGCCACGCTCTTGGGCGCCAAACAGGCCAAATCCGGTCGTCAGGCCGCTCTCGGTCGCGATCAGCGAGCCATTCGAGCGGGTGTTGATCTCGCCTGCCAACGGCTCGTAGCCCATGAACAGCGTGTTAATCAGGCCCTCGCCGCGCGACGAGGTCAGCAGCAACTGGCGAAACCCGAGCAGCCCGCGCGTCGGGACGTGAAAGACCAGGTGGACCGTGCCATCGTCGCGGTAGTGCATGTCGCGCAGCAAGCCGCGCCGCTGGCCCATCAACTCCATGACCGTGCCCTGGTACTGCTCGGAGACCTCGATCTCGGCCTGCTCAACCGGCTCCAGCCGCTGACCATCGACCTCTTTAAAGATCACCTCCGGTCGTGAGACCTGGAACTCGTAGCCCTCGCGACGCATCGTCTCGATCAAGATCGTCAGGTGCAGCTCGCCGCGCCCGCTCACGGTGAACGCATCCGCCGCATCGGTGTCGGCTACGCGCAGCGCGACATCGTGCTCGATCTCCTGGTACAGCCGCTCGCGCAGCTTGCGCGATGTCACGTAGGTGCCGTCGCGCCCGGCGAACGGGCTGGTGTTGACGCTGAACGTCATTCGCACGGTCGGCTCTTCGACGGCGATGACCGGCAGCTGCTCGGGCTGTTGCGCGTCGGCGATCGTATCGCCGATCGCCGCATCGTTGATCCCAGCGATCGCGATAATGTCGCCGGCCTCGACCAGATCGACCTCGCGACGCTCCAGCCCGCTGAACGAGAAGAGCTGATTGACCTTCGCCGGTGTGATACTGCCGTCGTGGGCCATCCGCACGACGGACTGGCCGCGCCTGATGCTGCCACGCTGGAGCCGACCGATCAGCATCTTGCCCTTGTAGTCGTCGTAGCTGGTTGTGGTGACTAGCAGCTGGGTCGGTCCGCTGGCGTCCACATCGGGCGGCGGGATCTGATCGAGGATCGCCGTGAAGAGCGGCTCCAGCGAGTCGTACATTTTGAGCGGCGAACGGCCAGACACGCCACGCAGCGCGTCGGTGTAGATCACCTTGAACTCGGCCTGTACATCGCTCGCGCCGAGATCAACAAACAGATCGAAGGTTTCGTTCACAACATGGTTCGGTCGCGCGTTCGGGCGATCGATCTTGTTGACCACCACGATCGCGCGGTGGCCGGCCTGGAGCGCCTTGCGCAGCACGAAGCGCGTTTGGGGCATGGGGCCATCGACGGCATCGACCAGCAACAGCACGCCATCAACCATATTCATGACGCGCTCGACCTCGCCGCCAAAGTCGGCGTGGCCGGGCGTGTCTACGATGTTGATCTTCACATCACGATAGATGATCGCGGTGTTCTTTGACAGAATCGTAATGCCGCGCTCGCGCTCGAGGTCGTTCGAGTCCATGATGCGCTCGGCAACCTGCTGATTCTCGCGGAAGATATGGCTTTGGCGCAACATGGCGTCCACCAATGTCGTCTTGCCGTGGTCTACGTGGGCGATGATCGCTATATTACGGATGTTGTTTCGTCGCATGTTCTTCACACAAAACGCCTCGACCAGAGTGGCCGAGGCAAACTTATACCCTGATCGCACTATCACGCGCTGAGTCTACCACAGACCGGCCCGGACTGCAAACTGTGTTGGCGCAGGGCCATGCCAACATTAGGGCCGCGATCCGCCCCCACACATGCGTATCGGCAGCGCACGCCGTTGGGTCGCGCGAACAGCCGTAACGCGAAAATGACAATTTGTTTATCGAGAGGACCAGGTGGCATGATGATTCCGCATTAGAATGACATGGACTGATCTACTTCAGAAGATCGTATTAAAAACCTGCGTAATTCGGCAGTATCTAAATCGCAGTTGGTTGCATTAGTATAGATATAACAAGCACATAACACAATCTTCTAACAGCTTTAACCCGCGATGCCATGCCACGCCGCGCGTGTTTCCTCAGCGCTGAGGTAGCGGCCGAACCACATAAAGTGCAACTCGAACCTGTTGCTATGGCTGCAAAGCACCTGAATGTATGGCGGATACCGGCTTCAGCAACGGCATTGCCTGGCACGGATCACTACCGCGAACAGCCTTGTGGTAGCGTCGGCGTAGATGAGAAGTTTCTTATCTAGCGGATTCCGCACTTCATTCGTGGTTTATCTGTTGCGCCTATACTACGCGGATTGATCGGCCTGACTCGGCGGCTACTACACGACATTTTAAGACGCACAGCGAGCAAGCCCGGCTAGCATATCGCGTAGATATGCGAAACGCCAGCGACCAGATGGCCGCTGGCGTCCCTGCCTCAGCTGAACGCCGAATCACCGGGCCTATTACCGCAAAGCTTCATGGATGAAGCGCAACGACAAAAGGAGCAGAAAAATAACAGAACTTTCATTTTATGCTGGTAGTCCTTCATTTGAGATTTACATGTTAACCCTATGATAAACCACAGATAATCCTGACTTAACAGCGTACCTAGTTCGTACACGCGGTACACCCGCCCGATCAACAATCTCGTTTCGACCTAGAAGCCCTGGGATGGTACCTACGCCGAGAGCTGGCAGATGGTATCGTATGAGGAAGAGAACAATGAAGCAGATGCGATGGCGAACGATCCTCCTGGTTCTGTGGCTAACATTGCTGTTCAACATCGAACGAATCGACATCGAACAAGGGTCGCCGTTCAACCTAGCTTCATCGGTCTACGTTTTGGCGATGGGCACAGTGGTTGTGTTTTTGCTCGTGCCGCTGACGCGCCGCCAGATGTATGTGTCATCGCTGGGGGTGCTGGCGATCTACACCTCGTTCAAGGCGCTGCATCTCTCGCCGTTCTTTAGTGGAGTCCATAAATTCCTCACGATCACCGAGATCGTTGCGCTGTTGATCACCGCCGGCCTGACATGGCTTGTGAGCCAGTCGTTGCGCGACTTTGAGGATGCGGTCGAGGCGATTTCGATGCCCGAAGGACGCCAGCAGCTATTGCCCTATCACAAGGTGCAGGAGCGCATGCGCGCCGAGATGGGCCGCGCTCGACGCCACCAGCGACCGATCAGCGTTGCCATGCTCGATCTGGATCCATCGACCTTTGAGGCGGCGCTGCACCAGGCGGTGCGCGATGCTCAGGCGGCCCTGATCGAGCGCTATGTCAAGGTGCGGTTGGGGTTGTTCCTGTCCAAGCAGATCCGCGAGACTGATGTGATCGCGCAGCAAGTCGAGGATGGACGCTTTCTGCTGTTAGCGCCCGAGACGCCAGCTGATCAGATGACGGCGATGCTCAAGCGACTATCGCGAGAGGTCGAAAATCAGATGGGCATCCGCTTCCGCTATGGCATCGCCGATTTTCCAGATGGCGCGTTGACCTCGGAAGAGCTGCTGCGCAAAGTTAGAGAAGACCTTCAGAATGCTTCGTTTCAGACTGATGCGGAGCCGTCCCAGGAAGTCGAGCAGCAGGTACCTGCCGCTAGCGATGAAGTGTATGCATTCGCTGCGCAGGAAGAACATGAAGATGATTTGGATGCGATGATGCTTACCCAGGTGGTGGGTGATAAGGAGACCGGGAATGGTACACGATATCACAACAGCAACACGTCAAAGAATGGCAACTCCCTGGTATCTTGAAGTCGAACCGCAGCGCCGTCTGATCCAGGGGACAGCATACCGCATCATGAAGCGCACAATGGATGTGCTCATGTGTCTGCTAATCGCGCCCTTGCTGCTGCCGCTGCTGGTGTTGATCGCTCTGCTGGTCTATCTCGACGCGCCTGGGCCGATCTTTTTCCGGCAACTGCGAACAGGCAAGGGCGGGCGCCGCTTCCGCATGTATAAGTTCCGCACGATGGTGCCGAACGCGGAAGAGCTGAAAGTGACCTACGCGCATCTGAACGAGCTGACCTGGCCCGATTTCAAGATCACCGACGATCCGCGGGTCACGCGGATCGGGCGCATCCTCCGCAAAACCAGCCTGGACGAGCTGCCCCAGCTGCTGAATGTCCTCAAGGGCGATATGAGTGTGGTCGGGCCACGACCGACGTCGTTCTCGCCCGAGACCTACCGGCTGTGGCATACTGAGCGGCTGGAAGTGCTGCCAGGCATCACCGGGCTATGGCAGGTCCATGGCCGCAGCAACCTGGATTTCGATGATCGGCTGAAGCTCGACATCGCCTATATCGAGCGCCAGAGCATCTGGATGGATATTCAGATCATCTTCCGCACCGCTGCGCAGGTATTCATTGGCGATGGTGCCTGCTAGCCGACCGGCCACTCTTCAGCTTTACAATCAGTGTGTACGCGGTGGGGAGCATTGGCGGAGCTTGGTCCCGCCAAAAATCCTCATCTGGTGTGAGCGGCGGTTCTGCTCACACCAACGGACTAGCGAGGAGATTGGGGAAGCGCAGCCTTCCTCATCCTCGCCTACCTGGCGGGGTGAAGGAGACTGCTACCAGGTAGCTCCTGTGTCAATGTTAGGAAGGAATCTACATTCATGGAGCTCAAGCACTATCTCGTGATTCTGCGGCGGTGGGGATGGATCATGATCCTCTGCACCGTGCTGGCGAGCGCGGCCAGCTACTGGTTTTCATCGCGGCAGCCGCGTGTGTACGAGGCCGTATCGCGCTATCTGGTAGGATCGGCGGTTGATAGCCCCACTGTGAACAGCAACGATCTACGGGCGAGCAGCCAGGCTGGGCAGACGTATGCGGCGCTTGCCGAGACGCGCCCACTCTTGCAAGTTGTCATTGATAAACTTAACCTGAAGGATGCCAGAGGGAATCCCATGAATCCATCTGCGCTGGCACCAAATGTGACAGCGGGGTGGTTGGATACGAGCCAGACGCTGACGATTCGCGTGCATGCTTCCAATCCAGAAGTAGCGGCGAACGTCGCGAACGCGGTTGGCGAAACGCTGATCGCGCGCAGCCCTGGCGGGCCGGCGAGCCTCCAGACGACGCGGCGTCAGGCTGCGCTGACCGCGATCGCCAAGATACAGGAGACGATCCGCGCGACCGAAGCGGAGATCGACCAGCTCACCAATCAGATCCAGCAGACCACCGACCAGGTGAGCCAGCGCGCGCTGATCGTCCGGCTCGACCAGCGGCGGGCCCAGCTCGCAACCGCACAACGCTCGCTCACCGATCAGTACACGATCGTCCAGAATAGCGGTGCCAACCAGATCGCCGTGATGGAGCAAGCGGTGCCCAACCCGACGCCGATCGCGCCTGAGGTTGTGCGTAACGTGCTGGCAGCGTTGATCGCCGGGCTGGTGCTGGGCCTCGCAGCGATGTTGCTCTTCGAGTATTTCACCGATGTGATCTATACGCCAGAGGAGCTGCGTAAGGCGACCGGGCTGACCTATCTTGGTGGCATCGCCCGACACAAGCGGCTGCGCGGCGGCGATCTTGCGCAGATCGTCGTGCATGCGCGCCCCGAAACGCTCGCGGCGGAAAGCTACCGCATGCTGCGCACGAACTTGCAGATGGCCGGGAGCGAGCTCCAGCTGCCGTCGCTGCTGATCACGAGCGCCGCGCGCGGCGATGGCAAGACCGAGGTCGCGACGAACTTGGCGGTTTCGCTGGCCCAGTCTGGGAAGACGGTGATCCTGGTCGATGGCAACCTGCGCCGACCACGCATCAGCGCGCTCTTCGGGCTGTCGGAGGATAAAGGTCTGTCGAATCTGCTCGATCAGCGCACGCAGCTGATCGATGCAGTGCCGATCGACGCGGTTCCGGGGTTGTCGGTGCTGCCGGCGGGTCTGCCGGTGCCGAACTCGTCGGACATCCTCGGTTCGCAGCGAATGCAGCGGCTGATCGAAGATCTCAAGGCACAGGCAGATATCGTGATCATCGATAGCCCGCCGCTGCTGTACTCCGACGCGCTGGCGCTGGCGTTACGCGTCGATGGCGTGTTGCTGGTGGGGAACAGTGGTACGACTGGCCGTGAGAGCATGATCAACGCTGTCGAAAACCTGCGCCTGGTCGGCGCACACTTGATCGGGACAGTGCTGAATCGCGTTAAAGGCGGGCCGTCGTACGCCTACTATCCATCGCGGATGCGGAAAAGTACCGTTCTCGCTCTCGCCGGCCCGCCTGCGGTTCCTGCGATCGCGGCACCTATCGATGCCCCGGCGTCGCACGCAGACCAGCCGGCCCTGCCCGATCTCTACGCGCAGCCTGAGCCGTCATATCCTGCCGACGCGGACAGCGATGCGGCGCAACTCAACAGCGCGGGCGTAGAGACATCGCCTGCGGCCAGCGACGAACGCGACGAACACATGGATGTGCGGCCCCAGACGACAGCCGGAGCGCCTACGCTGGTTCTCGATCTGGCGGACTTACCCAGCGCCGAGGCCATCGCGCCAGAGCCGATAGTGGACAGCGTAGCGGATTTACCCAGCGCCCAGGCCGTCGCGCCAGAGCCGGCATTGGACGATGGGGCGGATTTACCCAGCGCCGAGGCCCTCGCGCCAGAGCCGATAGTGGACAGCGTAGTGGATTTACCCAGCGCCCAGGCCCTCGCGCCAGAGTCGGCATTGGACGATGCGGCGGATTTGCCCAGCGCCGAGGCCATCGCGCAGGAGCCGGCATTGAACATCGCGCTCGGGGCACCGTTGCACAACACAAGCAATACGACTGGGTTGGTTGAGCCTGGGGCCGAGCTGGTTGAGACTGGCGCGGCACCAGCCATCCATAGCAATGGCCGGCGCGGGCCGCAGGACGACAGTCAGCGTACACGCAGCACGCGCCGCAATCGTGGGCGGAGCTAGAACAGCGGTCACGTATGCTGATCCGCGAAGATGCGCGAATAAGAAAACTGCCTTCGCGTCCCTTCGCGTGGCTTCGCGGATCACCAACGCCGGATGCGTGACCGGCGCTCTAGCGGGTACCCAGCCCCGCCGCGCCTCCTCACAAAGCGTAATTTGACTACTCATAGATATGTAGAAGAGCGACCAACAATGATCTGCTCCTTGATAGCGGCTGTCTTCGATGAGTTTGCTCAAGCCGAGATCAGCTATTGTCTGCTACGCGGCTATGAAGCGCTCCTGAGTGGCGCGATCGATGGCGATGTGGATCTGCTGATCGCTCCCGATCAACTCGCTCAGGCGCGCGAAATCTTGCAGCAACTTGGCTTTGTCGCGCTCGTGCGCTGGGGGCAGGCACCACATTCCTTCTTTATTGGCTACGACGAGCCCAGCGACGGTTGGATCAAGCTAGATATCGTACACGCGCTCACATATGGCCGACCGGTTCCTGCGCTGCGCACTGCGCTCGCAACTGAGTGTTTGGACAATCGCGTTCGGCGTGGCCCGCTGTTTGTGCTGGTCGCCGAAGATGAGCTGCTCACGCTGCTGCTGCATTGTCTGCTCGATAAAGGCACGTTTGAGCCGGCCTATCGGTCGCGCCTCGCAACGCTGGCGCGCGAGATCAGCGGCAACCCCTATATCATCACTCAGGTCGCGCGCTACTTTCCGCCCAATCTGACCTGGGATCGACTGAGGCAGATGCTCGTTGATGGCGAGTGGGACACGCTGTTGAAGACGCGTGGCACGCTGGCCGCACAACTCGCCCGGCGCGATCAGCTGGGGACGCGCTGGCACCGCGCGGTTACGCCGGCGCTACGCTTCCTTGATCGTCGAACGCGGGCCATACGCGGTCGGGGCCTCAGCATGGCGCTGCTCGCACCCGACGGCGCGGGCAAAACCACGCTGGCGCGCTCGCTCGGCCAGACATTCTATTTACCCACGCGCTACGTCTACATGGGGACAAATCTGGACAGCAGCACGATCACGCTGCCGACGACACGCTGGTTGCAAAAAGCCAGCCGTGGTCGGCAGCGTCCGCTCGTTCGCATGCTGCATGCGCTGAATACCGTGCTGGAACAAGGGCTGCGTTATCGTGTGGCGGCCTATCATCGCCGACGCGGGCGGCTGGTCGTGTTCGACCGCTACCCCGATGGCGTGCTGGCGCTGAAGCAGTCGGGCGGTGTGCTGCATAAGCGGTTGCGCCGCCGGCTCATGCGCATACTTTGCCCACCACCGGATATGGTCGTCTATCTTGATGCGCCGGCCGAGGTGCTGTACGAGCGCAAGCACGAGCATAGTCCGGGACTGCTGGAGCAACAGCGACAGCGCTATCTCCAGCTTTTGCAGAGTGTTCCGCAGACTGTGATCGTTGATGTGCAGCGCGAGCCGGACCAGATTCGCCGTGAGGTGTCGGCGCTGGTCTGGCGGCGCTATGCGGTCAGTATGAACGGCGAGTAGAATCGCATACGATCAACGCCTGCGCTATAGCCGGAAGGTGGTATCTCACATTTTAGCGGTGGTTTGGGTTGGTAGGAGGGTGCCATGCATACTATCAGGACGTTGCTACACGGCGCTAGGGAACGCTTCTACGAGGATGCAGAGTCGTGGGGATTGACGCGCTCCAGTGCGCTCATGATCGCGCTGTTCCCGATCATCGTGGTCGGAATTGTGACGCTCATCGCAGCATTAGCATTGCTCTCAAAAAGTACATTTCGCCCGCTGTTCGCTTTCGTAACAGCCGAAGATTCGCTGCTGGAATGGATGCAATTCCTGTTCGTCTTCGCAGCCAGTCTGATTTTCGCCTGGCTCGGCATCCAGTTCGTCCGCAATGGGCAACGTGGGATCGGCGCGCTCTATCTGCTGCTCGCGTTCAGCGCGTTTTTCGTGGCAGGCGAGGAGATTTCGTGGGGGCAGCGGCTCTTCGGCTGGAGCGAGCCGGCGTCACTGGCGGGGATCAATCACCAAAACGAGACGAATGTTCACAACATCCGGCCAGTGCAACGCGCGTTCGGCTTCGTCGTGCTGTTTGGTGGGATGTATGGCTCGCTTGCGCCGCTGATCGGCGCGTATGTGCGAGCCAAGCGCGAGCGCACGCCGCTCAGTTTTCTGCTGATCCCGTCGCTGTGCCTGCTGCCGGCTTTTCTGATGCCGTTTGGCTACCGGATGTTTCGCCTGGTGATCTGGCCCGGAACGAACGCCCTGGTCGTGCGCTTTGGCGAGGCACCCGAACTCTGCCTGTATTTCGGGCTGCTGATCTTCGCAGCGCTGAATCTGCGCCGTTTGCAGCAAGAAAAACCCGCGCTGATCGCGAGAGTCGCGGCGATAAGCTGATTTTAGTGGCAATCTTGGCCGACGATGGCTTCACGGGCGGCGCTACCGGGCGATACGCTGTATGGCGTCCGGTGGCGCCGTCTCGATTGAGCGCCCACGGGTAAGCAAAATGTCACAGGTTCGCGATGGCAGGCCACCAGTGTCCAGCGAGCCACGCGGCCTATATGATGCAGATGAATCGGTTCAGGGATGCGCGGACTGCGGTCGCAGCTGAGCGAAAAATGACAAATTATTCATCTAGCGCCGATGTTCTTTCACTGTCGTGTCAGGTGTTACGGCTATGTTAAGAGGCGAATATGACAGCAACTGAGCAGACAATCGATGTACAGCCGCGCCAGGTCGGCCAGCGCGCAGCCACGGCGACACGAACGAAAGTCGCCTATGTGATGTCGCGCTTTCCGAAGCTGACCGAGACCTTTATTCTCTACGAGATCCTGGCGTTGGAGCAGCAGGGGCTCCAGGTCGAGCTGTACCCGATCCTGCGGGCGCGCAACACCGCCAATCATCCCGAGGGCGCATCGCTGTGGAAGAAGCTGCTCGAGCGTGTCAGCAACCCACAGGGCGCGATCGTGATGCATCCCGAGGCCGCGCCGCTGGTTGAGCGCGCGCACTACCTGCCGTTCTTGTCCTGGCCGATCCTGCGCGCCCAGCTGCACTTTCTGCTGCGCAAGCCGGGGGCCTACCTGGGTGCCTTGTCGGCGCTGATGCGCGCGAACTGGGGCAGCGCCAATTTCTTGGTTGGCGCGCTGGGAATATTTCCCAAGATCGTCTACTTCGCCGAACTGATGCAGGCCGACGGTGTGCAGCATGTGCATGCGCATTTTGCGAATCACCCGGCTGCGGCCGCGTTCATCATCCAGCGGCTGACCGGCATCCCCTATAGTTTCACCGCTCACGGTGCCGACCTCCAGGTCGATCAGCATATGCTGCGCGAAAAGGTCGCGGAGGCGGCCTTCGTCGTGACGATTTCGGATTACAATAGGAACCTGATCATTGAGGTGTGCGGCGAGTACTGCCGCGACAAGGTGGTCGTGATTCATTGTGGCGTCGATACGCAGGTATTCCAGGCCGATGCCGGGGAGGTCGCAACTAAGCCGGCTGCCGGCACGTTCGCGATTCTTTGCACCGGGACGATGTACGAGGTCAAGGGTCATACGTTTTTGATCGAGGCGTGTCGGCTGCTCAACGAGCGTGGGGTCGATTTCGTCTGTCATCTGGTCGGCGATGGGCCTGATCGCGCGGCGCTGACCGAACAGGTCGAGCAGGCTGGTCTGGCCGAGCGCATCCTTTTCCACGGGCAGCGAACTCGCGCTGAGATCGTGGCGTTGCTTCAGGAGGTGGATGTTGTCGCGGTGCCGAGCATCCCGACCGATAGTGGGCGGCGCGAGGGCATCCCGGTGGTGTTGATGGAGGCGATGGCGAGCGGCGCGCCGGTGGTCGCGAGCGGGATCTCTGGTATTCCTGAGCTTGTCGAGGACGAGGTGGGCGGGCTGCTGGTGCCGCCGCGCGATCCGCAGGCGCTGACCGACGCGCTGATTCGGCTGCATGGCGATCCCGCGCTGCGCCGACGACTTGGCCAGGCCGGGCGCGACAAGGTCGTGCGTGAGTTCGATCTGGTTACGAACGCTGCCGCGCTCGCACAACGATTCAGCAAGGAGGCTCGCCGATGAGTCTAGCGTTGTTCTGGAGTGCGGTCGCGCTGATCGGCTATACGTACGTGCTATTCCCGGTCGTCGTATTTCTGCGCGGGCGCTTGCTGCGCCGGCCCTACCACGTCGCCGAGATCACGCCCACACTGAGCATGATCATTGCGGCGTATAATGAGGCAGGCGGCATTGCGGCAAAGCTGGATAATGTGCTGTCGCTCGACTACCCACACGAGCAGCTGGAGGTGGTGGTCGCCTCGGACGGCTCGACCGACGAGACCGACGCGATCGTGCGGCGCTACGCCGATCAGCGCGTCAGGCTGCTGTCGCTGCCGCGTCAGGGCAAGATTCCGGCGCTCAACGCTGCCGTCGCAGCTGCGACCAGCGAGCTGTTGGTCTTCTCTGATGCAAACAGCATGTACGCGCCCGATGCGCTCCGCGCGCTCGTTCGGCCCTTCGCCGACGCCGAGGTTGGCGGAGTCGCGGGCGATCAGCGCTACCTGACGCAGCACGACGCCAGTGTCACCAGCGCGGGCGAGCATGGTTATTGGAACTTCGACCGTAAACTCAAGCAGTCGCAGAGCCAAGCCGGCAATGCGATCTCGGCCACCGGCGCGATCTACGCGATCCGACGTGCGCTGTTTCGCCCGATCCCGACCGGCGTGACCGACGACTTCGTGGCCTCGACCGCCGTGATCGCGCAGGGCTACCGCCTGGTGCTGGCGCGCGATGCGATCGCCTACGAGACGGTGGCCGATTCGAGCAATGTGGAGTTTGGCCGTAAGGTACGGGTTATTACGCAGGGGCTGCGCAGCATTCAGGTGATGCGCGAGCTGCTCAACCCGTTCCGCTATGGGTTCTATGCATTGCAGCTGTTTTCGCATAAAGTTCTGCGGCGGCTCATGGTCTTTCCGCTGTTGGTGCTGGCCGTCGTCAGCCCGCTGCTGTGGCGCGCTGGGCTGTTCTATCAGCTGGCGACGCTCGCGCAGGCCGCGTTCTATGGCTGCGCGCTGATCGGTTGGCTGCTGGGCGGGACGCGACTTGGCCGTTTGAAGCTTTTTACGATACCTTTCTTTTTCTGTATGGTCAACGGGGCCGCGCTGATGGCGACGCTGAATGTGCTGCGTGGTCGGCGCATCGACCGCTGGGAGACCCAGCGCCAGGATGCGAGCGTGCCTACGCCGCCGGAAGCGGCTCAGGCGCTGCCGGCGAGCGCCGCGTCTGAGCACAATTAGTAGTAACCAAGGGCTGAGTGGCGAGAAAAGAGGAGAACGGTATGCTATCGTTGATCGGATTACAGGCGAGCCACCCATTGCTGCGCAGCCGGATGGCGCTGCTGCTGGCCAGTGTGCTGGGGTTCGCTGGCGCGTTGGGGTTGCTGGCCGCGCGCCAGCCGCTGTTCGCGATCGCGAGTGTGGTCGCGGTGCTGCTCGTGGTGGCGATTCTGTCATGGCCCGATAGCGCGACGCTGGTGGTCGTGTTC
>Ga0075433_10001952_pt1 | contig 15504 bp, 18 predicted proteins | sample RhiMethybrSRZTD2_FD_75299 | JGI IMG/M metagenome (GOLD analysis project Ga0075433, IMG submission 75299) | Populus rhizosphere microbial communities from Tennessee, USA - Rhizosphere MetaG P. TD hybrid SRZTD2 | ecosystem: Host-associated > Plants > Roots > Rhizosphere > Soil | place: USA... | reverse complement strand
TGGTCGCGCGCGTACTCCCGCCCGACCTCGTGCATCAGCACGTGACAGCCGGCCTCGACGGGCCCGCCGACGGCGACCACACGCTTGTCGATCAGCGGGAGCTCGCGCGCCGGATCGCCCGAGTGCTCGATGTCGAGGCGCAGGAGGCGCACGTAGCAGCGGTACTGCGGCTCCGCGTTGTGGATCTGCGTGCACTGCCAGAGCCATGGCTTGTGCACCGCGCCCGAGGCGCTGCCCGCGACGAGCAGGGCGACGAGCGCTGCGAGCAGGAACGACCGCTTCACCTCAGCATTATTTCTGCCGCGGCACCCTCCATTCCGGTCAGCTCGGGGACGACGTCGAGCCGGTCTTCCTGTGCGCAGTAGGCGATGTCCTCCTCGAGGCCGGCCGGGCCGTACGTTCGCGCGTTCAAACCGTCGAGCGCGGTCGGAAAGGCGCGGGCGAGCAGTCCGGCCGCGGTCGCGGCATGGGTGCGCTCGCCGCCGAGAAGCTCCACGATCCGCCCGGCACAGTAGGCGTCGTCGAGCGCGAAACCGCCCTGGAAGCCGGCGCAGACAACGACCGAATCGTCGCCCCCGACCGCTGCCGCGACGGCGGAGAGGTTCAGCAGGCTGCCGAGAACCACCCGCTCGCAGCGCTCTGCGGTCTCGAGGATCGCGCGTGTCCCGTTCGTGGTCGAGAGAATCAGCGTGCGGGCGCGCGCCTCGCGGAACTCTCGCGGCGACGCTCCCACGTCGAAACCCTCGACGCGCACTGCCTTCCGCTCGCCGCCGAGGAGAGAATCCGGCAGGCTCGCGCGCAGCGCGCGGGCCTCGTCGATCTCCGCGGCGCAGAGCACACGCTCATATCCGGAGGCCAGCGCCTGGGCAATCGTCGACGTCGCCCGCAGGACGTCGACCACGACGCCTAAGGCGGCAGGAGCGGCCGCGCCGGGAGTGAAGGCGACGTCGACCGCCATCCAACTACGCTACTTCGGACATGGACGCAGCCGTCGAAAGGACCTGTTACCGCCATCCCGACCGTGTCACGGGGCTTTCCTGCTCCGAGTGCGGCCGGCCGATCTGCACGGAGTGCATGACGATGGCGCCGGTCGGGATTCGCTGCCCAGAGCACTCTGGACGGCCTCAGGGCGTCCAACGAGTGGCGCGCGGAGCACAGCGTGCGGCCTACGAAGGCGTCGGCTCGAAGGTCACGCGTGCGTTGATCGCGCTGAACATCCTCGTGTACGTCGCCGAGCTCCTCCAGGGCAGCGGCGTCAGCGCGACGAAGGGGTCGATCTACCAGAACGGCGCGCTGCTCGCGAACGGCGTCAAGGTCGGCGACACGCTCGCCGGCCTCCCCGCACACGTGCCGTTCCCGGACCTCGTCGGCGTCGCGCACGGGGAGTGGTGGCGGATGCTGACGGCCGCGTTCCTGCATTACGGGCCGTTCCATCTGCTGCTGAACATGCTTGCGCTCTGGTGGTTCGGCTCGGCGCTCGAGCGGCGCATCGGCTCCGGCCGGTTCATCGCGATCTACATCGTCTCGGGCCTGGCAGGGTCGGCCGGCGCGCTCATGCTCGACCCGACGACTCCGACCGTCGGCGCATCCGGTGCGATCTTCGGCGTCCTCGGCGCCGGCCTCGTCATGGAGCAGTTCCAGCGTGACTACGTGTTCGGCGGCAGCGCGCTCGGCGTGATCGTCCTCAATCTCGTGTTCACCTTCTCGGTCGCGAACATCTCGATCGGCGGCCACATCGGCGGCCTGCTCGGGGGCGCGGCCTGCGCGTTCGGGCTTTCGCGCTTCGGGCGCGCCCACATCGCCTACGGGAGAGCGGGCCTGCTCGGGTACGCGACGATCGTCGCGGTCGGAGCCGCGTCGTTCCTGCTCGCGTACTGGAAGACGCGCGGGTACGCCTAGCTAGCCGAGCAGGCTGTGACCGGCCTTGGCGACGAGCTCGCCGGGGTCGATCCCGAGCTTCTCGAGCTCCTGCGCGTGCTTCTCGTGGTCGATCTTCTGCGGAAGCGCATCGATCGCGTGCTGGACCTTCTCGTCCTGGCCCTTCTCGCGCAGCAGCTTGATGACGTGGTCTCTGTCGATCTCCATGGCGCGCTTCTCCCTGACGAGCGGCGAGACTAAACGCGATGGCGACCGTCCTGGTCGACGGGGAGAACGTCCGCCGCTCGCTGTGGCCGAACATCGGCCGCGACGAGCTCGAACGGCGCGCGGGGGCATGGGGCCGCGATCGCGGCCATGACGTGGTCGTCGTCTGGGAGGGCGCGGAGACAGCAGACGACGTGATCGCGCGCCGGGTGACCGAGCTGCCGCAGCCGCTCTGGGTCGTCACCTCCGACCGCGAGCTTCGCGAGCGCGTCGCCGACCGCGTCGAGCGGATCGTCGGCGGCGGGTCGTTCGCGCGGCAGCTGCCCTAGGCGACCGTCAGCACGGGCTCGACGCCGAGGAACGCGGCAAAGCGCTCGGCCTCGGCCGCGAGCGAGGCGCGGTTGACGCGGCCTACCGGCGTCACGGTGACCTCCAACCGCCTCGCGGACTTCTTGCGCTCCCACAGGCCCGCCGCGACACCGTCGACGAGCAGGAAGCGGACGCCCGCAGGCCCCTCGTAACGCCCGCGGCCGTGCGCGGCCACCTGCGCACGCACCCGCTCGGGGACCAGGTGCTCGCGCTCGCGGAAGCCCATCACGTACACGTCGTATTCAGGCAACAGGCGCACGCTCTTCCCGAGCTCTGGGAACTCGGTGTCGCCGGCGAGCACGAACGCGCGGTGGCCCTCGACGTCGACCTCCTCGACGTCTACGAGGTCGAACGGCACGTCGGCGCCGAACCATTCGCGGAAGTCCGCTGGTCGCGCCGGCCCGTACGCGTGCAGGAAGCGGCGCAGGATCTCTCGGAGCGCGTCCTCGGGCTCGACGGGCTTCCACTTCCCGAGCCATTGATCCGGCCGGACGAGGGTTGTCTTGTTCCGCTGCGGCGGCCCCTGACACAGTTCGCCGGTGAAGAACCCGAAGCCGGAGCGCAGGCGGCCCTCGTGCTTCCGGCCGGCTCGCTTCACGACCCGCGTCGCCAGCTCGTCGCGCAGGAGCGCCTCGTCTCCGGCGAATGCGTCCCAGACCGCCGCCTGCAGCTTCGCGCCCTCCGCGGCACTGACCGGCGGATGAACGACACCCGTGGGGTCTGGCCACGCGGCCAGATCTCTGATCTCACCGCTGACTGCGCCCCGGGCCGCGAACCAGAGCGGAAGCTCGTCGGCCGGATGGAGGTGGAGCGTGCCGCGCAACGTCCACGCCTTCACGAGCGTGCGATCGCGCCAGAGCGCGTCGCGCACGTCCTGCTGAGTGATCCCCTCGACGCGCGACGCGAGCTGCAGCTCCGCCGACGCCTGGACCTGTGCATGGATGCCGCCGGTCCCGCGAGCGACGTCGACGAGCGACGGCGAGCGCTCGGTGAGCGCGCCGCGCGCGAGCCGGCGCGCGCGGACGTGTTTCCAGGTCAGAGAAATTGCAGCCGGTCGACGAGCTTGCCGCCGGTGATCCACCAGAGCGCGCCGCGCTCGATGATCTGGACGTGGGCCGCCGACGGGTCGTCCTCGACGTGCTCGTCGCGGTACTTCGCGAGCCAGGAACGGACCTCGCTCTGGGAGTCGAGCTTGGCGACGCTTTCGCCGTCGACGAGGAGTGCGTACTTCGCCATCAGCCGCCGGCGGCCGCGTACGCGGGCGAGCCGGCCTCGGCGAGCGCAGCCTGCGCCGCTGCGAGCCGGGCCAGCGGCACGCGAAACGGCGAGCAGCTGACGTAGTCGAGACCGAGCTCGTGGCAGAACGCGACGGACTTCGGCTCTCCGCCGTGCTCGCCGCAGATGCCGAGCTTCAACTGCGGCTTCGTCGTGCGCCCGCGCTCGACGCCGATGCGCATGAGCTCGCCGACACCGCTCTGGTCGAGCGTCTCGAACGGGTTGCGCTCCAGCACGCCGTCCTCGAGGTAGAAGGTCAGGAACTTGCCCTCGGCGTCGTCCCGGGAGAACCCGAGCGCGGTCTGCGTGAGGTCGTTCGTGCCGAAGGAGAAAAAGTCCGCATGGTGTGCGATCTCGTCGGCGCGGATGCATGCGCGCGGGAGCTCGATCATGGTCCCGCACAGGTATTCGACGTCCGGCGCCTCGTCCTCGGCCACCTGGACCGTCAGCTCGCGCAGCCGGCGCAGTTCCTCCTCGAACGCGACCAGAGGGTGCATGATCTCGACCAGCGGCGCGTCCCCCGTTCGCTCTTCGACGGCCCTCGCGGCGCGGACGATCGCGCGCACCTGCATCTCGTAGACCTCGGGCCACTGGAGGCCCAGCCGGCAGCCGCGCGTGCCGAGCATCGGATTCGCCTCCTGTAGCTGCTTGATGCGCCGCCGCATCCGCTCGTCCTTCGCCTGCTCCAGCGGCGGCAAGAACTCGTGCAAGGGCGGGTCGAGCAGCCGGATCGTGACCGGCAGCCCGGCCATTGCCTCGAAGATCCTCTCGAAGTCCCCCTGCTGCATCGGCAGGAGCTTCTCGAGCGCGGTGCGGCGGCCGTGCTCGTCGTCGGCGAGGATCATCTCGCGCACGACCGGCAGGCGGTCCTCCGCCATGAACATGTGCTCGGTGCGGCAGAGCCCGATGCCCTCTGCGCCGAAGTCGCGCGCCTTGGCCGCGTCCTCCGGCGTGTCGGCGTTGGCGCGGACGGCGAGGCGGCGGTGCTCGTCGCCCCAGCCGAGGATCGTCTCGAGATCGTCGTTCACCTGTGGCGGGACGAGCGGCACCGCGCCGACGATGACCGCGCCGGTGCCGCCGTCGATCGTGAGCACGTCCCCTTCCGCCAGCGTCTGCGCCCCGATTGCGATCTCCTTGCGCTCGAAATCGATCGAGAGCCCGTCACAGCCGGCGACGCACGGCTTCCCCATTCCGCGCGCGACCACCGCCGCGTGCGAGGTCATGCCGCCGTGCGCGGTGAGGACTCCGGCGGCGTGGATCAAGCCGTGGATGTCGTCCGGCGTCGTCTCCCAGCGGACGAGGATGACCGTCTCCCCCGCCCTGCCGCGCTGCTCGGCCGTGTCCGCGTCGAGCACGACCTTCCCGGATGCTGCGCCGGGAGACGCGTTGAGCCCCTTCGCGGCGACCTCCCACTCGGCCGTCGGGTCGAGCATCGGATGGAGCAGCTGGTCGAGCTGCTGGGGATCGATGCGGGCGACGGCCTCCTCACGCGTGATCAGCCCCTCGTCGACCATGTCGACGGCGGCCTTGACCGCGGCGGCGGCCGTGCGCTTCGCGGAGCGGGTCTGCAAGAGGTAGAGGTCGTTGTCCTCGACGGTGAACTCGACGTCCTGCATGTCGCGGTAGTGCTCCTCGAGGCGTCGCATCGTCTCGAGCAGCTGCTCGAACGCGCGCGGCAGCTTCTCGCGCATGTTCGCGATCGGCTCCGGCGTGCGGATGCCGGCGACGACATCCTCCCCCTGGGCGTTCGCCAGGAACTCGCCGTACAGCCCCTGCTCACCGGTCGACGGATCGCGCGTGAACGCGACGCCGGTGCCGGAGCTCTCCCCCTTGTTTCCGAAGACCATCTGCACGATGTTGACGGCCGTACCGAGATCGTCGGGGATCTCGTACACGTGCCGGTACGCCTGCGCGCGAGGCGACTGCCACGACTCGAAGACCGCGACGATCGCGTGGCGGAGCTGTTCCCGCGGATCCTGCGGAAAGTCGCGCCCGGTGCTGTCGCGGTAGGTGTCCTTCAGGCGCTCGATCGCGTCGGCCGGGCTCTCGCGCTCGGCATCGAAGCGCTCGTTGTGCACGCCGTCGACGGTCTCGCCGTACATCTCGATCAGACGGCGGTAGCAGTCCTGCGCGAAGCGCTCGTTGTCGGTCGCGCGCGCAAGGCCCTGAACCGAGACGTCGTTCAGCCCGACGTTGAGGATCGTGTCCATCATCCCGGGCATCGAGATCGCTGCGCCGGAGCGCACGGACACGAGCAGCGGGTCGTCGGGATCGCCGAACCGCTTGCCGGTCTTCTCCTCGAGCACGCCCAGGTGCTGCTCCACCTCGTCCGCGAGCCCGTCGGGAAGGCCGCCGGGATTCGCCATGTACGCGCGGCAGGCGTCGGTCGTGATCGTGAAGCCCGCCGGGACCGGGATCCCGAGCTGCGTCATCTCGGCGAGCCCGGTTCCCTTCCCGCCGAGCAGGTCGCGGCCGCCGTCGGACAGCTCGTCGAAGTCGTAGACGTATTTCTCGGCTGCCAACGCGGGGATCGTCTCACAAATACCCTGCAATCTCCCGCGTTATCCCTGGCTGGCCGAATCGGCGGAAGTTCGGTAGAAGTCGAGGCTCATGCCCGAGCCCCAGATACTCGGGATGGGCGGCTACCCCGACGACGCGCTCCTCGACCACGCTCTCGGGCTCGCGCGCGGCAGGCGCATCCTCTATGTCCCGACGGCGAGCGCGGAGAACGCATCCGGCATCCTCGGCTGGTACGAGCGCCTACGCGGGCGTGCAGAGCTGGCGCACCTGAGCTTCTTCCCGTGGCCGCCCGACGACCTGCGAGCGCTTACGCTCGCGCACGACGTCGTCCTCGTGTCGGGCGGCAACACCGCGAACGCGCTCGCCGTCTGGCGGGTGCACGGCTTCGACGCGATCCTGCGCGAGGCCTGGCAGGAGGGGATCCTCCTCACAGGCTGGAGCGCCGGAATGATCTGCTGGTTCGCCCAGGGCGTGACCGACTCCTTCGGTCCGCAGCTCGCGGCGATGGAGTGCCTCGGCTTCCTCCCCGGCAGCGCATGCCCGCACTACGACAGCGAGGAGCGGCGGCGCCCCGTCTACACCCAGCTGGTCGCCGGCGGGCTCGAGCCCGGCATCGCCGCCGACGACGACGTCGGCGTGCACTTCGCCGGCACCGAGCTTCGGGAGGTCGTCAGCTCGCGCGACGGCGCGACGGCGTATCGCGTCACGCAGGACGGCGAGCAGCCGCTCGAGGCGCGGCTCCTCTGATCGTGCACGTTTGCCGGTGTCGGAGCCGGGCGGGCGGTGATCCTCGACCGGGCCGAGCTCGACGAAGCCGGCGCCGCCGAGCGGATTCGCCGCGCGAGCCGTGCGAAGTCGCGCGCACGGCGAGCGGCCCCGGGGGAGTTGGGGCCGCCCGCCTTCTAGGTGGGGCTTCTACCTAGAGATTCGCGACGCGCACGAGGCTCCACTGGGCCTCGCCGATCGTCGCGCGAATCCATGCCTGCACCGCAGCCTGGTCGACCCGGTACATGAAGTCGTTGCCGCGGCACCACTGGTTCAGGCCGAAGGAGTTCACGGCAACGATCGTGTTCGTGGAGTCGTAGAGCAGAGGTCCGCCGGAGTCGCCGCCGCACGTTCCGCCCTTCCCGTTCCCAGGGTTGGCGGTCGTCTGGATGTTGAAGCCGTCCGTCAGGTGGCTCCTTAGGTTGATCAGCTGCTCTGTCGCCATCAGCCGCTTGCGGAACGACACGGTTTTCACCGGGTTCGACAGCGACAGCCCGTAGCCCGACGCCGTGAACGTCACGTCCTGCTGGCCGCGCTTCGTCGCGAGCCGGTCGAGCGAGCCGACTGACGCCAGTGAGGCAAAGCCGCCGGCGAACCCCTCGTCACCGACGGCGATCGGCTTGTCGAGGATCACGATCCCGACGTCGTGCGTGTCGGGGAAGCCGAAGGGATAGCCGTAGTTGTAGAGGTGGCTCGACGTCACGTCGCTCGACACGGGATAGCCGCTGGGCGCGGGGTTCGTGCCGTCGAAGCCGACGCCGGCGTCCTGCTGGAACCAGATGCGAGCGTGCGTCGCACCCGTCGTCGCGTCGGTGCAGTGCCCGGCCGTCAGGAACACGGTGGGCGTGAGCAGCGAGCCGGAGCAGCGGTGCGTGAAGACGTCGTCCTTGTCGTAGAAGGCGATCAGTCCCACGTAGGGATGGATCGTGTCGTCGCTGTAGTTGCCGGTGATCGCGCCCGCGGGCACAGCCCCGAGCACGAGCACGGCTGCGAGCAGCGCGAAGAGCGCCGTGAACCTGCGCAAGATGGTCCTCCCCGGTTGACGGTGGCCGCGAGGCCTCGCCGCGGCGCGCCCGAGTATAGCTATCTCTATCTTCTTTGCCTAGCCCTGAGCTCCGCGAGCCACGCGAGGCCGCGGAGCCCGAGCCAGAGCGGCGTCAGGACGACGTAGAAGAGGACGAGCGCCACGCCGAGCGTCGCCCACCAGACGGCCCAGCGCCACCAGGGAACGGGCGGCTTGGGCCTCACGAGACGCGCATCGAAGCCGCCTCGGCCCGCCGGCTCTCGACGGTGCGCAGAATCTGTTGGGCCGTCTCCTCGATCGAGAGCTCCGAGATGTCGATCACGGGACAGCCGAGCCGCCGCTGGACGGCCGCGGCCTCCTCCAGCTCGTCGTAGACCTCCGCCAGCTCCGCATACCGGCGGTTCTTCGCGCCGAGGTTGCGCACACGCGCGCGGCGGATGTCCGCGAGGCGGTCGGCGTTGATCGTGAGGCCGACGATCTTCACGGGGTCGAGCTCGAACAGCTCCTTCGGCGGCGCGATCCCCTTGACGACCGGGACGTTCGCCACCTTGTGGCCGAGATAGCCGAGGTAGATGGACAGTGGCGTCTTCGACGTGCGCGAGACGCCGACGAGGACGATGTCCGCCTCGTCGAGCCCCGCCCCCACGCCGTCGTCGTACTTCACCGCGAACTCCATCGCCTCGATTCGGCGGAAGTAGGCAGGGGTGAGCGGCGCGCGCGAGCCGGGCGTCATGCGCGCTGCCTGACCGGAGACGCGCGCAACGGCGTCGATCGGATGCCCGAGCAGGTCGCAGTAATGCACGCGCGCGCGACGGCAGAGACGGCGCATCGCGTCGCGCATCTCCTTGTCGACGAGCGTGTACACGACGACCGCGGCATGTCCGCGCGCAGACGCGACCGCGCGCTCGAGGTCGGCGATGGTCTCGCAGCGGGCATGCCGCACCTCCTCGAACTCCTGATCGGGGAATTGCGCCTCCAGCGCCTGTACGAGGCGCGCAGCCGTCTCGCCCGTGGAGTCGGAGACGATGTGCAGCTCGACCGGCACGTTTCCAGGCTAATCGGTTCTTAGGAACTTCTTAGCGCTTCTTGTGTTTCCCTTCACAGACGACGGGCACCCTCTTGTTATGGGCCAGGGGTGCTGTCGCCTGCTCTTTTTCGTCGCCATGGCCGTCGGCGTGGTGGCGCTCGCCTCCACCGGCACAGCCGGTGCGACGCCGTCGTGCGGGTCTCGCGTCCTCTCCGACTGGAGCGACGGCCGCATCGACAACACCTATCCCGTCTCGTGCTATCGGCAGGCGCTCGCGAAGCTTCCCGAGGACGTCCGCGTCTACTCGAGCGCGCAGACCGACATCACGCGCGCCCTGCAGGCGCGGCTGCAAGCGGCGTCCGCGAAGAGCTCCGACCACGGCGGCGGCGGCGGAGGGGGAGGCGGGGTCTCCCCGGTCCTCGTCGTCGCGATCACGGCGGGCGTCCTCGCCGCCGGATCTGCGGCGGCCGCACTCCGCTAGGTCGAGGCGCCGACTCGGCGGCGCCGTGTAGAGGTCGAGCGAGCAGAGCTCGCGCGACCGTCTCAACCCACTCCTCAACCCCACTCCTCTGCAAACGCAACGCCTGAGCTCTCGCCGGCGTTGGTCGAGGCGCCGACTCGGCGGCGCCGCGTAGAGGTCGAGCGAGCTCTGCTCGCGCGACCGTCTCAACCCCATCCTCTGCAAACGCAACGCCCGAGCTCTCGCCGGCGTTGGTCGATAACGTCCTGCTTGATGGCGGTGGAGACGGTCACGATGGACCAGATCGTGTCGCTGTCGCGGCGGCGCGGCTTCGTCTTCCCGTCCTCCGAGATCTACGGCGGTCTCGGGTCGACGTACGACTACGGGCACTACGGCGTGCTGCTGAAGAACAACATCCGGCAGCGCTGGTTCGAGGCGATGGTGCTCGAGCGCGACGACATCGTCGCCCTCGACTCGGCGGTGATCCTGCATCCGCGCGTCTGGGAGGCGTCGGGCCATGTCGAGGGATTCACCGACCCGCTCGTCGACTGCCGCACGTGCAAGCTGCGCTTCCGCGCGGACAAGCTCGAGGACTCGCAGTGCGGCCGCAAGCCGAGCAAGCATCCGGGCGAGTTCTCGGAGTGCGACCTCACCGAGCCGCGCCAGTTCAACCTGATGTTCCAGACGACGGTCGGGCCCGTCGAGGACTCCGGCTCACGCGCATATCTGCGGCCCGAGACGGCGCAGGGCATCTTCATCAACTTCAAGAACGTGCTGCAGCTCGCGCGCCGGCGCCCGCCATTCGGCATCGCGCAGATCGGCCGCTCGTTCCGGAACGAGATCACGCCCGGGAACTTCCTGTTCCGCGTGCGCGAGTTCGAGCAGATGGAGATGGAGTTCTTCGTCCCGCCGCCCGACTCCGACCGCTGGTACCGGTACTGGATCGACGAGCGGCTCGGCTGGTACCTCCGCTACGGCCTGCGGCGCAGCAGGCTGCGAGTCCGCGAGCACGGGCCCGAGGAACGCTCGCACTACTCCCGCGGGACGAGCGACATCGAGTACGAGTATCCGATCGGGTGGTCCGAGCTGGAGGGCGTGGCGAACCGCGGCGACTTCGACCTGACGCGCCACACGGAGTACTCGACGACGAAGCTCGAGTACGTCGGCCCGGACGGCGAGCGCTACGTGCCGCACGTGATCGAGCCCGCCGTCAGCCTCGAGCGGATCATCGTCGCCATGCTGGTCGACGCCTACGACGAGGAGGTCGTCGGCGAGCGTGAGCGGACCGTGCTCCGCCTGCATCCCGAGATCGCGCCGGTGACGGCTGCGATCCTCCCGCTGATCGCGAAGGACGAAGGCATGGTCTCGAAGGCGCGCACGTTGTACGAGGAGCTGCGCAAGCGTCAGAGCGTCGAGTACGACGACAATGGGGCGATCGGCCGCCGCTACCGGCGGCAGGACGAGATCGGCACGCCCTGGGCGTTCACGATCGACGAGCAGACGCTCTCCGACGACACCGTGACGGTGCGTGACCGGGACTCCCTAGCGCAGGAGCGGCTTCCGATCGGCGGCGTGCGGGCGTGGCTCGAAGACGCGCTCGAGCGAGACTGGAAGACGCCGAAAGGCGACTAGTCGCGGCGGTAGCGCTCCATCAGCCGCTCCGACGGCCGGCCGAAGCGGAACCTGCCGTACAGGCGATGCGCGTCGCGCGTGTGCAGCACCCAGCGAATGTCTGCATACGGCCCGCGCTCGACCATCTCGCGCACGAGCTCGACGCCGAGCCCTCGGCCTCGATACTCCGGCAGCACGTAGACGTCGGCGAGGTACACGAGCGAGACGCCGTCGGTGAACGCCCTCGCGAAGCCGACCTGCCGGCCGCCGTCATAGGCGCCGACGACGCGCTGCGCTTCGCGCACGAGACGCTCGACGACGTCGTACGGGCGTCCTTCCGCCCAGTACGACTGGTTGGCGAGGAAGTCGTGCACCGCCGCCACGTCGATCCGCGCCGGATCGTCGTCGAGCTCCAGCCCCTCCCCTAGCGAACGGCGCACGCGACCTGCTTCCTGAGCCACTCGAGGTCGACGCGATCGTCGGCAGCGAACTCGTCGTCGCCGAGCTCTGAAAGCAGTCGGCCGGCTCGCGAGAGCTCCCCTTTTCGGAACGCAACGGCGGCGTCGTTCAGCCGGCTGTAGGGGTCGCTCGACGGCGGCAGCTCGCCGAGGTAGCGCTCCGCTGCATCGAGGTTTCCGCGGCGGATCTCGACCAGCCCGAGGTTCTGCAGCTCGACCGGGACCATGCTCGGGTCGTCGATCCGGCGGTTCAGCGCGAGGCTCTCGCCGAACAGCGCCGCCGCCCGGTCGTAGTCGCCCGCCGCTCGAGCAGCCTGCGCCTCCATGTGCAGAGGCGCCTGCCCCATGGGCGTGCCGAGTCGCGCGGCGAAGCGCCGCGCGGCGACGGCGTGCTCCCGCGCCCGCTCGTGATCCCCCTCCTCGAGGAGCACGCGGCTCAAACCGACGTGCGCGAGCGCCAGCGCCTCGTCGTCCGCATGTTCCTCGGCGATCGCGAGCGCTTCCTCGTTCCGCGCACGCGACACGCCGATCTCGCCCTGCCAGTAAGCCAGGAGGCCGTCTCCGTAGAGCGCGAGCGCACGCCAGCGCGACCGGCCTGCGCCGGGGCGGCCGAGCACGCCGGCCAGGAAGGCGCGGCCGCCTGCGACGTCGCGCGCCGCCATCCAGACCCGCCAGGCGCCGGCGGCGAGCTCGGCCGCACCGTCCGCGTCGAGCCCGCGCGCGGCCGCCACGAGCTCATCACGGCGCGCCAGAAGCCTGGGATCGGGTGCACGAAACGGCCGCCCGGCGGACGACGGAAAGTCGGGCTCCGGAACCCGCATGCCTGCAATCCTCGCAAACGGGTACGCGGGCAGCGTGCCCGAGAGCGAGGTCCGCGTGAGCGACGTCAAGGCCTTCAAGACGAGGTCCGGCAACACGCGCTTCGTCCTCGTCGACGACCAGGGCAACGAGTACTCGACGTTCAAGGAGCCGATCGCCGCGAAGCTGCCGGGCCTCGAAGGACGGCGGGCGCGGATCAAGTATCACGAGCAGGAGCGCGACGGCTTCACCAACGTCTACCTCGATGCGGTCGAGCCGCTCGAGGACGCCCGTGACGCCGCGGGCGGCCAATCGGACGCGGACGAGGTCGCCTGGCGGACGACGGTCGAGGCGGCGCCCTACCTGCTCGGCGGCGACGCCGTCGAGCGCGAGATCCCGCCGGACGAGCTCTTCGAGAAGCTGCAGCCGTTCAAGGAGCTCGTCGCGGACGACATCGAGAAGCCGGACGAGTGATCAGGCGCTGCGCAGCGTGCGCAGCCGGAAGTTCCCGAAGTACTCGTACGCGGAGGTGATGACGGCGAGCGCGTCGCGGGCGGCGCGGTCGGTGATGCCGACGTCAGCGGCCTCGGCGAGCGGCCGCGCGAGCAGCGACTCGATCCCGGCGATGCCGGCGGGAGAGAGCGCGAGCGCCCCCGCACGGCACGCCGCGCACACGGCTCCGCCCGCGGCGGGCGAGTAGCCGATCAGGGGCGCGTCCTCGCTCCCGCAGTTGGCGCAGCTGGTCAGATGCGGCAGGTAGCCCGAGAGCCACAGGAGCTTCAGCTGGAACGAGAGCGCGAGCGGGTCGAGCGCCGGCCGGCCCCGGCCGGCAGGCAGCTCGTCGAGCAGGTCGAGGAAGCGCGTCAGCGCCTGGAACGCGCGTGGGTTCGCCTCCTGCTCGGTGTAGAGCCTCAGCATCGACTCGGCGCCGACGAGGCCGACGCCGAGGGCGTACCGCTGCTCGCGCACCCCGTGGTGCGAGTGGAGCAGCTCGACCCCGGTGACCGTCTGCAGCTCGCCCGAGCCCTCGTGGAGCATCAGCTCGACGTGGGACAGCGGCTCGAGGCGCGCTCCGAACCGGGATTTCGTCTTGCGGATGCCCTTCGCGACGGCGCCCACGCGGCCCCTGGCGAGCGTGTACACGTGCAGCACGCGGTCGGCCTCCCCGAGGCGGAACGACCGCAGCACGACGGCCTCGGTTTTGTAGCCTCGTCCGGCCATGGCCCGGCCAGTCTAGTTTCGAGGGTGGAGGAACCTCTTCGGCCGGTTCTCCGTTACATCATGAGATGGCCAGGGTCCAGGTCTACAGCACGCGGTGGTGTGGCTACTGCGTCCGCGCGAAGGCACTGCTCCAGTCACGCGGGATCCACTACGACGAGATCTCGCTCGACGACGATCCCGCCTTCCGGCAGAAGCTCTTCGACCTCACCGGGGCCTGGACGGTGCCGCAGATCGTGATCGACGACCGTCCGATCGGCGGCTACACCGAGCTCTGGCGGCTCGACCGCGAAGGTCGGCTGGCCGAGCGGCTCGCGGCCTAAGGCGCCGACCGGCGGCGCCGCACGCTGCGGCGGCTAGAAAAGCTGGCAGCTCGGGCAGTACCACGTGCCGCGTCCGCCCGCACGGATCTTCTCGATCGGCGTTCCGCACCGCGGGCACGGCTCGCCGGCCCGGCCGTAGACGCGGAAGCGCTCCTGCGCGCGGCCGCGGCGGCCGTCGGGCTGTGCGTAGTCGCGCAGGCTCGCTCCCTGGCTCCGGATGCCGGTGCGGAGTGCGTCGCGGATCGCTCTCGTGAGGCGCGCGAGCTCGTCGGCGTCGAGCGTCCCGCCTTCGCGCAGCGGATGAATTCCCGCGCGCCACAGCGCCTCGTCCACATAGATGTTGCCGAGGCCGGCGACCGTGCGCTGGTCGAGCAGCGCGGCCTTGATCGGCGCCCGCCGGCCCGAGAGCCGCTCGCCGAGGTGCTTCGCGGTGAACGTCCTCTCGAGCGGCTCGCGGCCGAGCCTGCGGGAGAGGTGGTCCGCGAGCTCGTCGGGCTCGAGCAGGTGCCAGGTGCCGAAGCGGCGGACGTCGCGGTAGGCGACGTCCGAGCCGTCGTCCAGCTTGACAACAGCGCGCCGATACGGATCGTCACCGAGCTTCCCGGCCGGCCCGTGACGCAAGCTCCCCGTCATTCGGAGGTGGATCAGGAGCACGCGGCCGGATTCGAATCGGACGATCAGGTACTTGCCGCGGCGCTCGAGCGCGGCGACGCGCTCCCCCTCGAGCTCGGCTGCGACCGCGAGCGGCTCGAAGGGGCGGACGAGCCTCCGATCGGCGATCTCGACTCGCTCGAACGTGCGGCCGACGACGTGCGGTTCGAGCGCGAGACGGATCGTCTCGACCTCGGGCAGCTCCGGCATCAGCCGATCGTTTCGAGCACGATCGACGTGGCCGGCGGCACGTCGTCGGTGAACGTGTAGGCCGCGAGGACCTCTTCGGCAGCCTTTGCGGCGGATCGGTCGTCGTGCGCATGCACCTGCGCGAGCGCCTCGCCGGCGGCGACGCGATCCCCGCGCTTCTTGAGGCAGAGCACGCCGACCGCGTGATCGATGCGATCGTCCTTCGTGTGCCGGCCGGCGCCGAGCCGGAGCGCGGCCATGCCGACGTCGACCGCGCCGATCGCGCCGACGTAGCCGGCGCCCGGGGCGTCGACGTCCAGCACGACGGGGGCGGTCGGCAGCGCATCCTCGTCGGGGTCGCCGCCCTGTGCCGCGATCCAGCGCTCGTACATCGCGAGGGCCGAGCCGTCCCGCACGGCGGCAGCCGCTCGTTGACGGCCGGCCGCCTCGTCCACGCCGAGGTCGGAGAAGGCCAGCAGGTGCGCGGACGCAGCCAGCACGAGCTCCGTGAAGTCGGGCGGGCCGTCGCCGCGTAGCGTTGCGATCGTCTCGCGGATCTCGAGCGCGTTGCCGACCGCGTGGCCGAGCGGCTGGTCCATGTCGGTCAGCATGCACGCGACCTCGCGCCCGGCGTGGCGGCCGAGCTCGAGCATCATCTCTGCGAGCTCGCGCGCGTCCTCGATCGTCTTCATGAACGCCCCGTCACCGACCTTCACGTCGAGGACGATCGCGTC
>Ga0075433_10001951_pt1 | contig 15508 bp, 15 predicted proteins | sample RhiMethybrSRZTD2_FD_75299 | JGI IMG/M metagenome (GOLD analysis project Ga0075433, IMG submission 75299) | Populus rhizosphere microbial communities from Tennessee, USA - Rhizosphere MetaG P. TD hybrid SRZTD2 | ecosystem: Host-associated > Plants > Roots > Rhizosphere > Soil | place: USA... | reverse complement strand
TTGAACCGCCGGCAGATGACCCCATAGATCGCCGCGCCGATCAAGCCGGCCACGCCCTCGATCGTCTCCATCAGTCCGATGTAGGGCGGAGTGAAGTGCAGCTTGTCGGTCTGCATGTAGAGCAGAGGCGTGGTGAAACCCGGCGAGATGTACACCAGGGCGAGAAAGCACCCGGCCGCCCACAGGGTCTTCGACTTGAACAGCGTGATGAGTTGTCGTCCGGCATTCTGCAACACGTCGACGTCGCGCGTCGCCGCGGGCCGTTCGGTCAGGACGAAGAACGTCACGACGCACAGCACGGTCAGGAGCCCGGCCGCGATGCCGACGATCCAGCCGAACGCCATCGTTGCGAGATAGCCACCGACCAGCCCATTGCCAACGGACACTGCGCTCTGGAGCGTCTGACGGATCGACGTGATCCGACCCGAGATGCTGTACTTACGTCCCGCTTCCACCATCAGACCGCCCATCACCGTGCTGGCGACGACCATGAACGCGTTCGCACCCGCCGCGGCGAGCAGCAGCGGCCAGTAGTGCTTCGGAACGACGCCCATGAGGAGCCAACAGATCGCGGCAAGGCCAGATCCGAACAGCATGTAATGCCGCCGTCGGGTCCGGAAGAGGGGGAAAGAGTCCGACAGGATGCCGGCGATCGGCTTGACGCTCCACGCGAACGTCACGATGAACATGAAGCCCGCGAGCGTCTCCGCGTTGAAGTGAAGCTGATTCTTGAGCAACAGCGCGAACGGCAGGCGGCCGATCACCCCCGGTTGAGCAAAGGTGGTCACGAAGGCGGCGAGCCCCACCATGATGTAGTACTGCCGGATCGTCAGTCCGGTGTCCGGCACCAACTCGGCGGGCCGCGCGGACGGTTCACTCATCCCGCCTATCATAGCGGCGGGCGCGTCGTCGACTCACGGTCAGTCGCGCTTCACCAGCTCCGTTACCGGGACGCCCGACCGGAACCTGATCACGAGCTCGTCGGGGTCATACTCCACGCCGACCGGATTGCGATCGAACGCCTCGGAGTGCATCCACTCCTGACCCTCTTCCGCCGTCTCGAAGTTGTCGATCTGGAGCTCGACGCGGTTGCCGTCCGGATCGCGGTAGTACATCGACGTCGTCGGACCGTGGTTGACGCAGAAGAAGGGCCTGATCCCGCGGTCGCGCAGCCGCACGTAGTTGTCGAGGAATTCTTCCATTGACCCGAACGTGAACGCCACGTGATGGAGCCCCGGCTGCTCGGTGGCCTTCACCATCAACTCGGTATTCGGATCCCGTGCGCTCAACGCCCCGAAGTCGACAAATGCGACACGGTGGTGCTCATCGTCGTACGTCACGAACGAGAGATGCGGGTTTTCGTAGACAACATGACCGCCGAGGACGGCGCAGTACCAGTCGCGGAGTTCTTTGATCCGATTGGTCTGGAACACGACGTGCGCGAGCTTCGTAGGCGGCATGACACTAATCCTCCTTCGGTGCTTCGGTAACCGTCATTGACGACATCCCGACGAGCCAATGATAGTCCGCGCGGCCGGCGGCCGATTGGGCGAGCTTTGCGATCGTGGACGGCCGCTTTGGGAGCTACTCTCGTGGCGGGAAAGGCTGCTTACCACGGGACACCACGCGGGTTGCGCGCGACCGGGCATATTGCTATGGTTGCCGCTCCAATTTGTGGCTGACACGCCTTCGCCAACCGACTGATCGGCCTGCCCGCACGGGTCGCTCTGCGTATACGATTACTGTCGTAGTCGCCCTCGTGGCGCTGGTTCTGGTGGCCGGCATGCCGTCTGCGCTCGACGAGGACCGCAGCCAGCCCGGGTTCTGCAGCCCGGATTGTCCGCTCCAGCACGATGCGGCGCACTCGGTTGCGGTCGCGCCCGTACTCGGGCCCCGCAGTTTGCTTGTCGCGGCGGTGCGGAGAGAGCCGGAAGCTGCGTGGACCCCAACATATCCCGCCATCGTCGCGTCGCCTGACGCTCCCCGCGCGCCGCCCAACACCTAGCGCTTCGCTCCCGCGGTGAACCGGTGCACCCGTCGCGGGCCAGCCGGTTGATCCTGATCCGTACTTCCTAATCTCGTGCTCAGGGGTGAGCATGCGCGTGTCGCTTTGCTCCCTGCTCGTGCCATTGCTCGTCATGATGATGGCGGTCGCGTCGCAAGCGGCGCCACCCCCGGGCGTGGTAGCGGGTGGCGTGAAAGACGCAGAGGGCCGGCCGCTCGCGGGTGCCCGTCTGCGACTCGAGACGATCGCCGGCGACGTCGTGGCGACCACCACTGCCGACGACCAGGGCGCGTTCACGTTTCGCGAGGCGCCGCCCGGCGCGTACAGGCTCGTCGCAGACAAGGAGGGCTTCGAGCCCGTAAGCACGATCGTCACGGTGACCACTGCGGAAGGGACGACCGTCGACCTGGTGCTCGCCTCGGTCGTCCTCGAGCCGCTCCGTGTTGTCGCGAAGCAGCTCGAGGAGGAGCGCATCAAGATTCAGCCGCGCGGCGGCGCGTCGACCTATGAGATCACAACGAAGGACATCGAGAGCCAGCCCGGCGGCGAGAACAACCCGTTGAACCGCGTGCTGCTTCAGGCGCCCGGGGTGAGCCAGGATTCCGCCAGCGCCGGCGGCATCCACGTGCGCGAGCAGATGGGCAACGTCCAGTACCGGATCAACGGGATCATCTTGCCCGAAGGCGCGACGCTCTTTAGCCACGCCGGCGGCCTGAGTCCCCGCTTCGCCAGCTCGATCACGCTCTTGACCGGCGCGCTTCCGGCCGAGTACGGGCTGCGCACCACGGGGATCTTCGACATCCAGACGAAGAGCGGTGTCTTCGACGCAGGCGGATACGTCTCGATGTACGGAGGCAGCCAGTCGTGGATGCAACCGAGCGCGGAGTACGGGGGAAGGCTCGGACGATTCGCGTACTTCGTGACCGGGAACTATCTACAAAACGACATCGGCATCTCGCCCGCCACTCCCGGCGGCGCGATCCACGACGAAACGCGGCAAGGCCAGGGTTTCGGTTACTTCGAGTATCTGCTCGACTCGACGAGCAGGGTGAGCGCCATCGTCGGCAGCTTCGTCGGGCACTTCGAGATCCCGAACCGTCCCGGTGTCATGCCGACCTTCACCGTGAACGGCATCTCTGCGTTCGATTCGACGAAGATCGACGAGACTCAGCTCGAGCAGAATCACTTCGCGGTTCTGTCCTATGTGAAGACCGCGGGCGGCCTGAGTGCACAGGCGTCGACGTTCGCCCGGTGGAGCACGGTGTCGTTTCGCCCGGACCGGCTCGCCGACCTGATGTTCAACGGCATCGCCCAACGTGTCGACCGCAGCAGCATTGCTACCGGGCTGCAGCTCGACGGCACGTACGCGTTGACGTCGACGCACAGCCTGCAGGGCGGCGCGTATTTTGCGGCGGAGCGGACCAGCGTCCAGTCGTCCTCGGACGTGCTTCCGGCGGTGGACGGCACGCCGACGTCTGACCAGCCGTTCCGGATCTTCGACAGTCGAGGAAAGACCGGCTACACCTATAGTCTGTACCTCCAGGACTCGTGGCGCGTCGCGCCGACGGTCACGATCAACGGCGGGCTGCGGTTGGATGGTCTCGAAGCGTTCACCAGCGAGTGGCAGCTGAGTCCTCGTCTGAACGTCGTGTGGGAAGCGACCCCAACCACGACCGTGCACGCCGGCTACGCCCGTTACTTCACGCCGCCGCGCCAGGAATTCGTCTCGACCACAACGCTCGCCCGCTTCGCCGGCACGACGGCGGAATCGCAGGTCGACATCAACCGGTCCGTTCGGGCCGAGCGCGCGCACTACTTCGACGCGGGCCTCACGCAGCAGATCATCCCTGGCTTGAAGGTCGGACTCGATGCCTACTACAAAGAGTCGCTCTACCATCTGGACGAGGGTCAGTTCGGCGCTCCGACGTTTCTGACGCCCTTCAACTATCACCATGCGACGAACGTCGGTATCGAGCTGACCGCGCAATACGTGGCGGGCAATTTCTCCGGCTATGGCAACCTGGCCGCCGCGCAGCAGGTGGCGAAGGGCATCGTTTCTGCGCAGGCTCTGTTCTCGCCGGATGACTTGGCCTATATCCACGAGCACTACATCGTCACGGACCACAGCCAGCTCATCACGGCCTCGGCGGGGCTCAGCTATCGCTGGGGCCCGACGCGCTTCAGCGTCGACCTGGTCGCCGGCAGCGGTTTGCGACGCACGGTGAGACACCCGAATGACGCGACCAATCCGCCCTACCAGCAGCTCGACTTCGGCGTCAGCCACCGTTTCGAGTTGCCCGCCGTCGGCAAGATGCAGGCGCGGTTCGACGTGATCAACGTCCTCGGTCAGGACTATGTGCTGCGTGACGGAACCGGCGTCGGGATCTTCGCAAAGCAGTTCGGCCCTCCGAGGGGATTCTTCGGCGGGCTCAAGAAGGAGTTCTAACCTCCGTAACCCCAGTTCCAGCATGGCCGGCGCTCGAGCCAGAACCAGCGGTCACAGAGCTCGTGCTCGCAGCGGTGACGGCACTCACGCTCGGTGAGATCCCCCGCACACCGCAGCTCGCGGGCCGCCTGGCAGTAGCAGGCGCCGAGCAGCGGAAATCGCGGCTCTTGGGCGGCGCTGTCGCCGTTCATTAGAAGACCGCCGAGCAGCGTCAGGCCGACGAGGAATCGCCTCATTGTTGTCGTGGCGGGAGCCGCGATAATGTCACGCCATGTCGACGTGGACCCGCATCGCCGTCATGACCCTCCTCGCGCTGGGCCTGGGTGTCGGCGGCATCCGGGCGCAATCGACGATTCGCGCCGTCGCGCTCGCCGGCGATCGCGCTCCCGGCGGCGGCACGTTCGAGCACTTCGGCGTCGAAGCGTTGCCGATCGTCGCGCCCGTGAACACCAAAGGGCAGATCGCGTTCTTCGCCAGCCTGTTGCGCTCGAGCGCGAGCGAGGCATTCTTTCTCGCCGGCAAGGGCCGGACGATTCGCGTCGTCGCCGAAGGCGATCCCGTCCCGGGCGGCGGAACGTTCTCCGGCTTCGGCCGTCACCCGATTCCCGCGTTGAATGAGCGCGGCGATGTCGCATTCGCGGCGGCGGTCGTCGGGGGCCGCACCGTCGAAGGCATCTTCATCCGCGATTCGCGCGGCCTGCGGCCGGTGGTGCTGACCGGCGGCGCCGCCGTAGGAATGACGTCCGGCACGATCGCGGCAATCGACGCGCCGGCGCTCAACGATCGCGGCGACGTCGCGTTTCTCGCCTCCGTACGACGCGGACGCGAGATCGTCGAGGCGATCTATACGTTCGTCGGTGGCAGGGCGACGAAGATCGTAGCCCAAGGGGATCCGGCACCGGCCGGCGGCACGTTCGCCGGCTTCGGTCCTCCGGCGATCGACAATCGTCGGCGCGTGGCATTCGCCGCCGTGGTCGAGGGCCGCGCCGTTCCCGGCGGAGTGTTCGTCGCAGACGGCTCGAGCGTACGGATGCTCACGGGCGCCGGAAACGAGACGCCGATCGGCGGAATCTTCGCGAAGTTCTCCGAGCGTGTTGCGCTGAACGAGGCGGGCACGGTCGCGTTCACGGCGATGCTCAAGAACGCCGAGGCCGAGCAAGGCGTCTTTGTCGTGGACGATCGGGGCGTCCGAAAAGTCGTCGCGCTCGGTGAGTCCGCGCCCGGAGGCGGCACGTTCGGGCATTTTTCGCTCTGGCCCGCCCTCGGCGCAGACGGGGCCACGGCATTCGCCGCCGCAGTAGACGGCAGCGCGGTGCAGGTCGGTGTCTTCGTCGCCTCCGGCGGCGGCGCTCATCGCGTGGTGGCGCTTGGCGACAACCTCGGCTCGAGCCATCGGGTGGCGGCGTTCGGCCTCTATCCGGTCGTATCCCTCAGCGCCGCCGGAGGTCTGACGTTCGCGACGACGCCGGCCGCGGGAGCCGGCGTCGAGGGCATCTTTTTCGTCACTGCACGCTGACGTCACTGCATGTCGTACGGCGGATATTCCTTGAACACGTTGGACGCAGTGATGAGCCGGTGCGTCGTCGTCGTCCGCGGCGGGACCGGCTCGCCGCGAACGATCCGCAGCGCCAGCGGCAGCACGTCATATCCGTAACGGTCGAGATAGAAGCCTACCGAGCCGACGACGATACTGCCGCGATTGCTGGGGTCGATCTCCTTGCGATCGCTGGCGCCGCCGTGGATCGACCGATCGCATCCGAAGCCGACGATGGCGCCGTCGGCCAAACGGCCGGCGGCTTCGAGCGCGCTCTTCGCGGCCAGCGCCGTCGTGTCGTCGAGTGCGGCGATCAAGAACTTCGTGTTCGGCTGTGCCGCGACCAGCTTGCCGATCAGCGTCGCGACCGTGGCGGGATTACCCTGCGTGTCCAGCTGAACGACGCGGATCGACGGCTGCCGGCTGCGTAGACCGTCGGTGACGCCGCGCACCCGCTCGGCCAGCCGATCCTGCCGCGCGGCCACCGGACCGACAATGACGCCCACGACGTTGACACCATGCCACGAGCGCGCGGCGAAATTCCCGAGCGCCTCACCGCCGATGCGACCGGCCGCCGCATTATCGGCGGTATACAACGGCGCATCGCCAACCGGATAGTTGACGGCGAGCACCGGGATGCTGGCCTCACGCAGCGTCCGCGCGATGGCGTCATTGGTGGACGGCTCGTTGAAGTATTCGACGAAGAGATCGACTCGGCGGCGAGCCGCGTCCGCGGCATTGTCGAGCGCGGTGCGGGCGTCGCGCCGGTTGTCGTAGAAGACGAGGTCGACGGGTAAACCGCGGGCGGCGAGCACGAAGCTCTCTCGAATCTCGCGCCCGGTGAATCCGGTACCCTCGAGTGCCGCGCCCGGCTCCTCGGTGAGATTCGCGAACGCGATGGTGTAGCGGCGGTCCGCGGCCCCGGCGTGCAGGGCCGCGAGGACGGCCGTGATGACGAGGAGGCTCAGCACCGCGGTCCGCCGGCGCTCGCCGATACGCGCCGGCGGATGAGGCAACAACACAGCGTCCCTGCTAGCGGATGCCGTCGATCCCGACGAAGTTGCCGGTCATGCCGACCGCGCGCGGCACCGTCATGTTGAAGAAGAACGTCGCGCGATTCGTCCGCGCCGCCTCGGCCGCCATCAGATCCGTGCGAACGTTCTCGATGATGTGAATGCCACTGTCGGTGATCAGCATGTTGTGGACGATGAACGCTTCCTTCGGGTCCTCGCCGGGGATGACCTCGACGGCCCACGTGTCGGACCCGACCGCCACCACTTTCTGGCCGATGAGCCACTTCGCAGCGTCCTTGCCGATGCCGGGCTCCCCCGAGTTGTAGGTCGCGTTCTGCGCGGGGAATTGCTCGAAGAGGTCACCCCAGCCCGTGTGGATGATGACGATGTCGCCCTCGCGCAGCGTGACGTTGTACATCTTCAAGCCGGCCTGGAGATCGGCCGCCGTGAGGACCGTGCCTTTCTCGATGCACGGCTTCTTGCACGCGGAGTTGCCCTTCAACTTCCCTGACTGCTGAAGCACCTTGACCGCGTCGATCAGCACGCCGCGCGTCGCGAACGACTTGAGGTGCTCGAGGCCGAGCTTGGTCATGTTGTTCTGGTTGATGTACTTGCCCATCGCGATCTGATTGAAGTAGCAGTCCTTGCGCCCGATGTGGCCAAGGCCGTCGAGATGTGTCCCCACGTGGCTCTGGCTCAGCCACGTGTCCTCCATATAGGTCAGCTCGTTCTCGCCGAACGCGGCGCCGGGCGCCAGCGACGTGGCGGTGAGGATCGTTTTCGTGAATCGCGTGCCGAAGAGCGGCACGCCGTCCACGAGCGGATAGGACAAGGGGATGACTTTGCCCTCCTGGATCTCGGCCGCCGCCGCTTTCGTGACGGCCGGCGTCACACGGTTCGTCGCCCCGGTCTGGTCGTTCGGACCCCAGGGCGACGGCGGCACGAGCTTGGTGCAATCGGTCTGGGCAACGGCGACAGAGGCTGAGACGAGCAGGAGCACCGCGGCAGCGACGATGGAGGAGAGCTTCATGACAACCCACTCCTTTTCGGCGGTGAACGGCAGCGGGCGACGAGAGACCCGCATCCTAAGCCCGATCCCGGCGCCTGTTCAAGTCTGTCTACGCCATCGAGCGGCGTCTCAGTCGTCGCAGCAGGTCTTGCCGCTGATCGCCTGCCAGCCCTCCCAAGCGATAACGGGCAGCATGGCCAGTGCCGCGATCGGGTCGGCCCACCACCACCCGAACGCCGCGTTCGCCCCGAGCCCGAGCAGGAGGATTGCCGAAAGCAACGCGCACACGCGTGTCTGTCGCGCCTCGGCTTCCAACGCGCCGCTTCGAAGCTTCATTGCGACGCGTCGCTTCGCCCGTACGAGCAGCGGCATGACGACCAGAGACAGCGCCGCAATGATGATCCCGGGTAGCGAGCGCGCCGGCGGCTCTCCCGTGAACAGATCGCGCGCGGCACCATAGCCGACGTAGACGGCCAGTGCCAGGAAGCACGCTCCAATGATGCGCAGGGTGCGACGCTCTGCCGCCTCGCGCACGGCCTCGTTGCGATCGGATCGCAAGCGCCAGACAGCGGCAACACTGCTTGTAACCTCGATGGCCGAGTCGAAGCCGAAGCCCACGAGAGCAATGCTCCCAGCCAGGAATCCGGCAACAAGCGCCACGACGCACTCCGCCGAGTTCCAGAGGATCGTCGCATACTGAAGACGCTCACCGAGTCTCGCCGTGTCCGCTCGGACGCTCACGCCCGTCATTGTGACATGTGATGAGAACACAAAACGGCCACACTGCGCCCATTCTGCCCCATACGACACTCCACGACGCTGACGCCAAGTAGCTGATTCCGCTGCGGCGACGCTGCTCTCGCCGTGGCCTCCTCCTTGCTCGTGGCCCGCAGCGAATCACACATCCTTCGTATCGAGAAAGGGGTCACTGGATGGAGCGTGTCACAATCACGATCGTCCTCGTCGCTGCAGTCCTCGTCGCCCTCGTTGGATCAGCGTCGGCCTCGGAATGCACGGCTCTTCTGGTCAAAGTGAACGACGAGGCGGCCAACCGGCTCGACGACGCTGGCTACAGCGCGCGCCAACTGGCCGATGAGGCCGAGCAACTGGACAAGCAGGGCAAGACCGCCGAGTGCGAGGCCAAGGTCAAGGAGGCGATGAAGCAGCTCGGTATCTGAGACTCGGTATCTGAGAAATGATGGGGCGCCTTCACGGGCCCCATCCGCTAAAATGCTGACGATGTGGCGCTCGATCTGCCTGCTTGCGCTGGCGATCCTTTCAGCGGTCGTCGTAACACCTGCGTCAGCGCACACTCCCGTTCCAGCCGTCGATTCCGCGGTTCGGCTGGCCGACGCACCATCGCGCGATTCGCAGCAACCGGCTGATCTGCAACAGGCTGTCTCGCATGCCGGGTCTGAGGCACCGCTCTCGGCGCTGTCTACACTGCTCCTCCTCGGCCTGGCCGCGATCGTTGCATCTCGTGTCAAACGTCGAAGGCTCGTGGCAACCGTTCTCGTCCTCGCTCTTGCGCTGTTCGCGTTCGAGGCGGGCATGCACTCGGTGCATCATCTGGGGCAAACACGCCATGCCGACGAATGTCTGTTTGCTTCGGCATCGGCTCACCTCACGGCGCTCGCTCCCGATGCAATCTGTCTCGATGTTCCAGCCAGCGCTACCGTCTTCGCGGAGGCCGAATCGCATTCGGCTCCACTCGACCGTCCGATCGCCGGGCATCACCAGCGCGCTCCACCGCTCACCGCCTCGTAGCATTCCCGTTCGTTGATTTGACCATTCCGCTCGGGCGTTGATCGCTTCGGCGATCGCCGCGTGGGAGGGCGACAGTTTCCAACGATAAACGCGGAGGCGGAGCGCATCACATGGCTAAACGCAGTCCCTTCACGGTCCTGGCGCTGACGACATTCCTTGTACTCGCGAGAGCCGCGAGCGTGAGCGCTCATGCATTGTTACTGGAATCCACGCCCGCGGGGGATACGACCGTCACTGCGCCATCACGTCTCGTCCTTCGATTCAACGGTCGCCTGGAAACCAGTCTCTCCTCGGTGATGCTGATCGGCGGGCCCAGGCAGACGAGGGTGTTGCTGATCAAAAACGAGGCCACGCCGGAACAGCACGACATGCTGATCTATACCCTGCCGCCTCTAGAGCCTGGATCCTATCGGGTCGAATGGAAGGCGCTGTCCGTCGACGGTCATATCACCAACGGGGTCTTGAAGTTCGAAGTCGCGGCGCCGCCAGCAGCATCCCCAGCGCGATGAGCGCCGCCCGGCTCACCGTCGTTCTTTTTCTCGCGCTATGGCCTGGCACGAGCTGGGCGCACGCCTATCTGGTGAAGTCGGTTCCCGCGGCTCAGGCGGTCGTCGCGCATCCGCCCGCGCGTGCCGAGCTGTGGTTCAACGAGCGTCTGGAGCCCGCGTACTCGCGCGTGTCCGTGCTCGACGGACGCGGGCGTCATGTGGACCTGGGCAGCTCGCACGTCGATCCCGAGGATCCCAAGAAGCTCTCGGTCGCACTGCCCGAGCTTGCACCCGGCTCCTACACAGTGAAGTTCCGTGTGCTGTCGATCGACGGGCACATCGTGGAAAGCCAATTCTCGTTCACGGTGCGCGCAAATCCATAACGACTCTGACCCAACCAGGGAGATCACCTTGCCATACGGTCGAACTCGTCCTTGGACATTCGCGCTTCGCCGCTCTCTACCTGTCCTGGCGCTATTTGCCCTGGTGCTGTCGGCATCGGCGTCCGTCGCGCAAGCGATCGAAACTGTCGCCGGAATGCCCCCGGTCGTTCATCCCACGAATCTCTACAGCGAGACTCGGGCCGGAAAGCTCAGCTCCGCCGTCACGGGCGCGCGCGCGCGCGTGTATGTGCCGAACCGGCAGTCGAACGACGTCTACGTGATCGATCCGGCCACACTCAAGGTGGTCGACCGCTTTCGCGTCGGCATCAATCCCCAGCACATCGTGCCCTCATGGGATCTCAAGACGCTGTGGGTCACCAACAATGCCGAGGGCCGTTCGGACGGCAGTCTGACGCCGATCGATCCAACGACCGGCAAGCCCGGGAAGAGCATCCCGGTCGACGATCCTTACAACATGTACTTCACGCCCGATGGCAAGTCAGCGATCGTGGTTGCCGAGGCGCTGAAACGCCTCGACTTCCGTGATCCACACACGATGAAACTTCAGAGCTCGCTCGCCGTCGCGGCGTGTCCGGGCATCAACCACGCTGACTTCTCGATTGATGGGCGCTATGCGATCTTCACCTGCGAGTTCGGTGGATCTCTCGCCAAGATCGACTTCGTCAATCGCAAAGTGGTCGGTTATCTCAAGCTTTCCAGGGGCGGCATGCCGCAGGACATCCGGATCTCGCCCGATGGGCGTGTGTTTTACGTCGCCGACATGCATGCGGACGGTGTGTTCGTGATCGATGGTGACAAGTTCGTCGAGATCGGCTTCGTTCCCACGGGCATCGGAACTCATGGGCTCTATCCCAGCCGCGACGGCACGAAGCTTTACGTCGCGAATCGCGCATCGCACAAGGTCTACGGCCCCCCGAAGGGCAAGGGCAGCGTCTCGGTGATCGATTTCGCCAGCCGCACGGTCGTCGCCACATGGCCGATTCCCGGGGGCGGCAGCCCCGACATGGGAAATGTCAGCGCAGACGGAAGGACGTTGTGGCTCGCCGGTCGTTTTGATGACGTTGTGTACGCGATCGACACCACAAGCGGCGAGGTCAAGTTCGTGAAAGTCGGCAAGGAGCCACACGGCCTCACCGTCTGGCCGCAACCGGGCCGCTACTCGCTCGGCCACACGGGGAATTTGCGCTGAGATGCCAGACAGCGCCCCGGAGCGATCTTCGGGCCGCTTCAGATGGCGTGCTGGCTGAGGTGCTCATCGATTCGAAACACGGAGCCGGCGTGCTTCTCCCGAAAGTCGTCGAATCCCTTGGGATGCAAACATGCAGCGAGGATTTCGAGCGACTCGACGATACGCGGCCCCGGTCGATTGAAGTAAGCGTTGCCGTCCACGACGTAGATGCGGCCGTCGAGAACAGCAGGCCAGGCGGCCCAAGGCAGTGCCGTGCGCAGTAACGAGATCTCTTCGAGGGTGCGATCCGGGGGAAAGCCGCACGGATTGATCAGCACGACGTCCGGAGTTAGTGCATGCAATGCATCCGTCGTCAGCGTCGGCGCATGATCGCCGGACCTCGTCCCCAGCGGGATTCCGCCTGCTCGTTCGATCAGCTCAGGCATCCACATCCCACCGATCATCACGGGGTCGAGCCATTCGATCGACACGACTCTGGGACGGTCGGCGCGGGCCGAGCTGCGACGGGTGATATCCGAGACACGACGCTGAAGCGCGGCGACGACCTCAGTGCCTTTGGAGCTGCGCTCCAGCGCGTTAGCAACGCGAACGATATCGTCCCAGATGTCGTCCAGACGTGTCGGATGGAGATTGACGATGCGAGTCGGCTGATGGATCAGCTTGGCAGTAGCCGCGCAGACATCACTGAACGAGACCGCGCAGACGTCGCAGAGATCCTGGGTGACGATGACATCGGGCCGGGCCTCTTCCAGCCGCGCAAGCTCGATCTCGTAGACCGCTAGCGCGTGCTGGAGGATCGACCGCACATCTTGGTCGATGGCGCGGCTGCCCCTCACCGCGCGCAAGCGCGCACGCGTCAGCGCCGGGAGACCACGCACGCTCTCGGGAAAGTCGCACTCGTGCGAGATTCCGACGAGATCCTCCGCCGCGCCGACGGCGCAGACGATCTCCGTAGCAGACGGTAGCAGGGACGCGATGCGATGGCTCATCGCGCGTTCCGGTTCGAACGGCCGCTAGGCGAAACGTGCTGGCGAAGCCGAAACGCGTCGCCGATAACTCGAGAGCGCGACCGTCACGAGCTGGCTCAGGCCCCACAACCCGCCGAACGTCACGACGTTCACGCCGAGAACTTGCGCAACGATTGCCGGCGCGAAGGCCGCGGTGCCGCTGAGCATTGAGACGGCGGCGGCGTAGAGGATTGCCTGGTACACCGAAAACGCGACCACGAAGACGATCACGGTCTGAATGCTCGAGCGCCAGCCTTGAAGGCTCCGGAGCAGCCACTGCGCGGCGAGCGTGCCCGTCAGAGCTGCGGCGCCGATGACGGCGCCCCACCCGATCGTGTTGAGCGTCCACGGGTAGCTCATCAGGCCAAAACCAGCCGCTTGGTTCGCGAGCCACACGAGGATGATGCAAACGAGCGCCTGTCGTCTCGGCAGTGTCATCGCCGCCGCGACACCGAGCGCGGCGAACGGCACAACGCACGTGTAGCCCGCCGTTAAGCCCGCACTGATAGCCGTCAATAATCCGATCCATAGCACATGGATCCACCGAGCATCGGTCCGCGTCATCGGCTTCATAGCGTCACCCGCCGGTAGACGACGGTTGGCTGCTTTTGAGCCTGGCCGCACTTCTCACAGTAGAGGCGGGTCTCGTCAGGCGGCAGCCGATGCACGCGGCGTCCGCATACGCCGCAGAGCTCGATCTGCTCCGGGAATTTCTGCGCACCGAGATTGTAGTCGCGTTCCGACATGTCCAAGTCCTCCCTCGAAGACTGGGTTGAGGTGGTCGCGCGTCCGGGCAGGTCTCCTGGCTCTCGGATCGTCCTACTCCCCGCGCCTTCCCGGCCTCGCGGCCAGTGACTATTGCGGGTTTCGTCCCCGATTACAGTGACGGGGTCGCGGCGGCTTCGCACCGCCTTCCCTGGGCCCTTATGGGCATCCCGTTCGCTGGGCGAAGCGTATCTGAAAGCAGCGCCCACAGCAATGCGTCGGGGGCATGCTCTGCGAATTTGCGCTGAGTGCGCGTTTCAGTACGGCGTTGCGGCCTACGGCCACTCCGCGCGCGGCCGGTCGAGGACGGCGCGATCCCAGCGAGCCAAATCAGCACCCGCGTCGTACACACCCTGATAGAAGTCGAGCACGGCGTCATCCGGCGATGACGTCGACCGGACCGATTCGTACGGCAGGACGAAATCGGCGAGCTCGCGGCAGTAATACGCACTGCTCGGCGGGACCGACATCGTCGGCAGGTTCGGCGGCTCGGGCCGGACGTAGGCATAGAACGCAGGCTCGGCGACCGTTCCGCTGCCGGGCCAGAATCCAAAACTGATCTCCTCGTGAGACATCGCCTCGCGGAGAACCCACGACTCGGGCGGCGTTTCGGGTTCGGGCGCCGGACGCCCGCTGAACCGCGTCAGCGCCAGATCGAAGGCACCCCAGAAGAAATGCACCGGACTGGCCTTCCCCAGGAATCGACCTTTGAACCGTTTCAGGATTCGGTCGGCGTGCAACAGCATGTGGAAGAATCGCTGAACGGACTCGGGATCGTACGAGGCGTGCCGACGATCGTCCAGGAACGGAATCGGCGCGTCGACCTCGACAGGCACAGGCCAGATCTTCACGGTGATTCCCATAGTGTTGAGCAGGGTCATGTAGTCGCGGTAGAAGTCCGCGACCGCCTGTGGTCGCAGCGAGATACTGCGCGTTGCGCCATCGCTCGTGTTCACGGTCAGCCGGTGGTCGATGAAATCGAACCCGACCTCGAAGGCGCGAGAACGGTACGGAATCGGCGACGTGACCAACCCCCTCGCGCTGACATACAGTGGCACGTGCCACCAGTGATTCTCACGCGGCGCTAAGGCAAGTCGCGTCTTTCCGACCATCTGCATCCACATGTGGATGGTGTCGTGCGTGTCTTGCCATTCCGCGAGCCGCAGGCTTGGCCAGACTGCTGAATCTAGAGCCATCATCATTACCTCTCGCCGCCGGAGCCGTCACGCGACCCGGAAGACGTTGTATTCGACACCAGGCCCTTCGGTGACACGACCTTGGCCCACGAACACCGCCTGCTGGAGCCACGCGTATCGGGGATCCGAGCTCTCGAATCTCGGCGTCGTGCGAAAGTACTGCTGCTCGAAGGTCGTTGCTCCTCCCTTCTGCAGGGCGGTCAGCGGAACGTTAGGCCGGTTGGGGAACCATCGTCAAGCGTAGCCGCGCTAGTGCCATCAGGGTAGATCAACGTACTTGGTGTGCTGCTTGCTGTACTGGTCACCAGGTTGCGGATTCCCAATCACAAATGCGCACCGTGAGGGATAGAACCATGAAGACCACCGTCGCGATTTTCGCAACGTTCGTCATACTGGCGCTCGCGGCACCCGCGAACGCGGACGTCTGGGACTTCAGCTGGGTAAGCACGGCGATGTTCGGGCAAGGGCCTGACGGCAGCCCGGCCGTCAACCGGCAAGCCACGGGCACGGCAACGGCAACGATCACCGCGGTCCCAGACGGTATCCAGATCAATTTCCCGAGTCCGCCCGGCACGGCGAACGTGCATGTGTTCTCGGGTCAGACGAGCTCGGCCGGCGGCAATTTCGCCATTGGCGCTGTCCCGATGTTCTTCACGCGTGATGGCGCGCTGGGCATCGAGAGCGG
>Ga0075433_10001950_pt1 | contig 15512 bp, 13 predicted proteins | sample RhiMethybrSRZTD2_FD_75299 | JGI IMG/M metagenome (GOLD analysis project Ga0075433, IMG submission 75299) | Populus rhizosphere microbial communities from Tennessee, USA - Rhizosphere MetaG P. TD hybrid SRZTD2 | ecosystem: Host-associated > Plants > Roots > Rhizosphere > Soil | place: USA... | reverse complement strand
GACGCTCGATATTGCAGAGCGTTGCCATTTCAAGCTCGAAAAGGCTGCTCAGCCATTCCCTCATTTTGAAGTGCCGCGCGACAAGACACTGGATCAGTGCTTCGAAGAGGCGGTTTGGCGAGGCTATGAGGAGCGCCTTCCTTACCTGAGATCCATGCAGACGCAAGGCTCGCTACGGAATGCGCTGGTGGCTTACCAGGAAAGACTGGCGCGTGAAATTGCCATCATAAAACAGATGAAGTTCCCGGGCTATTTCCTGATTGTTTGGGATTTCATCCGGTACGCCCGACAGAACCAGATCCCGGTAGGGCCGGGCAGAGGATCGGCTGCCGGAAGCCTTGTCTCCTATTGCCTGAAGATCACGGATATCGATCCCCTGCAGTATGGCCTTTTGTTTGAGCGTTTCCTCAATCCTGAACGCATTTCAATGCCTGATATTGACATTGACTTCTGCACCAACCGTCGCGGCGAAGTGATTGACTACGTCACCCAAAAATATGGACGCGAGAATGTTTGCCAGATCATTACCTTCGGGACCATGGCAGCCAAGGCGGCCATCAAGGACGCTGGCCGCAGCATGGACATGCCCTATGCAGAGGTGGATCGAATTGCCAAACTCGTCCCGGCGGAGTTGAACATCACACTGAACAAGGCTCTGGCTCAATCTGATGGTCTCCGAGATCTAATTGCGAAGGACGACCGCGTTAAAGATCTCATCGATGTAGCCAAGCGTCTGGAGGGGATGGCCCGGCATGCTTCAACCCATGCCGCTGGGGTGGTGATCTCTCCAGTTCCGCTGACGGATATCGTTCCGCTTTACAAGACGAACAAAGAGGAAATTACGACCCAGTTTGCGATGAACGATCTCGAGAAGATCGGTTTGCTCAAGATGGACTTCCTGGCGCTAACGACGCTCACCGTCTTGGATGGAGCCATCAAGCTCATTCAGGAGACAACGGGTGAATCAGTCCAACTGGACCAGATCCCGATGGGAGACGCCAAGACCTACGAGATTTTCGCCAAAGGTCTGGCTAACGGAATCTTTCAGTTCGAAAGCAGCGGTATGAAGGATATCTTGCGGCGCTTCAAGCCTGAAAAGCTGGAGGACCTGACCGCATTGAATGCTCTTTATCGCCCTGGGCCCATTGGCGGTGGAATGATTGATGATTTCATCAAGCGCAAACACGGTGAAAAGCGCGTGGAGTATGACCTGCCCGAATTGAAGGAGATCCTCGAAGAAACTCTCGGAGTCATCGTTTACCAGGAGCAAGTACAGCAGATTGCCAACAAGTTGGCAGGATATTCGTTGGGAGAAGGTGACATTCTGAGACGCGCCATGGGCAAAAAGAAAAAGGAAGAAATGGAGGCGCAGCGGGAAAAATTTGTAACAGGGGCAAAGGCCAAAGGTTTCAATGAAAAAAAGGTGGGAAAGATTTTCGATTTGATGGAGCAGTTTGCAGGCTATGGATTTAACAAATCCCACTCGGCCGCCTATGCGTTGCTGGCTTATCAAACTGCCTACTTGAAGGCTCGTTACCCCGTCTGTTTCATGTCGGCGCTGCTCACCAGTGAAATTAGTAACACCGACAAGATTGTCAAATACATCAATGAGTGCCGAGACATGGGGATCAAGATTCTGCCCCCCGATGTCAACGTCAGTCATCTGCACTTTACTCCAGCAGGCCCTGACATCCGGTTCGGACTGGCCGCGATTAGGAACGTCGGGGCAAATGCGATCAACTCAATCCTGGAAGCCCGTGAGGGGAACGGGCAATTCAAGTCCATCTTTGAGTTCTGTGAACATGTGGACCTACGCCTCGTCAACAAACGCGTGATCGAAAGCCTTATCAAAGCCGGAGCGCTCGATTCTTTGGGTCATCGGCGCTCGCAATTGTTTTGCGTTGTCGATAAGGCCATCGAGACTGCTCAAAAGGTGCAAAGAGACCTCGAATCCGGACAGCAGGGACTCTTCGGCATGCGCGCGGCCATCCTGCACGATAGTGCGCCTGAGGCTAACCTGGTGCTGCCGAATGTTCCAGAGTGGACTGAAAGCCTGCTGCTTTCCTACGAAAAGGAGACGCTCGGATTTTACATCACTGGCCATCCTCTGGCGAAGTTCGCGGAGGACCTTGGGGATTTTTCATCGGCAAATACCGAGACAGTGAGTGAGGTTGAGTCGGGGACAGAGATTTCAATCGGTGGGATTGTGAGCTCGCTCAAAAATTTGAAAACCAAGAAAGGTGACCGCATGGCCGTGGTGCAACTGGAAGACCTGACTGGCTCGATTGAAGTTGTCGTCTTCCCGGAACCATTTCAACGCTGCCAGAGTTTGTTAAAAGCTGATGCACCGCTCTTGGTCAAGGGATTGTTGGATGTTGAAGACTCAGGCAATCGTAAAGTGCTCGCCAATGAGATTCAGACATTGGAGGGACTGCGTGAACGAATGGCCAAGTTCGTTACCATCCATATCAACTTGAAAGGCATTGACCGCACTGCAGCCGAAAGGCTGCAAACCGTTCTGGGAGGACATCCAGGCGAGGCTAGTGTCATCTTTCAACTTGAACATCCAAAGCAGTATTTGGTAACCTTGAAACCGAATCACTTTGTGAAGGTGAAGGCGGACACACAGTTCATCAAAGAAGTGGAGAACATTTGCGGAGCCGGAGCCGTACGATTCTGAGAAGGGCAGGATGACGGACCAAACGGGCGATCAACGCGAAGAAGTCAACCAGCTTGAAAAACAGATCGAAGAACTGTCCAAGCTGATTCCCAACGATGGCACCGCCAAGGAACTCGAACGGCTGAAAAAACGGCTCGATAGACTGCGGAAAGAGGTTTTCTCCCGACTCACTCCCTGGCAGCGGGTGCAGCTCTCGCGCCATCCACAGCGCCCCCATTTTTTCGATTTCGTAGGTTTCCTGTTCGAGAATTTCACGGAATTACACGGAGACCGCCGTTTCAAGGATGATCCGGCAATGGCTGGGGGTCTTGCAACCTTTCACGGCGAGCCGTGCGTTGTGGTGGGAACACAGAAGGCCCGTGACACAAAACAGAAGCTCTATCGAAACTTCGGGATGCCCCAGCCTGAGGGCTATCGCAAGGCTTTACGCCTGATGAAGCTGGCCGAAAAATTTTCCCGGCCGGTTTTCACTTTTATCGATACGGCCGGAGCTTTTCCGGGCATTGGCGCTGAAGAGCGCGGCCAAGCTGAAGCCATCGCCTATAACCTGCGTGAAATGGCGCGTCTTGCGGTTCCCATTATCGTGACGGTTACCGGAGAGGGCGGCAGTGGCGGTGCTTTGGGAATCGGTGTTGGAGACCGGGTCTTCGTGCTGGAGTATGCCTATTACTCGGTCATCTCTCCCGAAGGTTGTGCCGCCATACTCTGGAAGGATCAGGAAAATGCTGAGACCGCGGCGAGCGCTCTCAAAATCACTTCGCAAGATCTCAAGGCTTTGGGCTTGATTGACGACATTATCTCGGAACCCGTTGGGGGAGCCCATACAGATCACAAACTGGCGGCCAGTCTTGTCGATCAGAAACTGCAGCAAGCGCTCTCTGAGTTAAAGGGTCTCTCCTCTCGGGAACTGGTGGAGACTCGATACAACCGTTTCAGACTCCTTGGTGCCGTGGCCGATTCGGGTAGCGCCTCCAAAACAGCCTCAGATGGATAATCTGCGTGAGGAGGGTTGTAAGGGGCCTCTCACCCAGCGCAGTGCAACCGGCAACGAGCGCGGGCCACTGACCAGACACGATGAAACCCAGCATCAAAAAGCTTCGAACCTGCGTCTATTCCAAGCCGGTGGCTCCCAGCGGGTTTTTCTCGCAGGACTCTCACCAGACCAACAAGCTAGTTTGCGACCATCCGGAAATGAAGGTTAACTGGCAACTTGAGGTGTGCGCGGCCTGCGCCGTGTACGTCAATCGCAATAAGCCACCGGAACCTCCCCCTGAGCCGAAAAAAGCACGCGGACGAAAGACCAAAGCCAAAGCTTAGTGCCGCATTTTCGCAATACGGTAACGTATTGGATCGTTTCACAAGCCCGAACGGGATCTCATTTCCATGCCTTATTTTCCAAGCCACTGCGTCGATTTTTTGTTTCGAGTCGCATGGAAGTAGGCAGCCTTTTCGTCTTTAGCGGGCTGCGGGAAGAACTCGGCCAGGTACTGGAGATGGCTGGAGACCTGCCCGATATCCGTCTCATCATTTTAGATAACCGTGCGTAGGCTCGAACCAAGCCGCTGGGAAATCCTGCCAGGCTAAGCTTCGCAGGAAGGGCCTTGTGTCCTGCGGGTATCCGTCCAGCAGGTCACCTAACCTTCTGGTGGGCGAGAGCGGTAGGTACGCAGCTATCAAACGAATGCGAAGAGCGGTCGACTAGTGAGCTGGCGGTGAACCGACTGGAGCTGTGCTATGTTTTTTGAACTTGCTTTATTCATACTGGTGTCGAACTGGCCTTCCTGGCGCGGGCCTGACGGACTTGGCGTTTCCGTCGATCCGTCACCGCCGACGCACTGGAGCAAGACCGAACGTGTCTCGTGGCGCGTCGCGCTTCCCGAACCGGGCAATTCAACTCCGGTGGTCTGGGAAGACCGCATCTTTGTAACCCAGGCAATCAAAGATCGGAACCGCCGAATGCTCATGTGTTTCGACAGGGCAAGTGGCAAGCTGCTCTGGCAGTCTGGCGTGACCTACGGTGAGGCGGAGCCCACTCATCCCACGAACCCTTACGCTTCGGCCTCTCCAGTCACTGATGGAAACCTGGTTATCGCCTGGTTCGGATCTGCAGGACTGCTTGCTTACAACATGGAGGGGCATGAGGTCTGGCGGCGCGACTTAGGGAAGCAGCAGCACACCTGGGGTTATGGGTCCTCTCCGATCCTTCACGGCGATCTCGTCTTCCTCAACTTCGGTCCCGGGAATCGGGCTTTTCTGATCGCCTTAGAGAAAAAGACCGGCAAGACCCTCTGGCAGGTCGATGCTCCATCAGGCCAAGGAAACCAGTTCGGGAACTGGTCCGCCGCTGATATGTACGGGTCGTGGACGACTCCGATTGTGATCCGTGCCAGAGACCGGGAAGAGCTGGTGGTGAGCTGGCCTCACGAGGTCGTAGCCTTTGACCCTTCGAAGGGTAAGTCTCTGTGGACTTGTGAAGGCCTCGGCGATCTGGTTTATCCTTCAGCGCTCTATTCTGACGGAATCATCGTGGCAATGGGTGGCTTCGGAGGTCCATCGCTGGCGGTCAGGGCCGGTGGGTCGGGGGATGTTACTTCAACGCACAGGCTCTGGCAACTCCCAAAGAGCCGGCAGATGATTGGCTCAGGCGTCGTGAGCGGCGGCCGGATTTACGTGGTCGATAACAGCGGCATTGCAGAGTGTCTGGAGCTGGAAACTGGCAAGGTGGTCTGGACAAGTCGCCTGAAAGGAAGCGGCGAGGCCGGGGGGGTATGGTCCAGTCCGGTTTTGAACCACGGCAAGATTTACGTCATGAATAAGTCGGCCGAAGTCTTTATCTTTAAAGCGGCGCCGCAATTCGAATTGCTAGCTACCAACAGTCTCGCCGAGGAGAGCAACTCCTCCGTCGTGATCTCTGAAGGCAGTATTTTGCTGCGTACCCACTCGGCGCTTTGGTGTATCCGATAAGTATGCGGCCAGCGACCGACTCGAACCCAACATGGACCTATGAGCTTTTCTAAAAAAATCCTGCTGGGACTTGTTGTCGGCTTGGCCGCCGGCCTTTTCTTTGGCGAACGTATCGCTTTCTTAAAGGTGGCTGCAGACGGATATGTAAAGTTGTTGCAGGTGACGGTGCTGCCGTACATTACGGTCTCTTTGATCGCCGGCCTCGGGAGCTTGAACAGCAAAGAGGCAAGAACTCTGGGGATAAAAGTGGGAGCAGTCGTTTTGCTTCTCTGGCTTGTCGGGCTCGCGCTCGCTCTCCTTTTTCCGCTTGCCTTCCCTGAGCTGAAAGCGGCCACTTTCTTCAGCACGACCAGCATCGAAAGGCACGAACCTTTTGACTTTCTGGACTTATACATTCCAGCCAATCCATTTCACTCTTTGGCCAATAACGTAGTCCCGGCGGTCGTCTTGTTCAGCATGATTATGGGAATCGCGCTGATCGGCATTCCGGAAAAGAGGCGCCTGCTCGATCTCCTGGCGGTGATCAACGAGGTGATTTCCCGGGCCACGCGTCTCATCGTGCGCCTAACGCCCTACGGTCTGTTTGCCATTGCAGCAGCGCAAGCGGGAACCTTAGACCTTGAAGATGTGGAACGCCTGCAGGTCTATATTGTCACCTACTTGACCGTAGCGCTGCTGGTCAGTCTTTGGGTCTTGCCGGGTCTGGTAGCGGTTCTCACGCCGCTTCGCTTCCGGGACATCTTGGGTGCCTTGAAAGATGCTCTGATCGCCGCGTTCATGACCAGCAGTCTATTCATTGTCCTTCCGATCCTCATGGATAAGACGCGCGAACTTCTCAGCCAGCACTCCCCGGATCAGACGCGGGCTGGATCTCTACCCGAGGTCATTGTTCCGGCATCCTTCAATTTCCCCCATACCGGCAAATTGCTGAGCCTGAGTTTTATCTTGTTTGCGGGCTGGTTCGCGGACGCACCCGTATCTTATGCCAAATACCCGACCCTGGCCTTGACGGGGCTGCTGACTTCTTTCGGCAGCTTGAACAGCGCGATCCCCTACTTGTTGGACCTGTTCAAGATTCCGGCCGATACCTTCCAGCTCTTTTTGGCGACAGGTCCCGTTAATTCGGGCTTCGGTACTCTGGTTGCCGCCATGCACACAGCGACCGTCGCTTTGCTCGGAAGTTCTGCAATCCTCGGGTTGATGAAGATTGATAGGCGCCGCCTGGTGCGTTTCGCGGTAGTGACCGTGCTCCTGGTTGCCGGAGCCATCAGTGGCGCACGTTTCCTGTTCTCCAAGGTGCTTCACATGCAGTATGACAAGGACAAGGTCATTGCCAACATGCAACTCTTACATGAGGGAGGCCGTGCCACGACCTATAAGAGTTCGCCGGTACCGGAGAGTACAAAGGTCAACCCGGGTGAATCGATGCTCGAGGTCATCCACAAGCGTGGTTCGCTTCGCGTCGGATATGTTCCCTCGATGATTCCGTACTGCTATTTCAATGCCGCCGGCGAACTAGTCGGCTTTGATGTCGAGATGGCCCACAAACTGGCCGCAGAGCTTGGGGTCAGTCTGGAATTCGTGCCCATCGACCTCGCTAACCGCGGCAGCTGGAGCGTAACTGAGAGCCTGGGGATGAGGCTCGACGGCATTTATTGCGACATCATCATGGCGGGCGTTCCTTTGACCACGGACCTCGCTGCCAAGATGCTCTTCAGCAGCTCGTACCTGGATGAAACACTCGCCTTTTTCGTGGAGGACCACCGGCGCAGCGAGTTCGAGGCCTGGGATGCCATTCGAGGGATGGCGGGTCTCAGAGTCGGGGTCCCCGAATTGGCATACTATGTCAGGAAGGCCCGGACAATGCTGCCTAATGCGAACGTTATCGTTCTACCGAATTTTACGGAATCACTTAAGAAGGTGGGTCCGGAACTGGATGCCTTGATGGTCTCCGCAGAGCGTGGATCCGTCTGGACGCTTCTGAATCCCGAATATACCGTGGTCGTGCCCCAGCCACAGATAATCAAATCTCCTTTGGCCTACCCCATTGCTCGTCATGATGAAGAATTTGCGAGATTCGTAGATACTTGGATCGAATTAAAGAAGAAGGACGGCGCCATCGACGCGCTCTACGATTACTGGATTCTTGGAAAGAACGCCAAGCCGAAACGGCCGCGCTGGTCGATTATCCGTGATGTTCTTCATTGGGTGAGCTGAATGCGAACACGCAGGAATCGGGCGCGTACACCGTCCTGCAGCCCACACTCAAGGGCCCTTGCAATGGTCATGAGCACATCTGAAGGGACCGGGGAAGGTAGCCCAGGCAACGCTTGCAAGGGCTTTTGAATCAATTGTAGGCCGCGTGCTGATGCTGTACGCGCGACCGCCGGAACTCACTGGCGGGCCCCGCGCTGAGATACCGGAAGGGCAGCGACCGCCAGCAGACAGCCGGGCACAATGAAGACTAAGAAGAATGGATTCATGTGGCTCAGGATGATCGCCCAGGTGCCAAAGCCAAGATAGGCCGAGGCGACGACCAGAGCCGGGAACGACGAAACATTCTCACCTTTGAGTCGCTTAAGGAGCAGCGAAATGACAATACACCCCAACGCGAGCATGGCAACACCACCGAAGTGCCAACCGATAGCTAGTCCGAGCACCAGATCGGGAGGAGCTTGGACGCTGGCCAGTTCACTTCGCAACTGCTTCCAGCCCAGCAGCGAGTGAGCTGCGCTGCTGAGGACCAGGATTGCACCTCCGATAAGGCCTAGTACCGTTCGCGCTCGGGCCATAATATCTCCTCTACTGATATCACCTCCTGCTGGCCGGTGCGTCAAGAAACTCCTTGCGCAAAGTCGTCGAGGTTCGTCGCGAGTCGACCGGTACCTCATTCCCAAAACGGCTGTACTGCAATAGCGCTTAGCCGCAATTGGGCATCCGCCATCTCGAACACCCTTCCGATCGTTGGGCATCCGGCACTTGAGAGATGTCGACCGCTTGCTCCGATGCGCGCAAGCGCTTTAGCCTCAAAGACACGCGAAGACAGCTTGATCTCCTTCGGCACCTCCTTGCCATTCAAAATGTCGAGAGCCGTGGCGATGGCCTCGGCACCGCCGGTTGGGTATTCAAAGCTGGCCGCCAAAATCCCCTGGCTGACATAGGCTTGTCCCTCCTGAGGCAGCGCGTCAATGCCGACAAATTGGATCTCTTTTTCACGTCCCGCGGCCTTGGCCGCCAGATAAGCCCCGTGGGCTGCAGGATCATTATGGGCATAAACCAGGTTGATGTCCTTATAGCGGGCCAGCGCCGACTCCATCTCCTTGCGGGCTTCCGGCTCCAGCCATTTCATGTCCGCCTCGAAGATGACTTCGATCCCGCTGCCGGCGATCGCGTCTCGGAATCCCGTGTGTCGATCCTGACCCGGCGTCGAGGTCATCAATCCCTTAAGCTCGACGATCCGTCCCTTACCTTTGAGGTGCTCTCTGATCCACTGGCCTGCTGCGCGTCCGATCTCGCGATTATCCGCGCCGATGAAACAGGTATACTCTTCGCCTGTGATGCGTCGGTCCAGCACAATCACCGGAACCCCTTTTCGGTATGCTTCGGCAATCGGCGCGGTGAGAGGGACTGCCTCTTTCGGCGAAACGATTAGAAGATTGACTCCCTGGTTGACAAATTCCTCCACCTGAGCCCGCTGCCGGAGTGAATCGTTCTGAGCGTCTTTGAAAAGCACCTCAATCTCTGCATGCTGTTCGGCTGCCTTGCGAATATCCTGATTCATCTGCACTCGCCACGGTTCTCCCAGGTTGCACTGGCTCATGCCGACTTTCCAGCGTGGCTTGCCCGCCTCCGGTCGAGAACCCGGCGACGATGAAGGCTGGCCTCCGCAATGGAAACACAGCGATGAGGCGAAGGCACCGAGTAAGATTGCCTTGAGTCGTCCTCGTCTTTCAGGCTTCACGATGTCTCCTTTCTTACTGTTAGAACTTTTTTCTAACTCCGTCGCTTTTGCATGAGCACTGCGGTCAGGACAATCAAACCGGTCATCATCAGCCGTGAAGCTTCCCCGACAGCATTGATGCTGAGAATCTTCTCAAGGTATCCAATGGTAATCGTTCCCAAGAGCGTCAGTCCGATCCCGCCACCACCGCCAGAAAGGCTTGTCCCGCCTAACACTACAATAGCAATGGCGGTCAGTTCATATCCCATCCCTGCCTCCGGGTCTCCTTGCAGCTCTTGAACCGCTTGGCAGATGCCGGCCACCGCTGCCAACAGGCCACTTAGACCGTAGGCCAGCAATTTCACCCGAGTCACCGGAATGCCCGACAAGTGGGCGCAAACTTCGTTGCCTCCGATCGCGAAGAGCCACCTTCCCCATTTGGTGCAAGCCAACAAGACCCAGCAACCCAGCAGACAGAATAAAAAGATAAGGGTCACCGTCGCCAGGTTTTGGTGGAGGAGCCGGGCACCCAGCAGGTCGAAGATGGGCGGGAGTGTGATCTGCTCGAAGGCACCGCCACGTCCAAGAACAGTCGTGGAGACTTTTTGACCGCCCGAAACCCATTTGGCGACCCCGCGCAGCAGCACCATCCCAGCCAGAGTGGCTATGAATGGTTGTATCCCAAACCGGCCGACGCAGCCTCCCATTAGTGCGCCGCAGAAGAGCCCCAGCGCGAGAGAGCCTCCTACGGCCACTCCAGCCGCCCAACCTTGGTGAATCGAAAGCATGGAAAAGGTCACTGCGGCCAGGCCCAGCATGCTGCCGACGGAAAGATCGATACCGCCTGAAACGATAACCACGGTCAAGCCACTGGCCAGGATTCCATAAGTCGAGATCTGGCGCAGCATGTCACGGTGCGTCTCCCAGCGGAAGAACGTGCCGTCGGCGTTAAAGATCAGCCCAAGACAAACAATGAACAATAGAGCTATCAGAGCTCTGCCAAAAGGCTTCCCAAGAAACTCCAAGCTCATCCCTTGCAGCGGCGCCCGATCTTCCGTCATCGAGTGTTCTTCAGCATGTCTGTTTCAGCATTGTGCAGGAGTAGGGAAACCCCGCCAATGGCGGGCTGCATCCGTATTACTGTGCCTGCTCGAAAATGTAAAGGAACCTGAAAGTAATAGACGCGCGCAAAACGGGGAGCGAAGTTGTAAAGCCATATCAGCGGTTCAACCCTCCCATCGGGAGACTCTGCAAGGACACGCAGGGATGCGCCCTTCGGCAGCGCTCCAGGGCGAATTGCGGCAATGGTGACGTCCTGCTTTAAGGTCAGCTGTCCGTTTACGAGCAGCGCCCGGTCGGTTTTCGCGCGTTCCTGGTGTTTGGGACTGAGATCGGGCTTGTCGGGCAAGAGCCCTGCATCCCCGAGAGGTGCCCCGCCCTCCGCCCAGCCGGCAATGATTTCAATCTCTTCTTGAGTCAATCCCTCATCGTCACGAAATTCACCGAAGCCCTTTACGGCACCCCAAGGCGGCATGCGTCGCTCCAGCACTTCCTGTTTGATGGCCTCGGCCCACGGCCTGGCTTGTTCATAAGTGGTGAGGTCGAACGCCTCGCGCCCTTTCTGGTGGCATGGAGCACAGCGGCGGTGGAAGATTCTTGAGATCTCGCGGGACCAGGTGATTTTTGTCGTAATCAGGTCATGAGCTAACATTAAATCGCTCCCCGATAACCATGTAACCAGCAGCAGTAAAGCTCGAATCGAGAGTGATACCTGGTACAGGGATATCGTCATGGAAGACATGTCGCTGTCTGTTGAGGGAATTTCTTTCGCCTTTTTTCGATTCAAGAGATCTCTCGCAGGGGATTACGGAAGTTCGGATAGTGAATTCCATCACCCTAAAAACTCACGGATCTTATCACTTTTTTTTGGGCCTTTTGTCTATCGCCTCCCCTCGAACCTGGGGAACATACTGGCCACTGAGAGCCGCGACCGAGCCCTCTGACTCGACGGCACTACTGTTGCGCCAACAACTGCGCACGACCGCCTTCACGCCGTTACTTCCGGCTTGCTAACGACGAAACACGCACGCTGAAAGCAACGGTGTTCACAATTTTCTCGCGCTGAAACTGCACCCAAACCCGGTAGGTCTGCGCTCTGGGAAAGATCACGTTGAATTGAACCCGCGGTCCACCGTCCGCCAGGAACGGATGGTGATGCATTACATCTACCAGATCCTCGCTGACGATCAGCATGTGGCCCCAGGCTCCCAGGTATGGCTCAATCCCTTCGGCAGGCCGCAGGCGGAAAAGCATTTGCGTCTTCATTCCCGCAATCGGCACAGCAGGTTCTGTAACCAGATCCACGTCCACGTTCAAGGCGTGTTTCGCGGAAACGTCAGGAGTCAATCTGACCGTCTCGAGTGGAACCGGCATTCCGCCGGCCGTAGACACGAAGACGGTGCGTGCCAGCAATTGAGGCGTGCCTCCCCTGGGGAAAAAATCGCACAGGACGCGGTACATTCCTGGTTTTGAGAAGCGGGTCTTGAAGCGAAAGCTATCATCCGGAGCGGCCTCGGGATGTTCATGGACAAAGTAGTTTAAGTCTTCACTAAAGATAAACAGATGAAACGGTCTTTCGTGCACAACCTCAAAACATCGCACCGGGTTGCTGGTGTTTGGGCCAGTCACGGAAAAGGTTAATTCAACCGTCTGATTCACGCGAACGGTCTGAGGCCGCAGTCTTAAGTTCAATCCGTATTCAACGGGATCAGCCACTCCGACCGTGAGTTTCATCCCGCATCTCCAACAGGTGCCTGGAGTCGACGAGCGGATCTCCGGATCCATGGGGCATACATAGTCCGGAGATTCCGGGATGGTTGTACTCTGACCGCTTAAAAAGGCAACGTAGAGAAGCAGGTAAAGCGTTTTCAACACGAGTGATCCTTTGCCGCGGTTACGAGAATTCAGAAGTTGTGCTTCGTCAGCCGGGCGCGCTTTCTTGGTTCTGTTGCCCTCTCGCACGGGCTGGACCAAGTCCACAGCCAATTATAATCAAATCATCGCGGCCACTGAAGCTGCCTTCCTGAGACTTAGGGGATGTCGTAACTACAAGCAGAAGGATGAGCTAAAAGAGCTTGACTATTCGCTTACGCGCAGTACGATTTGAGTCGCATTCATGTGAATCGACGCCTTGACTGATGCTTTTCCGGGATGAGGTATTTGTTCATGAAAGCTTGGCAGTTTTATGGATTTAACGACATGCGGCTGGAGGATGTCCCTAAGCCGGAGTGTAAAGCTGGTCATGTCGTTGCCAGAGTCCTGTGTGTCCAGCCCAGTGTTACGGAAGCTCAGCTTGCTCGTGGGATTAAGACTCTAGCTTATGAAAGAATTCGAAAGAGACTCGCAACTGAGGCCCCCCTACAACTCTTCGGGCACGAGTTTTGTGCGTGCATTGTCGAGGTCGGCGAGGGCATCACGAAATTCAAGGTAGGTGATCGTGTTGCTGCGCGGGCCAAGTTGCCTTGTGGAAGCTGTCCGTTGTGCCTCTCCGACAGGAGTACTCTATGCCGGCGCGGGCCCGTTATCGGTTTCGACCTGCCGGGTTGCTTTTCCGAATTTGGACTGCTTCCCGAAAATGCCTTGGTCAAAGTGGATGATCGAATCTCAGACAGTGAAGGGGCTTGCCTGCAATCACTGAGCGATAGCGTGGCAGCCGTTGAAACAGCTGATATCGATGTCGGTGATACGGTGGCGATCTTCGGGCAGGGCAGTATGGGATTTGAGTGCATGCAAGTGGTGCGAAATTGCGGTGCCGGAAAGATCATCACCGTGGATGTCCGTGAGGAAGCTTGTCAAAAATCCCTGGAACTTGGCGCGGATCATTCACTCCATGTGGGCCAACTTGATCCCGTGGCTGCCATCCGAGACTTAACCGATGGTAACGGGGCGGACGTGGTCTTTGAGTGTGCCGGAGGCAGCCCGAGACAAGGGCTTTCCGGAAACAAAACTCTTTTGCAGGCCATAGAAGCAGTCCGTTCCGGAGGCAAGATCATTGGAGTGTCGTGGTTTGGCGAACCTTTCCCTCTGGATATCGATGTCCTTCGAGAACGAAGCCTGCGATACCTCTTTCCGGATATCAGCACGTCGGCTCACCTGGAGCACACTGTCAGACTGGTCGCTTCAGGCCGAGTGCGACTCAAGCCCATGATCACTCACGTCCTTTCGGGAATCGAATCGGTTCCTGAAGCGTTTGATATCACCGCTCACAAGGGAAAATATAAGGCCATCTCTCCAGCGCAGGTCATGATCTGAGCCGTCGCGTTCCTATGCCCGAGCAATGAGGCGCTTGGGGAAAAAGGTGTGGGAGTAGGCTCGTTTTCCCACTTCGCCTTGGACCGTGGGGTTCATGAAAAGGAGCACTTTCTGTGGGATCACAATTGCCAAACAGAGCTGCGTCGGCTTCTGTCGTGGCGCAGGATGCGGCGCGGCTGGGAGATCTTACGCCGCAACAATGGAAGTCCGGAATCGCCGCCTGGCTGGGTTGGCTGTTTGACGGGCTGGACATGCACCTTTACACGCTGGTGGCAGCTCCGTTCGTGATGCAGCTGTTACAAGCCAGCACGCCGGCAGACCCGATGGTGAGACGGTACAGCTCTTGGATCCAGGCGGCATTTCTCATTGGGTGGGCATTAGGTGGAGGCTTTTTCGGACGGGTGGGCGATCTCCTTGGACGCAGCCGAGCTCTTAGTCTGACAATCGTAACCTACGCCTTATTCACCGGGCTCTCATCCTTTGCTCAAACCTGGTGGCATCTCCTGGCTTTTCGCTTTCTGGCAGCTCTCGGAATTGGCGGCGAATGGGCGGTGGGCTCTTCACTGCTTTCTGAGACCTGGCCGCGCCGCTGGGGACCCTGGATTGCGGCAGTCTTGCAGACTGGTGTCAACATCGGAGTCTTGCTGGCTTGCGTCACAACCTACCTGATGGCAAACCAGAATCCGCGCTGGGTATTTCTAGTGGGGATCCTTCCAGCCGTCCTGGTTTTCTGGATTCGGCGGGCCGTCCCGGAACCGGAGGAGTGGTATCAGGCGAAAGTACGAGCCGGTCACGACCGGCCGCCGGTTTCCGACCTCTTTCGGGCTGAAGTCCTTCCCATCAGTATCAAAACGATTCTAGTATGTTCACTGACTCTGACAGCCTGGTGGGCTTTTCAGTTCTGGAACCAGCAACACTTGCGAAACCTGCCAGAACTGGCTTCCTGGACGGTACAGCATCGCGAGCAACTTGTGAGCCGGTCGTTTTTCATCATAATCGCCGCATCGATCTTCGGCAACTTCCTCGCAGGCTGGCTCGCCGCCCGGATTGGGTATCGCCGAGCCATTGCGCTGCTGTGCCTCGGCTTCTTCCTCTCCTTTTTCGGCGCCTACGCCGTGCCGCGGGACTATAGCTCACTCATCGTCTGGCTGGCATGCATTGGAGTGTTTTCGGGCGTTTTCGGACTCTTTACGATGTACCTGCCTCCGCTATTCCCGACTCTGCTGAGAACGACGGGAGCTGGTTTTTGCTACAACATCGGACGCATAGCCGCTGCTTTCGGGACCGTGTTTTTTGGCCTGTTCTCCAAGGTTGGCGACTTTCGCTTGGCGCTTCTGTACGTTGGCTTCTTGATACCCTTGGCCATGGTGATTGCCTGGATCTTACCGGACCTAGCTGGCAAGAAGGGGTAGGGTCAATGCTCGGCATTGACCGCGGTGGATGAAGGACCATCAGCCCTACCTGAGGCTCGTAACCTTACTGGGCTGGGTCCGTCGAGCTACCTCACGGTTTCTTGAGGCGATGCTCCAACAGCTTCTCCCCGGCCCGCTGCAGCTGGATGGTTGTTTTGTTCTTGCGTCGCTGGGCAATAGAAACAAATAGAGCGTCGACCAGGGC
>Ga0075433_10001948_pt1 | contig 15520 bp, 16 predicted proteins | sample RhiMethybrSRZTD2_FD_75299 | JGI IMG/M metagenome (GOLD analysis project Ga0075433, IMG submission 75299) | Populus rhizosphere microbial communities from Tennessee, USA - Rhizosphere MetaG P. TD hybrid SRZTD2 | ecosystem: Host-associated > Plants > Roots > Rhizosphere > Soil | place: USA... | reverse complement strand
ACGTGGACAGCGCCTTGCGGTACACCGCCAGAGCCTGCAGCTCCGCGGTCCGGGCCGCCGAGAGGTCGTTCTGGATCTGCGTCACCTGGAACGAGGTCGTCATGCCGTTCTCGAATTTCTTGCGCTCGGCGTCGAGGTTGCGCTCGGCGAGCTCGCGCGACTTCTGCGCCGCCGCGATCGTGCGGCGCGCGGTGTCGATGTCGCGCGCCGCCGCTCGAACCTCGAGCGTGACGTTCTGCTCGAGGGAGATCAGAGCTGCCTTGTTCGACTCCCAGGTGTAGAGAGCGGCCCCCCGTTCACCTCGGGCGCGGCGGTTCAGGATCGGGTAGGAGAAATTCAAACCGACCGACCAGTTCTTGAAATCCCGGTCGAGGACCTGCTGGAACGCGTCGGAGAAGCCACCCTGCGTGCGCGAGACGATGTTGCCCTCCGCGTCGCGCACCGTCGTCGTTCCGCCGAGCCCGGCGTTGCCGTAGCTTCCGACGAAATCGAGCTGCGGGCGCGTCTGGTTGCGCCAGTAGTCGTAACGGATCCGGTCGGAGTCCACGTTGTACTCGGCGGCGATGACCTCGGGACGCCGTTCGAGTGCCGTCCGCATCCCCTCTTCGACGTTGACCGTGGTCTGCTCCGAGCGGACCTCGTCCGTGGGAATGATCGGAACCGCCCACTGGTCCGGGCCGAAGTTCAGGAGCCGCTTCAGGCGGTCCTGGGCGTCTCCGATCAGGCTCTCCGCGATGATGATGTTCTGCTCGGCCGTCGCGATCCCGACTTCGGTCTGCGTGATGTCGATCGGGGCGAGAGACCCGACGTCGATCTTGATGCGCGTGATCCGGTTCAGATCGGTCGCGACGACGAGGGCCTCCCGCTTCACCTCGAGGTTGCGGATCGCATAGACGAGATCCCAGTACGCCTGCTCGACGCCGTTGACGGCGGTCTGAACGCTCCGGACGAAGCCCTGGTAGGACGCGTCGCGGCTGTTTCGCGCGGTCCGGATCAGCCAGGTGGTGACGTCCCGTCCGAAGTTGCGCAGGAGCGGCTGGGTGACGTTGAGCGTCAGACCGGTCGTCCAGGACGGGTTCACGAAGAAGAACGTGGAGTTCGTCGACGACCGGCGTCCATTGAATCCGAGAGAAAAGGTCCCTCCGGTCGGCGCAAGCTGCGTCACCCGCGCGGAGAGATCCGTCGTATCCGCCTTGCTGACCTGCGCGCCGACGAGCTGTGAAGTCGCGGGCTGCTCGGCGTGCGAGCGAAGCACCGAAGCCTCGGCGAGGGGGTCGAAGATGCCCGTGTTCGAGAACAGGACGAAGCGCGACGCCTCCGCCGCGTTGACGGACACGTTCAGGTCCTGGTTGTTCGCGACGGCGAGAGCGACCGCTTCGTCGAGCGAGAGCCGGACGCCCTCTCCGGCAGGGGGCGGCAGAGGACGCGGAGTGCGCTGGCCGGGCCGCGCCGACAGCGTCGAGGCCGGCTGCGCGGTTGAGGCAGCTGCAACGCCGAGCAAGCCCGCGGCCAGCAGGGCGGCGCGGACCGCCCGGAATTTCGGGAACCTCTTCATTCCGTTACTCCTTCGTCACCCTAACTACGCACTTCGGGGTCGAATGTTTCCCTTGCGGCCCGCGAAATACCCGCTCGGAAAATGTTGCGAATGATAGCCGAGTTCGAGCGGACGGCGACGCCGAGAACGATTCACGGGCGGAGTTCTCCCGGAAAGAAACATGCGACCGGCCGACCGTCGGCGGCAGGAGCGAGAGGCGGCGCTTCCTCCCGGCATCGCGGACGGGCGATCGGGCAACGCGGGTGAAACGCGCAACCGCTCGGTGGCGACGCCGGCGACGGCGGTTCGCCGGAGAGAGCGATGCGGGCGCCGGACTCGAACGGGTCCGCCTTCGGTGCGGCGGAGACGAGCGCGGCGGTGTAGGGATGAAGCGGACGGGCGAAGAGCTCGGCCGGGGTGCCGAGCTCGACGATCCGCCCGAGGTAGAGCACCGCGACGCGGTCGGCCACCTGGGAGACAACAGCGAGGTCGTGGGAGATGAAGAGGTAGGAGAGGCCGATCCTCTCGCGGAGATCCGCGAGCAGATTCAGGACCTGCGCTGCGACCGAGACGTCGAGAGCGGATACCGGCTCGTCGCACAGGACGAACTTCGGCCGGGTGGCGAGGGCGCGCGCGATCGCGACCCGTTGCCGCTGCCCCCCGGACAGCTCCGCGGGGAAGCGCCGCGCCACGGCTCTCGAGAGCCCGACCTCTTCGAGCAGGGACGCGACGCGTCCGCGGAGCTCGGCCCGCCCCGCCATTTTCTGAACGACGAGCGGCTCGGCGATCTGCGCGCCGCATCGAATCCGCGGGTTCAGGGACGTCTGCGGGTCCTGAAAGACGATCTGCAGGTCGCGGCGGCGCCGGCGAAGGGCCGAACCGTCGAGCGCGAGCCAGTCCTCCCCGTCGAACCGGATGTCCCCGGCCGTGGGCTCTTCCAGCCGCAGCAGGAGACGGCCGATGGTGCTCTTCCCGCTCCCGGATTCTCCGACGAGGCCGAGGGTCTCTCCGCGTCCCACGTCGAATGAGACTCCGTCGACCGCCGCGAACGTCCCGTTCTGCCCGAACGCGCGCGCGCGGATCGGATATCTCTTGACGAGATTCCGGACGGAGAGAAGGACACGCGGCTCGGTGCTCACTGCTGGACTGCGGCGGGTGGAGGCCCGTCGGGCCTGTCCCCGTGACTTTCATAGAGGAAGCACCTTGCGACTCCCGTGTCCGTGGCGTAGAGAGCCGGCTCGCGCGCGGCGCAAGGCTCGAAGCGCTCCGGGCAGCGCGGTTCGAACGCGCACATTCCCCGCGGGCGCGAAGCGAGATCGGGGACGGACCCGCCGATGGCGGGAAATGCGCCGCGCCCCTCGAGCAGCCTCGGGCGCGAGGCGAGCAGCGCGCGGGTGTACGGGTGCCGCGGCGCGCGGAAGAGGTCCACGGCCGGCGCTTCCTCGGCGACCCGACCCGCGTACATCACGATCACCCGGTCCGCATGCCGGGCGACGACTCCGAGGTCGTGGCTGATCAAGAGCAGTGCGAGACCTCGCTCCCGGCGGAGACGGTCGAGGAGCTCGAGCACCTGCGCGGCGACCGTCGCGTCGAGCGCGGTCGTCGGCTCGTCCGCGACGAGGATCGCCGGGTCGGACGCGAGCGCCATCGCGAGGAACGCCCGCTGACGCAGTCCGCCGGAGAGCCGATGGGGATACTCGTCCAGGCCGCGGTCCGGATCGGGGAACCCGACCTCGCGAAGTCGCTCCCGCGCGCGGGCCCTCGCCGCTCTCCGGTCGAGCTTCTCGTGCGCGCGCAGAGCTTCGACGATCTGGGAGCCGATGGTCGCCACCGGGTCGAACGCTGCGGCCGGTTCCTGAAACACGAGCGCGATCTCGTCGCCGCGAATGCGGCGCCACTCCTCCTCGATCAACCCGGCGAGCTCGCGGCCGCGAAGCTTCATCGACCCGGTGACGCGCGCCCGCTCGGGTGCGAGGCCGGCGAGCGCGCGCCCGAGGAGCGTCTTGCCGCAACCGCTTTCTCCGACGAGCGCAACCGCCTCTCCCGCCGTGAGGTCGAAGCTCACCCCGTCCACCGCGGGCGCGAACTTTCCTCCGACGGGGACTTCGACGACGAGATCGCGGACGGCCAGCAGCAGTCTCGCCGGCGACTCGTGCGGATCGGCTCGGGGCTCGGAACTTGGGACTTTGGGACTCCTCAGTGGACCGATTCGCGAGTGTTCTTCTGGGCCTCTTCCAGGTGGCGAACACGCTCGACGACGTCGCGATAGTTCGTGTTGATTCCGTAGACCTCGAGGAAGGTCTTGTAGGCCTGGTGGACGTCGCCCGTGTCCTGGTAGACGCGGGCGAGATCGTAGAGGAGACCCGCCGTCTCCGACTCGCGGATCCCGGGCATCGCGAGCCCTTTGCCGTACCACTTGATCGCGAGCTGTGGCATTCCCTTCTCGAGGAAGCAGAGGCCGAGCAGGCTGCAACACTCGATCGTGAGCGCCGGCGCCTTGCTCGCGAGCTGAAACTCGCCGATCGCCTCGTCCAAGAGACCCATTTCCTTGTAGGCGATTCCGAGGTTGTAATGCGTCTCGTAGTCCTCGGCGGAGAGTTGCTGCTCGACGCCCTTGCGGAACTCCCGGAAGATGTCCTGGAGCGACGCTTCATCCTGAGTTCCGGCGAGATCGGGCGCGGCCGGACGGGCGGCCGACTCCTCGGAAAGCTCCTTTTCGAGCTCCTCGGCGAGGTTGAAGAACCTCTGCTCGTCGGCGAAGAGGTTCTCGTCGTCCACGGCCGGCTTCTTCGCGGCCGCCCGGTCGGGGCGGGGCTCTTCGGCCGCGGCGCGCTGCATCTTCTCTTCGATCAGCGAACCGAGCTCGGGCGCGAGAACCCCGAACCCCGCGTCGGACGGGGTGTGCGGCGTGAGACGCGGGCCCGGCGGAGTCACGCCCGCGCTTTCCCGTGCTTCCATCGGGAGCGGAGCCGCCGGGGTCTCTCCGGCGAAGGGATCGAACCCGGCGGGCTCGCCGGAGGGACGCACGGGCGCCGCGGGCAGCTCGATCTCGAACTCGTCGAACACGACCTCGGCCGAGGGCCGCGACGGCGGCGGCGCCGGAGGCACCGATTCGCGCCGCGGCTCTCCCGAGAAACCGAGGCGCGCGTAGAGAGCGACCGCGAGACTTTCTCTCCCCTGCCGGCGATAGACGTCGGCGAGCGCGTCCGTCTCTTTCGGCGCGGCCGGGTTTCCCAGCTCGACTAAGAGCTCGACGAGCCGCTCGCGGGCGGGGAGAAGCTCCGGGTGACGCTTGGTGAGCGCGCGCAGCCGTTCGATCGCGCGATCCTTCAGACCGTATCGTGCCAGCACCTCGGCCTCGTCCAGTGCCGCCTGCACCTCGTCCGTGCGCGGCGTCTCCGGCGTCGCGGCGGGTTCGGCGGCCGGCGGCGGAGCGGGGGCGATCTCGTTCAAGCGCGCCAGCGCCTCGGGTTGAGCCGGATGCGCCGTGAGAATGCGCCGGTAGAGCTCCGCCGCCGCAGCGAGATCTCCGCGAGCTTCCGCCTCGCGAGCGAGCGAGAGGCGGACGGCAAGCGACTCGGCGGGCGCTCCGCCGGCTTCGCGGATCTCCGCCATCCGCTCGAGGGTCGGAGGATGGTCGGGGTAGGCGATGAGGATCGGACGCAGCTGCGCCGCGGCCCGTCCGAAATCGCCCGAGGCCATCGCTTCGCCGACGGCCGGCGCGATCGTCGCGAGCGCCCGATCCGGATCCCCGTCGTCCAGACGGATCCGGAACAGCAACGTCCGGGCGGTTTCGTCGCTCGGCTCGAGGTCGATCGCGTTCTCCGCGGCGGAAGCCGCCGCCGCGCGGTCGCCCCGCGCGAGCAGAGCTTCGGCGAGGAGCACGCGCGTTTCAGCGGTGCTCGGCGCGGACTCGAGCACGGTCACCGCGGACGAAGGGTCGTTGACCGCGAGATATGCGCGCACGATCTGGGCCCGAGCGCCCGAATCGTTCGGGTCGAGCTCGAGCGCCTTGCGGAAGAACGCGATCGAGTCTTCGTGCGCCCCCCTTCGCTGGAGGATTCCCCCGATCGCGTCATAGCGGGCCACGGCCTGATCGGTCTGCCCCGCCACCCGGTGCAGATCCGCGAGGCGCGTCTGGACCTTCAGGTCCGCGGGGTCCAGGCCCGCGATCTTCGAGAAGGCTACGATCGCCCCTTTCAGATCGTTCTTCTTCAGCCACTGCTCGGCGAGGACGGCATAGTGGCTCCGGGCTTCCTGCGTCAGACCCTGCCGTTCATAGAGCTCGGCGAGGCGCTCGTAGACGTCGAGGCGGGTCGGATCGATCTTGTTGATCTTCTTGTAGATCGCGATCGCCTTGAGGAAGAAGCCGTCGTTCGTGTAGAGCTCGGCAATGCGCGCGAAGTGCTCGATCGCGTCCGACGGTTTCCCCATGCGGACACAGAGGTCCCCCGCCTTGTTCAGCGCGAAAACGTCTTTGGGCTGGTCCTTGAGGAGCCGGAGGTAGTCCGAGAGAGCCTGGTCGAGCCGTCCTCGCGACAGGTTCTTCTCAGCGGACTGGACGATCCGGTCGCGGGTGCCCGCCATTACTCCGAGATTTTAACCGGTGCGGCCCATCCTTCCGGGGCGACCGCGGCGCGGAGGCGGAACGAGCGGTTCCGGTTCGGCGCTGCCGGCAACCACTCCGTGATAGCTCAGGCGATGCTCGACGCAGGGCCCGTAGGCCGACAGAGCCTCCAGATGCTCGGGCGTCCCGTAGCCCTTGTGATGCTCGAAGCCGTACGCGGGATATCGGCGGCCGAGGTCGTCCAGGAGCCGATCGCGCTCCACCTTCGCGATGACGGACGCCGCGGCGACGGACGTGCACAGCGCATCGCCATGGACGATCGGGAGCTGCGGAAGGCGCACACCCGGTATCCACACGGCGTCGACGAGAATCGCCTCGGGCTCCGGTCGAAGCGCCAGGATCGCCGCGCGCATGGCCGCGAGGCTCGCGCGCAGGATGTCGCGGAGATCGATCTCGGCCGCAGTGACGCTGCCCACGCCGACCGCGAGCGCGTGCCGTCGGATCACGACCGCCAGGCGTTCGCGGCAAACAGGATCGACCCGCTTCGAGTCGTCGAGCCCGACGAGGACACACCGAGGGGGGAGGATCACCGCGGCGGCGACGACCGGCCCGGCGAGCGCGCCCCGTCCCGCTTCATCGACTCCGGCGACGAGGAGATAGCCCCGACGCTGGAGCTCGACTTCCATGCGATCGAGCTCGCGAAGGCGTCCGAGCTCCGCGAAGAGAGCGGAGAGGGGATCGATGGTCAACGACCGAATTGTGCCTCAGAGGGAGAACCGCGGCACGGCGAGTCCTGGGTCGCGCCCCGTGATCACCCGTGGGGACAGTCCCGATGCGAGCGCGACGGCTACTCGGTTCTCTTTTCTCCGATGCGGGCCGCCTTGCCCTTGCGCTCCCTCAGGTAGTAGAGCTTGGCTCTGCGAACTGCGCCCTTGCGGTCGACTTCGATCTTGTCGATGACGGGTGAGTGGAGAGGAAAAATCCTCTCGACGCCGATCCCGCTCGAGATCTTCCGGACCGTGAACGTTTCCCGCGCTCCGCCGCCGCGGCGCGCGATCACGACTCCGGCGAAGACCTGGATCCTCTCCTTCTCTCCCTCCCGAACCTTGACGTGCACGCGAACCGAGTCCCCGGGCGCGAAGCTCGGGACGTCCTTGCGCAGCGCAGGCTTTTCCACGTCCAACAGGATGTCGCTCATCTGGAACCTCTATAAGAAACCCGGGAGTCCGGGATGCTCACGCCCGATCGGGCGGAACGGTGGAGTATACAGGCCCGAGTCCCAAGTCCCAAGCGGAGAAACTACTCCGCGTCTTCTCCGGGTTCGGGCGGTCGCCGGGTCAGCAGATCCGGCCTTCTTTCGCGGGTCCGTTCCAGGGCGCGGGACCGCCGCCAGCGCCGGATCCTCGCGTGATCCCCGGAGAGGAGCGCGTCCGGGACGGTGAGACCGCGGAACTCACGCGGGCGGGTGTAGTGCGGGTAGTCCAGGCGCTCGCGGGAAAACGACTCTTCCTCGACGGACTCCGACGACCCGACTACGCCCGGAATCAGCCGCGAGACGGACTCGATGAGCGCGAGCGCGGCCGCTTCGCCGCCGGGCAGGATGAAATCGCCCAGAGAGATCTCGGCGTCGAAGAGGCCGAGCTGACGTGCACGCTCGTCGATCCCTTCGTAGCGCCCGCAGAAGAGGAGCAGACGCTCGCGCGAAGCCAGTGTCTCGACGAGCGACTGGTCGAGTCTCTCGCCGTCGGGCGTGAGAAGGATCGTCCACGCGCGCGCAAGGCCGTCCGGCTCGCGGCGTGCCTCGACGGCCGCGGCGGCGACGGGCGCCATCATCACCATGCCCGCTCCTCCACCGTACGGCGCGTCGTCGACCTGTCGGTGGCGGCCCGCGGCGAACGACCGGAGATCCGTGACCGTGACGTCGATCCGGTTCGCCGCAATCGCCCTGCCGAGCAGGCTCTCGATGAGCGGCGAACGGAAGTAATCGGGAAAGAGCGTGAGGATCTCGATCTTCATTGGTTCAAGGTTCCAGGTTCGAAGCTACAGTCAAAGGTCCATCAGGCCTTCCGGAGGGTCGAGGACGATCCGTCGATTCTCGACGTCCACGGAGACGACGATCGGTCGGGTGAACGGGACGGAAACGGGCTCGGGGCCTCCGGCATCGATCGAAAGCATTGCTCGTCCGGCCGTCCTTTCCAGCTTCGACACGCGACCGAGCGCCTGCCCCTCCGTGTCTTCGCACCGCCAGCCTTCGACCTGGTGGCTGTAGAAGAAATCCTCGGGCGGCGCGACTGCCTCCTCTTCCGCGACCCAGAGGTCGCCGCCCGCGAGCTCGCGTGCGGAGTCCGCGTCCTCGATCCCCTCGAAACGGAGACGGATCCTCGCGCCGTGCACGGCAGCGGCAGCGACCGTGAGCTCGCGTTCGATTTCGCCGCGCCGCCACGAGAGCGCCAGGCCCGCGACGAAACGCTCGGGGAAGTCGGTGACGGGCTCGACCGCGACTTCGCCGGCAACGCCGACAGGCTTTCGAACGATTCCGACGAGAAGCCGATCCGTCAGTCGCGAACCCGGACCATCACCCGTTTTCCCCGGGCGGTCGCGGCGGCACCGACGAAGGCGCGGATCGCACGAACGGTTCGCCCGTCGCGCCCGATCAGACGGCCGCGCTCCCCTTCCGGCACCGAGATCTCGTAGACGACCATGCGTCCTTCGACCGTTTCCGAGACGCGGACGTCCTCCGGCCGCTCCGACAGACGACGGACGATGGTCTCGATCAGCTTACGCATGGCGCGGAAGCGGGAACGGCAAAACGGGAAACGAATGGAAGCTCACGACGCCTGCGCTTCCGGCTCCTTCTTGTCGAGCAGGGAACGAACCGTCGGCGTGACGGTCGCGCCCTTCCCGATCCAGTAACGGGCGCGGTCGCGGTCGAAGGCGACGATCGGAGGCTCCCGCATCGGGTCGTACGCGCCGAGCTCTTCGAGCACCTCGGCGCGCGCGGTCGAGCGGGAGTCGGAGACGACGATCCGGTAGTGCGGTCGGTTACGAGCGCCCATGCGGCGCAGTCGAATCTTCAGCATCCTCTGTCCTTTCCACTTGAACTGCGGCGGGTGCAGGTCCGCAGGACCTGTCCCCGCGACATTCTCATCGGGGTCGAGAAGCCCGGCAACCGATGGCAAGCGGCCCCCCGGCCGGACCCCTCTCCCCCGGGGCCCGACATTCTACTGGTTCCTCGGCGCCGGCAGGGGCAGCCGGGACAGGTCGAGCCCCCGGACCCCCTTCTTCGCGGTCCTCATGAGCTTTCGCATCTGTTGATATTGCTTGATCAGGCGGTTGATCTCGGCAACGCTCGTTCCCGAGCCGGCGGCGATCCGTTTCTTACGGCTGCCGTTCAAGAGCTGCGGGTAGTGCCGCTCGTCCGGGGTCATCGAGTCGATGATCGCCGAGATTCGAACGAGTGCCTGGTCGTTGACCGTGTCCGGCTGGGAGAGACCCCGGAAGGCGCCGCCCTTGGGCAGCAGGTCCACGAGCCCCGACACCGGCCCCATTTTCTTCATCGAACGGAGCTGTTCGGCGAGATCCTCGAGCGTGAAATCGCCGCTGGCCGCGCGACGCGCCATCTTGTCCGCCGCCGAAGCGTCGACCTGCGCCTCGACCTTCTCGATGAGGGTGAGGACGTCGCCGAGGCCGAGGATCCGGGAAGCCATGCGATCGGGATGGAAAGCCTCGAAGTCCTCGGGTTTCTCTCCCGTGCCGACGAACTTGATCGGCTTTCCGACCGTCGACACGACCGACAGCGCCGCCCCCCCGCGCGCGTCGCCGTCCGCCTTCGTGAAGACGATGCCGGTGAGCGGCAGCGCGGCGGCGAAACCGGATGCGGAGCGGACGGCGTCCTGTCCGGTCATCGCGTCCGCGACGAAGAGCACTTCGTTCGGGTGCACCGCCTCGGTTACCGCGCGGACCTCGTTCATCAGGTCCTCGTCGATGTGCAGCCGGCCCGCCGTGTCGACGATGACCGTGTCGCGTCCGGTCAGACGCGCCTCGGTGACCCCCTCTCGAGCGACGTCCACGGCGCCCAGGCGGTCGCCGGGGTCGAACACCGGTACCCCGATCTGACGTCCGAGGGTCTTCAACTGGGAGACGGCCGCCGGGCGCGAGAGGTCCGCGGCGACGAGAAGCGGGTAACGTCCCCGGCCCTTCAGGTGCAGCGCGAGCTTTGCGGCCGAGGTCGTCTTGCCGGATCCCTGGAGCCCGACCATCTCGATGACCGCGGGGCGTCCCTCGAGCGAGATCTCCGCCTTCTGCCCGCCGAGCAGGACCATGAGCTCGTCGCGAACGATCCGGGTGACTTCCTGAGCCGGCGAGAGCTGCTGGATCACTTTCGCGCCCACCGCCTTCTCTTTGACGCGCGCCGTGAAGTCGCGGACGACGGGAAGCGCTACGTCCGCCTCGAGGAGCGAAAGGCGAATCTGTCGGAGAGCGGAATCGAGGTGATACTCGGTCAGGTGTCCTTCGCCCCGCATCTCCTTGAAGACCCCCGCCAGCCGCTCTCCCAGAGCTTCGAACATCCGACCTCCCGTGAAGGTTCCAAAGATACCGCCCCGGAGATGTCCCGAGGGCCTGCACCGGGGGCAGTCGAAAAACTGCCAAATACACGGGAAATGCGGGTTGTCGGAGCTTGACAGACCTCCGCGTTGGGATATCATGCGCTCGCTTTTTTTCCGCAAATCCCAAGGCGCTCCGCAAAACTAGAAGTTCGCCGTAAAGAGAAGGAGAGAGGGAGATGAAGAAGTTCCTGACCCTGGTTCTCGCAGTCACGTTCGGGGCCGCGCTCCTGACAGGCTGCACCAAGAAGGAGGAGACCACGACCACGACCGAGACCTCGACGACCGAGGCGCCGGCCGTTGTCGAGGAGACCGCCACCACCATGACGACCGAGACCACCACGATGACGGGTACGCCCGCGGCCACCACCACGACGGAGACCACCACGACGACGACGACGACGACCGTCACCCCGTAACCTTCTCGACGTTTGCGATCGAGGCCCCCGGAAATCGGGGGCCTTTTTATGCGCGGCTCGACACCGCGCGAAGGGAGCAAACGGCCGTGGGGCAACATCCCATGGCTGTAAAGCGCCAGCCCGGCTGATCGGTACAGCGGCTACACTGATACCCGGTGCTGCCGATCTGGGGAGAGGTCCTTCTCGGGTTCTTCGCTCTCGTCGCCGGCGTTTTCGCCTGGCAGTCCCGCGCCCGCGAGCGGATCCTCTCGGAGCGTCTCGCGGCGCGCGAGCGTGGCGGGCACTTCCTCGGTGAGTCGCCGGAACCCGCGGAGATCCTGAAGCACGCGTATGCGGCGGCGCGCGAGATCGTCCCGGTCACGCACTTCGACCTGTATCGCATCGGCCCCGACGGCCGCGTCGAGGAGGTGTGGTCCCTCCACCCGGGGGCGGATGGAGTGGTCGAGCCCACCCTCGATCCCTCGAACCGTTTTGTGAGCCGCCACGTGGACGCCAGGCGACTGCGCGATCTTTCCGTCACTGAGACCGAGCGCTCGTTCGCGCCGCGGGACCTCCTTCACGGCGGACGGCCGCGCCGCCTGCGTCTCCCCCTGTACTCCGGCGACCGGCTGGTGGCGCACCTCGACATGGGCGCGGCTGACCCGATCGACGAAGAGGCCAAGCGGGAGATCCGCGCGCTTCTCGTTCCCTTGACGGCCTCTCTCCACGCCTCCCGCAACTGGAGGGTGGCGGTGACCGACGAGCTCTCCGGCCTCTCGTCCCGCCGGTATTTCGAGGCCCGTCTCGCGGAGGAGTGGTCGCGGCGCGACCGCTACGAGACCCCGATGGCCGTCGCCTGTTTCGACCTCGATCGGTTCAAGACCGTGAACGACACTCTCGGCCACGCCGCCGGCGACCTCGTCATCCGCCGCTTCGGCGAGATCATGCGCGGAGTCGTCCGCGCGAGCGACCTCGCCTGCCGGTTCGGGGGGGAGGAATTCGCCGCGCTCTTCCCGAACACGTCGGCCTCGTCGGCCCGAAGCGTCGCGGAGCGGATCCGGCGCGCCCTCGAGCGCGCGCGGTTCGAGATCGAAGGTCGGGACTTCTGGGTGACGGTCTCCGCCGGAGTGGCGGACGCGACCGCCGTCTCCGGTCTCGACCCGCACCAGCTTCTGGTACGCGCGGACCAGGCGCTCTACTCGGCGAAGGCCGGTGGCCGCAACCGCGTGCGGCTCTGGAGCGAGCGGCTGAGCCGCGAGAAACCGACCGGGACGGCTGCGGCGCGGCCACGCGCCGACCACTGATGCCGGAGATCGGAGAAGACCTCGACGCGTTGCTCGAGGAAATGATCGCCGACCAGCGGGAGCGGCTCCTCGCGCTCGCGAGACGCCTCGAGCCGGATCTCGGGCCCGACGACGTTCTCCAGCCGCACGACCATCCGAAACTTGCCGCGAGCCCGGACTTCAACTTCGAGGACGGGATCCTCGCGGGCTACCTCGCTTTCCGCGCGGCTCTGCGAGCCAGCCGCCGGAGGTAGGCGACAAGCCCCGGAGACCGCGAGCGGCGGGTCAGGCTCACGAGCGTCTCGGCGTGCTCGCGGATCCACCCGGAGTCGCCGGGACGGACCCCGAGCTCGCCCAGGTGCCTCCCGGATTCCCTCGCGAGCCGGAGGAGCACTTCCGGATCGGCGCTCACGGCAGCGAGAGGCCCGCCGCCGACAGCAGTCGGCCGATCGTGTCGTCCCACGAGAGACGCGATGCGCGCTCCCGGCCGCGCTCGCCCAGAGCGGCGAGCGCCTCTTCCCGGTCCCACGCGTGCGACAGCGCGGTACCGAGAGCGTCGGGAGTCGGCGGCACGACGAACCCCGTCTCGCCGTCGATGACGAACTCGAGCGGCCCTCCGGCGTCGTCGGTCGTCAGAACCGGCTTGCCCGAGAGAAACGCTTCCAGCGGGACGTACCCGAGATCCTCTCCCTGCGGCGCAACCACCACGATCCGCGCCCCCGCGTAGAGCTCGAGGAGGACTTCCTCTGCGGCCTCCGGAATCCACTCGACCCGGTTGTCGACCCCGAGGTCGCGGGCGAGCCGCTTCAGCCGCTCCTCCTCGGGACCCCGGCCGACCACGATGAGCCGCGCCCGCGGCGCGTGGGCGAGAGCGCGCAGCGGCAGGTCGGGACGCTTCCAGCCGTCGAGCCTCCCCACCGTGAGCGCGTAGTCGCCGAACGGCCCGGTGCGGTAGCGGCCGACGAGCGGCGGCGGATGGTAGAGCGGCTCGCTCGCGAGCCCGTTGTGCTTCGCGAGACGCCCGGCCACCGTTTTCGAGTTGGCGAACACGCGCCGGGCCTCCGAGAGGCCGAGCCGGTCGATCGCCGCGATCGTCTCCCGGGTGCGGCGGTCTTCTGCCGAGGACGTGAAGTCGCTCCAGGGCGTGCCGAACTGGTCGTATGCCTGCCGGTACTGGTGGATGACCCAGACGATCTTGTTCGGGTGCCTCACGGCGTAGCTCGGGAACCGGGTCGCGATGACCGCGTCCACGGCGCGGCTTCCGACCTCGGTCAGGTCGAGAGATCGCCAAGCCAGGGCGGAGCGGACGAGGTCGAAACGCTCGCGCTCGATGAGTGGAAGGGTCACGAGATCCGCCTCGACGCCGCGCGCCTGGAGCTCCTCGGTCAACCGGCGCACGTGCCGCTCCGCCCCCCCTCCCGAAAAGGGGGACTGAACGGCCGCGACGAGGACGCGGGGAGCTCTCAAGATCCCGGAGCGCGACGGGGAGTTGTCACGGTCCCGGAACCCGGCCGATGACCGCGTAGTCCTGGGGCCCGAAAAGGACCGAGTTCAACCGCGCGTCGTTGCCGGAGCGCTCTTCGAGCCGCTCCGAATCGGGCAACGGCGATCGGTATTCGACTCGCATCTCCCGGAACCCCGCGGCGTCGAAGAGGAACCGCAGCGCCTCCGGAGGAACCGGACGGACGTGCGTGGGATCCAGGTAGAAGGCGTTCATGGCGGCGAGCGAATCCGTGTTGACCGTCTCGACGATCGCGACGCCGCCCGGCGCCAGCGTCCGTCGCGCCTCCGCGAGAAAACGGAGCGTCGCGGCCGCGGGCCAGTGTTCGACGACCTGGAAGGCCACGACGCCGCCGAGACTCTCGGAAGGAACGGCTCCCAGGGCTTCGATCGCGTCCCCCTGCCGAACGTCGAGCCCGGCGGCGCGGCACGTCTCGGCGGCGAGTCCGCTCGAATCGACTCCCCGCGACGGGATCCCCTGGTCCTTCAGGAGCTGGAGGAACTCTCCCCTGCCGCAGCCCGCGTCGAAGACGGGTCCGGGAAGGTTCCGGAGAAACGGAAGGTAGAACCTCTGCTTTTCCGCGACTTCTTCGGGAGAACCCCGGAATCGCTCCTCGAACAGGGCGTAAACGGCCTCGGGGATCGACGCCTCGGCGGCGGTGGAGCCTTCCGGCGACGGGGACCGGGGCGAGAGCGCCTCCAGGTACGCGATCCGCGCATCCTGTCCCGAGTCGCGGCGGCGGCTCTCTCTCTCCGAGGCGCCGACCGCTTCGCGAACGTCGTCGAAGCCTCGGTCGACCGCCCGGCGATTTCTCTCGAACGCCGTGACGATCCCTCTCGACGCCTCAAGGAGAAGCGCGTTGAAGGAGGCCTGTCCCCTCCAAAGGAAGCGGAGGACTCGGACGACCGCGGCCTTCGCGCCCGCGAACCGGCTCGCCTCCGGGATCGTCGGGGTCACGTACTGCTCCGCGCGCTTCAAGGGAAGGAGGACGTCGTCGAGCTCTGCCGGTGCCGCTTCTTCCGGGCCGGAAGGCGCGGCCGGCGAAGTCTCCGCCACGGCCGCCCGGATCTCCCTCGCGAGGAGGGCGGCGAGGTCCTCTCCCGTCGTCATTTCGTGGAGGCGATTATCCCCAAAAGCGGATGTCCTCTCTCTGGCACTCCCAATGCAATAAAGTCCGAGTGTCACCACCCATTCAACCGAGAGGAGGACCGCATGAAGAAAGGTCTCGTGCCCGCGGTCGTTGTTGTGGCTCTCTGCGCCGCCTGCGCATCGAGCGGACCCCCGGCGTCGCCCGCGCTGCTCGCCGAGACGGAAGCCGCGGTTCGGCGCGCGGAAGCCGCCGGCGCCGGCGAGCGGGCTCCCGATCTCCTGGCGAGGGCACGGCGGGCGTGGGACGAAGGACGGCTGGCGTCGGGGCGTGGCGAAGGCACGGTCGCGATCCGTCGTCTCGAGGAAGCCCGGGAGTACGCGCGCGCGGCGGAGGCGCAGGCCAACGCCGAGAGATTGCGCCGCGATGTCGCCACGCTGAAACAACAGGCGGACGAGCTGGAAGCGAAGACCCGCCAGATCCGCTCGACCCCCACTCCGTAAGGGAGGCACTCATGCGAAGGAAACTGACGTTCGCCCCGATCGC